>OOCF01000128.1_pt1 | contig 40742 bp, 37 predicted proteins | sample 1671001 | NCBI WGS metagenome assembly OOCF01 (sample SAMN06348112, study PRJEB24527) | human gut metagenome | biome: human gut; feature: ankylosing spondylitis patient; material: feces | host: Homo sapiens | place: China | collected 2015-10
CGCTTGCAGCGATACAAGCGGTACCGATTGCAGTGATAGCATGGTACCGATTACACCGCTACGCTTGGTACCGATACAGCGCTATCGTCAATTAGGTATGACATCTACTCTAATACTATCATTAGACAAAGTAAACATACAAACAATGGTTTTAGGATCATCATCCAGTACAAAGCAATAAGTTTTACCAAGCAATTCTGCTTTATAACGCATTGCATCGTGTAGAAAGAAATCATCCAAATCCTCATCTCCACAAGTAAAAGGATGGCAAGTTGAAAGAATCTAGTCATCCATCTTTTTAAGTTTACACTTATCTAATAAAAATCCCAAGATTACATTCCTGCTTTTTTTAATATAGCACGAGCTATAGCTATTTTCTCAGAAAAATCAACACGCTCTTTACTTTTCATAACCTCATCTGCATTGTTGATAAAGCGCATAGCTTCATCACCATGAAGAGTCGGAATAACCTTTATATCTATTGCCATAATCTTATCTCCTATTATTTAGTTTATATAACTTGCCGCAAAAATACGCTTTTTCTTCGAAACTACCAAGAAAAACAGAATAAATCTGCAAGTTATCAGTGAATTACCACAAAACCAGCACTTCAATAATCCTATCCACCTTTAGCAAGGCGGTCCCAGCCCGCATAACATGGCGCAGACCGCTTTGGTCCGCCAACCTTAAGGGGTCACAGGGACAGGTACCTCTGACCCACTTATTTATATTTCAGTATTCTGGGTACTTTTCAAATTCTCCATCATCACAATAGGAATAATAGAGTTCGTCCAGAGGAGAATCTTCACTCACAACTCCTGTCTGTAATTTTTGTTCGTTTGCTTTGCTTGTAGCGCGCTGCACAACGGAATAAGGTACACCGGTGAGACGCGAAAGCGTTCGGGGGCCTACACCTTGTTCATGTACCATATAAAGGTAATGCTTCTGTTTCGGACGTTCTAAGGCTTGAAACTCGGTAGCGTTAGTGGCTCCACTGAAAGTTGAAAGAAGTTGCCAGACTTCTTCATCGGAAAACCCAGTCCGCTTCGATTTTACATATATATCAAGAAACTCTTGATCTTCCTCATCAGAAAGCAGATCGCCTACGAGACATTGAAGTTCGCGTAGCGGTATGCGTCTTAGCACGGCGTCTATAGAGGTGAAAGGATGCTGAAGTATGGAATTGTATTCCAACCAACTGCTCCAACGATAGTCCTTGAGGTCAGTTACGAGATGTGGCTTCAGCGGGTTCTGATGAATATAGCGGAAAAGCTTTAGAAAACAATCCCAGTCGTTGACTGGTTGGCTTTTGAAGCGCTCCTGAAAGAGATGTCCTATACGGCCATACTTGTGATTGTAATAGTAAACGTATGACGACGAAATACGCTTCATCACATCACCTATGCTTTCATTATGTTCCTTGAGAAGGAGATGAACATGGTTACCCATAAGGCACCATGCATATATGTAGCAGTGACGTTCTGCAGGTTCGTTTGGTTCTTCGTCGATTTGCGAGGGACGGGTACTGACTGCAATTCCGCATTGACGACGGAGAATGCGAACAAAATGTGCATAGTCTTCGTCACACTCAAATATCTGCTGTTTGTTCACTCCTCGAAGTATGGCATGATATACTCCAGTTCCCGATTCTGTTCGCGCCTGCCTTGACATACGATGTATAATGAATTAATCAGATTATTAATGATGAAGTGGGTCAGCGGTACCTGTCCCTATGACCCTCTATGACCCTCATCCTGCACGCCAGATTTCTTCATTGAACTTTTCCTAAATAGCACGAACGCATCCATCACTAACATTATGACAAAAGTCAATGCAATAATGAACTGTGTAGAGCAGATGTTAAATCCACTATTCCAGAATGGCATCATCGACAGCAAGAGCAACAGCATTTTCGAATAAGCCAACCACCATGGCAGATATAGTTTTTTGCGTATCCATATAACATAGGGCACAACCGTCACAAGGCATGCAATGCCCTCTGTAATCAGCAGCTTACAGCAAATTGCATCAGCGTAGCCCAAGAAGGGACACGCCTCCCCTATCTCTGGCATCCAAAACACTAGAAGCAAGAAAAAAATATTACCAAAGTCTTTTTCATAACAATTAAACTCTTAATCCCCTTCCGGATTCAATGCCCACTGATGGCTGGGCAGTCTGCCAGGAAGCAAAAAGTTCTCCTCCATCTTTTGTGTCTGCCGTCCGTAATATTTCAGGTGCTCAATTTCAAGCGTTGCCCAATTGTTTACGTCTGGGTTGTTGTGCTTGGTCAGAGGCTCAATCAACGATGCTCTGTCGTTGTATGTCGATGCAGGCCCAGCGAACGTGCCGAGTTTGTCACTCAGGGCTGTCCGTACCATTTTCTGACTGCCATAGTTGTCAAGCAGAGCCATCACTGGCTCCGACAAACCATCTCCATCAATCAATGGAGCCAACGCCATCAGCCTGTAAGGGGCAACGTCGGGGTGGTTCTTACACCAGTCCATCAACACAGGCATATTCTCCTTCTTGAAAATCAAGCCTGGGAATGGATTATGAAGCGAGGAAAAGCCAAAAGCGAAATAAAACTTTACAAAGTTATCAGCATCATCCTCTGTTGACATCAGACCAGCCATCTCCCGCCATGTGATGTCGAAATAGTTCTCAAAAAGCCGCTGCAGTACGGTTTCCACCTCATATCTCAACGTCGTGGAGTCCGAGTTTACAATATAAGAGAATACGCCCTTTGCCATTGCTCCAGCAAGACCGTCTCGTTTGCCCTTTGTCAACAATGCTCCAAGGATGTGGGAGTACTGCGGATTGGTGATAAGTTCCGGCACCTTGTCTGCCCGCTTTGCTATCTCACTCTCCATCAGTGCATCCATCTTGTCGTTATTGTGCTGACTGCTCAAATATTGCGACATCGCCATGTGCAGACCTATCTCGAATCCGTCTGGCAGCTGCATCACGCGTGCCAACAGGTCAACTCCTTCTGGCGTTGACTGTCTGTCTATACGCACATAGCTCCAATAACTTACGAACCCTCCCGCTTCAACTTTCTTCTGGGCCACCAACTCAAAGAGCTTATCTACATACGGATGTGTGAAGCCATAATTCCTTATAGCTACAAGGGAGAAAAGCAACCACTCTTTCTCTTTTGCCTCAATGATAGAAACTATCTGCGCAAACACCTCTTCCGTCACATCCTTCACGTAATAGACGAAGATGCTGCTCGTTCTCCCCTCCATCAGGTCTATCGAGTCGGAGGCAAATTGCAGCTGCTCTTCTGGAGTGCTCAAAGCCACCAACTTCATCGGGAATGCGTATGCGAGGAAGGTCTGGCTGTCATATATGTCTTTCAGCAACTCTTTGCTATATAGCTTCTGATTAACCAGGTCATCTGCCAAGGCCTCATACTTCCCATCCACTATCTTCTGTCGCTCAAAGTCAGCCATCCCCAAGTAGTCATTCTTCTCAAAACTTTCCACAGCGGCAAAGCGTGATACGAAATCTGTCTTTGTCAGCTTTTGGATAAGTGCCTCTATCCGCTGCTTGTTTTGAGCGGTTCTCAGTTTTTCTGGGTCTCGCCTTGCAAAATGCAGCACCTTCAACATATCATCCCAATCATAGTTCAGCGAGGCAGCAACCTTTTCCACCCGTGGCATCACAGCGTCGAACGACCCGAAAGCGTTCAGCGACCTGAAGTTGGAAACCAGCATTCCGATACTCTCATCCTTATACTCTGTGTTGCCGTCTATCTCTTGTTGCAGCAAGTCAAGACATCCGTTGATGTAGTCATCAATCTCTTGGTCGGACTGAGGCTCGTAGTAGCCATATACCTGAGTACCCACTTTCTGTTTGCCTCCAAAGTGGATAAAGTTTGCTGTGCTCAACGCTCTGCCAAGGGCCTTCATCACCACAGGCTTCTCTTCCTGACTCTTTATCTCTCTTTGCAGGAATGCAAGTCTCTTTGCAAGCGGCACGGATGTTGAGGGCAACCTGACAGGAAAGAGCGCCACAAACTCACCCGTTGCGTTGTTCGATATAAACTCGTTTTCAGCGCAACTCAACCGCAGGAGCAACTTTGCGGCTTTTTGGAACGTCTCTGGCTTATAGCAGAGTTTCTCCAATGTCCATACCAGCTCCCTGCGTCCATCCCTTATCTCCTTCAATTCGTCTATGCTCAGACCACCAAGGCTCGTATATAGGCTGGCGGCGACAGCCTCTGGCACCACCTCTATCAGCGAGCGATATATCTTGGAACCCACCTCTGTATTGATAAAATCCCTGAATGTCAGCAGCCTGTTCGGTTGTAGCAACTCCTTCAGCAAGTCTATCACCCTGCTGTTGTTGTCCATGTCGCGCACCTTTTCAAAGAAGGGCGGAACCAGATTAACGGCCATGCCCACTTGCCCGAGGGTTATAATGACTTGCTCCAGCTGCTGTGCCGTACACTTGTCAAACCATTCCATTGCCAGCATCTTTGAAATGGCAGGTGAGCGGAAGCGGACAAACACACCTACACGTTGCATCAGGCCACGGTCAAGATATTTCTTGATAAGTGTGTCGAACTTGTTCACCAAGACGGTATCATCCCCATTCAGCCCTGTAATATTCTTGTTCTTCGCTATTGCCTCTATCTCCTTGTGGGCATCGCCATCGTAACCGATATTCGAGAACAAAGAAAGCGTCTCTGCTATGACGCGCTCTTCACTACCTTCTGCTGCCGACAGCATATTGGCCATGAGCTTTCGGTCATCGAAGTCTCTCAGGTCGCCCGTCTCTTTGAGACCCTTTATCGCCTGAACAGCAAACAGCGGATTGCCACAGGCATTGTCTTTTATCCTCGCGCTTACCTCGTCATTCTGACCGTAAAACTTGGCTATAATACCGTCAACCACTTCCTCGTAAGCATCATTAAACAACACATATTCGCATCCGTTGCTCGGTGCTACTGTCTCATCACTGATGGCATACAGCCGGTTCTGTGCGTTCTTCCTGCCGTACAGAGTCTTGAGTTTAGCGAACAAGCCCTCATTACAATTGTCGAGTATCAGTATGGTATTTCCATATTTCTCATAGATTCTGGTCGTGGTGTCTATGACGTACTGTTCCGCTGCCAGCAGACAGTCACAATAGAGTTTTGGTGTTTCTTCTGTCTCCTTCAGCACCGTTTCCATCACCAGCCTCGTCTTTCCTACGCCATTCAATCCCAACACCCTCAAAAGTCCTTTGTTGTCGGAAATGGCTTTTTCCATGTCCTTCAGATTGCCCTTGAAGATAAACTTTCCCTCAAACTGCATTTCCTTGATGGCATCCTCGCACCGCTCGTAGGGCAACAATTCTTTATGGATATGTTCCAGTGCAGCCTTGGCAGACTTTTTCAGAGCTGTCTTTAAGTTCTCTGTCAACTCCCTCCTCACCTTTTCTGCTTTCGGTCCATCATTGGCTTCCAAATGAAACGTGATGGGTCTGCGCTTGTGCCGAATATCTATTGGTCGCAGATAGTCGTTCTCAGACACATCGCCAAACACCGTGTTGGCCACCTGTATCACCTGCCCGTAGTCCAGATGTCCGTCAGCTCTGCCCAACTCATACATCACATTCTCGTTGGGACGTTCTCTAAGTTCTGGCTTCCTGTTCGCCCACCGCTGCACCTTGTTGAAGTGCTTGTCAACGGAAATGTCAGCTATGAAGATATGGCACTCATCATTTCTCCTCAGACAGGTCGCTATCATGTCAGGAGTGCCAGGTTCGCCACCAGTACCCTGTTGCACTCTGAAGGTGATACCCTTCAGAGTGCCCTTGTTTTCTATAGCTATCACCGCTTTCTGAATACATTCCAAGATAAACTCCTTGTTGTTGAGTTTATCAGTTTTCGACGATGTCTGCCAAGAAAAAAATATACGTAATTCCATTTTCATAACCCTAAATCTTGAAACACAGGGACAGGTTTCTGTTGCATCACATACGAAATATCATACTTTTTCCGATTCCGGTCAATCTCTCCAATTGGCGAAATGATGCTCTCATACCCTTCAATTCAATCAAAACCGACCGTTTTGTTTCTTTAGGCAATTGCTGAAAGGCACTGCTATTCATTACGCCAGTCTTTTCTTTAATCAGTAACATTACCTGATTATCCGAAGGACGGCCTTTCGATGTATCTTCTATATCAAGGCATGCAACATCATCAGACAAAGGAATATTCACAAGGTCATTCAGTTTATTATATGAATAGTCCTCATGCTCCTCAAAAATGTTTTGATGATTTATACCACGCATCATCACGTGATAGATTCCCGTTCCTGAAGGTTGTCTGGATTGCCTTGCCATTAACTCGATATTACGTATTCCATTTTATCTGAAACAGAAACCTGTCCCTGTTTCTTTATAATCTAATCTTGATATCTATAACCATTTTACTGCAAGAAATCTTTAAAATCATAGTCTTCTTCTGCCAACATTCTTAAATGTTCCTCCACCGAAACTTTTACCAGCCCCTTTTCCACCAGTTTCTTCTTAACCTGATACAAGGACCTACGTATGGCAAACATAACACTATTACGCTTCTTTTGAAATGCGGTAAGTTCATAGGTGCGTATTTTGTGCCTAATCTTACCTTTTTCGTCCATCCAAGCATATCCACCTACTTGTATACTTGGCCAATAAGTTCCTTCTGGTTTATACGTCCGTTCCATCAGTATGGGCCATACAAGACTCTTACCTGTCTCATGCAAATACTGTAGCAGCAAATCTTTTCTGACAAACAACCCTGCATGACCACCATAAACCCAAAAACTATCATAGCATGCCACCGAGCCGTCTGGAGCAAGCCACACACCATCAGCAACGGAGAATCTCAGATTAAGCTCATCAAACAAGAAGGGTGATGGCAATATCATTTCACGTGAGCTGCCCACAGAATAGTCCGCATCCGAACTGATGTCATATAGCAAGTAAGATGGTTGTACCTTAAACGATGTGCTACTACTTCCTGTTTCATATTCTCTATTGATATAGTCTTGACCCTCTATTTGGGTCTTGTAGCTATCCGCCCAATAATACTCTCGGTAATAACTATAGCTTGCTTCATGATTTTCAGTACCGCTACGACCACCCAAGCCGTCTCTGTCTATTAGAGAACACATCCCTTCCCGATGAATACTATCTACAAAAAATGATTGTGCGAAAGCCCACAATTCTCTCTCCGTTGGATATTTATCTTCTTCCGAAAGCGATGAAATTGAATAGTATGCATACAGGCATATCCACTCTCTATTATCATCCCCTTTATAAATTAAATAATCTTTAAGGGATGGAATCTTCTTCCAATCCAACATCCATTTCCGATTGTCACCTCCTGATATATCATACTCTGGAACCTTGTAAGCAGGGATGCTAGTCGTAAAGTCCCTCACATCAGGATTCATCATAATGGTAGGGTCAAACCGTCGCAAATGGTAAATCGTGGGTGACTTCCAATCCCTGTCGAGTGGTTCTCCAAAATGGTTGTCTTCCAGAATAGCGGCTATTTTGTACAGTACAATCCATTCATATTTCTTTCCTATTCGCTCTATCTTATTTCCATGCCGCTCCCAACTGGCGTGTTGACCATCAAATACTTTAAATAATTGCGCATCATACCCAAAGTCCTCAAAAATCGTTTTTATTCCATAATTGGATATTTCCTCTATATCGTCTTTCCAATTATCCAATGCACTTTGAAAAACATAGCGGCCAAAATCTCCATACATTCCCCTGCTGCTATATTCGGTACACATCGAGTCAAGAATATTGTTCTGAGCCGTTATAAGCTGTGTGTCACCATCTTTATCGAATGGTAGTTTGTATTTTAGTATTTCTTCCGTCTCAACATACACATTCTTCTTCGTCTTGCAGTAAGGAGGGCACACTTTCTCGCTATCATATTTTAATGCACATCCTATGGAAACAGCATAATCCACAATACACTTGGCGAAGTCTCTTGTCAGTATATCCTCTGGAGGATTGCCGGCTTTAAAAGTTTCGTCGTAAATCAATTGTGCGATTTTCTCTACATACATTCCGCTGGCATTACCTGTGCAACACCCAAAAACAACTGCATATACCCGTTCTACAATATAGGGGTCATCAACCTTTACAAAGGTACTGATAAAATCAAGTATCAACTCCTGCTCATTCTTCAAAATATTGATGAGGGCTCTGCTTGACTTATCGCGTAGTTCAATATATGTGGTAGATAACGTCCATGCCAACAGATGAACAATATTCCTTAGACAGCCCTTCTCTATGCTGCCGATAATTGATGGCGAAGCAGACCAACCCCATTTGGCCAAAGCCATCAAAGGATTGTAAAGTTCTGTCTCCCCTGAGATTAACTGTGTCCACATCTCATCCCTCTCCACCATTCTCATCGGCAAAAGAAGGGTGTCAAGCTTCTCTACCGTAATCGGCAAGTCATTCCTGAATGGATTATTTACAACAACCCTGAAGAAATTGTAATAGTCACCCTCTTCCAGCAAACTGTTTAAAAGATTGGCTCCTCCATCTGTTATAGTAGAGCGTGATGAAAGTGTATTTATGAACAAATCTTTCAGATAATCTGCATATGCCTCATCATCTGATAATAACTCAAACAATTCCTTTCCCCTATATAATGGAACAAGATCGGTCAACGCCTCCAGTTCTGATTCCGAACCATAAGTGAGATCCTTGTATGATTCATCTTTCGCTATTGCCACCCCTTTCATGTAAGCACCAATCGTATCGTATCCGAAAGAATAACTGACACCATTGTCGCTTTCATATTCGTTCAATATGCCCTCATCTACAAGGGCATCCAGAAAAAGGCCTTGCTTTTTATCAATCTCAGGGAATCTATTTAATATATCTTCAATAACATTTCGCTCAACAAACCACCTACCTTTTGTCTTAACTATTGCTTCGCTTATCAGGCCAAGAGCGTTTTGAACCAACGGGGTCAAGCTCGAATACTTAAAAGTTTCTGCCAAGCGGCCATTAAAATGGCCAAGATAGTTCTTGATAATGTCAAGTTTGCTCTCAAAACGAGGGGCAAGTTTTTCACCAGAGTGAGTCCTGCAAAACAGGGTCAACAACATCGGATTAGTAAACTCTCTTTGAAACAACGGCCATGTTGGAAGAGGAACGTCAAATGCCCTGAACATATATTCCACAGCTCCTGCAGCATTCTGCTCGAAACCAGTATGTCTGTATGAGGGGAACTGATGCTGCTGCTCTATGAACTTACTGAACCAGTTATGGCTGCTATTAGTTCTTACAGACAGAATCAGAGATATATTCTTATACTCACTGAACTCATTGATAAAACTTAGAAGGTGGTTTTTCCATAAAGACAGTCCCTTGCCTTCATTGATACCATCTATTACTATCAGCACCCTACCATGCTTGAGGCCATAGTCATCCAAAGCTTTCAGGAATAATTCCTTTTTGCTGTGTACGTCAAGAATCGTTGCTATTTGAGATAACGGGTTACTTGTATCCGTTATTAATTTACCCAAGAAGAAAATGGTTGGCAATCCTAGCTTAATTCGTTCATCCGACAGTTTTGCAAGCAAATGAGTCTTTCCGCATCCTCCTTGTCCTGTAATGATAAATGTCTGATTTGAAATGCTGGCTATCCAAGGATTCTCGCATCGTTCTCTGATTTTCCCTACAGCCGAGTGCAGTTGAGTGTATCTGTAGTCGCCATAACTCAGTTTTCCCGTAGTTATCGCCTCCATCAGAATATTGTCTATCTCGTCTGCATCCTTGAGTGTCCTTTCCAGTTCTGAGCCTTCAAATTGCGTCTTGCTTGTCAACTTCTGAATTTCCTTGATGAGTATCTCTATCTTCTCAATACTTTCTGTTCCAATAGACTTCTCAAGAATCTCCTTACCTCTTCTATAATCAGATGCCAGAGTTCTCACGTCTGGTGCGAAAACTTTGGCCACACGACTATCTCTACATGTTGATGCAAGTGCTTCGTCGAAATACTCGTATGAGAAGTTTATCTCCAAGTCGTATGCCTTTCCTAAATCTTTTATTGCCTTCTTAGTCTTTAGTCGAAACCATTCCTGATTTGGGGTAAAATTAAAATTATCATTGATAATCGCAGATGCAGTAGCCAATATGTCTGCCTTGTATCTCTTAGTCCTGCTATTCAGATAGGCTGTGTAAGCTATCGTTAATAATAAAACTAAACTTATAACAGCCCATGCAGGAAGGCCATTGTCATACAGAAGTTCAATGCCGTATCTGGCATCGCCTTTCTTTACCGTGATTATACCCTTCGCAAATGAAAGCAACGTGTTACCTCCAGCAACACAGATCACTGCCCTCATATATGCCTTGTGTGCGGCATTCAGACTTCTATTTTCCAAAAAGCGTTTAACTGCCTCTGTCATTTCTTTTCGGTCCATAGATGTGCCCTTTTGGACACTTTTTATCGCGCCCTTTATCAAGGTGAGGTCAAACCAAAACACAACAATCACCCCCAAGGCGATTGTTACGACCAATATGATAAATAAAATTGCTAAAGACATCGTCGTTCTATTATTAAACTATATTCTTTTTCCCTTTACTTCAGTAACCATCTATATTTCCACACACCCTCTGAATCGCCTTTATTTACAGGCGATTCACAATCACTTTTAAAGCGATAAGTTCGAGACTTTTCATGCCAATAAACCTCATAAGGAGCAGAAGCATTAATTATATCCAAAGAAAGCGGTTTCATTACCAAACATTTATATATTTAGGATATACCCCCGTTCGTTCCTTATATTCCTCACAAAGACTCTTAGTAATTTCAGCTACACGAGCCTTTTTACGTTCTTTTGCCGCCATAAATCTTTTCATAGCAGCTTCACGTTTTTCCCAAAATTCTTTATCCAATGTATCCATAATAGTTCTCCTTTTAAATTCTTTGATTGCAATCTGCTGCCAAAGATACGTTTTTTCTCGAAACCACCAAGAAAATCGCAAGAAATCTGTGTTAATCCGTGAATTGAAAATCGGCGACCGAAGGGAAAGCAAAATCTGTGGGACGTAAGCCTCCAATATCAGACTTCATTCTGTCTCAGGACACACACTGGCGACAAAGTTACATCTTCTTTATCAAATCACCAAATACGTTTTTGGACGCTTACTGAATGGGTATCAACCGGAATTAGTGAACGGGTATCAACCGGAATACGCAAGCCTTTTTACATTCTTTTACCGCTAAAATTACTTTTTTCTTGGAACCACCAAGAAAATCAAAAAAAATCTGTGTTAATCCGTGATATCTGTGGGACTAAAAGAAAATCAGCACCTGCATGCCGAATACAGTGGGTCTGCCACCATCTCTTTAGAAGTTGCGACAGAAATCTATCAAATATAGCCAATATCAAACTTCATTCTGTCTCAGGACACACTTATAGCAGCAAAGATATGCTTTTTTCTCGAAACCACCAAGAAAATTAGAAGAAATCTGTGTAAATCCGTGAATTGAAAATCGGCGACCGAAGGGAAAGCCAAATCTGTGAGACAAAGATAACACTTATCAGGTAAACCGCCAAAATAGGGGTTGGATGCTTACAAATCCTCACTGCTTTCTATGTTTTTAAATTCAGCAGCGAAGATATTTTTTTAATTAAACCCTAATAAATATTGGTAGGAATCAGAAGTTATCACCAAACTACTATAAATCAGCTCTTCCAAAATTCTACCATAGCCATCTTTATAGCAAGGCGGTCCCATCCCGCACAATCTGGCGAAGACCGCTTTGGTCCGCCAACCTTAGAGCGTAGCGGTTCTGAGCACCGGAGGGCGGTTACATCCCTTTCCCTTTTGGATACTTACGGAAGCAAGCTATTTAATTAAGATTATTATTTCCTTGATTCCGTAATAATAATTTTACGAAATCTTTTATGTTTACAACAAAAATCCGAGGAAATTCTATCTCATTGAGAATTTTAAAGTGAGCATCATTGCTCACTATACAACTTGCACCAGCAGCAAAAGCACAATCAACAAATTTGTTGTCGTCTTCATCAGCCTGAATGAGATGCAACTTATACCAAGGTGTTACGAATTCCACATTTTTTTGACTTAGAATCACAGACACAACATTACTGGCAATATTTGCATTAGTCTTCTGCTCAATGATTTCTAAATACTCCTCAATAATTTCATTTGTAACGCACAAGGTCAATTTACCTTTCAAGAAATCATCCCAAATCTTACGATAAGGGCTTATCCTTGGAAGGCTCATCAATAAGCAATTAGTATCAAGAACTATCTTTCTCATTTGCCAGAAGTACGTAAATGTTCATTACCCCAGCTCTCTATGGTATCAAGAGTTATACTTCCATTATCGCACAACTCATCAATCCCCTCATCAACCTTCTTTGCAAAGTATTGAGAGAGAACATTTTCAAGATTATCTAATTCCTGTGGAGTCTTGATATAAGACATCATTTGAAGAATCTTCATCTGAGCAGGGTTAAATACAGTCTGTTCCATTCTATTTCAATTAAACGTTCAACTTTGCCGCCAAAATTACGCTTTTTTCTCGAAACCACCAAGAAAATCACAAGAAATCTGCAAGTTATCAGCAAATAACCACGAAATCAATCGTAAACTATTAACTATTAACTGTAAACTATAAACAGCTATTCCCAGGCGGTCCCATCCCGCAAAATCTGGCGAGGGCTTTGATGCCCCGCCAACCTTAGAGCGTAGCGGTTCCGAGCACCGGAGGGCGGTTACATCCCTTGCCCTTTTGGAAAGGGCGAGGGCTTGGGAGTGGGTTAAGGACCCTCCCGCAGGGGAGGGACAGGTGGGGCAAATATAGCACTGTAGGGCGGTTTCCCTCTTCTTCCCTGAGGGGAGAAGACCGAGATGAGAGGTGGAGCCTTCCTTAAGGGTAAGGAAGGTTTCTGTCCCCTACAAGGGGAACCGAAAGGGTCGTAAAGACTTTTAAGCCCATCAAGAATATCAAAAGAAATTAGTCATGACTATTAGGTTTTACCCTAAACATAGCCACAGTGTTTGAAAATTCTGCAACAATATCTAAAACATTCGGATTATCTTTTCGAATAATTAAAGCTGCAAAATTTTCAATTCCCTCCATATCTTCGATACTGACAGGCATCAAAATAAACTTATCTTTCATTTGATAAGAGGAAAACCAATATTCAAACAGACGGCTTCGCATATGCTGCTTACAATTATATCCAAAGGAAGTGGTTTCATTACCAAACATTTATATATTTAGGATATACCCCCGTTCGTTCCTTATATTCCTCACAAAGGCTCTTAGTAATTTCAGCTACACGAGCCTTTTTACGCTCTTTTGCCGCCATAAATCTTTTCATTGTAGCTTCACGTTTTTCCCAAAATTCTTTATCTAATGTATCCATAATAGTTCTCCTTTTAAATTCTTTAATTGCAATCTGCCGCAAAAATACGCTTTTTCCTCGAAACCACCAAGAAAATCAAAAGAAATCTGCAAATCATCAGCCAATAACTCCAAAACCAGCACTTCAATAATCCTATCCACCTTTAGCAAGGCGGTCCCATCCCGCACAACCATGGCGAAGGCTTTGATGCAGCATTAGATCTCCCCCCGCAACAGCCAGGCGGTCCCATCCCGCATAACCTGGCGAAGACCTTTGATGGTCCGCCAACCTTAGAACGTAGCGGTTCCGAGCACCGGAGGGCGGTTACATCCTCTCGTCCCTGAGGGAAGAGAGGCTTGGTGAGAAAGGTGGAGCCTTCCTTAAGGGTAAGGAAGGACGGGTAGGTTTTCGAAAAAGCTATTTCTATGCCAAAGAAGAAACGGAAGAATTCGAAAGAGCATACCCTCCAATCACCCCATAACAAACCAGCGGTATGAGAAAGGCAATCGCCATACTGCCCGTAGTATCCGCAATATACCCCATGATTACAGGGGCAACCGCTCCACCCACTATCGTCATGATAAGCAATGAAGAGGCTAACTTGGTCTTTGTACCCGCATCCCTCAATGCCAGCGAGAAGATAGTCGGAAACATGATGCTCTCTCCCAGATACAGGGCGAAGAACGCAATGAGAGATAAGGTTCCGCTACATACCACCACAATCAATGTGGCTACAAAGATGAGGATGGCACAAGCCAGCAGCACCAGCCTTGGCTGGATATAATTCATGATGACACCACCAGCCAACCTGCCGATAAAGAACAGACCCATTCCGCCAAAGGCGAGATACAGACTGGCAGTCTGCTTCTCTATATGAATGCTCTCCTCAGCATAGTTGATGAAGAAACTGTTCACACCCGTCTGGGCAGCCACATAAAGAAACAAGGTCAGCATACCGAAACCGAATGCCATCACTCGCATCGGCTTCTCCTCCACCTTCTCGTTCGTATCCACCTCATGCGCTCGCCTTGGGTCCGGCAACTTGATCCTTGACAGGACCAGTGCCACAGCAAGCACGAAGATACCCACCAGGGCATAAGGAATGGCAATGTTGACACCCGAGAACAGAAGTTGACCGCCAACCAGCGGTCCAACAATCCAGCCGATACCATTGAGCGACTGCGACAGGTTGATTCTGCTCTCCGCCTTGTCAGGATGTCCCAGTACCGTAGTATAAGGATTCGCACTCGTTTCCAGACAGGTCAGTCCGCATCCTATCACAAACAGCGACAGAACGAAGAAGTAGAAACTGTTGATCCTGCTTCCCGGTATGAACATCAGAGCACCGATACCGAAGAGAACCAGTCCTGTTATCACTCCCCTCCTGTAGCCCCACTTCCGGATAATCCATCCGGCAGGCAGCGCCATCAGAAAGTAGGCACCATAGACAGCAGCCTGCGTCAGGGCCGACATCGCCTTGCTGATATGGAACGACTCCTGGAAATGCGGATTCAGCACCTCCAGGATGCCATGGGCAAAGCCCCACATAAAGAAGAGGCTGCTGATGATGAGGAAGGGCACCAGATAGTTATGCCCTTCGTATCGGTTCTATCACACCGTTGATAGACGGATTCACCATACCCGGGAACATCGCAATCTGGGCTTCGAAAGATGCCCTGTATGCGGCAGCAAAGGCATCAATGTCGTGCGCCAGAATCGCCTTCCAGCAGACATCAGCTGCATCAGCCAGCGCCTTCACCTTCTCAGGCGTGATATCCTTACCTTCCACCACACTGCATCCCGGTCTTCTCGGTTCCATCGGAATCATCACCAGATGGTCTTCCAGGAAACGGAGGGTCATCTCATCCTGCGTACTCTCTATCTTCTCCGGCCAGAAGTTGTTGTCATAATAATGACGCACCAGACCGGGAACACAGATACCGATAGAATCCTGGGCACCAGAGATGATACCATCATGACGCTCCGGATTGTTCTCGAAACAGAAAACCAGTCGGGCGAGCATCTCCGGATCCATCTTCGGCAACTTCACCGGCCATATTTTCTGAATCATCTTACGGGTAGAGGTAGACAGACCGCAGCGGTCGCGCACCTCAAAAGTCGGTTCCAGCGAGATGGTAATCGCCCATCCCGGATGATACATGCTTACATAAGGCTGGTCAATCCAAGTACCAGCCAGATCCAGACGGGTAGGAATTCCTGCCTCCTGTGCCGAATTCTCAGATACGTTCAATAACGCCTTCTTCAAGCCAGAAGAAGACCGCGCCTTCAAACCAGCATGAGGAGTGCGCTGGAGTTCGACATATTCAATGCCCCTTTCCTTACAGATCCTACGTTTCTCATCAGACCCACCTTCAGCGTTCACCACAAACACATCCGGTTTCACCTTATCAAGAGTTGGCAGGAAGTCGATCACTCCGCTTCCCTCATTGATATACGCCTCCTTCACCGCCTTGATATTCTTGACCATAAACAGCCTTTCCTCCTGCGGGAACATAGGCTTGCGATGCTTATACTCCAGATAAGTAGCATCCGATCCGATACCCACATACAGGTCACCATACTGTGATGCCTGCTGGAAAAACTCCACATGACCAGAATGTAGCAGGTCATAGCAACCGCTTACAAAAACTTTCTTCTTCATTTGTTGTTTATCACTAATTATAGAGTCTCCGAAATCAGAATAGGGGAGAGGTGAATGAGGAGTTTCCTCTAAGTGGTCTATTCTTTCCTTTCTTTTTTCCATCAGTAATAGTTTGTGTTGTAAATATGTGATTTGTGTACCTTATTTGTGTCGTAACCGCCAGAAAAAGTGCCATGTTCTGAAGATTGGCTCACTTAGAGCCTCTGCTGGATAATATCGCACGAAGTGCATATTTCTCCATATCTTCAAGAAGTACTTCTTAGCCATTCCTTGTTGTGTGAAATGCCCATACTTGGTGAAGTGCTGTCCGAAATTGCCCCCATTCAGTATTTCTGTTAACAACAACTTTCCTCGTTTTTCATCCATTGGTGCTATCATCTTCTCCTCTGATAGTCCCAATGCCTCATGCAGCACATACATCACCGCCCTTGCAAACTTCCACAATCCAAGAAGTTTCAATTCCTTCTGTAATGTATCTCTAATCACTAATAACTCATCATTATTCACTACATAGTAGTAATCAATGATTTGCCTCATTCCAATCCCTTCATCGAAGAAATGATGATATAGATGTGTTAGCTGATAAATCACGTTGAATGCCGTCGTTGGTATAGCAATTTTTCCAATACCATCTGGCAGGCTAACAACATTTGAGCATTGCAAATCTGCATTCCGTTTGAACCATTTCTGCAAACGTGTATTATAGATAGGATTATTCATAGAGCAAGGAAAAAAATGCAGTTCAACAGGAACACCAGCCATAGCTGTTTCCACATGCTGAAGCCTGATATCATCTCCTAATTCAAACTTCTTAGAAGCATAATCCATGATGATTTTCCTGTTGGCATTCACCCATACATCCACATCTCCAGGAGTGCGAGAATAAGGATTCTGGTACATCCCTGCATTCCCTTGTCCTTTTAGAATACAGCACCTAAGCCCATCCATCCTCAGCATTGAGAATAGTTTGCTCGCCACAGAATTCACCTTCATGTTCTGCCAGCGAATCTGTTGTGCTTTACCCATCCAAGTCATCAGCAGTTCCCTTTCTATCGGATTCTGTTTTAACTCAGTTGAGTACTCCATTCCCAATCGTTCAATGCCATCAAAACAGATTCCAATAATTGTTTGTTTTGTCGCAAAATTGTATAATTGTCGCCAATCAATATTGGCGACAACCATACTCATGTCAACCTTGTCTCCAAGACTGTACATTAAAAACAAAAAAATGGCTGATGATTGTGCCATACCATCATTCACAAGTTATTACTTCTTGTACATATCTTCGTAATATTTCTGATACTCCCCAGAAGTAACATGATCCATCCATTCCTGATTATCGAGATACCATTTTACGGTCTCCTCGATACCCTCCTCAAACTGGAGAGATGGCTCCCAGCCGAGTTCCTTCTGCAACTTTCTAGAGTCAATAGCATAACGCATATCGTGACCCTTTCTGTCTGTTACATAAGTGATGAGATCCATATCCTCGCCTTCCTTTCTGCCGAGCAATCTATCCACAGTCTTGATAACCACCTTGATGATATCGATATTCTTCCACTCGTTGAAACCACCGATGTTATAGGTCTCGGCAATCTTACCCTTGTGGAAAATCATATCGATGGCACGGGCATGATCTACTACATACAACCAGTCGCGCACGTTCTCACCCTTACCATATACTGGCAATGGCTTGCGATGACGGATATTGTTGATAAACAGCGGAATCAACTTCTCAGGGAACTGGTATGGACCGTAGTTGTTAGAGCAGTTGGTCACGATGGTAGGCATACCGTATGTATCGTGGAAAGCACGGACGAAGTGGTCTGAGCTTGCCTTGGATGCAGAATATGGAGAGTGAGGATTGTACTTGGTAGTCTCCAGGAAGAACTCCTCGCCGTAAGCCTCGTGGTTCTTACCGCTGGATGCCCTGGTGGTGAAAGGAGCAGGAATGCCCTCAGGGTGAGTCATCTGCAATGCACCATATACCTCATCGGTAGAGATGTGATAGAAGCGCTTGCCCTCGTAACCCTCAGGAAGACTCTCCCAGTAAATCTTTGCCGCCTGGAGCAGAGACAGAGTACCCATCACGTTGGTCTGAGCGAAAGTGAATGGATCCTTGATACTTCTATCTACGTGGCTCTCGGCAGCGAGATGGATGATGCCATCCACCTTGTAGTCCTGCATCAGTTTCAACATCAGGTCGAAATCACAGATATCACCCTTTACGAAAGTATAGTTAGGCTTGTCCTCGATGTCCTTGAGGTTAGCCAGGTTGCCTGCGTATGTCAACTTGTCGAGGTTGATGATGTGATACTCAGGATATTTGTTCACGAAAAGTCTTACTACGTGTGAGCCGATGAAACCAGCACCACCTGTTATTATTATATTATGCATATATATATTTTAATTATAGGGAACCCTCATCCAGGCGGTCCCATCCCGCAAAATATGGCGAGACCTCTGATGGTCCGACAACCTTAGAGCGTAGCGGTTCCGAGCACGCCAAAAGTGTGCGGTTACATCCCCGCTTCCTGAGGTTTCTGTCCCCTAGAAGGGGAACCGAAAGGGTCGTAAAGACTATTGAAGAGGGGCTTGGGGAGAAAGTGGAGCTCCCTTTGGAAAGGGAGACGGAGGGATTCGAAAAATATTTAATACTCAAGATTCTTTGTCAAAGAAGCTTCATTCTCTTCAAGAATGGAAAGCAGATACTTGCCATAGTCATTCTTCAGCATTGGCTGAGCGTTCTCACGCAACGTATCACTATCTATCCAACCTTGGCGATAAGCAATACCTTCCAAGCAAGCAACCTTCAAGCCTTGGCGCTTCTCCAATACTTCGATAAAGGTAGATGCCTCTGAAAGGGAATCATGGGTTCCGGTATCAAGCCAGGCAAATCCACGAGCCATTGTCTGTACCTTCAGCTGCTTATCCTTCAGGAACTCCTGGTTAACGGTTGTAATTTCCAATTCACCACGAGCAGATGGCTTGATATGCTTAGCTACTTCCACCACCTAGTTAGGATAGAAGTATAAGTCCACTACAGCATAGTTGCTCTTTGGATGCTGAGGCTTCTCTTCGATACTCAGGCAATTGCCTTACTCATCAAACTCTGCCACACCATATCGCTCAGGATCACTTACACGAAAGCCAAATACAGTAGCTTTGTTATTGATAATATATCATCGGTTTATCAAAGATAGGAATCAGCTGCTTGCTAATACCTTTTGTGATAGGACACAAACGAGTACCACTACCTCCTGCTAATACGATTCCTTTCATGTTTATTGATTATTATTTTAAACCCTTTCTGTCATTATCCTCGAACCAGTCAGCCAGCGCTTCCTCGAAGCTCCACTTAAACTGATAGCCGCAGTTCTTCAACTTCTCACCACAGATATTAGTAGAAATTTGGAGTTTCTTCACTCTCGCAGGACAGATACCCATTGGCGAGCCAAGAAGCATGGCAGCTCTTGCCATAGGCATGATAACCCAGTTAGGAATATCAGGTACAAACTGAGTCAAGCCTGTAACCTTCTTCATAGCCTCAACAATATGCTGGATGGTATAAGCAGGCTCGAAGCAACAGTTATAAATCTCCACGCCCTTAGCAGACTTCACGCCTGCCCTATCCGTGTTATTCGAGTTATTCGTGTTCACCACTTCTTCCACTTTCCATAGCATGAAGCGAACCAATTCCTTTACATAGATACAAGCCTTGATAGTATCCTTTCTGCCTGGGTAAGCAAACTTATGACCACGGATAGCCCAATACAATCTGGTGAAATTACCATTCTCACCCTTTCCGAATACCACACCAGGGCGAACGATCAACAATTGTCTATCATTATAATTCTTCACTCTTCCCTCTTCGTTCTTCACTCTATTCCCGCCATTCTGCCACTTCTCATGAATCTTCTCAGCCACTAACTTAGAGATATCGTATGCAGTATTAGGAGTTGGCAAAGTTGAAGATGACATCATCCTCTGTAGGAGTAAATGGCAAGTTCTCAATAGGCTTGCGGATATAGAATTAGTCATTCCATTACTTTGTTTGCAAACCAACCATATCTATGTGATAAGGAATTGTTTGTTTCGTTTTTAGGACCTCTTTAATGAATTGCTTTTCTATCACTACAAGTTTTACCATTCTTTTAGTTGCAAAATCATCAATTTTTCCTTTATGATAGAAGTTAAGCATTTCGTTATCTAAAGCAAAGGGTTGTAATTCTTCATCAGAACATTCTTTATTACCTAAGAATAAACTCTTTAAAAGTTTTAACTGGCTTTTATTTACACACCAAATAGTATTAAACAACCGTTTCTTTCCAGTTTTGGGGATAGCATAAGGTATCAAACTCATATTGCGACTAATCTTTCTCAAACTCAATTGACTCAAAACAAAACAGCAAGTATTTACGGCTCCCAAAGATACTGGAGTATTCCAAGCTCTCTCAATTTGAACTTCACCATAATTTATAGGTTCTTCATTTAAGCCACTTGAAAATCTTTCAAATTCATATATATCATATCTTATTCTTGCCAAAGATGTATTAGTAAAGTAGTTTGTATAAGATGTATAATAAAACCACTTTCGTAATTCATCACCCCTATAACCGACCGTTTTATTCTCTTTGAAAAACAGAGCTAGCATTATCAATTGATAAGTATATGGAAGCAATTTTACATCCACAACACGACATTCTTCATAAAGAAATTTTACCGCACTGACTACCGAACGTTTAACTTCATTCATAACATCAGGAAGATTATCCAAAAGAATTATATCTTCGGTTCTTGCATCAATAAAAGCTTTTTGCGTATAATTTCCAACGCACTTTAAGATAACATCTCTTTTGAGTGAAGAAAAATTATATGGATCGAGTTCTTCTTGAATATCCTTTATTGCATCACCAAATTTAAAATGAGTTTTAGAATTAAAGGTCAAAGCTTGAATCATAAAATCTGGGCTAATGCTAGTACCTTGTGAATTTAATCGAGAAAATATTTCTACAGCATCATCAATACCACCACCATTGACAACAATATAACCTATTTGATAAGAAATTAAAATACGATTCAATCGTTTGGCTTTTTCTGCATATTCTTTTACTTCCGATTCATCTAAGCCTAAATTTTTAATACGCTCAATATAATCAACAATTGCATATGAGTCAAAAGCATCACTCAAACGCAACAATATTGGATTATTTTTTCCTCGCCCTAAAATTGTAAAATCTTTCAAATCTACATATATGAAGTCTTTATTCTCTCCTTTTTCTGAAAGAACACTAATTAAAGTCGTTAATCTCTGCCTTCCATCAAGTATATAATAATGTGGTAAAGAACTCTTTTTTATTTTGACGCCACCTATCACATCAAAAGAATCAAAATTATCCTTCTGTGGAGACCATAGGATAATTGATCCTATAGGGAACCCCTTGACAATACTATCAAAAAGATCAATCATCTGGCGCTTATCCCAAATAAAATCCCGTTGAAACTCTGGAATTAAATACTTACCATCGGCAACTTTATCAAGGATGGTCGTCATATAGTCACGATCAGCTTTTATATACATATTTTCCATTGTCAAATCACTTTTGCAAACATTAATATTATAGTTTGGACCTCATATTCTCCTCCAAAATTTCCTTGATTATTTTGAAGTCGCTTTACTAATCTTTTGGGACTCATAAAAGCAGGCATATCTGCCATGTCTTGCTTTTGTAAGTTTATATTTTCACATTTAGCAATATCTAAATAATCATAGACATCATTATCATCAGTCGGTGGGGTTGGTGTAGATGTTTTATTTGCCAAAGTATAAGTTTCCCAAGAATAGTAATTTTCTAATTCTCGTTTTATCAATTCATGCCCAGATATTCCATGCTCTTCTAAATATCGAAATAAAGACTTATGTTTTTCAACGTCATTTTTTTCTGTTTTATCACTATCAAATACTGTTGTAAGTTTATACCTATCAATATCAGCATAATTTTCATCAGCAAGACTTTTCAAACGTTGTGCTATTGTGCCACCTCCTCCCCCTGCATGTTCTTGAACTAACCATTTATTTAAGATTGCTTTATAAACTATAGAGTTTACTGTCTTATACTTCGTCCTAATTTTAGTATTAAAGAGCTCTACCCATTTTTTAATTGTCGGCCAATCATTTGAAGAGTTTTCCAATACCACCCTACTTTTATTATTCAATATCCGCATCGCAACATCTAAACGCATCATTTCTGGGGAAAGTCCGACAATTACAGAGGTAAATGCGGTCTGATAAGCAGTACTAATGTCCCACAAAGATTCATTGCTAAGAATAAGTTCTATATCTTGCTTACCTATAAAATCAACCTTTAAAACTCGTGTTTCAAGAAAATCAAACATATTAGCAGAGCACTTAACTTTTTGTTCTTTTTCACAAGCTAAAAGAAGAAATTTTGCCAGTTCATTCAAACAATCTTTATTCTCCATCAACGTATCATCCAAAATAAATATCATAAGCCATCAATTGTTTTAATTAGCATTCCTTCGTATTTTCTTTATCAACTCATATGATTCATTAAAGATTTCTTCAGGCCAATCACTCATATTGCCATTTTCATCGATGTCTATCCTATCCAAAATAGCATTACATTCTTCATCATCATGGATATAATATACCACGACATCATCCTTTGTTAATGAATAATTCTTATTTGCCACTATACTACGTATTTCTAACAGCAAATTTTTTGAATGCGTTTCGATGACATATCTATGATTATTAACCTTAGCCGTATCAGCCAAAAGATCAGCAATCGCTTCATGAGCAGCAGGATGCAAATGCAATTCCGGCTGTTCAACAACAATCAATGTATCCTTCTCATCCGACATACAACATCTTGTAACAATAGGTAGCACTTGACTCATTCCTTGTCCCTCATCAGCTATATTTATTTCATGAGTAGAATCTGTTTTTCTAATATTGACAGAAAACACCCCGTTCGTTAATTGTTTCAAAACCAAGTCACAATTAAAAGTTTTTGCATACCAATCAGAGACGCAGGAAAGCAATTCATTAGAAATATTCAAATTGTCATAAGCCCAAGTTCCATCAATGCCAATTTTATTTAACAAACAAGAAGAACGTTGACTATAAGCACGTTTTGGAAAAGCACGGAAAGGGCCAATATAATCAGTATGGAGAAAATAAGAATCTACAGAACCTACATTCTTGTCTTCGAATAATTTAAAGTTTATGAATCCTCTGAAGTCTTGTGAAACATATTCTTTAAGAGAATCCTTATCAATATATGAACCTTGAGCATTTTCTTTTTCTAAAACGGTTTGTGTTCCATTATACCTTAATACATACTTTTTTATCCAATAATCTTGGTTACCGACTTTCGAAATAAAGTCGATATTAATGTCTAAACCATTTTCATATCCTAGTCCAAAAGACAGCCCAATATTATTACCATTATGAGCAATATCAGAGAATGCAGTACCTAGTGAAACACCTTCATTCTCAAACAGGAATGGAGCTGGGCTAGTTCCAGACATTGCTTTCTCAAACATTGGAAATAATTTAGAGATAGAACTTTTACCGCTACTATTTTTCCCTATCAGAACGGTTAATGGTTTTATTTCTATTTCCGTTGTCTCTTCAAACTTTTTGTAAGAAGAGAATCTTATATACTTTAACTTGGCCATAACATATATTTTTTTTTATTCAACTAACATTCTATTTCCTTATAGCATTCTTCCATTTTCGCCGCCGTTTTCGGAATGGTAAAGTTTTCCATTACCCTCTTCCTAGCATTCTCTCCATACTTTCCCCTCAGCTCATCATCATCCAACAGGGTATCGATTGCCTCAGCATACGCCTTGTCATCACCATTAGGCACTTCGATACCAGTCTCGCCATTCAGCGACATCCTGTTCACGCCACAGCCAGAGATGATAAAGGTGACAGCAGGAGTACCACAATGCATCGCTTAAACCATGCCTACTCCAAACGCCTCGTCCTTGGTGACGGATGGAAAAAATCAGTATTACATAATTCCATTATAACAAGCCGTAGTAAGACCAACACAAGCGGTCTCCACCTTTAGCAAGGCGGTCCCATCCCGCACAACCATGGCGAAGACCTTTGATGCCCCGCCAACCTTAGAGCGTAGCGGTTCTGAGCACCGGAGGGCGGTTTTCCTCTTCTTCCCTGAGGGGAGAAGACCGAGATGAGAGGTGGAGCCTTCTTTAATAGAAAAAAGCGATGCCAATGAGTGCAATGAAAGCTCGCTTTCAAATTGCCGAGTGCAGCTCGGTTTATCAACAAAGAAGGACGGGATGATTATCACTCTACCCTTCACGCATCTCACCAGCTTGCTCTGGGTAAACGGAGGCCTCTGGAAATGCAAACCACGCATCACACCATAAGAACTCATGCTCTCATTGTCCTAGCAGAACTCCACCTTGTAACCTACCAATGGCTCTACTTTCTCTTTAAGCTCTCGCTCGCTAAAGCTTTCAAAGAAATAACCACGAGCATCTCTAAACAGGCGAGGCTCAAAGATGAGTCTATGTTTGTCTTTATTACGTTCATCTAAATTTATATTTTTATTGATTACAAATCATGATGATAAAACTACTTTCCTCCAGCAAGTTCCTCAAACATTTCAACATGTTGATCTACAACTCTTGAAATATCATAATTCTCTATCACTTTTTTCAAAGCCTTGGATTTCATTTCTGTAGCTTCCTTTGGATGACGATATAACCAGAGAACCTTTTCTGCGGCATCTTTCGGATTATCCATTTCCACCAACAGACCATCAACACCATCATCTACCAATGTAGGGATGGCATCAATCTTTGTGGCAACCACATTCTTCTCAGCTGCCATATACTCAACAACAGCCAATCCAAATCCTTCCCACCTAGACAAGAGCATCGCTACATCAAAAACTTTCAAATAGCTATATGGCTCGTCAGTCCAACCAGTTACAACAAGTTCCAAACCATTCTCCTTGGCAAAGGCCTTGACTTCTTCCTCTTCCTCACCACTTCCTACTATGATGAAAGCTGAGTTAGGAATTTCATCATGTATCAACTTGGCTGCACGGATAAACACATCAGGCGCCTTCTGTGGGGATAGTCTTCCAATCATACCTACCACAAAAGCATCTTCCGCAATGCCAAGTTCACTTCTAGACTTAACAACAGCATTCCTTACTGCACTCACATCAATACCATTCGGAATCAAAGCTAGCTTATCTTCCTTAGCAATGTGTTCACGCTCTGCCGAAGCCTTTTCTGCCTTAGAGATACAAACTATCTTGTCTGTGCAAGGAGATAATATTTTCTCTAAGCACAGATATATCATACTTTTCAGTTTCATCTGATTAAATTTTACTTGATGTTAAAAGCCCAACCATGAGGATTGTAAACAACCTTACAATGCAAGCCTATGGCTGCCATACGTCCTAAGCCACCAGCAAAACTGCTATGACAATACAGAATATCAGGATTAACCTTTTTGATTTCACGGCGAATGGCTCTGACTTTTTTGATAACAAACAAAGGAGAGAATGATTGCGTAAGATCCATTTGCTGAACACCATCCACAATCTTGCTATACAAACTTTCATCATAATTTCGAGAACAGATGAAATACTGCTTTATTCCCTTTTTCTCCAACCGTGGCAGGAGCATTTGGAGATAACGCTCTACACCTCCTGCACATTCTGCTAAATGTAATATCTTCATAACCGATTATTCTTGACTTAATTCTACATTTTCAGCTCTTAATCCATCATAAGAGAAACCCAAAAAGAATGTCACCGAAGAATTTAAATTATCCTTTGTAATATTATTCTTTCCTGGATTGAAGAAAACCTCTAATCCTTGGTCCGTGATAATCTTAGCAGCACCAGCATGCTCATAGCCACTAACAACACCCTCAACCCGATAAAATGCATCTTGATTATCAGAAGGTTTTACATCCAAGTTACTTAGCAATTTTTGGGGTGCCTTACCGTACCATTCTCGAATACCTATTTTTTTATTACCACCTTTATTCTTGCATTCCTCAATTAGTCTTCTACAGGTTTGAGCAGCAATACTACTACCATTTAATGCTTTAATCGCATAGAAGACATAATGATAGAATGTTACATCTATTGATGGTGACAAACTAGACCATTGAGCTAATTTTGCGAGAATCTCATCTATTCTCAAATATTTGGAATATCTCGCAGCTTTAAACCACAAAAAGAAATTTCTCTCATTATTAGGCTCTTCAAGAATATTTTGTTCCATCAAAGCCGTAATTTGCCCGATCGTCTTTTCTTTATTGGTATAATCTCCGCGATAAAAATATGTTCGTACAATATTTCTTCTCACCATCTGAGGATGCTTAGAATTATCCATCTGATTAGTTAATTTCTGTATAATACTTCCATAATCCTCATACAATAATCTCAAATTATGCTCACATGTATCATATCTTTCAGAAACACCATCAGCTGAATTATTATAGTAATTCTCTAAAGTTTCCAACAAATTATGACAATCATCTATCCAATCTGCATAAGGCTGATAGGCATTGGTTACAATTTCCATCTTAGATAGTCCCTCATATTTTTGAGAGAAATCAAATACTTTCAGAAGCATTTCTACATGAGAAATATAACCGAATTCATCTATAGAACCTTTATTTAGCTTTCTGGAAGCTTCAAACTCATGCGCAGCTTTAGGCAGCAACTCCACAACGATTTCGTCATAAAGCTTATGTTTTGCTGCTTGATAAGTTCCTTCATTCAAGCATTTCTGAATCTTTTGATACATTATTGAACGTAAACAAATACCCTTTATATGATGAAGAAGAGGGTCTTCTGGACTAATATTTATAGCTTTATCTGCGTACGCTAATGCTTCAACTGCGTTTTTTTCCTCAATTGCATAATATCTAGCCAAATGAGAACAGAAATGTGCATTGGTTGGAAAAAGTTCATGTAACTTCAAGAAAATCGGTAATTGCTCTTCTTTTGGTATGTCAGAAATTAGCTGATTGAATTTTTCTCCTGATCGCTCTGAGGTATTACCAATAAACAAATCTTTTAGAATGTTTGTCTTTACTTCTAATGAACAGATGTCATTATCTGCCATAGATTCTATAAAAGACAAGCAATAATTACCAAGATTACAATATGGATGTTTTACACTTGATGAAGTCGTACCTAATAATTGTTTCAATAATTCTTCTGTAAAGAAAGGGTGTCTTATACCCCAAACAACATTATTACCAACATTACCTTTGCACAGCAAGGAATTAACAACTCCTACATCATTAGAGAAATATTGTTCTAACTGAAATACAACTTTATCTTCCACATTAAATATAGTACGCAGAAATGAAGCTGGAAGTTTTTGAGATATATACTTATCGCAAATAGCCAAATATATAATTGTTTTTCTTTGCAGATCTAAGTTTTTTACTTGCTCCACAAAGTTTGATATATATCCATGTATCGCTTCAAATTTTTCCTCTAATGCAAGTAAGCCTATGTAAAATGGAGTACGTTTATATGCTTCTACATGCGTTCCAAATTGAATGTTTTGAAATTCAGCTAACTTTCTTTTTTTAATTACTTCAGGATATGAATCTATATATTTTTCATATCTATTAATCAACCTTGCCACATCATCCCCCCAATCTGTGACATATAGAGAATTAAACTTTTGCTTAAAAACCCCTCTTTTAATACCTATAAAAATAAAAGGGCGAGACTCATTTGTCTGATTAAATAAGTTCTCAAAATCATCTTTATCAATAGTCTGAGGGATTTCAGCAAATAAGATTACTGTCTTTTTTGTCTTATTATGTATTAGCTCTAGTTGCTCTATCACATGACTTTCTCTATTATTTTTCAGAAAGAGTACGGGAAAATCACTATGTAAAATCCATCCTATTTGACGAGCCAAAGTTGTACCACCAAAACCTGGCTGATGTTCAATATAAGCTATTGCATGACCATTTTTAATAATACTCTCTATTGGTTTGACATACATTTTATTAAACTTGTCTCTATAAGCGGAGAATTCGTTCTTTGCACCATACCAGGACAGAGGATGCCTACCCTTTAAGAAATCCTCAGCATCATCAATTAGAGTCTTTTCAATACCAGCATACAACACTTCAAAGGTATCCTCAAGAGATCTCAACTCAGCCTTCGAAAAAACTCCTAAGCTAGCATCTAAAGCAGGTAACTTAAATGTATCAGTTAGCTGCTGTTCTTCACCACCAGTAACATAAGTTTCTATACACTGGTTAACCATACTTAATGATATAGGAATCTCTAAAACATATCCATTGTCTTTCATTTTGTCTGATTCCAAGTTTACTAATACCATTTGCATATTAGCAAAACATCTATCACACAAATCTATTAATTTATCGACCAATTCACGATTACGCATCGTTGACACAACTATTGTCTTCTGCGAATTGTTACGTACCATCAAGGTACGCAACATTGTTTCCAAAATTAGAGAATTATGCTTATTCCAATCTCTAATAGTCTTATATTTTGGGGATATATTCTTATATCCATTTGCAAAAACCATCAATGGATACTCGCTATATGGAGAATAATCATCTTCAGTTACAACATCACCTATTTTAAACTTCTTTATGCCAGATATCTGATTATGATAATTACAAAAACAAAAACCATCTTTCTCTGAATAATTATAAAAATCGATAATTATATTCCATTTTACTTTCCAAAAGTTATCATAATAAGAGTTTGGATCTTCATCAGTAATAAGGACATAAGTTCGTTCCTCATAATTAAACAAATCACATGCATTATAAAAATAAGAAATCATATCGTTTTCTGGCTTTAAAAAATCATCTACAGTCATAAACGTAGTCTCATTATCTATATAATCATGCAGAAATTTTCTTATTTCTTGACTATATTTTTCAACTATTTTAATGTCTACATTAATACCTGCATGCTTACTTCTATTAGTAAGAGCGTATTTATTAGAGGCTAAGAATCTAAAATCTACATCACTTTTATCCCCATCAATCGTATAATCACATAAATCACTACATTCCCCATCTTCGCTAACATAACAATCATTAATAATTTGAGGAAGCGATTTTCTTTTATAATAATTATACGTGCTCTTGGCTTGTTGCTCTAAATGAGTTTTTATCGCTAACTCAATAACTTGAGAAAAATTCTCACCTGCGTCATTAGCACATAAATGATACTCAAAATCATTACCATTAGTTTTGTAACGATAAGCATCTGCCAGTAACTTTACTGCATGATTATATTTTTTGATTATATCCATAAGTCTTATTTTGATACAATTATATTATCTTTTCACTTCCCCCACCATCTTCTTTACCAACATACGGAATTGCTTATAGATGCCTAACTGCAACATTAAGATTCTAATATGCTTTTCCATTTGGGTTCTGAAAGTAACAGGAAAATATTTATCGAAACACTCCTTAGGCGAAAGCCTATCTAAGTCTTCAAAGAATGCTGTACGCTTAGGATTGTTCTTTGGCTGAGCAGTCAACTCATGCACACCAGCTATCAGCTTATCAACTCCTACCTCTTTTATATTGGCATCACCTTCTATGGCTTTCATGATTTCTTCAGCCTTGGCTGAATGAACAAGAACTTTAGTTACACCTTTATCATTATCCAACTCCTTACTATACTGGTACACCTCGAAGCAATCCCATATTGTGAAATCTGTCACACGATACTGCTTCTTGAATCTACAAGCATAACAACTTGGTCGTACATTGATGCCAGAGAAGAACGAGCGGAGCCAAGGATCGGTATCAATACCTGCATGATAAGAGCCTTTCACTGAGCCGAAGCTCATATTCGAGTACTTGTAGCCATAGAATTTCTTATCTCTAAACTTCAGATTCTTTAAGTCATCTCCGTATGTCAAGCCTTGATATTCTATATATTTACGAAGCACCTTAGGTGATGGTACCGCTCTACAAACCACATCAACGATAATCAAATTATCGTATGGCTTTCTAAGATATGATACCAAACCTTCCATCTGGCACGGAGTACCACTGAAACATACCAAACGACCTTGCTTCAAAAACTCCTTAGCCTGTTGATAAGTATCACCTATCAGACTCTGTACATACTTACTATTTCGGAACTTCCAAAGTTCATCCTCGCTTTCTATATAGATATGTTTTGCCTCATTATGTTCATTGAGAGCAGCTCCGAAAACCACGCCACCTTGTTTTAATACATACTTGGCTATAGCAGTATATGCCCCTCCAGATGTACTTTCCGCAAGAACCTTAGCATCTTTGTTTTGAAGCAGATAACCTTTCTGAGGCTTTTCCTCCTCGGGTTTAACATTTATAATTGGACATACCTTCTCACACAGATGGCAATCTATGCAAGAATCCGTATTCACCTGGGGATAACGGAATCCTTCCTTATCCTCTACCATTGAGATGCAATGCTTTGGACATGCATTTTCACATGCCCAACAGCCACAGCATTCCTTCTTATCTTTAATCTCTATCATCTATATTTTGATTATTTGCGGTATGCAAAATCAAAACTAGATGATAAAAGAATAAAAAACTATGAACGTTTCAAATCTTTAATGATGGATTTTGCAAACCGTTTAATGAACGAATAAATACCTAACCTGCACAACGCTATACGGATATTCTTTTCCAATATAGCTCTTGCAGATACAGGAAAATATTTTTGCAAAATTTTACCCCCCCCCGATTCCGTCAAAGCACTCCTGATAGAATGCACTTCTTCGAGGATTCATCTTGACAGAATGCAACATCTCTTTAACACCAGACACAGCATCTCCTACAGGAATCTCTATGATTCTTGCTACCTTATTCATATCCAATAAAATCTGATTTGCCTTGTCGGTGTTAGCCAAGATACGAGTAACACCCTTGTCATTATCCATCTCCTTACTAAACTTGCGTACATCAAAGCAATCCCATATAGTAAAGTCTGTCAGATGATGCTGCTTTTTGAATTTGCAATCGAAGCAACTAGGGCGTACATTCATATCGCAGAAGAAAGAACGCAGATAAACATCGGTTTCCACGCCTTCCTCATACACCTGCTTTCCACCACGATACACACTCATAGAAGAATACTTATATCCGTATGGCTTTTTATCACGGAACATGATGTTCTCTATATCATCTCCATACTTTTCCTTTTGCATCTCCACATACATACGGAAAATTTTAGGAGAAGTGATAGAATGACACATCACATCAACAGTTACAAGATTTTCGTATGGCTTTCGAAGATAGTTCAACAAGCCTTCCAACTGGCAAGGTGTTCCACTGAAACATACCATTCTTCCCTGTTTCAAAAAATCCTTAGCCTGCTGATAAGCGTTGCCCATCAGGCTCTGTACATACTTGCTGTTTCTGAAGATTTTCAAATCCACGTATGTCTCAACATATTGATGAGTTACCTGGAAATCCTTGTCATAAGCGGCACCAAAGACCACACCTCCACGTTCTATCACGTATGAAGCAATTGCTGTAAAAGCACCACCCGAAGCACTCTCATGCAACACTTTTTCATCCTTGTGCTGCAATAGGAAAGCCTTTTGCTCCTTGGCTACATCCGCCTTGGCATTAATTACAGGACACACCTTCTCACACAGATGGCAATCGATGCAGGTATCCTTATCCACCTGAGGATAACGGAATCCTTCCTTATCTTCGACCATTGAGATGCAATGTTTTGGGCATGCGTTTTCACAAGCCCAACAGCCACAGCAATCTTTCTTATCTTTAATCTCTATCATATTTGATACCAGATTTTTCTAATGCATCAAAAACAAAGTTCTTGGTAAACTGGCGCAATTCCGCCAATTTCTCATGAACTTTCTTGTAGTCTATATCCATAGCCAGCATATCCTTTGGCTCTTCATCCCCCTTCAGCAGACGGTTCTCCTCTCCTACCAATGAGAGCAGTGAATAGATGCGACCATTTGTAGAAACAATACTATCGTTGTTATATCTGCGGAATGTGAAGAACTTCTTGGCATGAAGCATAGAGAATACAGTACAATGGAACGAGTCAGTAAATACATACTCAGCATCACGAATCAAGCGGATAAACTCCTTCGGACCAACATTGTATGGAGCTTCATCAGGGAAACTTTCATCACTGGCTATAAACTCATCACAATGCTGCAACTGTACAATCTTATACCCCGTCAAAGCCTTGACCTTCTTAACAAACTCACGCTGAATAGGATTATTACCTAAGAAATAGCAAAGAAGATATTTCTCCTTTATGAATCTTTCCTTACTGATACCTTCACCCCATTCCTCTGCAGTAAATAAAATCGTAGGATCACATACTACAGGTACATCTCTTCCTATCAAATTCTTGATAAGATTTTGACCACTTACCTCACGAACAGAACAATAGTCGATACGAGGCAAGAACTTCTTTGCCAACTTTGCCTGTGCAGAAGGCAACTGGGATATACCAAAACTAGTAGCAAGTGCCATTTTAGGAACCTCTCTTGACACAAAGTTCAAAGTATAATAGTTGGCAGCAATATTGGAAGGCAACCAAAGCTGATCACTTCCAACGACAAACATCTGATAACCATCAGCAGCCTTACTCAATTCAGCAAAAGAACCATAACGCTTTGATAGATGAAATTCATGCTGAGCAAAGGTATCAAACATATTATATCGCTCTGCAAGGTGTGAAGCATAAGTATGATTACTTTTCTTAGCTATCACCTTCTTTACTGTAGCCCATTTATCCTTGATGGTATTGGCATCAAATATCTTACTCAAAAAGTACTTATACTTTGCCTTATTGATTTCACCCTTCAGGCCATCAATCATGATAGTCTCGTTAGGAACATGAATGTCATCAAAGAACTTCTGTGTAGCAAAAGCCTGGAGCTGACTTCCATAATTAGGTTGGAAGTAACAAGTTACAAGTGCTATTTTATTCGTCATACAAAATATCAATAATTATATTTACCTCTTTTCAGCATAAACTGTTTTGCCCACCCCACCAGAGCTAGCATGAAATACATTTTCTTTCTGATAAAGAACAAAGTAAGCTTACGTTGCTTATCCATTCCATCGGTACTGCATTTATAAACAGAATCTTTCAGCAATTTATTATTCTTAATAACTGCAGCATATTTAGATATCTTAGTCCACAAGAAATCCTTATTAGATGGGTGAAAATAAGTACTCATTGCGATGGCTATAACTATATAAGTAACACGCTGATAGAGAGTCTGAACAAACACATCCTTATGGTCAAAATGCTCTATATCTTCTTGGATTACTTTCAAGCAATCCAATAAGTATTTCGTATTCTTTTCATCCACTTTCTTTGAGATAGAATTAGGATTGAAAAGATAGTGATAAGAATAGTTGTTGACATAAAGAGCTTTATTGGCATGATAGAAAGCACGCAAAGAAAACTCCAATCCCTCAGCTCCCTGACGCAATCTATCATCATGCTTGATATGGTTCTTTCGTGCATAATCTGCACGAACCATCTTGCAATAGGCAGTAGCAATTCCTGATTTATACACTAAAGTATTGCGTGCCAATTCTTTACACTCATCACCACAATAGAGCCTCTGAGCATCTTGACATGGCCACTCCCATTTTCCCTTTATAGAATGTTCTCCCAATTCTTGGATGCACTTCCAAAAGACGATGTCAACATCAGGCTTATCTGCCACTGCATCAAGCATAACCTGGCAGCAATCAGCATCCAGCCAATCATCACCATCAACATACATCATCCAATCACCAGTAGCAACATCATAACCAGCATTTCGGGCAGAAACCAAGCCTCCATTCTGTTTATGTATTACCTTGATACGATTGTCTTTTTGTGCATATTCGTCACAAAGCTTACCGGTTTCATCTGGCGATCCATCATCCACAAGAATAATTTCAATATCCTTGTATGTTTGAGATTGTAAGCTGCCTACACACTGAGGCAGGAAATCCATTACTTTGTAACATGGAACTATAATTGATATTTTTCCCATTAATTTCAATTTAAATCAGTGAAATAATTCTATACAAACCTTAAAACATTTTCGATTCACCGATAATGAAATACAATAAACGTTTCTTGTTCAAGGTAAGTATCGTACAACTCCGTATTGCTTATTTCAAAATAAAGCAAAGTAACGCTTACATTACCTTACAATTATACAGTTTATTCTGTACAAATTTCATCCACTTATTTATAAATTTAATGAAACTAGGCAACCGTTTATGATGATTATGGAAATAATTGATGAAATGAAAAGGAAAGAATTTATCATGTATTGTACATAATGCCAAATCCTTATAAAATGCTCGATTTGTTGACGAAATTAAATCATCAAGTTTAATCAACAGATTAACATTCTCCACATTATCAGAATTTAGCAGCACTAATTTATATATAGAACGTATATACAGTAACATTCTTTCAATACAGTATTTTCGCTGCGGTAAAGTAAATTCAGTTTTATACCATGAAACAGAATCTTTTACCATTCTCTCCGCAATTATAACACTATGCCGTACATTTTTAGCTAAAATATTAACATCCATCGTTTGTCCTGCTCGTCCTAAAAGATACTGATACAAATTCAATCTAAAATATGATATTTTCCGTACATATGCCATCGGATATAGAATCCATTCCTGATCCGTATAAGAAATTCCTTCAGTCTGAAAATATTTGAATTTTCTTAGCATCTCTGTTCTATAGGTAACACAATGCATTTGCATTTTCTGAAAATTAGAATCATGCATCAATGAAGATGAATATTCTTTATTTTCAACAAAAGGAAACACATGCTTTTTTCTTATGTTGCTATTTTCAAAACAAACAGTATAGTCTGTCAAAACCAGATCTACATCTAGCGATTTTAAGCACATCACAAATTCAACCAAGGCATTCGTATTAAACCAATCATCAGCGTCTAAAACTTTAATATATTTTCCACTAGCAATTTTTAACGCAGCATTAATACAAGAGCCATAGTTACCATTTGTTTTATCTATTACAATAAGAGATTCCGGATATAATTCTTTATAACCATTTGCAATAGAAAGAGATTTGTCTTTACTACCATCATTAACAACAATGATTTCAGTATCTCCCAATGTCTGTTTCGCAGTAACCAAAGAATCTATGCAACGCTTTAAATATAATTCCATATTATAGGTTGGAATTATTATTGATAAAATTTTATTGACCATATAAATAATATTATTTAATTCCTAAAATAAGAGATGTATATTCCAAACCATCATAAAAAGTACGGATATACAAAAAAACGAATAGAGCAATCATAAAAAGAGTAACAAGAGGCCTTGAGTACTTCTTTGCATCATATAATACAAAGCACAAATAATATGCGATTAAATCTACGAAATACAAATTTAGACGTGAAAGGTTACCCATGATAAAACCTCCCATTATTATTGTTATCGATATAAATGTTATGGTACATATATATTCATTTCTATTTTTTTGTATTTGTATATTTTTGCGCAACTTACATATTAAATAGCTAAAAAAAGAAACAAACATTATTATAGAGAAAGGAATATGAAGTTCTGCCCATCCGGCACCTCCAGCTGCTTGCAAGTTAGCATACGAATCGTAATTTTTTCCTGTCAAAAACGTTAATTTTGTCAAAATTGCAGAATACAAGTATAATACAGTTACAAGGGAAACTATCAGAAACAAATAAAATCGTAGAAATTTCTTATAAGAAAGTTGAGAAGTAAATCTAATACATATATAAGCCGCTATAGGCAAAACCGCAGTAATATGGCTAAAGACTGCTAAGATTGCAATTGCATAGCTATACTTATTCCAACCATTATCTTTTAGATAAGCATACAAATAAAAACATATCGATACACATACGCTTTGTCTTAATAAATTCATTGAATTTGCATAGTAATATAACATAAATATTATATACAAGACCCAAAGAGGAATTCGAGACCGACGACTAAGACGTAAACATGCTAAATATGCAAATCCAAATGTTATAAAACTAATAATACCTAAACATACATGAATATCATCTGAGATTAAGCAGGATACGTAATTCAGAAATAAGAAAAAAGGCTCAATAGTAGAGTTCCACTTTATTAATTTAATAAATGACTTTGTTGTACATGCATCTTGAAATATTGATGTTTCATAGTATGTTACATCGTATCCAACTGTCAAATCTCGCACACCTGCAAAATATGCGCAACAATATATAGTAGCAAAAGAAAATACATAAAAAAGTATCTTTATATTCCTTTGCAACAGTTTTTCTGCTATATACAACAGAATGCCAGAAATTAGAAATATATAAAAATAATAAAACATAATTACATATAACTGTTTAGGAAATTATTTTTGATACCCTTTCCAGAACATCTCCATCACTTTCTCAATAATCGGAGCCATATCGTAGTATTTGTATTCCGCTAGACGACCACCGAAGATGACATTCTCTTCCTTGTCTGCCAGTCCTTTATACTTGGCATACAGCTCAGAGTTCTGCTTGTCATTCACTGGATAGTATGGTTCCATTCCATCCTTCCACTCTGTGGAATACTCTTTCGAAATGATGGTCTTTGGACATTCATACACTTCCTGACCAAACATCTCGAAGTGCTTGTGCTCAATAACACGAGTGTAAGGTACTTCACGCTCGGTATAGTTCACAACTGCGTTGCCTTGATAATTTGGCTTATCAATGACCTCTGTCTCAAAGCGTACTGTACGATAGTTTAGTTTACCAAACTGATAATTATAGAATTCATCTATCTTACCTGTAAACACTATCTTGTCGGCTATTCCCTCCCAATATTCACGATTCTCGAAGAAATCAACATTTGTCTTTGTCTCTACTCCTTCAAGTAAGCCATCAATGAGTTTGTTGTATCCACCAAAAGGGATTCCTTGATATTTATCATTGAAGTAGTTATTATCAAAGATAAGACGAACTGGCAAACGCTTAATAATGAAAGCAGGAAGTTCTGTACACTTTCTACCCCACTGCTTCTCAGTATACCCCTTGATAAGCTTTTCGTAAATGTCTTTTCCTATCAACACCTGAGCCTGCTCCTCCAGGTTGCGAGGTTCTGTTACACCATCAGCTTTCATGCGAGCCACAGCTTCCGCTTTCTGCTCATCAATCTTAGCCTGCGCTTCCTCTGGTGTGGTTACACCCCACATCTGATAGAAGGTATTCATATTGAAAGGCAGATTATAGAGTTTGCCCTTATAGTTTGCCACAGGTGAATTGGTATAACGGTTAAACTCCACGATAGAGTTTACAAAGTCCCACACCTTCTTGTTAGAGGTATGAAAGATATGGGCGCCATACTTATGCACGTTGATTCCTTCAATATTCTCACAATAGATGTTACCACCTAAGTGAGAACGCTTATCAATTACCAAACACTTCTTGCCCTGTTTGTGAGCAAAATGTGCAAATGTGGCTCCGAACAAGCCGGAACCTACGATTAGATAGTCATAATGTTTAGCCATCATATTTTTCCCATTTATTGGTCATTAAATTATATTGTTTCAAAATTCTTGCAGGATTGCCTCCCACTACACAGTAATCTGGTACATCTTTTACGACAACAGCTCCAGCTGCTATCACGCAATGCCTTCCTATTTTCACTCCCGACATCACTTGACATCCAAAGCCAAGCCAAGTCTCAGCACCAATGACAACAGGTCCTTTACTAGTTACTTTCTGTCGGGATATCGGTATATGAATGTCCTCAAATCCATGGTTGCGGTCAGAAATGTGGACGTGAGGCGCAAAGAGCACATCATCCTCTATAACAATCTTGTTATCACAACCGATACGGTTCATTTTACCGAAATGCACCCTATTGCCAATAACCAACTGTGGAGTGACATCTTCCATGGTTTTGTTTACACACAATTCCACGTCATCATCAAGGAAGATTTGCCCCCCCCATATCTATATATCGGAAGTTAACAATTCTAACTCGTTTCCCAAAAATTACACGTTTGGAAGGTGATATTCCATATCGAAGAGATAGAAAAGAACTTCTCAAAATTTTAAAAATCCAAAAAACTTTATTCACTATTTTCCTTACAATATTCTTCATCGGATTTTATTTAAAAATTCACGAGCTATGGAAACTACAGGCATAGCTATTCGTTGCTTAACACAATATTTTCTAAGTCTTAATATACCCTTTAGTATATTATACCATTTGTCATTAGACCATGCCGCAAGATTCAAATACAGAGCTATTCTTTTCTTTTGTAAGTCATATAGCTCCTTATTATTAATCTCAGCCAGAAATTTTTCAAGATGTTGCACTAACAACAAATATTCTTTTTCACTCTTATATTTATGCGTTAGCCCTTGTTGTTTCCATATATAATGATATAATGGACAAGCAAAATATTTCATTGAAGAAATCTTCAGACAGAACTCCATTGTGAAAATTTCATCTTCACTAATAGAGAGATTTTCAATAAATCTAATTTTGTATTTGTCTATAATGGACTTTCGGAAGATTTTATTTACAGTAAAGCCAAAAAGATTAACATCTGTAAGATTATGAATCAATCTGAATATTGCTTGTTCTACATTCTCTCTATTTGTAACAAAGAAATTACCCGCAGAATTTGTTCTAATACTATTATCTTCATAATGCCAAATTATATCGAAAAATAATATATCGAAATTTTCCAGCTGGTTTAAAACCAATTCAAATGTATTTGGTTCAATCCAGTCATCGCTATCTACAAATATAACGAATTCTCCCAAAGCATTATTCAATGCTAGGTTTCTCGCTTTGCTTACTCCTTCATTTTTTTTATGAAATACTCGAATTCGATTATCATTTTCTTTATACATGTCGCAAATTTTTCCGGAAGCATCACTACTACCATCATCAACAAGCAACAATTCAAAGTCTGTATAAGTTTGACATAAAATACTGTCTATACATTTGGACAGATAGGACTCAACGTTATAGACTGGTATTATTACTGAAATCTTAGGTGTTTGCATTATCATACGCTATTTTGAGCCTAAAGCTTCTATTAAAAAATTAAGAGATTCTGTTCGCAATGTACTAAGTTTTTCATCAATTGCATCAAAGTCAATTAAAGGCAATGACAAGATTTGCTGACTAGATGTCACTAATCGATTTTCTAAACCGAACAAAGAGAGCAAAGAGTTAAATCTAGCCATTCCTCGTTCTTCATTTCCTATAACAGCAAACTGTTTATGGAATATGATAGAGAAAACACATGCATGGAAAGAATCGGTAATAACATAATCTGAATCTCTAAAACCACACAACCAATTTTCTACAGCAGGCTGAATTCTATCTTCTATAGGAGAATATAAATCATAGACGTTTGCATTTACATAAAATGGAGCTAATTTCATATTCTTCGCAATATCTTTAATTATATTATCTTTAATAATATTTCTATCTAAAATATAACAAAATAATCTATCAGCAGAATCAGCTAAACTTTCTGTATTGATTAGCGATTCATAATCAGCCTTTTGAAGCAACATCGTGGGATCCAGCACAAAAGTTGCATTCACATCTAAAAAATCATGGCATAGTTTAACTCCCGATTTTTCTCTTACGGAAATAGCCCTAAATTTTTGTGCTAGCCTTTTACATTCTTCAGTTTTGTCTTTGGGATACTCCCACAAATCTGCTCCAAAAGAGGCAGCATACGCAATTTTTATACTCTGTGGAGATGCAAATTTCAAATAAACATTTGCAATATCGTTTCCGAACCAAGGGTAATATTTATAACGCCAAACTTGGTCACTTCCAACTATAAAAGCATCGAAATCATGGTCCAAATCATCGTAGTTTTCAATAAGTATCTGGTTCAAATACTTATCCACAAACTGTTGGGTGTTTTGGGTTATGATGGGCCATATATGATTTTCATATTTTTCCACAAGAATCTTTTGCATTTTACAACCAAGAACATACTTTTTTAGTATTCGCTTCGAAATACTCAATGGCAATTTCCAAAATGGGAGTTGTCTTTTTTTTCTCTTAATCTCAATTTCGAAAGCTTCATGCCCTAATCTTTCAAGCGTGGTTTGCAAAGCATATGCTTGAAGTAATCCCCCATAATTAGTATATAGTGGATGTGTTATTATTCCTATCTTCATCTATATCTATTATTTTTTATAAAATGAGCCCCGGCCACCTTCCTACCACAAGCAGAAAAGTAGCTTAATAAATAGCCCGTGGCATTGGGTAGCCAAGGGGCTCAAAAAGTTATTGTTATGCAAGAATTAACAGCGTGTCGTTTTCAAGTATATCACCTATACAGCGTACCTACAATATTATTAATAGTTACACCTATCAGTTTTTTGAAAAAAGTTATTTTTGTATTAATATTGCAGAAGATAAATTGCACTTGGCAATTTGAAAGCAAACTTTTATTGCGCTCGTTTGCTTTATCTTTTAGGGTGAAGGATTGCTAAGCACACTCCTTCACCTCATCAGATTTCTCAACATAGTATCCAATGAAGAATCAAAGAAAAATCGATTTGATCGTGGTACATTGCAGTGCCAC
>OOCF01000130.1_pt1 | contig 40446 bp, 47 predicted proteins | sample 1671001 | NCBI WGS metagenome assembly OOCF01 (sample SAMN06348112, study PRJEB24527) | human gut metagenome | biome: human gut; feature: ankylosing spondylitis patient; material: feces | host: Homo sapiens | place: China | collected 2015-10
GGCAAGGTGAAGGTGAGCAATGCCGATACGGAGGTAGAGATGCGCCCGGGGCAGACCGCTACGCTCCAGTCGGATAAGATAGTAGTGTCTAAGGCTTCTCCTTCAGCCTCCGACTGGCTGGAAGGCGATTTCGATATGGATCAGGTTACGCTGGCTGAGGCGATGAGCGACATCGGAGCCTGGTACAACAAGACCGTGGTCTTCCAGTCCCAGGCGAATATGGATAAGCTCATCCACTTCCGCTTCTCCCGCAGGGCAAGCCTGCAGGAAATCATCACGGCGCTGAACGAGATGGGTGTGGCAAAAGTCAGAATAGAAAAGGGCAAGATCATGGTGCTTTGAGCCATGGTCTTGCCCCTTTTCCTATTCCATCTCCCATATTGGCATAACCTCAATCCTTATTCCGTCTCGTTCGAAGGTCTCCCGTTGGGAGAAAGTGATGATTTTTCCCTGTTTGCAACCTGTAACGGAGGAGGCAGCTATCAAGCCTCCTATCTCTCGTTCTACGTTATCGTCATTCAATGACCAGCAGACTTGTATCAGCTCAGCTACACGCTCGCCCTTTTTCACAACGAAGTCGCATTCCTTCGATTCATAGAAGTAGAATATCCCGTCCTCTTCTCCAAGTGTTCTCTCTAAGTTGAGATAAACAATATTCTCCAAAGCCTTGCCTGCATCTTCGCTCTCTGGCAATAATACGGCATTGCGCAGGGCAATGTCAGCCACATAATACTTGGCAGGAGCAGAACGCTGTTTTACCATCGACTTATCGTATTTTTCCACTTTGCGAAACATGAAAATGTTGCAAGCATAGTCGAGCCACAGATAGAGGGAATCCTTGGAGACCTTTAAGCCTTGCGATTTCAAGTCGTTATAAATATTGTTCACGCTAGTCGGCTTCGTGAGATTGTTCATCACACGCTTTAAGAAATAACGCACCACCGAAGGAGAAGCTCCGATATGATAATGCTCCACCATATCCCTGAAGAGCATGGTGTTGAAGTAAGACTGCAGTATTTTGACCTTTTCCATCTTGCTTTTTTCGAGAACAACCTCTGGAAAACCGCCCTCCTCGCAATAACCGCGGAAGGAGACCGCCAACTTTGCCTTGCCAGCTTCGCTGAATGGATTTGCCTTGGTGCCTTTGAACGCCATATATTCCTTGAAACTCAAAGGATACTCACGATATTCGTCAGGCCATCCTCGCAAAGCGGAAGCCATTTCTTCTGAAAGCATCTTGGCTGTGCTACCTGTTATATAGATATGCTTGCAATAATTCTTATACACCCGGAGAACAAAGAGTTCCCAGCCCTCTATGAGTTGTATCTCATCAAAAAACATATAAACATCCTTAAGCGATGTATCAGGATACATTTCACGATAAGCTTGCAGCAATTCATCGAAGTTTTCGGGCGACATGGAAAGAAAACGTTCATCGTCGAAGCCTACATAGAGGATGTGCTCTTTAGGAATTCCTTGTTGTAGCAGGCGATTAATCGTAAGTCCCAATAATGATGACTTTCCGCAACGGCGAATGCCAGTAACAGTCACGATGCGGTTTCCATCCAACGGAAGTTGGGTGCTTCTCTCTTGCAAGGCAAAAGGTAATTCCTCTTGGTGCAAGGAAATGATTGACTGAAATGTGCTGCGTAGTTCCATTTGTGTTCCTTCTTTATTACTGATTATTTTATTGTTAATATGTAGATTCCTACATTCGGTTGCAAAGATACAAACTTTCCTTCTAAAAAGGAAAGAAATCGGCAATTATTTCCTTTTAGAAAGGAAAGTTTCTGTTTTTATCTAAAATCTCTTTGCTCTTTAAAGCTCTAGTTGCTGTCTTGCAGTAGCCATTTCCAAATAGGTGCTACCTCTATCGTATAGCCATCTGCCTTTATTTGGGTCTGGTAATCACGGGTGATAATGTAGCCGTGATAGCCTGGAAAGCGGCTTAACCATTACTCCACATTATATAAAGGGATGTCTTTGTTTCGCAAAAAGAGACAAGGATGTCCCTATTATATTTTTTTATGTGTAACCCAAATAATAAAAATCACAGCAATTATGGCAAATAACAAATGTATCAAGAGTCGTTCCAAGTATTCATTCGTCAACTTCATGACAGACATCATTACCCAGCTTCACAAGAACGGACAACACAAGACATGGCAACACTATCGTGCCACTCTCAACAGTTTTATGCGATTCCGACAGAACAAGGACTTGTCTCTTCGCAAGATGGATGCAGCGATGATAGAAGCCTATGAGGCATATCTCAAGCAGCAGGACGTATGCCGCAATACCAGTTCCTTCTATATGCGAATCCTCCGAGCCGTCTATAACCGAGCGGTAGAGCAAGAACTGATAGCGCAGCAATACCCATTCCGCCGAGTCTATACAGGCATCGACAAGACACGCAAGCGAGCCATCCCTTTTGAGACAGTCAAGCTAATCAAGCAACTCGACCTCACGCAATCCCCATCCAGCGACATGGCAAAGGATGCCTTCATGATGAGCTTTTACCTCCGAGGTATCTCTTTCATCGACTTGGCACATCTCAAAAAGTCCGACCTCCAAGACGGTTATCTCCATTACAACCGCAGCAAGACACATCAACGAATCACCGTCAAATGGGAACCACAGATGCAAGCGTTAGTAGATAAATATAAGCATCTCACCGATAATTCACCTTATCTCTTCCCTTTTCTTCATGACAATTCCGATGAAGAAAACCCCGACTACCAACTCTATCACAATGCCGAGTCACGCATCACCTACCACCTCAAAAAACTCAAACAGCAGTTAGGCATCCAAGGAAACCTCACCCTCTATGTTGCCCGCCATTCTTGGGCAACAGCAGCAAAAGAACATCACCAACCCATCTCAGTCATCAGCGAGGCATTGGGACACGATTCCGAAACCACCACACAAATCTATCTCCGCTCCATTCAGACATCAGAAGTGGACAAACTCAATGCAGAGCTTCTTTCTGAACTAATATGAACCAATTCTAAAAGTGAAGAAGTGATGGGAACATGAGAAAAATGATGCGGAATGCCTGTATTCTGTGTCTCTTCATAAGAGATACAGATACCTTGTTAACCATCTGAATACTAAAGACTTATTTGAATAGGTTAAGAAACATTACTAAATATTTGCTGAAAATTGTTTCATGCATTAAACTTTTTAACACTCGTGACTTCCTTATTCTCAATATTTTTTCGTATTTTTGCAATGTTTTCTGTATCTCTTATGAAGAGACACAGAGTAACAACATCGAAAACGAACGAATATTCAGTTAAGAGATGGACGTGACAGAAATAGAGAATCAGGTTTCGGCCCCTCAGATGGGGGACGACGGCGAAGCCGTGCTTAAAAATCCCCAAAATGAGGCATTTGGATATGAAAATGAGCCAAAAATGCCCAATGATGCAGGTTGGTATGTCGCTGTCGTAAGATGCAACTGCGAGAATACCATCGCCAAATCCATTGAACTTTATTTCCAAAAACAAAAGATTTGGTTTGAATACTGGGTTCCGATGCAGAGAATGGTAGTTCTCGACAAACGAAGCAACAAGCGAAAGATAAAGGAGAAAGTCTTGCTTACCACCTTTATCTTCTGTCATGTCAGGCCCAATTATCTTGACACCATCCGTTTCCGTCCCGATGTCTATAAGATGCTCACGATGCCAGGCTATCGTGAAATCTACCGCCTCAGTGACAAAGAAGTGGAAGATTATCGTCGTCTTGTAGAAAATCCCGACCTCCCAGTGTCTCCATGTTCCGGTCCTTTACGTAAAGGTCAGAAAGTAAGAATCACCGAGGGAAAGTTGGCAGGATTGGAAGCATACGTGCAACGTCTATCTGGTAAGAAAGCCACCATCGGCAATGAAATCAAGTATATCAGCGGTGCTACCATAGAGATAGACCGAAGTTTCCTTGAAGCCATTGCCGACGAATAATTACAAATCCTCAATCCATCCAAAGATAGTATGAGCATCGAAGCATGGACACTCCTTAGGCGAAGCACCAGGCAAATCACGATGCCCCACAATCTTCGCCTTTGGAAAAAGCTTATGGAGATTGATGAGCAAGTCAGTGATTCGCTCCTCCTGTTCTTTGGTGAGCGTATTGGCAGGCTTGCCATCTTCATCCAGTCCACCCTCATAGCAGATGCCAATGCTACATCTATTATAAGGAATGCAATGCGCCCCTACTTCCAGCAACATTCTGTGCTGCGTCTTCTTCCCATCCTTTCGGATATAGAAGTGATAGCCGATGTCATAAAACCCACGAGCCTTATGGTCGCGGCGCAGTAGTTCCACACTATAGTCCTGATTGCATCGGCTAGCCGAGCAATGCAAAACCAGATATTTAATGTCGTTAGCCGACATATATTGACTTTGTCTCATAATTCATAATTCAACATTTAACATTCAACACTCAACATTACAAAATGTTTGCGCACGAGCTCACTCCCAGTGCCGTCAGGGCAGCGATAACCGCTTGCACCACAGCATTCAAGATTTGAACCCAGGTAAACTTCTTACTTCCCACATTTTGATTTTCATTGAAATTGATCATAATAGTAAATGAAATTAAAGATAAAACATCAGTTAGATAGCAAAGAGGTGGCTGCACCCAGCCCTAAGCTGGGCACAGCCGATGGATTGCTACTCCAATCCTGCATTGTCGCCCTCGCTAGAGCCACCACCGCTTGGGGTACTACCGCTATCGCCAGATGGCTTGTTGCCACCACCCTCAGAGGTAGAGGAATTGGCTTTCTTCTTGGCCTCCGCCAAATCGACAGTGCCCTTGCCAGCCTTCTCTGCCTTGAGGGTAGCAGCTTGAGCAATACGACTAGCCACGAGCTTAAACTCCGCTTGGTTAATCAAGTTCTCAAAGTCCACGCCAGGATTGAAGTTGATGTTCACCGACTTGATGTTGTCCTCGGTAAACTTCTCTATCGACTCCGCTCCCTCGCAACTCAGCGAGATGCTGAATACACCAAGCGAGCCTAACTTAACCTTGTTGCCATTGAGCAGTTGCTCTACCAAGCAGTCGCACATATCCGACAGGATGGCCTTCACCATACCACGGCTGTAGCCAGCATTGTGAGAAGCGATGTGCTTAGAGAACTTGTCAAGCTCCCAGATTTCACGAACTTGGTTCTTGGCATAAGCCTTAGCCCCGTCTTCAGGCTTGAGGTAGTTGGTCATCAAAAATACAGAATACTCAATCATAATGAATCCTTTCTTTTAAAATATTAATACTAATGTTACCTATGTCTCACTCAAAACTCAGAATGTCGAATGCCCAGGGTAATGAATTCTTCACTCTTCACTCTTCGTTCTTCGTTTAACTGATGCAAAGGTACAACATTTGAGAGGCGAAATCAACTTTATGGAATAGCGTTGAATAACCATTGAATATTCGTTGAACAACCATTAAATACCCCTACTAGAAATGGAAGAAAACAGCAAGTCTAACGTGACTTTCAACATATACGGAGGCAACAACCAAATCCTCCCCAATGCCACAGAAGCTGTACAAAACTTCTATGGCGACCAATTCGCAGACCAAAAGCTCCATTCAGAAGGCGAATCCACCGATGCACCTCATGAAGATGAGCAGCGTCTCGCTATATATATTAATAAGGTGGAATCTCTCCGAGGTTACATCTCTCTCCTCACCGCTTGCAAGACAGCAAAGGAAGTGGGCGAGGTAGTAGCCACGATGTGCCAGAACGAGGAGGCGATAGATGCCGACCTTATCGCCAGGAAAGATTTCATCCATCTCCTCCTTCCATTCCTCACGAATGTGAAGACAGGCAAGGGAGTAGATAACCTCCGCCTCTACATCAACAATGCATGGGATGCAAGAAAAAAGGCACTCCGCCAACAAAATCGATGAAATAGCCCTCAAAAAGTATATTATATTACTTGCGCAAGTATATTATATTACTTTGCCAAGTATATTATATTACTTGGGCAAGTAGCTTATATTCCCGAAAACATGAGAGAAATATATATTCATATGATACGTAAGGCACAAGAGTTCATGAATGAGAATCATTATGCAGACATCTCTCGTGTACATTGTTTGCTCCGTAAGATGATGCCTAAGGAATATCATGACCTGATAGAACAGATCAAGGAGTGTCAAGACCCGCACGTTATGTTCAATGTTAATGGTGGCAACAACGTGATAGCGCCAAATGCTAGTCAGGCGGAACAAAATATACATGATGATTCTTCTAGTAGTATAAAAGATAATTTTCAATCATAAAAGTTGAATTATGGATTTGCAATTAGAGCGATTTTCAGACATCAATCTCAAAGATCCATTCTTTGATTCTTTGAGGTCGAGTTATCCCGAGTTTGATGAGTGGTATCATAAAAAGGAAGCTGCAGGTGCAACAGCCTACACCTATTATATTAATAGAGAACTGAAAGACTTTCTTTATTTGAAGATAGAGGAAGAGGAACTATCAGATATGGTACCTGTGCAACCTGCAAGGAAACGCTTGAAGGTCGGCACATTCAAGGTGGACAATGACAATCGTCATACCACACGTGGCGAGCGTTTCATGAAGAAAATCATGGATTTGGCTATAGCCGAAGATGTGGATGAAATCTACGTTACCATGTTTCCAACAGAAGAGTTGCAAGGTTTGATTCGCATGTTTGAGAAGTTTGGATTCTTACATGAGGCGGACAAGCCTCATGAGGACGGTAATTCGGAATATGTATTGATAAAGAATATGAGAAACCATATAGGTGATTTAAAACTCGACTATCCTTTTGTTAGAAAAGCGGGTTCTAATAAGTATGTTCTTTCTATAGTTCCAGAATACCATACACAGCTTTTTCCGGATTCCATTTTGAAAAACGAACAGAAGTATGATCTTATACAGGATGTTTCTGAGACTAACAGCATCTATAAGATATACCTTTGCTGGATGAAAGGTACTAGATATTTGAAAACAGGCGACAAACTTGTCATTTATAGGACTAGTGATTTCCAAGGTCCAGCCAAGTATCGCAGTGTTTGTACATCTGTTTGTACAGTTAGTGAGGTCAAGACCTTCAAAGACTTTGAAAATGAAGATGCTTTTGTGAATTATACCAATCGTTATTCGGTATTTAAGGAATATGAATTGAGACGATGGTATAGAACAAGGAATTGTTTCATTGTCATCAAGATGTTGTATAACATAGCTTTCACTAAGAAAGTAATCAATAAAGTGATGAAAGAGCAGGTGGGCTTGAACCCTGAGTATTGGGGGTTCTTCAGGTTGACCGATGCTCAATTTGATAAACTGTTGGAATTAGGAGAAATAGATGAACGTTATATTATCGATTAAGCCAGAGTTTGTAGAGAAAATCTTTTCTGGGGAAAAGCAATATGAGTACCGCAAGGTTCTCTTCAAGCAAAAGGTGGATACCGTATATATCTACGCCAGCCGTCCCATCAGCAAGATTGTTGGTGAGTTCAAGATAGATAAAATAATAAATGATACCCCTGCAAACATTTGGAATCAAACGAAAAAACACTCTGGAGTAACTAAGTCTTTCTTCCAAAAGTATTATGCAGGAAAAGATAAGGGTGTAGCCTTGAAGATAAAGGAATGTAAGAAGTACAAGGAGGCTGTTGAACCAACAACAGTTATTGCTAACTTTAAAGTTCCCCAGTCGTTTATATATACCAATAATGCATTTACTGCTTGGGCATAAAATCAAATGATTTATTCTAAAAAAGATAATAAAAAAGCATTCATTTTAGGGCTTAACGTACCTAAAGTGACCGCTTACGAACTGAAGCATATGCAATCTCGTGTTGCAGAGCTTCAAGTCTCATTGCAGCAAGGTTCATCTGATGAAAAGACGATTCGAGAGGAAATTTCTCGAATGAATCTGCGTGGGATTTGGACTTGAAACAAAAATTCCTTTAAAAATTTGGTAGTTTCATATAAAAACCATATATTTGCAGTCAAAAAAAGGAGATACAATTATGAATACAATTACAATAGATAATAATACATATCACGACATAGAAAATTTTGCTCATGTAAACAATTTGGATGTAGCAGATGTTGTGAAGAAGTCTTTTCGTTTCTTTATAGAGGAGTTTAAGTTTGCTAAGCCGCAATCGAAAGCATCTCGGTATCAGTTGCCTTTGCATTTGAAAAAGATGCGAGGAGTATTAGCTGGTGTGGAAGATAGTGAGGATGAAAGATTAAACTATATATTGAGCAAGTAATGAAGAAGGTATTTTTAGATACGAATGTGGTTCTTGATTATTATCTGGATCGAGAAGGCTTTAGTGATGATGCTGAAGCCATCTTGGCTTATGGATATAATCAAGGATGTTCATTGTATGTATCTTCTTTAACTTGTGCTAATATGGCGTATATAGGCAGAAAGAAGTTCCCTGGTGAAGCGATATATGCAGTACTTGCAAGTTTGTTTGAATTTGCCGAAATAACATCTGTCGATTCGAATGCTGTAAAGTCCGCAGTAACTTTGCAGGCTAAGGACTTTGAAGATGCATTGCAATATTTTTCTGCTAAGGCAATAGGTGTGGATTGTATTGTTACCAGAAACGTTAAGGATTTTCCTTTTTCGGAATTGCAAGTCTTGACCCCTAAGGATTTTTTGGCTCATTATGCAGTTAAATAAAATGACAGGTTGGATACTTACTAAGAAGAATACGACGTTATGAACATAGAAGAAAGAAAAGCAGATTTTATGCGTCGCTTCAAGGCTTCTAGGGAGCGAAAGGCAGAATACATAGCACAAATGGAAAAGCGAATGCGTGATGATTATCGCCGCAGAACCGGTAAGGAAGCAGAATCATTTTGTGTGTTGTAAGAATCAAGATATAGGTTAATTAATGCATTTTTCCTCATTCGAGTGGCGACAAGTGCAGAGCGATACTGCAATGAGGACCTATTCTGGCGGTCTCAACCTGCAAGCCGTCTCCATGCACCCGTTTTCGACAATATAATAGCAAGTTGTCCCCTGCAACAGTCAGGCGGTCCCATCCCGCACAACATGGCGAGGGCTTTGATGCTTCGAAGCACGTACGATTTCCATATACATTTAGATGCTCGCAAGCTAGCCGCCATAACAATCGTTGCTGGTGGTTATGGTGGTGACATGCCCGAAGACCTGGCTTACGACCTTCTCGATGATATAGACTTCTATTATAATAAGGTGAAGTGCCGCAAGATAGAAAAGCTCTTGCCGGTATTGAACAAACTGGTGATAGAAGAGCAAAAGTTACTTTAGCTTGTATGGGGGAATGCTTCTAACACTATAATATAGTGTGTACGCTGTAATGGTGATATACGGGTAATTTGATCGGGTATTTTTAATAATAATTTCCGATATAAAGTAGAAATTCTTTGTTTTATAACAAAATATAAAAAACAATCAGTATGATTAATTTTTCGAATCTGAATATTAAACGAGCAATTATGCATCAAATTTTAGGTAGAACAAACTATAATGAGACAGCATATTGTGAGTTTAGCGATGAACTATTGAATACAAATGCAGAAACTGCGGGTATTTTGAAACAGCGACTAATGACTGCTTTGGGTATATCTGATGACGTGTTAGGTTCGTAATCTTCATCTATTGGGTGGTATTTTGATTGTAAATATGACACAGGGAGAATATGAAATGAGGGTAAGACGACAAGAGTCGTTTCTCCTTGCTCAGGATGGTCAGTTCCTAGGAATGCTTTCTTCTAACAGATATCAGATAGATTCTGTGTTGAATGAATATGGGAGTTACGGAAGTAAGTATTCTTCTACTTCTATATTCAATCAATATGGAAATTATGGTAGTAGGTTTGGGCAATATAGTGCATTTAATCCTTATGCAAGTAATCCGCCTCAGGTTATCTACAGAGGACAGTGGGTAGGTTATTTGTCGACAAATACTTTTTTACAGAATAGGATAGATTCTCATCAGTTGATTGATTGGATTTATGATAATGGTTTATAATGATGGAAATTTCGACAAGCAATTTTGATATTATAGAATCAGGGAGTGTCATTGTACCTGAGAATGATTATGTTCAGTTCAAGTTTAATGGATTGCGATTTCGTTTTGTATTTATGCCTAATGAAATTGATATGAATAATCAGGAAGTAGGGGTAGCTGGTACTCTGAAAAATGATGATGAGGGTGATTATTTAGAAATTGAAGTTCAAAATTACAATAGCGTATTTTCCTCTCCAATGGAAAAATTACGTGTTGGCACTGTTGGAGATAAATCTCTGTATGTATATTTTTCGATAGCACCTTTGATTACAAATAATACAAAAGTGAATAGTCGAATTATGTTATATACTTGGTATAAGGAGAAATAGAGGATGGAAGGTAATGTAACAAATAAGGAGCAAACTTCAAGCTATGCCAAAGACTTTTCTGGTACTCCAAAGCAAATGGAACATCAGAAAGCTATGGTTCATGAAGATCATGATTTTCAATTAAAGATGCAGGAGGCTCAGCATAATCATGAATGCACAATGAAGGATAAAGAGTTGGGACGGATAGGACTGTTCTTTGGTACGGCAGAAAATTCGTCCAAAAATATTTCTGCCTTGATTTGTTTCCTTCTGCTTTCTGCAATTATAGTCATGTCTGGTATTGTTTATTATTTGGATAAAGACAAAGATTTCATAGGAAACTTATGGCAGATGATTTTACCAGTTATCACATTATCTTTGGGTTACATATTTGGTAAGAGGGAATAGGTTTGTATGATGCGCCAGCCAACAAACAATCGCAAATCTCGTGCAAACGAACGCAAAGAAAGTTCACTTTCAATTTGTTGAGTGCAGCCGAGATTCATAGAATAATTCTATTGCGTCAAACACTCAACACCAGCCCCTTGCGGGTAAAGACTCCGCTGGTGTTACCAAAACTCTGGCAGAGCTATAGCGTCGCCAGCTACATCCCTCTCTTCTGAGGAGAGAGGGCTTGGGTGAGAGGTGGAACCCTCTTTGGAAAGAGGGACAGGGTGATTCGAAAAAAATAAGATAAATAAATAAACTTATGGCAGTAAAAAAATTAAGAGATATACGTAAGGAGATGTTTGCAGAAATGGAGCAACGTCTGAATGTGAATAGAAAGCCAGAAGACAGCTTCTTCTATTATCATTCCAGCGAGGACAGAATAGTCCTCTCCCATGCCCTGTTTTGGGTAATGACACAAAACATCAGGGGACATATCGCCAAAGAGAAGTACTTCTTGCTTCTCCGCCAATACCAAGAGGAAATGCTAAGTGCCTATCTCACGGAATCCGATGAATTTCCTGAGTTGCTGCACTATTGCAATGTCATCTATAATACTCTTCCCATGATACTAAGAGGTGTCTATAATTTCAGCACAGACAAGGACGCACGCCGTCTTGGTGCTATCTGTGTAGTAGCAGGTGGTTATGGTGGGGACATGAAAGAAGAGAAAGCCAATGAGTTGCTAGATGACATCGACTTCTATTACAATAAGGTGAAGTGTCGCAAGATAGAGCAGATGCTTCCGACCTTAAATAAATTAGTAGTTGCAGAACAACAGTCTTGGATGGGTTCAATGTAGATTCCTTTCTTCTACGCAAGATTTTTTGAAAATCTCTTGGTTGTTCCGAAATAAAGTTGTATCTTTGCTTTCTATAAAAATATAGTAGAATAATAGCATATGTCTAAAGATAATAACAACTTAACAATATTGTCAGGGCAATCAGTACTCTTGACTTCTCAAAATGAAATTCAAAGGAGAATATATTCTATTCGTGGCGTGCAGGTGATGCTTGATCGTGACCTCGCCCAGCTCTACCAAGTTGAGACAAAAGTTCTTAATCAGGCAGTAAAGCGTAACATGAAGCGCTTTCCTGATTATTATATGTTTCGTTTGACAGAAGAGGAATGGAATAATTGGAAGTCACAATTTGTGACCTCCAATTATATGAGTGAAGATGAAATTCAGGCTATAAAGATGGGAGTCAGATCTCTAAAAGATTTAGGCAAGCGTTGGTTTTCTGTCGATATTGTAACAGAACATACAGTAGATGATTTTATTTTGCGCCTGTAAAAGGCAGAATGTTTAAAAAAACATCCTCATTCGAGTGGCGACAAGTGCAGAGCGATACTGCAATGAGGAACCAAACATAACTTTTTTCAAAACTGATAGGTGTAACTACTTGTAATAAAGTGGTGACGCAGTATTGGTGATATACAATAAACAATGATTACACTACGACAACTCCCTTATATTGATATACTTTCATTGAATGACATGATGTCTTTCGATACGAAAGTCAATATCATTGAGCATTGCAAACTTGCTCGTATAGATATACCGAAGAGTTGGCGCAAGGCACAGATTGCAGATGCTTTGGCCGATATATTCACCAAAGACCCATTATGGACGCTTGAGGTTTTGCCTGAAGAAGAGTTGGAACTTCTCAAGAAGCTTTTGTTGTCTTCAACAGAAGAATGCATCAAGTATCCTAGGAATGATGCGAAGTATCTCCTGATGCAGAAGTTGCATTTAGTTGTAACTTATGAAGCAGCAACGGAATGGCATATTTTTATGCCGAGTAGTATACGAAAAGTTCTGGATAATGTACCATTGGACGCAATCCATGTCAAATCAGAGATACCAGTTACTTTAAAGGAAAAAGGTGATCATATCAACCTGATAGACATCTTGGAGCACTATCCTAAGTTAAGTCAAGTAGCCTTCTTCGTCACCTTGGAATTAGTCAATTTGAACTTAGGTAATAAGTTTCCTTACGAAGACTTCCTCCCATACATTGATGACCTCCAGGGATTAGAGGAAGCCATGATGAAGGGAGCCAAGCAACCAACATTAGAGCGCTATTCCGAACTTCTGCTGATGGATATGCGAACCTTATACAGTTCCATCGAAAAGATGGTGCCTACATTAGAGGGCAAAGATTCTTCAACCCTGACAGATGCACAATTTGACTATGCAATGCATAGTGGTACGATGCTGAATGCGATGCAGAAGATCTTCCTTCGTTTCCATCACATCCCATCAGAAGATTTAGCCAAGATGGTTCTAGCCAACAAAAAGAAGAGCGGTCTTCTTCACTTCGAGGAATTTGAGAAGATGGCGCAGGAAATAGCCGAAGAACTATTGATGGACCTGATGAAGTTTACGATGGGGATATAAATCAGTTCTAGGTTAAAAAGAAACCTGAGCACTTCTGAAACAATCAGTTTGGGCAAAATTTGCCTACACTGCCTCATTTGATTGGCGATGCCCTCCATCTCCATGCGGTCCCATCCCGCAAAACATGGCGAAGACCTTTGATGGTCCGCCAACCTTAGAGCGCAGCGGTTCCGAGCACCGAGTAGGGCGGTTACATCCCCGCTTCCTGAGGAAGAGGGGCTTGGTGAGAAAGTGGAGCTCTCCTTGCAGGAGAGACGGAGAGGTAGAAAAATCAGTACCGAGTAGGGCGGTTACATCCGAATTGTTGCTTGCAACGAAAAAGATCCGTGAGATTCGTGAGATCCGTGTGAGCCCTTCGATGATAAAGCGATTCTTAGAGGAATGCGACAATTAGAATCCGTGAGATCTGTGCAATCTGTGGGACTTTAAAAGAATAAACTTCTCATTCGGGCGACGACAAGTGCAGAGCGATACTGCAATGAGGAAAAATAAAATAGCAATATACCAATGAACAAAGAAGAAAGAAATTCCTTCCGAAAGGAAATGATCGGTAAGTTAGAAGAACAATGGGCTAAGAATAATCGCCCTGAAGATGACCTCTTCTATTACCACCCATCTGAAGATAAAATCGTCCTCTCCCATGCCCTGTTCTGGGTGATGACCCAAAACATAAAAGGTAAGGTAGGAAAGGAAAAGTACTTGTTGCTTCTCCGCCAATATCAGGAAGAGATGCTTGAAGCCTACTTGACGGAATCAGAAGACTTCAAAGACCTGTTGCACTATTGCAACATCATGTACAATGCTCTTCCTATGCTACTTCGAAGCACCTACGATTTCCATATCCACTTAGATGCGCGTAAGCTAGCTGCCATTACGATTGTCGCTGGCGGTTATGGTGGTGATATGCCCGAAGACCAGGCTTATGACCTCCTCGACGATATAGACTTCTATTATAATAAGGTGAAGTGCCGCAAGATAGAAAAGCTCATGCCGGTATTGAGCAAACTGGTGATAGAAGAGCAAAAGTTCCTTTAGCTTGTATAGGGGAATGCTTCTGACACTATAATATAGAAGCGACGCTGTAATGGTGATATACTATGTTCTCACTTTTTGAGAGCTGCAAGTTGAATGACATTAATTTTGGCGATTATATAGAAGATATACTCACCCGACTGATGGAGGGGGAGCAAGACTTCATGTCCCTAATCCCATGTAATTATAACTCGAACAAAAAGGTGAATGTCAAGGCTGCCTAATAGGTAGCTTTGGCAATACCAATTAATAATATGTTTTTTTTGAAAAATGTTGGATGTGCTAACTGCTGAAAATCAGTAGTTACGTTCTAACGGTGATTTACGTTTGAAGGCAGTGTGGGGAGAAGCCACACGATGATATATGCTAATAAGCAATAATGTTTATGTTGAATGGTTTATATTATGAATATCCAAGAGTATTATTGTCATTTCTCCCAAACTTTAAATGAAAATATTGGGAAATCTTTAGATTCTTCTCTGCATTTTTATCAATTACTTACGAAGAATCGAAGTTTTGTAGATGATTTTTCAAAATGGATTGACATCTTAGGCGATGCTCCAGAAACATACTTATATCGAAATGCAGCAAAGGTATACCAGGAGGCTTTCGCTAATATGCTAATGGGATTATATCAACCTGCTTTTATGGGTTTAAGGTACTTTTTGGAACGAACCTTGACCGGTGTCTTTTATTCTGGTAACGAGTTAGAGTTGAGAACTTGGTTACGTGGTGAAAGAGATACTTATTGGACAGAGTTAATAGGGCGTGAAGACAAAGGTGGAGCAAAACAGAATGAAGAAAGGAATGTAAATGTTGATTCAGGATTGTTTTCCTTAAAATTCACCCGTGCATTCTTCCCAGAAATAGTTGATAGTGCGAAGACTTTTCGTTCTTTGACTTCTAAAGTTTATAGAAATTGTTCTGAATTTGTGCATGGCAATCCAAGAGCCATTGACCAAATAGGACAAAATAATGAATTTTCTCTGGATGTAACTGAGAAATGGAATGAATTTGCTGATACGATAATTCGTTGCATTCTTTATGCATTTGTGATGAGATATTGGAAATTTCTTCCGGAAAACTCTAAGGATATAGTAAGATTACGTGTGGAGGAAGAATTTTCGACAACAGATATTTTAAAGGACTTTATTTAAAACTATGGATGAGTTATATTTACGAACAGAAGATATAGATGATAAAGACATCTTGAATCTGTGTATTGAAAATGAACAGGATCGAGAGACTATTAATTTATTAAAATCTAGAACTCCAGTAATATTGGAAGGAAGTCGTGGTGTGGGTAAATCTTTTCTGATGCGAGTTGCAGCACAAGAATTGAAAGAATCTTTTGCTGAGGAAAGAGTTTTACCTGTTTACATTACTTTTATAAAAAGTTCATTGGTTGCAGTTCGTCAAAAGGGTGCTTTTTTATATTGGATGCTCTCTAATATCTGTTCAAAGATTATAAGACAGCTAAGACGAAATGGCATAATCATAGATTCATCTTCTAGCATTGATATTTTAGCGGGTGGTAAAATTAATGAGCGGGATATTCCAAAAATAGAAATTATAAAAAATGCATTTGAAGAGTCTTGGAATCATAGTGAGGAGATTGATGTTGCATCGATACCTACAGTTGAGAATCTTAAAGATGCAGTAGAAGAAATCTGTGAGGAAAATAATATAAAAAGAATTGTTCTTTTTATAGATGAAGCTGCTCATAATTTTATTAGAGAACAACAAGTTGAGTTCTTTACCTTGTTTCGAGATCTTCGTTGCTCTAAAATATCATGTAAGGCTGCTGTTTATCCTGGTGTTACAGCATATGGAGATAGCTTCCAGTTTTCTCAAGATGCTACGTTTATAAAGTTGAATCGTTTTGTTCAAGATGATGGATATGGTGATTTCATGAAAGATATGGTATTTAAGCAAGTTAATGATAGTACGTATTCTAAGGAATTGTCACGTAGAGGTCAGATTTTTAATGATTTGACTTTCGCAGCAAGTGGAAACCCACGTTTTTTGTTGAATAACATTCGAACGCTAGCCAAATTTGGAACAAATGAAGTAAATCAATGCATTAAAGTTTTTTATCGTGATATAGTTTTAAGAGACCATACTATGCTTTCTGCAAAATATCCTCGCTTGAAAGAGTTGATTGATTGGGGGCGTACATTTATAGAGGATACTTTGCTTCCAGATTTACAAAAACGAAACCAAGAAGCATTGAAAGAAGAAAAAGCTACGACAGCGTTTTTTTGGATTCACAAAGATGCTCCAGAACCAGTTAAGCGAGCTATTTCTTTGTTGGAATATTCTGGTATAGTAATTGAGCTAAACAAAGGACATAAAGGAACTGGGCGAGAAATTGGAACCCGCTATATGGTAAATTTGGGATGTCTTTTTGCTGTTGAAGCTAATCCATTGTCAGTATCACACCAAATAATTGATGGACTGTCTGTTCGCAAATTTATAGAATATGGAGTTAATAGTCCTATTTATAATGGTATCAAAGATAATCTTGCTGCAATACAAGATAATGATATGGAAGAATCTATGGCAACCAAGTTGGCTCAAGATATAAATGTATTGGATTTGTCTCCTAATATGAGAGAAAAACTTCATAATATTAGTTTGAACACAATCAAGGATGTATTGGAGGCCCCTGAGGATAAATTAAAAGAGGCTCATTATGTAGGTGATATTCGAGCGCGTAGAATGAAAAGAATAGCTTTAAACTCTGTTTATGAGTATCTAATTGGATAAAGTGGAAATATTATGTGGAAAGATATAGAAACATCAGAAGACTTATTGGGGTATCGCTTTCATGCAAAACTGTTGAAAGAGATAGTCTTGGATAAATCCATGTTACCAACTTCCATTGGCATATTTGGAAATTGGGGATATGGAAAAAGTAGCTTAATGCTATTGCTGGAGAAAGAGATTAATGAAGAAATAGCAATGCACGTGGCAGAGGGGAACACCCCTCGAATCTTGCAGGTTCGTTTCAATGGCTGGCAATATGAGAGTTATGAGACAACTAAGTATTCTCTTATACAGGTGCTACTTGATTCTGTTGAGAAATATCTTTCTGATAATCGCGATGTCTTTGAGAAACTAGACATTTTATTAAAGCGCATCAATTTGCTTAAACTCGGTGTCTTACTGTTGAAGAAATATGTTTGGGATAAGATTCCAAATGCAATCAAGAGCAATTTGCCGCAGGCAGATGACTTGAAGGAATGTATAGGTGTAGACGATATTACGAAGTTTCAAAATGAATTTCAAAACGAACATACCTCATTGTTTGTCACTAAATTTAGAACACTTTTGGAGAGTATTGTTGAGGAGGCAAAGTTTGATTCTATCATCGTATATATCGATGATTTGGATAGATGCTCTGGCGAAAAGATGATAGAATGCATCGAGGCAATCAAACTCTTCCTTAATGTCAAGAATACGGCTTTTGTGCTAGGTGCCGATGAGCGAATGGTGGAAAGAGCCATCAAAGAGCATTATCCAGAGATAGAACAAGATAAAAGACAGATTTATAGTCCTTTTTCTGATTACTTGGAAAAGCTGATACAGATTCCATATCGCTTGCCAAGACTTTCATTAAATGAGCAATATACATATATTTTGTTTCTGCTTCTGAAAAGTAAGTATCCAAACTTCTTTAATGCCGTCATCAAAGACTATAATGACTATAAAAATAAAGAACCCTTCGGCAATTATGATGCGGAAAAAATGAGAGCTGCACTTGGAGAAAACAAAATTCCAGATGTGGAAGCTCTTATCCCAATCATCCCCATGATGACGCGTTTCCTAAATGGTAGCCCTCGCCAGTTAAAGCGTTTCCTCAATACGTTTGACTTGCGAATGCGGATGGTACAGGTTGCGAACATACGTGAAATAGACCCAACAGTGTTGGCGAAGCTGATGCTTCTCGAATATAATTTCAAATATCAAAGATTGTTTGAGTCTTTATATGGGATGCAATTATTGGGAGATGGTATAATAGATAAAATTGGCGAGGTAGAAGAATGTGCAAGGCAAAAGAAAGAGTTGAATGATAAACGATGGCAGGAATGGGAAGAAGATAATCTGGTCTTGGATTGGTTGTCCCTTTCTCCTAGTTTATCTGGTGTAAACCTCAAAGAATATTTCTGGATTGCAAGAGACTCTTTAAAAAATAGTGTACCTGTAGAAAGTTTAGTTTCCAATGTTGCCCGTAGGTTTTATCTGACTCTTCGTAATAAGCAATCAGCCATAGCTAAGAAAAAGTTTTTACAGGAGGAAATTGCCAAATTGGAAGATGAAGAACGGCAGATGGTTATCATGTTGCTCAATCATGATTTTACTAAAAATCCCAATGATAGTAAGGTCCTTGAATTACTACAAGCTGATAGTGAAGTAAGAGTCCTAATCCAAAATGAGTCTGATTGCAAGAGCTTGTTTTCTCATGTTGATACCTTAAAAATGGAACCAGCATGGGGAGTAATTTTAGGAAAACTAAAGAAAAACGATTTTTGGAATCATTTTATTAGTCCTTTAAAATTTGGAGAAAAATTACAGAAAATGCTAAACAAATAATATACAATGGGAACATCGCAATCTTTAAACTTAAAGACCACACCTAATTGGTCATCAGCTAAGAAAGCTATGACTACAATAGTGAGGCATCGGAATGAGGTTACGCAACCTATGGTTCGTAATTTCTTGAGGCAATTGTCTAGAGCCATCATCACTGACTCCCATGGAAGTTATGGTCGTGCAGGAGGAAGAGTAGCTCGTAATTTTATAGGTGCTATTTCTTCTGTCAAGAATGGTAGCTTGCAAAGTTATATTGCTCAACTCGAACCTGATGCGAATTATGCTCAGCTTACCGTTCGAGATGTTATAGTACAATTAGCTAAACATCTATCCAATCCTAATGCTGAACATGACCATTCTACATTGGATGAGATAGCTGCTCGTGCAGCATTTGAAAACCTATTGCAACAAATCTTCTCGGAAGTAGAGACTGCAGAGGATATTGAACAAATTCTGAAAGATGCCACAGAGGATCAAATAGAAGGTTGGATGATAGAATTTCAGCTTAATTATATCATGGAACTGAATGGAGTCTTGTTCGATTCTTATATCTTTTCCAAAGATGCTGAACCTGATCAAGTCTGTCGAGAAATAAGGGATTTTGTTCGTGCTGCTATTAATGAAGCATGTTTGGATAATATGCATCATGTCAACTTCGAAACAGAAGAGGGTAAGCAATTCATTGAAACGTTAACTCAACAAATTTTGGAAATATGGAGTCAAGAATAAATGTAGAATTCACTCCTTCCCATGATGTTCAGAGTAAGGAGTTGGGGCAGTTTGTCCTGCATGCCACAGATGTTAATGATCAACCGATAGAGGCAACATTAAATTTTGATTTCTTCCATTTGTGGGAGTTTTCGCAAGATACGTCGTCTACTTATTTTGATGTGTTGATCTTGTCTCAGCTGGTATATACTGCTGATCGCATAATCAATCGTCTTGCTTTTGCGGATGATGGGTGGTGCAGAGATATCGTCTTGCAAGATGTCCCAGTTGTCAATGTAGATATATTTAGGCAGAATCAAGAAATGTTCAATACAGCATTAAGCTATTTGACAGGAGATAATTGGAGCGTATCATTTGTTCCATTTCCTCAAATCAATTATGCCCCTCAAATAGAAAGTCATTATAATCATGAAGAATATGAGTATGTATCTTTGTTTTCTGGAGGTCTTGATTCATTGATAGGTTTTATAGACTTTGCAAGTTTAGCAAGAGAAGGTAAGAAGGTCTTGCTGGTATCCCATTATGATATGGGTAAGGAGCGACAAGATCAAAAACGTATACTTGATGCTTGCTTGAGGAACCATTATTTGGAAGGAAAATATACCAGTATTCAGTCAAAGGTTGGTATGAGGAGTTGTGCAAAGCAAAGAAGTGCTAAGTATGAGACAACATTTCGCTCTAGATCTTTTCTGTTTTTTGCAATGGGCTTGTATTGCGCCCATACCATACAAGGAGTACATAACTTGATAGTTCCAGAAAATGGTACAATCTCAATCAATATTCCTCTTTGCAAATCTAGACGAAGTTCTTGTAGTACTCGAACCACTCATCCTGTTTCAATGAAGCTAATCATGAATGCATTGGAGAGAGTAGGTATCCGTGAGCAGCTACTTAATCCTTATAGATTTAAATCAAAAGCTGATATGATGTTTGATTGTGCTGCCGAAGCTCATAAAAAAGAGATGCTAGTCACGCTTGCTTCATTGTCTTGTTCATGTGCTAAGCGTTCTCATAATAGATGGTGGGACAAAAGCGGAGATTATATCAAAGTACATCATATCCATCATTGTGGAATGTGTATGCCTTGCATATATCGAAGAGTGGCTATGCATGCGATAGGTTTAGATGACCCAAATGAATTGGGTACAGATATTTTTCATGCTACACGATACTTTGATATCAACAATTTAGCCAAGAAGACAAGCCTTGACATCAACTTGCTGTTGCGTTTCGTGCGTAAGATGAATAGGCAAGATGTCTTTGATGAATTGTTGGCTGAAGGTATTGATACTGCAGATATTGCTCATTATGTAGAACTTGTTATGCACTCCTATCAGCAAATCCAGGATTGGGTTGCAGAGAATGGTGATGAAGTCATGAGACGAAAGGTTGGATTATGATGATAGACACCCATTGTCATTTTGATATGATGCCTAGTCCTGAAAGGTATATTCAGGAGAGAGAACGACGAGGTGACATTGTTATTGGTATGACTAATGCACCTAGTCATTTTCAGATGGGATATCAATATGTGCAGCATTTTAAGCATATACGTTTGGCTTTGGGCTTTCATCCATTGTTGGCACATGAGTTGCAAGAAGAACTGCCTTCGTTTGAGCGTTTAATAGATGAGACATCTTATGTTGGGGAGATAGGGTTGGATTTTTCTCGTGAAGGTGTGGTAACTCAAAAAATACAAATTAAAAGTTTGGAAAGGATATTGGCGATAGTATCTGGCAAGAACAAAATAATCAGTGTTCATTCTCGCAATGCAGAACTTCAGTTGCTTTCCCTATTGAAAAAATATCATATTAAGAATGTCATTTTCCATTGGTATTCAGGTGATTTATCCTTAGTTCCTTATATTTTGGATGCAGGTTACTATTTCTCTATTAACGAAGCTATGGTATCTACTTTAAAAGGAAGAAAAATTATAGGCAGTCTTCCATCTGATAGAATTCTGACGGAAACAGATAGTCCTTTTAACAGGAAGGATAATTTGAATAATGTTTATTCATATCTTAGTAAGATAGGGTGTAATGAACAAATTATCTATAATAATTTTAAAGGATTAATTGCTAATTTACAAAGATGACGGAATGACAATATACTGAATTGTAGAAAGCCTATATCAAGGAGGCTTGGGCAAGCATGATAAAGGCAGATATACGCAATAGGTTTCCCGAACCTTATGCAAGTATGTATTGCCAGCAGTTTGATGATTTCAAAAATGTTGCAGATTTCTTGGAATTTGCAGCCAAGTTAATGAGGAGACAATAATATATATAACTAGTCTTTGCTTTCTGCTGATTCATGCAAATAAGGCTTAAGATTAGGTATAGAAAACATTGCATTAAGGCGGTCCCATCCCGCACAATTTGGCGAAGACCTTTGATGGTCCGCCAACATTAGAGCGTAGCGGTTCCGAGCACCGAGTAGGGCGGTTTCCTTCTTCTCGCCTGAGGAGAGAAGACCGAGATGAGAGGTGGAGCCTTCTTTAATGGTAAAGAAGGACGGGATGATTTTAGAAAAAACAATATCATTATGAATGATTTTAAGAATATAAAAATAGCAGTAGCCGGTACCGGCTACGTCGGTCTGAGCATAGCAACGCTATTATCTCAGCACCATCATGTAACAGCAGTAGATGTAATCCCAGAGAAGGTGGAGAAACTCAACAATAAGATTTCTCCAATCCAGGACGATTACATCGAAAAGTATTTGGCTGAAAAGCCATTGAACCTCGTGGCAACCCTTGATGGCGAGTCAGCCTATAAGGATGCAGATTTCGTAGTGATTGCAGCACCAACCAACTACGACCCAGTGAAGAACTACTTCGATACAACCCATGTAGAAGAAGTAATCGACCTGGTTCTGGAGGTAAACCCAGATGCTGTGATGGTCATTAAGAGTACCATCCCAGTAGGTTACACCCGTAGCCTCTACTTGAAGTATGCCAAGAAGGGCGTGAAGAAGCTTAACCTTCTCTTCTCTCCAGAGTTCCTTCGTGAAAGCAAGGCACTCTATGATAACCTTTACCCAAGCCGCATTATCGTAGGCTATCCAAAGATCATCGAGCGCCCTGAGTTCGAAGAGGAGAATGAGGCAATCAACTCTGTAACCAATGTCGAGATGTTGAAGGAAGCTGCCAAGACCTTCGCGTCTTTACTTCTTGAAGGCGCAATAGGTCATAATGGCGACACAAAGCAATTGGATTCTTCACTCTTCACTCTTCATTCTTCACTTGAAAAGAACATCCCTGTTATTTTCATGGGCATGAAGGAAGCTGAGGCTGTTAAGCTCTTCGCCAATACCTATCTGGCACTCCGAGTAAGCTACTTCAATGAGTTGGATACATACGCAGAAGTAAAGGGACTCGATACCAAGGCAATCATCGATGGCGTAGGTCTTGACCCACGAATCGGCACCCATTACAACAACCCAAGCTTCGGCTATGGTGGTTATTGTTTGCCAAAGGATACCAAGCAGCTCCTGGCAAACTATGCCGATGTTCCTGAGAACCTGATAGAGGCAATCGTAGAGAGCAACCGTACCCGTAAGGACTATATTGCTGATGCCGTACTTCAGAAGGCAGGCTATTACAGCTATGCCGATGCTAACAGCTATGATGCCAGCAAGGAACACAACTGTGTGATTGGTGTCTATCGTCTGACCATGAAGTCAAACAGCGATAACTTCCGCCAGTCAGCCATCCAGGGCATCATGAAGCGTATCAAGGCAAAGGGTGCCGAGGTAGTCATCTATGAGCCAACCTTGGAAGAGGGCAGTACCTTCTTCGGTAGTAGAGTAGAGAACAACCTCGAAGCCTTCAAGGCACAGAGCCATGCCATCATCGCCAACCGCTATGATGCTTGTCTGGATGATGTAAAGGAGAAGGTTTATACAAGAGATATTTTCCGCAGAGACTAATATATGAGTTCCAACCAACAAAATAACAAGAGAGTTGCCAAAAATACGCTTTTTTTGTATTTCCGCTTCTTTTTTACAACTGTCATCGGACTATATACGAGCAGACTGTTACTGAGTACATTAGGCATATCAGACTATGGCGTTTACAATATCGTTGGCGGTATTGTTACTATGACATCATTCTTTCAGTCTGGTCTTGCAGGTGCCACCCAGCGTTTTTTCTCGTTTGAACTGGGACGTGGTGACATCGGCAAGCTTAAATTGGTGTTTTCAACATCCATGATAATCCTCATCTTTTTTGCTGCCGTAATCCTTATAGTAGCGGAAACAGTGGGGGTATGGTTTGTAAATACACATCTCAATATAGCTGCCGACAGACTGGTTGCTGCAAATTGGACTTACCAATTCTCTATACTTGCATTCTTGACTTCAATAATGGTAGTGCCATATAACTCTTGTATCATTGCGCACGAGCAGATGAAGGCATTTGCGTATATCAGTATACTGGAGGTCGTATTGAAATTGGGCATTGTGATCTGTCTCTTAGTAAGTCCTATAGACAGACTCATTCTCTACTCTTTTCTTATGGTAGCCGTACAGACCTTGGTTCGTTCTTGTGTTAGAATGTATTGCAAACACCATTTTGAAGAGTGCAGATTCAAGTGGATATTGGATAGAGAAGTCCTAAAAAGTATGTTCTCTTTCTCGGGATGGACGATTATAGGAAACATAGGATTTATAAGCCGTGATCAAGGAGGAAATATCCTGCTGAATTTATTTTATGGAACTACCATAAATGCAGCTAGGGGGGTTGCATTGCAAGTATCCAATATGGTTACCACCTTCGCTCAAAATTTCTTTATGGCGATGAATCCTCAGATAACAAAGTTGTATGCTTCTGGGGATTATGGCGAATGTAAAAAATATGTGTTTTCTGGCGGAAAGCTCACATTCACTCTATTGGCTATAGTTTCTGTTCCTCTGATGATGAACATTGATTATGTTTTGAAATTATGGCTTTCTGAAGTGCCGCCATTTACAGGAGCTTTTGTTTCCTTGTCTTTGTTGTCAACATTGTTTTATGTGATGTCTCAAAGTGTCACGGTAGCCATTCAGGCGACGGGAAAACTTAAGGTGTTTCAAATCGGAATCTGTTGTCTACTTGTTCTGGAGATACCTGCCGTATGGATGTTGTTGGCTATGGGATTGCCACCTTATGCATCCTTCATACCAGTTATAGTGAACAATGTGGTATTTATATTTTTCCGATATTACCTTTTGCATAAATATGTGCCATCTTTCCTATGGGGCGAGTATGTTGTACAGGTTTTAATAAGATGCTTTAGTGTTTTGGTCCTTAGTTTAGTGTTGGGGTATGTTACCAAGGCTTTTTTTGCTGCAACATTCGTTGGATTTCTTTCCAATGCATTTGTGATAGCTTTAGAAGTATCTGTTTTGTCTTACTACGTGGGATTTAATTCCATGGAGAAGGGGTTTGTAAATAGGATGTTAACTGTTATAATAAATAAAATAAAGAACAAATTGTTGAGAATTATGGAAAAAGAACAAAAAATGGGGTAGTCCAGGAATGCAACACTTTGGTAGTGTGATACGCCTTTCAAAATATGGGATGTTGAAAATAATGGGTATAGCTGTAATTGGTGAAGGTACAACCTTGCGCTGCGTAGAAGGGGTTATCATCAGTGGTTACCAAGAGCTTTCGGGAAGCTAAAGTTTTGTTAGGTGGAGTTCCTGCAAAGAAGAGAGCAGAAAATGTAGAATGGAAAAAATAAATAATTATGATTAAAGAATTTGTTCACGGCCTAAGAGTATTGTATTCTCAGTTTATTGGGTCGCAAAATGCGAAGTTTGCTTACAAGCATCCTTCCGCTAAAGTAAATCCTCCATGTATAATATGTGGAGCAGAAAATATCTCATTGGAAGAAAATGTGTCTATTGGACCAGATTCTATAATGTTTGCTCCTTTGACAAAATTGCGTATAAAGAAAAACTCTTTTACAGGTCCACGAGTGTTTTTTTCTACAGGTAATCATTATTCAAAGCTCGGTAAATTCATGGCTCTTACAACAGACGAAGACAAGAAGAATGATGGCGTTAAGCAAAATCATGATGTACTTGTGGAAGAAGATGTTTGGATAGGAGCTAATGTTTCAGTTTTGTGTGAACATATTGGCAGAGGGGCTATTTGCGCTTGTGGTGCTGTTTTGAAACATGATGTTCCTCCATATTCTGTTGTTGGGGGAGTACCTGCACGTGTATTGAAATTTCGCTTTACAGTGGAGGAAATTCTAGAGCACGAGCAACAGCTTTATGCGCCTGAAGAAAGAATAAGTGAGGAAAAATTACGTGAAATATTTAATAAGTATCAACCATGAATTTTGATGTAGTTATAAATGTAGATGACAACTATATTCAACATTGTATGGCAATGTTGTGTTCTTTGTTTGTGAACAATTCGGAGCATACGATCTTTTTGCATGTTCTTACAAAATCATTGACAGAAGAAAATAAGAAACTGATTGGAGATTTGTCCTCCAAGTATAATAACAAATGCTCATTCTATAATGTGAATGAAAGCCCTCTTGAGGGGGTTCAGTTTCGTTCTAAACGCCCTTTGAGTAAAGCCGCCTATTATCGGCTGCTATTGAGCAGTGTTCTTCCTCAAGAAGTAGAGAAAGTCTTTTATTTGGATTGTGATATTATTGTTTTAAGAGATGTGTCGGAAATTTTCCAATTGGAACTAGAAGGTTATGCATTGGCTGCATCTCTAGACAACTTTCCATACACCCAGCAACATCGCTTACAGTTGAGTATGGAGGTAGGTGAGAGAACGTTTTGTTCGGGTGTAATGTTAGTAAATCTCAAATACTGGAGAGAGCATAATTGTGAGCCTAGACTTTTGGAATATGCTAAGAGGCATCGTAAGGAGGTTCATCTTCACGACCAAGACGTACTCAATTATTTGTTTAAGAAAAAGTGGTTCCTTTTGCCTCCAAAATGGAATAGATGTGCATATGTTCACCAGTGTACTAAATATAATGGGTATAAAGACTTTGATTATAGAGAATTCAGGGAGACTCCAATGTTGCTTCATTATGCAGCTGTAGATATTAAGCCGTGGTATGATATATATACGCCATTTAAAAGTGCCTATATGAAGTATTTGAGGCTTTCAGGATATCAATCAGTAAAAATGGACCATGTATGTTTTACAAAAAAAATGTCTCTATTGTATTTTACCGCTAGATTTTATATAACAGAGATGTTGGTGTGGCGTTTTTTAACTAGACTTGTGTAAAGTAATAAGAAAGTAGAATCATGAAGTCAACTGATTTTTCAAAATCCACCGTGTTGCTTTTGACGGCTTGCATCAACCCAAATGGTATGTGTAAGACAGTTCTGACGGATACTACACAAAGGTTGGAGCAGTATCTTGAGGCTCTTCGTTTTTATCTGAAGGCGATTCCTAATAGGGTGGTTTTCGTAGAGAACACAGATTATGATATCTCTTCGTATTTCACAAAAGAAATAGGGCAGGGACGTTTAGAGTGTCTTTCATTCTATGGTAATGATTATGATAAGTCGTTCGTTAAGGGGTATGGTGAAGCTCTTATCATAGAATATGGTATTGAGAATTCTGCTTTTTTGAAAGATGCTTCGACGATTATAAAGGTAACGGGGCGTGTAAAATGCAGTAACATACGAACTGTTGTAAGGAGTTTGCAAGGCAAGAATGTAGTGTATTCCGATTTTATGCGCCAAAAGCAATATTATGACCTTTTACCCTCTGTTGTAGTTGCTGCACCTTTTGCTTTTTGGAAACTCTTTGTTGATAACAAGGATGGTATAAACGACACAGAAGGTATATTCTTTGAGCATATCTTAAAAAAGACGGTGGAAGAATGGATTTCCATAGGTGGTAGACATTCCTATTTTTTTTGTCCAGTTTTCTTGTGTGGAATGTCTGGTTCTACAGGAGAGAGTTATGCTAAAAAGCATACTCGTTTGAAATGGATGGTGAAAAGTTTGATGTATCATCTATATGTTAAAAAGAAACTGTTTGGAATAGGCAATAAAAATGTAGGGAAAAATGAGAGACCTCTTATAATCAGCTTGTTACATAGTCGTTCTCTCGCTAAATCAGCATAAGGAGGATGACTATGAGACATACTGTTTTTCTTCGTGCCCTCACTCGCAAGTTTCTTCATTTCCCTCGCTTCCTCCGCAAGCAGTTCTATCTCAGATATAACCGTTTGTGTTTGAGAGGTTGCATCGGATGGAATCATTTAGGTAAGAGATCCATGATATTTAATCACATCTATCTTGATATTCATCCTGATTCGAAAGTCGAGATAGGTGATGATTTTACATTTACTTCAGGTGAATGTTATAATCCTTTGTGCCGTAATCAAAGAGGATGCATAATAACTGAACGTCCTAACTCAATCATAGAGATTGGGCATCATGTAGGTATGTCTTCACCTTGCCTTTGGGCAAAGGAGCGAATAACTATTGGTAATTATGTGAATATTGGTGGTGATTGTATTATCATGGATTCTGATGCACATAATCTTGATTGGCGAGTACGTGATTCTGGTGAGATGTTTGCTCCTATGGTGAGTATGGATAACCATACAGCTAAGTGTGCACCTATCGTGATCAAGGATCATGTACTAATCGGAGCCAAGAGTATCATCCTTAAAGGAGTTACTATTGGTGAAGGCTCTGTGATAGGTGCTGGTTCTGTTGTTGTAAAGGATATTCCTGCCAATTGTATTGCAGCAGGAAATCCATGCAAGGTGATAAAAAGGATGGAATGGGATGATGGTGAACACGAATATCTCGTATAGCACGAATATTTTATGTTCTCTCATGGATAATAAGAATCCCAACCTGTATTGCTACAAGCTGGGATGATTTTGAACACGAATAACTCGAATAGCACGAATATCCGGGAACTGTCCGGGCTTTCTAGAGATGGAAGTCGATTTCCTTCAGCCATTCCTTGACATCGAAGCAAGGACAGCTCTTGCGAACCCAGGGGAGGTCGCGATGACCTAGGATCTCGGCATCGGGATAGTCGAGGACGAGACTGTAGAGGAGGTCTTCCAGAGATGCTTTCTGGGCTGGAGTGCGAGTGTCGGCAGGCTTGCCTTTCTCATCGAGACCACCCTCGTAGCAGATTCCGATGCTGTGGGCGTTGTAGTGGCGGGCGTGAGCACCCTCTTCGTTTTCTGGACGGCAGGGATAGACCACGCCATCCTTCGTAATGTAATAGTGGTAACCGATGGAGTGGAAACCACGGGCCTTGTGGCAGGCTTCTAAGGCTTCTACTGGGAAGTCCTGGTTAATACGTGTGGCACTGCAATGTACCACGATCAAATCGATTTTTCTTTGATTCTTCATTGGATTCTATGGATTTTAAAGGGTTAATAATTGTCTCCCACAGATTACACAGATTTTCACAGATTATAGACTCCTTCGGAGTTTTTCCATTGGGGTTTGGTGATAACCGTTGCTTGCAACAAGATTATCTGTGTATATCCGTGAGATCTGTGGGAGAACTAAAATATCACTTGCAGCTCTGCACACAGAAGGAGCTGAGGACGGCAGTGAGGACGGTGATGACAAAGTTGATGACTTTCTGGATTGTTTCCTTTTTCATTGTTGTTAGTGATTAGTGATTAATGTTTAATTTTCCCACAGATTTCACAGATTTTCACAGATTATTGACTCCTTCGGAGTTTTTTTCAGTGAGACCTGATGAGTATAAGACCGTTGCTTGCAACGAAGAATTATCTGTGTGAATCTGTGAGATCTGTGGGAGATAAAAGAGAGGAAGCGGGCAGGATGAGCAAGTATCCGTTCAGGGCGATGAATTGACAATGTTGAATGGTGAGTGATGAACTCATTCCTGATGGGCCCTCGGATTACTCCGGACTGCATCCTGCCGATGCGCTTTCTCTTGTTTCAGATGCGAGGCGGGTAGGGCTACTCTAAGCCGTCACCTCCTCCTTCTCCAGTGGTTCCGCTACCACCCTGGTCGGTGTTGTCACCACCAGGGGTATCCTTTCCGGTATCCGGGGTGGTATCCGGGGTGGTGCCATCACCTAACAGAGCAGAGGCCTTCTTCAGCGTAGCTTCGAGGTTGATGGTCTTGGCGCTGAACTCACCGGTGCCACGAGCACGGAGACGGAAACCGTCGATGTTCTTGGCGATGGTGAACTCCTTCTCTGAGGCGGCTCCCTCCTTGTTGCGGATGCCGATGGAGAAGATGGCGAGGTCGTCGATCTTCACAGCGAAACCCTGCAAGGTGAGTTCCTTGATGCACGATACCATATCGGTAATCATGCCCTTGATGGCTCCCTTAGAGAAAGGAGTGTTGTGGCTAGCCATGTGTTCGGCCAGGCCGTCGATGTCTACCGTCTGAGTGATGACTGGATAGGCGTAATACTTGCCGTATGCCTCTGGCATCTTGGCGTTCTGATTTAGTTTTAGTACGTAAAGCAACATAAGTTTTTAAGTGTTTAAATGGTTAATGGTTAATGTTGAGTGGGCGCTGCGCAGTGCCTGATTCTTGAACACGAATCTCTCGAATCGAACGAATCTTTGACTCCTCGCGGAGGTTTTGTTTTCCCACAGATTACACAGATTTTCACAGATTTTTGACTCCTCGCGGAGTCTTTGCTGTGAGCCTTAGTGAGTACCGTTGCTTGCAACGAAGAGAATCTGTGCAAATCTGTGAGATCTGTGGGAGACTCTTTCTGAATCACAATGCAAAGATACAACATTTCATTTTCCCAACTCACCGATGCTCACTGTTGCTCACCGATACTCACCGATTATCACTGATAAATATCAGGGTTCTCCCAAATGGAAGAAAATATAGGATACTTGCAGAGGATTGAACTCCTTGCAGCTCTTGTTGTATCCACTCTTCTGCAACTGCTCATAGAGCTGGGGGCATCTTACTATCCATCTCATCAGATGGGCTCTTGCCACGTCCGGGTCGGAATCCGGAAAATAGAGCAGGGCTAACTCCTGCTTGGTGTAACTTCGTAAATCCATTTTCTTGTAATGTTGAATTTTCCCACAGATCTCACAGATTTTCACAGATTTTTGACTCCTTCGGAGTTTTTGCTGTGAGCCTTAGTGAGAGTACCTGTTGCTTGCAACAAGATTATCTGTGTAAATCTGTGAAATCTGTGGGAGACTAAGAATAATGTTGAATGTTATCTATTAGGGTTATGCTTCGTAAATATGATACTTAGCTATCGTAACCATGATACTTAGCGGTCGTAACTATCTTGTTTACGCCAGGGGTAACTAGGGTGAGTAGGAAATCGATTTTTCTGGGAGCCTATATATATACTATATCTTTCCTATAGTAAACGTACCTTTACATAAGGAAACTCTTAGAAAGTACCCTCCCCTTACTTACCCTACCCACCCCTAGAAGGGCAGGTCGGGGTCGGTATCCTCCTGGGAATAGTCGTCCTCTGCCTCCATCGCCAGGTGTACTTGCTGAGCCTTGATCATGTCGCCGTCACGCTCTATCACGAGATAGCCCCAACAGTGGTTCACCCTCACCTTGCGGAATCCCAGCTCGCAGAAAGCCCTGCCCACATATACGGCACTGAGCTTCTGGCTGATACCCGCCCCGATAATCTGCAGGGCACGGCTGGCGGTCATGAATATGCCATGCTGCTCCTCGGTAGGATGGGCGAAGTAGAGCGCAACGAGTTCCCGCTCCAGACGGGGTGCCTCAAACTTGTGGTTATGAAGGTTGAGTTCGATAATCTCTTGCTGCGTAAACCAATATCTGAAGCCTGAGCGCAGCAGATGCAAAGCCTGGGCATAAATGTTGGGATAGTCGAAGGGATGCTCACGGGGCGACAGGATGCTCTCCACCTCGAAGGGCAGCCAGCGGCGATTGCCCGTAGGATCGGAGAGAAACTGAACGTTGTTGCCAGTGGCAGCAAATGAGGCTATATGTGGCCGATGCTCCGGGTAATGGGCGTAAGCAGCACGCTCGTCGATGGTGAGCATGGTGACGGCTGCTTTCAACTGGTTCAGCTCTGAGGGCTTCATCGTGTCCAGCTCCTCGCAAAGCATCAGTCCGTAGGTGGCGAGCACCAGCAGATCGTCCTTGGAGAGACGGCTGGCATTGGTCTTGGTGTAGAAATACTGGCGCAATTCGGACGGCAACAACATGGCTATCCAAGTGCTCTTGCCAGAGCCCTGTGCGCCTATCAATACGATGATCACATTGTTTACCACGTCGTCGAGCGTCCATCCAGCCAGCATTCCCACGAGCCACTTGCGCAGGTAGCAGGTCCATAGCTTCTGTTGCTCCTCACCACCCTTTACGGTCACGCTGTCGGCAAGCTGTTGTATGTAGTCGGTGTCGCCCTCGTGCCATTCGGGAAGGCTATTCAGATAGTTGGTGAACGGATTGAACGGCTGTACATAGTTGCTCTCGATGACACGGAAGAAGTCTTGTACCGCGGCACGGTTTGTCTTCGACATCTCGCTCCACAGGGTGTTGACCGCACGGTCGTTGATAATCTGCCAAAGTCCGGAGGCAGAAGAATCCTCGCCCTTTCCGTCGCCTTCTTCCTTCATGCGATACTCCACCCTCATGGTAATCTGGTTGTACCTCAGATCCACGTGCTCGCCCAGAAACCGGATGATGTCGTTCACGGAAGCTGACTTGTTCGCCTCATGGCGTCGGGGTTGCAGTTCGTGCTTGCGCTTGCCGTGCTCCTCAGTCTGACGGTAGCAACTGTCTACGGCAGCCTTCGGGCGCTCGTAGTCGGGAAACTCCTGACGGATGAACTCCAGGGCGGCATCGGCAGAGAAACCGAAGGCATTGAGCTTGTAGGCGAGGCACGATACATACTCATTCTTGCTGCCCGCCACATAAGTCTTCATCTCATGTTCCAGTTCCTTGGAAAGCTTGTCGTCGTAGAGACGGTCAATCTTCTTCACCTCCCGTCGCAATCGGGCCGTGGCATTGTCCTGCAAGGTCTTCTCCTGCTGTCGTGCCACCAGCCAGTCGTAGCTGAAAGGTTCGGCATCGGGACGGAAGAAGGCATCAGGGTCGTAGGCGGCACCCATCAGTCTGCCCAAGTTACAGCAATGCTCGTCGTACTCCTCGCCCAGCAGGTCGGAGAAATACTGGTTGCCATGACGGAAGGCTGTTGGATAGAACTTCATCTGCTCCTCCAGCGTCATTCCCGGTTTCATCTCATAGCGATAGAGCACGCGCAGTCCCTCGCCCGAAGCGGTGATGTGGAAGAACAAAGTGTGTCTGTCCTCTCTCAGCTTGGCGCAGAGTTCGGCTAGTTTCTCCTTTGGCACATGGTCGAAGTCAGAAAATCCGACGCCCGTCACCTCGATGATGTCCTTCTTCGCCTTGCCACCCTGGAAGACGCAGGTCACGGAGAAGCAGTAGCACTGGCTCTTGTACTCCTTCTGGTGCGTGATGCGGTAACGCTTCGTCAGTTCGGCGAGCTGCTTGTCGCCCCTGATGATGTCCACCATTTGCTGGAACTTGATGACAGCAGGCACTGTAGACTGGTAGCCATTGAAAATGTTGATGTTCATAATTGCATTTCCTATGTTAAGTTAATAAATAAAATATTGTTAGTTGTTTTCACGAATTCATCGTTGTTTTTGTCTAACGCTGGCAAAATTATAAAAAGTCGGTGACATATCATCGCATTTGTTTCCTTGCTAGGGAACGAGTTTTAAACATAAATAACGTTTGAATTCATGAGTAATCAGAATGATTATGTTCCAGTCCAGCTCATCATCAAGATTGGGAACCGCCTGTTGGCAGTGGATGGCTTAGGTCATCAAGTTTATAGTGCAAGATATTTAGAGAAGAATCATCTCAGCAGCAGGGCGCAGCATCATTTCCGTCACCACGAGTCGGTGTCAGTGATGCAGCTGTACGCCGCTATCCGCATCCTTCTCCTCAATACCTCTTCTGTCTGGGAGCGCATTCTTCAGATGTGTCGCATACTGGATATATTGGAGCAATGTTTCTGCGATTGTTATTCCGGTGTCACCCTCCATCCCTTTGAGGGTGGTATGGAGAAGAGCGTCCGCGAAAAGATGCTCTCCGTAGCCGGCTACGACTTCGGGGAGGTGATAAGCGATGTGGGGGAGTGGAAAAGGAGGGAGTGAGAAATGGATAGGCTATAATGCCGTCAACGACATGGAGAAAACGATTCTCTCTGTCATTAATCAAACGTACACAAATATAGAGTGGTTCTTCATTGATGGTGGCTCTATTGATGCTACGAAAGTTATGGAAAAATAAGTATTTAATGATTGAATAATAAATTAAGTATATGAAAATAGTATTAAGTACTGACAGTATGATTTCAGCAGTGCGCCTTAAAGGTGCGATATTGCGAGCTGTAAAGGGTGAGAATTCCGATATTTCTATCGAAACCTGGAGCTATGTCAAGACAAGTGATAATTTTGATGTCATATATCATAATAAGGAACAGTATGTTAATGATCCTACAAAGAATGTTCTTTTTAAAGTGGTGCAAGATGGCAATGATGTATTATTAACTGTTGCATGGTGGAAGAGAAACCCAGATCCTTCATGGGAAATAAGAAGTCTTCATGTTGGGCGTTTGGTAGAGCTTCTATTGACTTATTTTAAAAATAAGTTTATCAGTTTTAAAATTGTGGATTTTAATTAGAGATATTATGGTTTCAATCACCCGTGAAGATGGAGATGTCAGCAATGAACTTTTATCAGGAATTACTGATAATTTAAAGTTCTTCATCGAAAATATTACTTGCGTTAGAGAAACATTTGGTTTTAGTCAAATTACATTATCTACGCAATTAAATAAAACGCATAAAGAATTAACTGATTTTATAAATCATAATAATATTAGTGAAAAAGAGGATGAAATTGTTATCCCTAACACAAAACGTAAAAGTTTTCATAATCTAGAAAGAAGTGTTAGAAGAGCAGAAAAAGCTTTAAACTTGATTCCTCCTAGCTATTTAGTTTCATTGGTTTCTTTATTTGATTCTTTTTATGCTGGTCTTGTAAGATGTATTTATAATTTATGTCCAGAAAAATTGCAAGAAAGTGATATGTCCTTTAAATATAGAGACTTGAAAGACTTGGATTCTGTTAGAGAGGTAAAGCAGATTATAGTAGAAAATAAAATAGAAAATCTCTTAAGAGATTCTCATGAGGAGCAATTCAAATGGTTAGCTTCTGCAATAGGAGTTTCTACATTAATGCAGTTTCAAGGATGGAGTGAATTTATCGAAATCACAGAGCGTAGAAATTTATTTGTGCATGCAAATGGTAAAGTTTCGGCTCAATATATAAACATTTGTAAAAAACATAAAGCTCTTGATGGTAATATTTCTATAGGTTCTACCTTAGAAGTAAGCAAAGAATATTTTGAGAATGCATTTAAAAATTTATATAAGATAAGCATAATGCTTTCTTATATGTTATCTTGTCATGTTTACTTGGCGAAATTTACTGATGATCAGAATTCGGTTGACAAACATTTAATATCTCGTATATTTGAACTTATATCAGATGAATTGTATGATGTTGCAATAGATGTGTCGACATTTGCATTAGGCGTGAAGTTTAAACATTCAATATACGACAAGTGTTTCTTTACATTAAACTTAGCTCAAGCCTATAAATGGGCAGAAAATCAAGATAAATGTATAGAAGTGCTCAGGAAAGAGGATTGTTCAGCATGGAGAGATGAATTCTTACTCCCAAAATATGTACTTGAAGATGATTACGAAAGTGCATATAAACTGATGGCAAAGGTGGGTGACAACAATGGAGTTCTAACAGCTACAGCTTATAGAGATTGGCCTATCTTTAAAGAAATAAGAAAGGAAACAAAATTCTCAGATTTGTTCCATGAGATATTTGGAGAACAATTAAGAGAAAATGTTAATGTTGGTAACGAAAAAATGATTCATGAAGAAAATGTTGCTAATAAAGAAGTTCAATAAGTAATTCAATTATGATACAACCAAAAATTTCTGTAGTGACGGTATGTTATAATGCCGTTAACGACATCGAGAAAACGATTCTCTCTGTCATTAACCAAACGTACCCCAATGTCGAGTACCTCATCATTGATGGTGGTTCTACGGATGGTACGATGGATGTTGTCAATAAGTATAAAAACAAAATTGATGTAATTGTGAGTGAACCTGATAAGGGTATCTATGATGCTATGAATAAAGGCATTGATAGAGCGACTGGAGAATGGATAAACTTCATGAATGCTGGAGATGTATTTATTTCTAATGGAGTCTTGGATGATTTGATGGCTTCATCTGAAGATGGTGTCCGCATTCTTAGGGGAAACATTATTCGTATGTATGGAAAAATAAAGGTAAAGTCATGCGGTATAACACTTCAAAATCCTAAATTAGTAGATATGTTTGATAATACATTTCATCATCAAGCTTGTTTGATTCAGAAGACTTTGTTTGAAGAGTACGGAATGTATTCAACTGAATATAAGTTATGTTCGGATTGGAAGTTCTTTTTTGATTGTGTTGTTCTTCATCAAGTAAATTCAAAATATGTTGATATTGCAGTTGCTCAGTTTCAAATGGATGGCGCTAGCTCTAATGGTGCACTGAAATATGAAAACGAGCGTCGTGATTATTTAAACAAGCTATATGGAAATGAGATGTTCTCTCTTTTGGAGGAGTTATCTGTTTATCGCAAGTCGAAAATAATAAAAAAATACTATTTGCTTCGAAATCGAATAAAACAAAGCCTTTCTCCTGGTATGTTTAATCGATTGCTTATGTTTAAGCGAATTATACAATCTTTTTTAAATGTAAAAGTAAATTAAATAAAATGATTCCTAAGAAAATTCATTATTGTTGGTTAAGTAATGAGCCTTTACCAGCGAAGCTTCAGGCATGTGTTGAAAGTTGGAAGAAATATCTTCCTGATTATGAGATAGTCAAATGGGATTTAAATAAGTTTCCTTTAGAAAAAAATATTTGGGTAAGACAAGCTTTTGAAAGTAAAAAATATGCTTTTGCGGCAGACTATATACGTTTGTATGCATTAGCAACAGAAGGTGGTATTTATTTTGATAGCGATGTTGAGGTTATAAAGCCTTTTGATGATTTATTAGATTTACCTTATTTTATTTGTAAAGAGAATAGTCCACAAGGATTAGAGGCGGCAACAATTGGCGCAGAAAAAGGAACATCTTGGGTATTGAAGTGCTTGGATTATTATAAAGACAGAAAGTTTGTTAATGATAATGGAGAGATGAATACAATTGTACTTCCTCGTATATTATTGAATTGTATTAAATCTTCATTTCAGATAGAAGATATTTATGATCAGTCGCATTTTGGAAAAGATAAAAACACGGTTTATGTTTTTCCACATGACTATTTTAGTCCTAAGAATTATGTGACAAAAAAGTTAATAATAACTACGAATACTTATAGCATCCATCATTTTGCTGGAACTTGGATTCCAACTTGGAAGAAATTTCTGTTAAAATTATGGGTTCCTTTTAGTGTGAAATATCCAATTATGGCTAAAATAATCAAGAAGTATCTATGACAAATCGAGAATATGTTTTTTTTGTTTTTTTTCTGCCTCTATTTGCATTAAAATTACTAGATATAACGAGTGGAAATATTATTTTAACAGTTGCTGCAGGAGTAAGCTTCATTTTTGTTTTGGGTGAAATGTTGCGTGATCGATTCCAGGTGGATTTTGCAAAACTGATATTTAGTTTGCTTCTTTTTACAGCATTGCTTGTTTTTACCAGCGGTAAGACAGGAGTTTTTTTTAGTGCAATTTTTCTTGTTGCTTTGAAAGGTATTAATCCTAATCGGCATATTTACAAGTATAGCTTTACCTTTGGATGTCTTATTTTATTGTTAGCATGCTATCTTGGTCGAAATGGAGGCGTTGTAGAGCGTTTTGTAGCCGGAGAATGGACGTCTATGACGAAGAGATCCAATTTACTATATGTTAGTTTTGCTGCAGTTCTAAGTCTTTATTTATTAAAGAATAGACAGATAATTTCATATAGACATATCATAGGCTTATTTATTGTAAATTATGCAATGTTTCTTTTTGTAGGTTCACGTACTGGTTACATATGTATCATGTTGTTGCTTTTGCTTCTCATTTGTTTTAAGACTTCTTATGGAAAGGAAAATAGAATTATTTATTTCTGCTGTGTGTGTGCTCCGTTTTTTTCTTTCTTATTTTCTATTATAACTGGTGTCTTGTACGGGAAGTCGCCTATTATAGACTATTTAGATATGAGTCTTCAGGGCAGAATATATCAAGAATATATGTATTTTAATCGCTATCCGATTACACTTTTGGGACAACCTTTATATGAAGGCGACAAAGTTGATTTCTGGAATTTAGATTGCGCTTATTGGGATATGTTATTGAATTTAGGTTTAATATTTACTTGCTTATGGCTTTATATATCAACAAAAGCAATATGTTTCTTCTATAAAAGGAGGCAATACATAGAGGTCTCTATTTTGGTAATGTATTCTGTTTATGGTATTAGTGAAACGTTTTTACCAAATTGTTTTTTAAATATGTCTTTTTTCTTGTATGCGGAGTGGTTGTATTATAAATATGGTAAATGCAGGAATTTGCCAAGTTAAATCAATGATGCTGCACAGATTTGTTAGATTATTTTTAATCTTCATGTAATCAAATAAACAAAAAACATGTCAGTATTAGTAGATAAAATATTATCAACGGAAAGTTCTTCCGTTCATCAGATATTTGAAACAAAGGGTAAGGTTTATACTTACCTCAATCCTGTATCTTATCTTACAGCTCTGGATAATAAGGAGCTGTTTGGTAAGATGGATGGTATATTTGCCGATGGTGGTTTGCTGGTGAAAGCCATCAAATTGGTTTATGGCAAGTTGGTGACTCGAAGAAGTTTTGATATGACTTCGATGGCACCGGAGTTGTTCTCTTATGCAGAGGAACATGGAAAGACCATCTATATTGTGGCTTCTAAGCAGAAACAGGTAGAGAAGGCCGTGGAGATATTCCGTGAGCGGTATCCAAAGGTGAAGTTTGCAGGTTATCGTAACGGTTACTTTGCTTCAGAACAAGAAATGGATGAAGAGGCAAAGCATATCGTTAAACTGAATTCTGATTTCTTGATAGTTGGAATGGGAGCCTTGATGCAAGAGAAGTTTCTGCTAAAGGTGAAGAGTGCCGGTTATAAGGGTGTCGGATTTACCTGTGGTGGATTTATTCATCAGACTTCCAGGAATGAGATAGATTATTATCCGGCATGGGTGGATAAGACGAATCTCCGCTTTGTTTATAGAATGTGGAAGGAACCTCATACCCGTAAGCGTTATGTGATGGCAGGCTTGCTGTTTCCTGTAAGATTTATCGCAGAAAAAATCTTCGGATAGTCTTGTACAGCCAGTGAATGGGAGTGAAGACTACCGATATGGGAAGTAATATAATGAATAGGAGCGTCGGTATAATATGACCGATGGCTCTTTGTAATTTATCTTTCATGCGTGCAAAAGTACAGCTTTATGTTGAAACAACAAAAGATTTTCTTTGATTTCTTGCGATTCTGCATTGGTTCTGCCAAGGAAATACCTGGTTCTTTGAAGGAGGTGGATTGGAAGGAACTGTATGCTATTGCCAAGAAGCAGGCTTTGCTTGGGGTGCTGTTTTATGGTATCCAGCGATTGCCAAAGGAGTTGGCACCGGAGCAGAAGCTACTGATGCAATGGATGGTGATGGCGGAACAGATACGAAAACAGAATATCAGACTGTTTCTGGATTCCGTAAAAGTTTGCAAGAACTTCGAGAACGAGGGCTTTGCTAACTGTATCTTGAAGGGGCAGGGGAATGCGTTGCTTTATCCTGACCCTTATATACGTACTCCCGGTGACATCGATATCTATCTTTCGGGTGGTCGCAGGAAAATCATGAAGTATGTGGATCAAGTGTGTCCGAATCAGGTGATGCGTTATCACCATGTAGACTTCCCTGTGATGAAAACGGCAATAGAAGTGCATTTTACTCCTTCATATATGTTTTTCCCTATTCATAATAGCAGGATGCAGAAATGGTTTAAGGAGGTGATGGGTGAACAGTGTAATCATCGGGTTTCATTGCCTGATGGATATGGGGAGATTCATGTGCCTCAGGTTTCATTCAACGTTATCTATATCCTTTCTCATCTGTATCGGCATATCTTTACGGAGGGTATCGGATTGAGGCAGCTTCTGGATTACTATTTTGTGTTAGTGAAGTGGTACACGGATCTCACAAATCTCGCGGATTCTAATAAAAGTCTCCCACAGATGACACAGATTAACACAGATTTGGATGCCTTACGGCATAAATTGAAATATCTTGGATTATGGAAGTTTGCCCAGACTGTGATGTTCGTGATGAAGGAGGTATTCGGGCTATCAGAAGATAGAATGATTGCACCGATGGATGAAAAGGAAGGTAAGTTCCTGCTTGATGAAATCATGCGAGGAGGAAACTTCGGACAATATGATGATAGGATGGGAAGTAAGGTCGGTGAAAGTAAGATGCATCGTTACTTCAGAATGAATCTCAGGAATCTCAGATTCGTGAAGCATTATCCTACTGAGGCATTGAGTGAACCTTTGTTTAGAACGTGGTTTGCTGTATGGAAGAAGATTCATGGAATAAAATAATCATTGAGCATCGCCAGTTTAGAGAGGCTCGTGAGGTATTTCCCTACTGAGGCTCTATGCGAGCCTTTGTTTAGAATTTGGCACTTCTTCTGGAGGCTAAAATATAAAAAATAAATTAATCAAACCTGTTGGCGGAATTAGTTTAGCGCATATTTAACCCTGCCAATCGGTCTATTGT
>OOCF01000140.1_pt1 | contig 38688 bp, 24 predicted proteins | sample 1671001 | NCBI WGS metagenome assembly OOCF01 (sample SAMN06348112, study PRJEB24527) | human gut metagenome | biome: human gut; feature: ankylosing spondylitis patient; material: feces | host: Homo sapiens | place: China | collected 2015-10
AGACTCAGATAGATGATGCGCTCGATACAGAAAGCCATACCCACGATGAGGGCGATGGCAACGAGAGACATAAATCCCGCATTACCCTCTATAAACTTTGTCTTAAGAGCTTGATGAAATCCCATGTTCTCTTCTTGAGCCATCATAGGCAGAGAACACATCCATGTGAAAACCAATATTGCAAAACGTGCAATAGCTGTATTTTTCTTCATATACCTTATTATATATATAAAAGCGGAAAGAGGGGGATTCGAACCCCCGAACCGGTTTTGCCGGTTACACGCTTTCCAGGCGTGCCTCTTCAGCCACTCGAGCACCTTTCCATATTCCGAAGAACTCTTCTTAATCGTCGCAACATGCTGCTGCAACAATTTCGAAGTGCAAAATTATTGCTTTTCCTCCGAAATACCATAACTTTCATTGTTTTTTTATGTTTATTTAAGGAGTTTTGAACGCTTACTGCCTATACCAGGGATACGGATAGAGGAAAAATACGCTCTGCATTGATATTGGTCTGCCGGGCAAACTCCTCTTCGCTTACGCCATAAGCCTTGGCGAGCGTCTTCATCACTTCTACCACGAAGGCGCTTTCGTTGCGTTTTCCTCGGTATGGAACGGGAGCCATGTAAGGAGAATCGGTCTCCAGCACGATGCGGTTCATAGGAACCACGGCAGGAAGGTCTTCACGCAGATGGCTGCTCTTGAAAGTAGATACGCCACCGACGCCCAATACAAACTTATCGAAGAAGAGCAGTTCTTCTGCTTCCTTCTGGTTGCCCGTAAAGCAATGGAAGACGCCACCCGGCAGTTCTTTCTCATACTTTCTGAGCAGATGTACCATCTCGTTCTGCGCCTTGCGGCAATGAATCATCAGCGGGAGCTGGGTTTCTACCGACCATTTTACCTGTTCCTCGAAAGCCTCGAGCTGCTCGTTTTCGAACTCACGGCTCCAGTAATAATCAAGTCCTACCTCTCCGATAGCAATCAAGTCTGAAAACTGAGGAGAACCCGCCTGACTGGCATTACCGGTCATGCGATGCTCCTCCAGTATCTTCCGGAGTTCAGTCAGCTGTTCCTTCCAGTCAGCCTTCACCTCTTCAGGATGCAGACCAATCATCGGATAAGCATAGCCTGGATATTCCTTAGCCAATGCCAGAACCGCGTGTGTGGTCTTCACATCGATGGCAGGCAAGAACACCTTACCTACCCCCGCTTCCTTGGCACGGGCGAAAGCCTCCGCCCTATCCTCATCAAATTCTTCCGCATCGAAATGCGTATGTGTATCTATTACTTTGAACATTGAACTGTCAACTTTGAACTTTATGATTAGTAAAGCCGATGAATTTTTCACTCTTCGTTCTTCACTCTTCACTTCAATTAGTACTGTCGCTTCATCATTTTCTGAGCATACTTTGCCAATTCCTCCTTACGCTCAGCAGGCACATTCACGGCATCCAGATACTTCTTGCTCTGCTCGAAATAATAAGCAATCTTATCCTGCGCCATTTTGTCGATACCTATCTCGTTGTATAGACGGGTAACGGCAGCCACCTTCTCCTTGCGGTCGAACTCCTCGGCATCCACCCATTTCTGGAGTTCTGCACGCTGAGCGTCGTTGGCATGGTTGAAGGCATTGATAAGCATATACGTCTTCTTGTTGGATGTGATATCACCACCAATCTCCTTACCGAACACCTTGGTATCGCCGTAAACATCGAGGTAATCATCCTGCAACTGGAACGCCAATCCTATCTGCTCGCCAAACTTATACAGGTTCTCTGCATCCTCATCAGAAGCATCGGCAAGGATAGCACCCATCTTCAGGGCACAAGCCAGGAGAACGCTGGTCTTGAGGCGGATCATCTCGATATATTCCTCCTCCTTTACATCGTTACGGTTTTCAAACTCCATATCAAACTGCTGACCTTCACCAATTTCCAGAGCAGTGGTCGTAAAGAGTTTCAACACCTTGGCAAGATGCTTTTCATCACATTGAGCCATACGCTCATAAGCCAGAACGAGCATGCTGTCACCCGAAAGGATTGCCGTATTGGCATCCCATTTCTTATGAACCGTTTCATGACCGCGACGCAAATCAGCATTGTCCATCAGGTCATCATGCAGCAAAGTATAGTTATGATAAGTTTCCAGGGCAACGGCATTCATCAGAATCTTCTCAGGATTGTCCTTGAAAAGATTGTAGCCCAGAAGCATGAGCGTAGGACGAATACGCTTGCCACCCATAGAAAGTACGTATCTGATAGGCTCATAAAGAGACTTTGGCTTTCTTTCGTAAGGCAAATTAGCCAGAAACTCATTTACCATGCTTAAAATTTCATCTGCTGTCTTCATAATAATGTATAATTTATAATGTATAATTTACAATGAACAATTTATAATTTATAGCTGGAACACTACCGGGATGGCAATCATCGTGCGACAGACCTTGCCTTTATCGATGCCCGGTTTCCACTTCGGCATCATCTTCATCACCCTCAAAGCCTCGTTGTCGAGCAATGGATCTACCGAAGTGCTTACCTTGATATTGGCAACACTTCCATCCTTGTTTACGATAAAGGATACCACTACGGTTCCCTGAATCCTACTTTTCTGGGCAGCTACAGGGTACTTCAGGTTCTTGGTAAGCCACTGCATGAAGGCAGACCAGCCACCAGGAAACTGCGGTATCTTCTGCACGACGGTCAGTTTGATAGGAGCCTCAGCTCCCGGATTCTCAATGGGAGTTTCAGGAACCGCTTCCTTCACCTCAGCTCCATCCACTACACCCGAGCCGTCGCCGATAACCAGTTCGCTGGTTGTAGAACTGATTTTCTGCGGTGCCTTCTGAGTCTGTTGCTCGGCAGCCTTCACTTCCTGAGTAATTGACTTAGAAGCAGGAGCCGAAACAGCCTCTGCACTCACCATATCTTTCTGGTCGGGACGAGCCGACATTTCCAGATCCTGTGCAAGATCTTCCATCGATTCAGACAAGTCATCATCTCCCTGCGGACCTCTCTGATATTGGAGTCCTACGAAGATGAAAGTAAAAGCCAGCAGCAAACCTAGCAGGAAAAATGTAACCCGCTTATCTTCCAGTTGTGCGCTATTTGATTTCTTAATTTCCACAATAAAAACCGTTTAAAATCGTTATTTCCTACGAAAACATTGCAAAATTACTTCTTATTATTGAAAAAAGCAGTATCTTTGCCAAAGAATTAGAAAATTTAAATGAAAAAATATGTAATTTCCGCAATATTGACGCTTTTTGCGACAATTATTGATGCTCAAGAGAGCCAAACGGGGTATAATTTCCTTCGCTTGCCGGTGAGTGCTCACGCAGCTGCTCTGGGTGGCGACAACATCACCTTGATAGAAGATGATGAGGCACTCATATTCCATAATCCGGCTCTCCTGTCATCAGTAAACGACAAGACGGTCAATCTCAATTATATGAACTATATGTCGGGGGTGAATACTGCCTCGGCTAGTTTCAACCGTACTGTCAACGACAAGGCTTCGTGGGCTGTTTCGGCTCAGTTTGTTGACTACGGCAAGATGAAAGAGACGGATGAGAACAATATCCAGATGGGTGAGTTCTCGGCAAAGGACATTGCCATTGCGGGTTACTTCTCTTATATGCTCGGTGAGAAATTCGCAGGTGGTATTGCCGCCAAATTCATCACCTCGTATATTGGCGATTACAATTCTATCGCTGTGGGAGTGGATCTGGGCATCAACTATTACGACCCTGAAACGGAATGGTCGGTTTCTTGCGTGGCAAAGAACCTGGGTGGACAGCTGAAAGCCTACGATAATGAATATGAGAAGATGCCGATCGACCTGCAGTTGGGTGTGACGAAACGCTTCGCCAACGCACCGTTCAGGGTATCAGCCACACTGGTCAACCTGAACCATTGGGACAGCAGTCTTCGTGATCATGCCGTAGTAGGTGCCGACATTCTGCTTTCGGAGAGCCTGTGGATAGGTGCCGGCTACAACTTCCGGAGAGCCAACGAGATGAAAATCAGCACCTCAGAAGATGAGGAAAGCAGTCATGGAGCCGGTTTCTCTGTGGGTGGCGGTATCAACCTGGAGCGCTTCCATCTGAACATTGCCTACGGCAAATATCACGTCAGTAGCAACAGTCTCATGCTGAACGTAAGTTACAGATTATAAATTATACATTAAAGTTAGTTCGAAATTATGAAGAAAATAACAATAGCAATAGACGGATACTCTTCTTGCGGTAAGAGTACGATGGCAAAGGATCTTGCCAAGGAAATAGGTTATGTTTATGTAGATACGGGCGCGATGTACCGCTCGGTAGCTCTCTATGCGCTGCGTCATCAGCTCTTCGAAGCAGATGGAGCCGTAAAGACTGAAGAACTGCAGAAGGAGATGAAGAACATCAGCATCTCATTCAAGTTTAATGAAACAACCGGTCGCCCAGACTGCTATCTGAACGGTGAACTGGTAGAAAAGGAAATCCGTTCGTTAGAGGTTTCCAACCACGTTAGTCCGATTGCCGCCGTTCCTTTCGTCAGAGAGGCGCTGGTAGAGCAGCAGCAGAAGATGGGCGAAGACAAGGGCATCGTGATGGATGGTCGCGATATAGGTACCACAGTGTTCCCAAATGCCGAACTGAAGATTTTCGTTACAGCCAGCTCACAGGTGAGAGCACAGCGCCGTTTCGATGAACTGAAGGAAAAAGGAATGCCAGCCGACTTCGATGCGATTCTGAAGAATGTAGAGGAGCGCGACTATATCGATACCCACCGCGAGACTTCCCCACTCAGAAAGGCTGATGATGCCATCACGCTCGACAACAGCAACATGACCATTTCTGAACAGAAGGCATGGCTGATGGAACAATATCAAAAGGCAATAGCAGAATAAGCTACAGAAAAGAGACTGCCGGGTTATCTATGCAAAAATACGTTAAATATACTACTTTTGCCGATAAATTTATTTTATTCGATGAAAAAGATTTTGGAAAAAAAACTTCAATGTAGTATCTTTGCAACCATATTAACAAGGTAGTAATGATATAGATTATAAATTTTGAGTTAATTACTGTTTTTTGAAGGTGATAGGTCTTCGGGAGAAGATTTATCACCTGTTTTATTTTCAGACAGTTTATAAAAGATAAACCCATTTGACGTTGTGTTTTACAACGTCAAATGGGTTAACTGATTAATAACCAGCATATTAAGTTTTTCTACCAACGTTAAAACTATCCTATACCCTTGTTACCGCAAAACGCGGTAGCAAGGTGGTTAACTAACTAACAATCAACGCATTAAATCTTACAACAAAAGAGCAGAACTATCGTTGATAATCTTATCCCTGCACTCTTCCATCAGCCACTTCGGCGTACTGGTAGCACCACAGATACCTACCGTTTCCATATCCTTGAACCAGTTCATATCTATCTCGTCGGCACTTTCTATCTGGTAGCTGTTGGCATTCACGCTCTTGCATTCCTTGAAAAGCACCTTACCGTTCGAACTCTTTCTGCCACTCACAAAGAGGATGACATCATGCTTGCTGGCAAAGGCAGCGATGTTAGGCATACGGTTAGCCACCTGACGGCAGATGGTATCGAAACTCTTGAAGACAGCGCCCTCAACAATATGCTCCTGGCAGTATTCGATGATGCGATGGAACTCATCGAGACTCTTGGTAGTCTGGGAGTAAAGATAGATATCTTTCGAGAAATCCAGCTGACCGCTTTCCTTCAGCTGCTTCACATCCTCAAACTTCTCTACCACGATGGCATGACTCTCCGTCTGCCCCACCAGTCCGAGCACCTCAGCATGCCCGTTCTTACCGAAAATCACGATTTGAGCCTCCGGATTGTTGACATACTGCTTCTTGATGCGGCGCTGCAACTGGAGCACCACAGGACAGGTAGCATCGATGATTTCAATGTTGTTTCGCTCGGCAAGGGCATAAGTTTCAGGCGGTTCACCATGAGCACGGAGCAAGACCTTTACGCCCTGCAGTTCCTCCATCTGCTCATGGTCTATCGTGATGAGTCCCGCTTCATGCAGGCGCTCCACCTCCATACCGTTATGCACAATATCGCCCAGGCAGTAAAGTTTACCGCCCTTAGCCAACTCCTCTTCAGCTTTCTTGATGGCAGTGGTTACGCCAAAGCAGAACCCACTGCCGTTATCTATTTCTATCTGCACGATATTCGTTTTTAATTCATTGTACATTAATCTTCACCACCACCTTAGCATGGTCGGGATCATTCGTAATCATGAGGATACGAGGGTGTCTGACACGCGATTTCTTCAAGTCGGCAGCCACAGCCGTCACCTTCATCTTAACGGTCTCTCCTGGCTGAATCTTACTCTTCTTCAGGTTCACCTGCAAGCCCATCGTAAACATCTGCATGCTGCGGATATCCAGTTCCGACTTACCCTTATTGGTAATCAGAATCTCACCCTTCAGCTTCTTCTTTCCATTGAAACTACCCAGATTGAGATCGGTGGCAGACATCTCTATCTTCGGAGCCAGTGCCTTCTTGGTTGGAGTCATGTTCTCGAAACCAGGAAGAAGAACGGCTGATACCACGATTTCCTTCTCAGGCGCAATCTTATCGCCAGGACGCTCACCGAGATAAACCGATGTCTGGTTCAAGCCCAGGTCACGCAGTTTCTTGGAATCCAGCACGAAACTGATTTCGGCAGAATGACGCGGAGCTACCTTGGAAGGCGATACGAAAGCATGAAGATAGGGTGGCAGATGCATCACTACCGGCTCCAGTAATTCGTCGGTAGGATTGAAGATATGGATGCGCTGAACCGGACGGTCGCCACGGTTCACGTCATCAAACTCCACCTCCTGGGCATCACTCTTGATGACACCCAGCATCTCATCGTAAGAACCAGCGAAATCTACTACGCTACCCACTACCTTTCCCCTCATAGAGAGGATGAACGGCTCTTCATCCGCATTGGTATAGAGGCAAACCTGCTTGGTGAAAGTACCCATCTGCTTGGCATCGTATACCGCCTTGATGACGAAACTTTCGCCGGCAGCAATGCTCGTCTTCGGATAATCAACCTCCGTACAGCCGCAGCTTTTCAACACATTGTTGATAACCAAAGGCTTGTGCCCGTCATTCTTCAGCACGAATTCGGCAGTTACAGGCTTGTGGAACACCACCTGTCCGCAGTCTACCACCTCGTGCTGGGTTGTAATCTTCTGTGCTGATGCAGGCAGCGCCAACAGCGCTGAGAGCATCCATATATTTATCCGTTTCATACTATTCTATTTTAAATTATCAATCTATAAACTTTTAACTATCAATTATTAACTTTCAATTCATAAGTCTCTGTGCGGCCACCAAATTCCGGACTGTAGGTACACTCAGCGGTGCAAGTTCCACTCTGATAGTCGCCCTTTCTATCCACGTAATACTCCATTTCTACGATGTGCTTACCTTTAGATAAACGATCGAAATAGAAATTTGTTGCATGATCTCTTGGAGAAACATAGCAGCCTATGCCCCACTGATAACCGCTCTTCTGGTTGACCGGCTCCAGACATGCCGCACGCTTATCCGTAATCTGCACAAAGTCGTAGTCGCGGTCGGCGGTGATGATGAGCGTTACCTTCACCTTCTCGCCTACCTTCGCCTGCGCCTTGCCCTTGCCCTCAGATTCGGCAGGAACGATGACACGGCGCACCTTGATGCCCGACTCAATGGAACCGATTTCGCTGATAGGCTGCTTAAACTCTGCATAGACAGCACCCCAGCTGGTATAATCGCTCTTTTTGTCGATGCTCAGCTTAGATGCCTTGCCCGTCTTTTCGGTCTTCACATAGCCCAAAGTAGTGGAATCCTGCGGCATCGGCAGCAGCTTGCCATCCAGTTTCAGCACGGCATTCTCAGCCTTCCTGCTCCAGTTGCTCTCATTGCCCTTCATAAAGGCGTAGACGGCATCCACGGTGTTCACTGGCGTATCCCAAACCTGGGTACGTTTCGACATCAGGAGCCAGCGCTGCAGTTCCTCGATGGTCTGCTTGTCGTTCGGTTTCAGCATCTGCATCGCCTCTATCACAGATACCTGGGTAGGAATCTTATAGTTTCTCCAGCTGTAGAGTGCCTTGCGGGTATCGTAGTAGCGGCCCATCTCCTCGCGGTAAACGGCATATTCGTTCACGCTCTGCAGATATTCGCCAGCCTTCTCGCGGTAAGCAGCATTCTGCTGGCTGTTCCTGGCGAGAACCACGGCAGCACGCGCCTTGCCATAGATGGAGAAATCACCGGTCAACTTCGACATCTTGTCCAGGAGATAAGCCTTATCCTGCTCCAGATTCTGCTTCATCTTTCTGCCATCCATCGAAAGGATGTAGAGATAATGCAGCGCCTGTTCGCTAGGATTCACCTTCTGCTTTTTCTCCTCCTGCTTCTTCATTTCTCTTACTTCCTGTGCTGTCTGCCAGGAGAGATAATCAATGGCGGAAGTCAGCATCTTGGCGGTGGATTTCTGCACACCTGCGATGGCATTCAATCGAACCATCATTTCGGCTACCGATGTTGTCATATACCGGCTGCCCTTCATGCCTTTCCACCAGGAGAAGGAACCGTCAGCATTCTGCAACTTCTTCAGTTTCTCCACCTGATTCTGCAGGCGGATGCTCTCCTGAGAGAGATTTTCCAGCGAGAGATGCTTCTGGATATGGGTGGTGATGGTATTGGCGTAGATAGCAGACATCAGCGAGATGGCGTTCTCCTCATCCGGATTACTGATGGCTGGCAGCGCCTTCACCATCAGCCAACTAGGATTGTTGGTATACTCGATGGTTACCTTTGCCTCTTCAGTGCCCTTCGCCTGCTTGCCCTCCTTGTTCAGGAAGAGTTTGCTCAGGTCGAAGTTCTGCTCACCCTTCTGATGCAGGGTGATAGGCAGGGTGTTCACCACGAGTTCACGGTTGCTCAAAACCGGCAGATAGTGCTGTTCACCATCGCTGTAGCCATTACCGGCAGCCACCACCTTATTAATATATACGCCTTCTTTCAGTCCCTGGACATCAAAGGAGATGGTAGCAGAGCCCTCGGCATCAATGCTGTAGTTCTGCGTCTTCTGCCAAACCACCTTGTTGGTCTCCGGGTCGAGAATCTGCATACGGGCGTTGCCGCTCACCTTCTTGTCGGAAGTATTGAAGAGTTTAACCACGATGGTACTCTTATCGCCCTCACGCAGGAAGCGAGGCATGTTAGGCTGCACCATCACGGTCTTCTGAGCCACAGCCTCATCCACCAGCAAACCGTTGCGCATCTCCTTGTCATGAGCCAATCCCATGAATTTCCAGGTAGTCACGCTCTCTGGCAGGGTAAACCTGATGGCTACGTTGCCATTGTTGTCGCTCTCCAAGGCAGGATAGAAGAAGGCGGTCTCGTTCATATTCTCACGCACCTGCACCTTGTCGAGGAATTGTCCTGCATCTGAGCCAGAACCGCCGGCAAACTGCGGCATCTCCTCTACTACATCAAAAACCTTGTTGGCAGATGGAGCAGCCGCTCCGACACGGGTCATTTTAGAGCCGCGAATCCTGATGACTTTCGCTTCTTCTCGAACCAGCTCGTCTTTCTGTACACGAACAGCCTCAACGGTTCCGCCAGAAGAACGTTCCAACTTGCTCAGTTCCACCGCTTGCATATAAGCATAATAGCTAAAGAATTTGCCATCAAACTTATCTACATCCAGTCCCCTCTCGTCATAATACTTGGTAGGATAAACGCCATTCAAGTAAAATGAACGGGAAGTGAGGTTGTGCTTCCAGTAGCAGTTTGGCAAACTCTGATAGAAGCCCAGGGAGATATTCCAGAAATGCGGGGCTATCTGGTCGAGCGACTTGTCATAGAGTACGCTCATCAGCTGCGCCTTGGCTGGCTTGCCGTCAGGGGTGGTAATCTTCAGCGTCCACTCCTCCTTCTGTCCAGGGGTCAGACGGTTGCGGAAGGTCTTCCAGGCGATATTCAGTTTCTTCTCAGGCAAAGGACGGGCGATGCTCATCATTCGGGTATAGCACTTGCCTTGCTTCACGAAACTATAGTTCAGTACGATGCCCGACGCATATTCCTCCTTGTAGGTGAAAGGCAGGGTCACGATGCTGTCGCCCAACTCCCAGGCGCCTTTCTCCAGCAGTTTGTTGCCGGCGATGATGGAATATACGATGTGCGCTCCGTTCTCCGAAGAGCCCACCTGGATATAGACCGGCTTGCCATCACGAGGGAAAGTCTTCGCCGTCTGATAATACCATTCGGTGGTTGGCTCCACCGGATGGGTATCCTTCATGCTGAAAAGGGTGAACTTCTGCTGCAGGGTATCCTGTCCGCAGATTGCCTCCAACTGATGAACGCCAGATTTCCAAACGAGGGAAGAAGATGCAGAAGCAGCATATTCCTTGATAGAAACCGGTGCATTCGCCTCGGCATCCTTCCATTCGCCCTTATCAATTCGATATTTCAACCTGCTCGAAATCGGCATTCCACTGGCATTGCGGTAAGCGAAGGTCACCGTCTTCAGACTGTCTGTTTCGATACGCTTAGGAAGATTCACCGTGAGGATGGTTGGTTTGGTGCCCAGAGGCAGACTCATCACGCCCTCGTGGCTCTCGCCGCTGATGTCGGTAACGATGGCTGAGACCTCGAAGTTGAAGAAACGGGCGATGCGCATGAACTCGCTCATATCAGCCTCGTCTTTTCCAGACAAGGAAGCCTCCAGCGGAATTTCCACATCGAAGGTTCCGTCCTCACGAGTCACGCAACTGTCAGTCTTCACCAACTGTCCGGCTGAGCCTGCGCCCCACCACCAGAGTTGGTTTCTGCGAGTCACCTGATACTCCACCTTGGCACCCTGTACAGGTATACCGGCGTAGGTCTTGGCTGAAGCTTTCACCACCACGGTGTCGCCCCAGTTATATTTCTCGTTCACCTTCGGGAAGGTAATCTCGAAGGTTGGACGCTTATACTCCTCAACTCTGAAATATTCGCTTGCTGTACCATTCACGGAGATGGAATACTGTCCTGTCTTTCCCTCCTTCGGGAGTTCGAAATCTACCGAAGCCGTACCATATTCATCGGTCGTAACCTTCTGTTCTGCCACCTGCTTCCAGTTGGCATCACTCAGGACAAACTTCAGTTCCTTGCTCTTGCCTGGCACATTGGCATCCAAGCCCTTCTTCACGATGTAGGAAATGGCTGTGGCATGCACCTTCTGTCCCGGACGATAGATGCTGCGGTCGGTATAAACCTGATATTTAGTCTCATTATCTTTCTGTTCATAATAGCGGGTACGGCTGAGATAGATGTATCTGGCAGGCGTAAACTTGTCGCTGTGGGTGGAAATTAGGACCTCTCCATCCACATTCTTGAAATAAGCCTCTCCATTCTCATCGGTTGTCAAGCGGGCATGAACCAGTCGCTTGCGTTTGCCCGTCTTCACATCATAATCCTTTTCATAAAGTTCTATCTTCGCCCCGGCGATAGGCTGTCCGTCTGTAGCATTCACCACTACATAGCGATGCCTGTCATCAGGCAACTGCTGGATCATCACCGCCAGATTGCTCACATAGAAAAGCTGTCGCTGTGGAGCGATGCCGGCATTATCCGAAGTCACCTCCATCAGATAGGCACCCAGCGGCAGATTGCCACGGATTTCGATGGAATCCTTCACCTCTTCGTAATTCGGACGACCATAGTAGTTCCTGCTGAAATCCTTCTGATGCAGCTTCGTAGTCTTTTTCAGAAGCATCTTATAGGTAGCCTCATTCTGAACATCATACTCATTATCTGCCGTGATGTTGAGGCGGGAAATGCTGACCTTCAGGTTCTGGAGATTGCGCACGTTCAGATGCACCCACTTCCTTTCTGAAGGACGAAGCACCAATGGCATATCCTTCACCCGGAACATCGGTTCGGTGAGTCGCTTCTGCGCATTTCTCAGTTCGTTCATTCTCGACCATCCACCCCAGCGGCTCAGCGCATAGTTGATATAGTTGAGCTTATCCTGCGGTTTGGCATCGGTAGCACCTTCCATGAAGCGGAAATGCTCCACGGCAAGTTCGCCTGCCTCCGGAATATCCTGATAAACCTGGATGAGCGAGTCGATGGTCTGCAGATACTTCGATTTCTTCACCTCTCTCACGTCGTCCTGACGGTATTTCTCGATGAGCTTATAGGCACAGAGACAAGCCGCACCCCTATTTCCCACCTTATTATAATAGGTGTACAGCTGCAGATACGCCTCCTTGCTGTCTGCCTCGAATCCGATGAGATGAAGCAAATCATTCTTGAAGGAACTTCCGTCCACCCCTTTCAGAGTCAGCGGCACATACTCAGTAGAAGCATGCTTAGCAAGAAGCTCTGGGTGCGCCATCGCTTTCTTGAAGAACTCCCGGCTCTTCTTCAGGTTTACCTTTCGCTGACTTTGATAATAAGAAGCATCCTCCCTTTGTTCCAAAGAAGCCTCATCCACTTCTATTCCATACGGATTATCATGATATACCTTGCCGAGCACAGCATATCTCACCGCTTTCAGCATCGGGTCATTTGTCTTCAAAGCTTCAGCCTCCATCCGCTTCACATTCGGTGTCAGCGAGTCAGCCGAAATCTCTTTCCAAAGAGTCATTTGCCTCATCTCAGCCGCCAGCAGCTGCCCGTAATCTTTGGCAGCCGAAGCCTTGGCGATGATTTTCTTCATCACCGCGATTTCGCTCTTAGGCTGGTCCTTCTGAGCATTGATTTCAGCTTGCTTCCACAAGTTGTCGTATGTCTGAGCCGCTACCTGCAAGGTTGCAAAGAGGGCTATCAGAAGTGATAAAATGTTTCTTTTCATAAGCCAACTGTATAAAATGTTAATAGAATGATGATAATCATCAAACTTTTCATTGCAAAAATACAAAAAAAAACTGTTTTCTAACCCCGAAACTGAAACTTTTTACTATCTTTGCACGAAAATAATATATTTTACCTAGAAATAAACATTAAAAAAACAATGGCAGAAAAAAAGTATGGTCATTTTGATGACGCCAATCGCGAATACGTGATTACTGACCCAAAGACCCCATGGCCTTGGATCAATTATTTGGGTAACGAGGATTTCTTCTCGCTCATCTCAAACACAGCTGGTGGTTATTCCTTCTACAAGGATGCCAAGTTCCGTCGCATCACCCGTTATCGCTACAATGGTGTGCCGATGGATAATGGCGGTCGCTATTTCTATATCAAAGATGGCGATACCGTATGGAACCCGGGATGGAAACCTTGCAAGACACCGCTCGACAGCTACGAGTGCCGCCACGGCATGAACTATACCCGCATCACGGGCAGCAAGAACGGCGTAGAGGCGAGTGTGCTCTTCTTCGTACCCCTCCATACATGGGCTGAGGTGCAGAAGATGACGCTGAAGAACCAGACTGAGGAGGTGAAGACCCTCAAGGTGTTCTCCTTTGCAGAGTGGTGCCTCTGGAATGCTGCTACCGACATGGAGAACTTCCAGCGCAACTTCTCTACGGGCGAAGTAGAGGTAGAAGGCTCTACCCTCTATCATAAGACCGAATACCGTGAGCGCCGCAACCACTATGCTTTCTACACAGTGAATACCGAGATTCAGGGCTACGATACCGACCGCGAGAGCTTCATCGGACTCTATAACGAGTTTGCCGAGCCTGAGGCTGTGATGGAAGGCAAGCCACGCAACAGTTTTGCCCACGGCTGGAGCCCTATCGCATCTCATTATATCGAGGTTACCCTGCAGCCAGGCGAGAGCCGCGACCTCATCTTCCTGCTGGGCTATGTGGAGAACGAACAGGACAAGAAGTTCAGCGCCAAGAAGGTAATCAACAAGGAGAAAGCTCATCAGCTTATCGCCAAGTTTGATACCACCGAAAAGGTGGATGCTGCCTTCGCAGAACTCAACCAGTACTGGGATAACCTGCTGAACATCTTCACCGTGAAGAGCGGCAACGATAAGTTAGACCGCATGGTGAACATCTGGAACCAGTATCAGTGCATGATCACCTTCTGCATGTCGCGTTCGGCTAGTTTCTTTGAGAGCGGCATCGGTCGAGGCATGGGCTTCCGCGATTCCAACCAGGACCTCGTAGGTTTCGTTCATCAGATACCTACCCGTGCCCGCCAGCGCATCATCGATATTGCCAGCACCCAGTTCCCTGACGGTGGCTGCTACCACCAGTATCAGCCGCTCACCAAACGCGGCAACAACGATATCGGCGGCGGTTTCAACGACGACCCTTGCTGGCTCATCTTCGGTACCGTAGCCTATATCAAGGAGACGGGCGACTTCTCTATCCTCGCTGAGCAGGTGCCTTTCGACAACCAGCCAGGCACAGAAGTAAGCCTCTTCGAGCACCTCAAGATTTCGATGAACCATGTTATCAACAACCTGGGTCCACACAAGTTACCGCTCATCGGAAGAGCCGACTGGAACGACTGTCTGAACCTGAACTGCTTCTCCTGGGACCCTAACGAGAGTTTCCAGACCACCGAAAACAAGGGCGAAGGAAGCAAGGCAGAGAGTCTGATGATAGCCGGTCTGTTCGTGGTTACCGGCAAGGATTATGTGGCTCTGTGCAAGCAGCTTGCCAAGGAAGCTTTGGAAAGCAAGGAGGGCGAAATAGCCGGTCTTGCAGAGGAAGATTATTTGACAGAAGCCGAGCGCATGCAGCAGGCTGTAGATGAGATGAACGAGGCTGTGAAGCAGCATGGATGGGACGGAGAATGGTTCCTCCGCGCTTACGATTTCTTCGGCAACAAGATTGGTAGTGATGAGAACGAGGAAGGCAAAATCTTCATCGAGAGCCAGGGCTGGTGTACGATGGCTGGTATCGGTCTGGAAGAAGGACTCTGCGATAAAGCACTGGATAGCAGCAAGAAACGACTGGAATGCGAGCACGGACTGGTGCTGAACAACCCAGCTTACACCACCTATCATGTAGAAATGGGTGAGATTTCTTCTTATCCTGAAGGCTACAAGGAGAACGCCGGTATCTTCTGCCACAACAATCCTTGGGTCATCATCGGAGAGACTGTAGCCGGTCGAGGCAACGATGCCTGGAGCCATTATACCAAGATTCTGCCTAGCTATGTAGAGGAAAAATATCAGACACTTCACAAGGTAGAGCCTTACGTAAACTGCCAGATGGTAGCCGGTAAGGATGCAGCCAAACCGGGCGAAGGAAAGAACTCCTGGCTCACCGGTACAGCGGCATGGATGTGGTATACAGTATCAGAATTCATCCTCGGCATCAAGCCAGATTATGAAGGTTTGCTCATCGATCCTTGTCTCCCAAGCACCGCTAAGGAGTATGAGGTAACCCGCAAGTTCCGTGGTGGCGAATACCATATCACAGTAAAGAATCCTAGCGGAAACCAGAAGGGCGTGAAGCAGATTACAGTGGATGGCACTCCTATCTCAGGCACCATCATTCCTTGCTCTGAAGGCAAGCATGAAGTAGTGGTTGAGATGTAAATCAGCCAGATTTTATCAAGTTACGATTTGAAAGTTCAATGTAACAAAACTCCTTTTTATACCCATGCACCCTGTTTTAGGGGGCATGGGTATCACAATAAAACACTTGACGCCCTAAAATAGGGCGTCAAGTGTTTTATTTATTTGATAATCTGATACTTAGCTTTTAATATAAGCACCTATTCAACAGTATCAAGAGTAAGATTCTAAGTCTCTATCATTGACTCAGTTCCTCAATAACTCAGTTCCTCAGTTTTTTTCTAGAGGGTATATAGCCCTTATAGTTCAAAGTTGTTTTAAATTGTTATATATTATATATTATTATATATATATATTTATATATATATAATAAACTTCTAAATAAAGACAAAAGTGAAGGGTCAGAGAAAAACTGAGGAACTGAGTTATTGAGGAACTGAGTCATTGCAGTAAAAACATCATAACCCTCGTAAACACCTGATTTACTGCTTAACTATATACTTTAAGAGAGCAAAGCTATGAGTTGCTCCCCGTAAAACTATGAGTTGTCACCCGCAAAACTATGAGTAAGGAAGTTTAACTACTTTCAATCTGAAAGCACATTTCAAACATTTCCTTATCACGCCCCCAAACTTGGCAGTATCAGAGAAAAGTTGTATCTTTGCACGGAATTCCATCCATTCCTTCCATTCCATCCATATCTACCATACCTTCCAACTCCTTCCATACCGCTCCTTCCATGCCATCCCAATAACTCCTTCCGCCCAGCTTCAGCACGCGTCTCTCCATCCGAAGTATTAAAAGGAAAAAGATAAAAAAGTATGGCTTTTCGAGTTATTTTTTGTACTTTTGCAGCCGATAACGCATTTTGCGAACAAAACAGGATTCTTTAAAAGAAAAGAAAGGAAATAACAATGAAGAAAATATTATACTTTGTGGCAGTCCTGGCTGCTGCATCCTTTATCACTACGATGGGTACCAGCTGCAAGTTTGCACCCAACCAGCATGACGGCGACACGGTAGCAGCCAGCGAGTTTTACCCGATAGATACCTCTGCGGCTCATGCCAAGAAGATGGCGAAGATTGCTGCCATCAAGAACGGAAAAGACAGTGTAGGCATCTATTATGTGGGCAGCAACTCTACCAAAGACCTCATCGAGCTCGTATCCTATCCTTCACGCCGCGACACGATGATGTACAGCAAGACCCGACACATAAAGGTGAAGGGCAATGCCGACATCAACCACGTGGTTCGTGTAGACTTCTATCTGCATAACGGCAAGGATTCGCTGGTGAAATATGTGGAGGAAGTGGAGCTCAAAACAAATCATTGAGAACCACTTCATTCTGGGCTATGCCCGAATACATATTCCGCTGAAGACCATAACTGCTGATAAACGTCAGCTGTATCGACTTTCGGGTCTTTGTTTCCTCCCTAAAGCGGACAATCTTGTTTCTCAGAATCTTCTCGTAATCCTTATTGATGGCAAACTCACTTTCCGAAAACTTCATTTCACAAAGATTAATGGTATTGTCACCACGCTCTATCACCATATCTATCTGGGCTGCCCGCTCCGCCGCTCCGGCATCACTCTTGCTTCGCCAGGAATACAAATGGGTAGACACACCAGAAATTCCCAACCGCTGCTTCACCTGGTCGATATGATTCATCGCCAATATCTCGAAAGAGACTCCAGCCCAGGCATAAAAACGGGGCGTGCGCTGCAACTTGCTCCAATACAGAAGATTACGAAAAGAGCTATCGCGCAGAAAACGGAAATAGAACAAGGTGAAGAAATCTACCAACTGATAGAGAGACTTTCGGGTAGAACAGCCATAATTGACATACTTTCTGATGAAACCGCAAGATTCCAGATTGTCGAGAATCGTGGTCAACGATTTGCCTGACTTCATTCCTGTGGCATCGGCTATTTCCGAGCGCATCATACCATAACCACGCTCGTTCAGGCATTCTACCACTTTGACGTATGCCTCTGAATCCTTAAACAGAGAGCGATAGAGAATCGTAAACTCATTGTACAACTGACCATTGGGATTGAACAGCAGACGGTCTATATTCTGAGCCAAACTTAACCGCTCGTCCAAAAGATTCAGGTAATATGGGATTCCTCCCAATATCATATAAAGTTCAGCCAGTTCATATCTGGACAACATCATCCCCTTAGTATTCAGAAATGCTTCCGACTCCCCAAGAGAAAAAGGCTGCAGGAAAAGACGATGAGTAAGACGACCATAAAGTCCGCCATGGTTATTGATAAGTTTATCCATCATCCAGGAAGTGGCAGAGCCGCAGACAATGAGAACGATGTCGCGACGTGCAGAGGCCCATCCATTCCAGAAATGCTCCAAGGCAGAGATAAAATTAGAGCCTGCAGTATCCATCCAAGGCAGTTCATCAAGAAAAATCACCTTACGTTCTATCCCGTTTAAAGAATCAAGATAAGTGATAAGCATCTCGAAAGCATCGAGCCAGTCGTGGGGAACAGAGGTTACATTCCTATCATAACGTCGAAGCGTATAAAAGAAGTTTTTCAACTGCTCCTGTGTGTTTCCGCCCGCCAATCCTGATGTCTGAAACACCATTTCCTGCTCAAAATATTCGCGCACAAGAAACGTTTTCCCCACTCTGCGGCGTCCGCATACTGCCACAAATTCCGACTGCCTTGACTCGTATATACGTGCCAAGGTATCCTGTTCACTCTTTCTGCCGATAATATTATTCTTCATTTCTTATTCTCCTGCTTTAATTTCTAACCATTTGCAAAAATAGCAAGAAAAAAGTAATTATTGGCTATTTCTTATATAATTTTCAGCCAATAACACCTATTTTTAAGCATTATTGGCTAAAATAAGCAGTATATTTAGCCAGTAACCATAAAATCAGCATAAAAAAAGCTAGCGCTTATCAGAAACGCTAGCCTTTTTCGTATTTTATCTAACCTGAATTTCAAATCACTTAATAGCCTATAAACTATCAACTATAAACTATCAACTAATCATAGAATCCCGGCTGCTTATACTCAATGCCCAGTTCATCATCTACTGTTGCGATGACACCCTGAATCTGACCCATGGCAAACATACGGCCGAGGAGAGTGTAACCGGCATTGTGACCATGATTGCTCTCATCGAATACGCCACCTGGCTCATCTGTGAAGGTCATACCGTGGTCTACTCGCATTGGCAATCGACGACCGGAATTGCACTTGCCTTCCTGCTCAGCCTTCTCGAAGATGCGGCAAAGTTCAATGAGATGGCCGCGACCACCCAAGTGAGAAGCCTCTGTAAAGTTGCCGTTAGGGAAGATGTAGCAAGAGCGCAGATGAACAAAGTGAGTGCGGTCAGCAAACTGCTTAGCCATTGCCACACAGTCGTTGTGCTCGCCGGCAGAGAATGAACCTGCACAGAAAGTCAGACCATTGTGCTTGTTTGGCACAGCATCGAGCATCCACTGGATATCCTCGGCACGACCGATGATTCTTGGCAAGCCGAATACAGGATAAGGAGGATCGTCTGGGTGAACACACATATTGATATCGTACTCATCGCAGATAGGCATGATAGCCTCCAGCCAGTACTTCATGTTCTCCTGCAACTTCTTCTTGTCGATGCCATCATAAAGCTTCAACAAGTCGCGGAACTTCTGGACAGGAGCCGAATCGCCCTCGCTGAAGTTACCCGATACGAAGCCCTGGGTCTTGATGATGATATTCTCTACCAGGGCATGATCCTGCTCAGGAGTAGAAGTCTTCTTGATTTCATCAGCCTCAGCCACGAGGTCTCTGCCCCACTTGTGCTCCTTAGAGAACTCAGCCCAATCCTCACGAGCGCCTTCACGCTGCAGGATATAGATATCAAAGTAGGCAAACTCGCCCCAGTTCATATAGAGGTTGTTGGCTCCGTTAGGATTCTCGTGTGCCAAATCGGTACGTGCCCAGTCTAATACAGGCATAAAGTTGTAGCAGATGCACTTGATGCCTTCCTCGCCCAGGTTGCGGAGACTCTGCTTGTAAACCTCAATCTGATGATCACGGTCAGGACCACCATATTTCAGGGTTTCAACCACTGGTAAGGACTCTACCACGCTCCATTTCATACCGTAAGACTCGATGTACTCCTTGAGTTCATGAATCTTCTCGCGTGTCCAAACCTCACCCAGAGGAACATCGTGCAATGCGGTAACAATGCCCTCAACACCAATCTGCTTCAACTGTGCAAGTGTAATCTTATCTTTCTTGCCAAACCAGCGCCATGTTCTTTCCATATATATATTATAATGTATAAGTTTAAAAATGAATTATCTTGCAGAAACATATTTATGCAATGTCTTTCTTACAGCACCCTTGCCGGCGAAGAGTTCCTTCACCATGCCCTCAATCTGCTCGCCGAAGCCAGCCTCGTAGAGATCGAGTCCGAATACATCCTTGCGAGAATAGAGATTCTTGAGACAAGAGTAGTCCTGATCTGCCTTGCCTACCTCCAGAGGAGCCACGATGGCCTGGAGCTCTGCCAACAATGGGTCGGAAGATGGCTCGAATGGCTTCAGGTTATCATCCAATGCCTTGAGATAACGGGCATAACCAGCCAATACCAAAGGAATCAACACGAGATTGCTCTTGTCGAGACCACGGTCGATGTACTTCTTGATAGTCTCACCGAAACGGATAGAGAGTTTCTGGCTGGTATCGGTAGCGATACGCTGAGGAGCATCTGGCATGAATGGGTTAGGCAGACGCTTGTTGATAACGGTGCCGATAAACTCGTATGGGTTCAATACACCTGGATCTGTTACTACTGGCATTGCCTCGATATAACCAATCTTCTGGATGAAGGCACGAAGGTCCTCATCAGCCATCTCGGCAGAAATCAGGGTGTAGTCGAGCATGCAACCATAGATTGACATCGCAGTATGGAGAGGGTTCAGACAGGTGGTTACCTTCATGGTCTCAACCTCATCTACAGTCTTGCGGGTGGTATAGAGCGCACCGCCCAACTCCAATGGCGGACGACCATTGGTATAAGTATCCTCGCAAACGAGATACTGCACTTCCTCGGCATTTACGAAAGGAGCGGTGAAAGTATGCTTCTCGGTGATAATCGTATTGTTATCCTCGAAACCATCCTCAACGAGCATCGCCTGTACCTTCTCGTGTGGACGAGGAGTAATCTTATCAATCATAGACCAAGGATAGGTAATCTTGCTGCTGTCATTGATATAATCTACGAAACCAGCCTCTACGATACCATCCTGTGCCCAACGCTCAGCATAAGCCTTTACGCCAGCCTTCACATGGTCGCCATTGTGAGAACAGTTGTCGGTAGACTGAAGAGTAAGTGGCAACTTGCCAGCCTTATAACGCTCATAGAGAAGAGCGGTAAGCTTACCCATAGCAAATACTGCATCAAGACCACGTGCCAAATCGGCATCATTGAAAGAATATCCCTTCTCTGTGATGGTGAAAGTTACCATCTGCAAAGTAGGAGCCTGGAAAATCTGAACCAGACGCGCCCAGTCGTCAGCAAACTGCTTATCCGCCTTAAGGCTTTCTGTGATAGATGCGATAACCTTCTTTTCGATAGTACCATTAGACTGGAGGCTTACGAGAAGCGAGAGATTATTGTAAGGACGATAAGCCTTATCGATAATTTCGTAGTCGAAGCTTTCTGCCACGATTACACCACGATCGTACTTGCCGGTGTTAAGTGCATCGTTGAGGATGGCTGCTGGGAAAGCACGGAAGATGTTACCTGCGCCGAAGTGAACCCAAGTAGGCTCGTCGTGAGTCTTCTTAGCTACGGCTGCGATGTCATACTTAGGAAGCTCATAACCCTTAGCTTCCCATTCTGCAGCATTAAAGCTGTCTGAAAGAATTTCGTTCAGTTTCATGATTATACAGTATTTTTTGATTGTTTCATGTACTCGCCTATCTTTCCGAATAGGCGTGGCAAAAATACAAAGAAAAATCGAAACCCGCTCATTTTAAAGGCTATAATTTCATAAAATGAACGATTTGCAAATATATTTGAACGAAAAAGCAAACGTCACGGATCAGATGAACCCGTTTTTTAACGATTATGTTACATCAAATAAAAAAGGGTTACATCAGGAAAACAGAAAAGAGGACGTAAATTCTCGCCCCCACATCCTCTTCTTTTTATCTTTAGATTTCATTTTCCTCTTCTTCCAGCGATTTAATCTGCTTTTCTATTCTTCCAGCGATTTGATTTGCTTCTTCGGCGTAACGCCAAGTCCCTTCAGGCTCTCTACCCTTCTCATCACATTGCCGGTGCCGTCATAGAGTTGCTTCTTCGCCTTATCGAAGGTTCCCGAAAGGCGGGTTATCAAATCGCCGATGCCCAGGAAAGTATCTTCGAAGCCAGCCACCTTATCATACAGGTCAGCAGCCGTCTTCACGATTTTCTCCACATTCTTGTTCTGCCGGTCATACTGCCAGAGATTATAGGCAAGCTGGAGTGCCATGAGCAGATTGCTTGGTGAGATGATGATAATCTTCTTCTGGTAAGCATAGCGGCTGAGGTCGGGCTGCTGCTTCATGGCTGCGATATAGCTGGTCTCGTTAGGAATGAACATCAGTACGAAGCCGATGGCATCATCCACCAGCTTGGAATAGTCTTTGGCTGCCAGTTCATCGATGTGCTTTCGTACGCTCAGCGCATGTGCCTTCATCAGGCGTTCCTGTTCAGCCTCATCTTCAGCTGCCAGAGCATCGGAATAGGCAGTAAGCGAAACCTTGGAATCGATGACCACACTTCTGCCTTCCGGGAATCTGACGATGACATCCGGACGATAGTTCTTTCCCTCTTCATCTTTCGTATTCTCCTGAATGAAGAATTCCTCATCTTTACGAAGTCCGCTGTTCTCCAGGATAGTTTCCAGCACCATCTCGCCCCAGTCGCCCTGCATCTTGCTGTCGCCCTTCAATGCCTTGGTCAGGTTGGCAGCATCGGAGCCAATCTTCTCGGTCTGCTCCCTCAGGTTCAGTACAGCCTGCTGCTGTTCCTGCTGGAAGAGTTTCATCGTTGCCTCGAAGGTGTTCTGCAGTTCCTTCTTGTTCACCTCGTTCTGGGTCTTGCTCTCCTCTACCGATTTCTTGAAATCAGCAAACTGTTCCTTGATAGGTTTCAGGAGTTCATCCATCTGCAGACGGTTGTTTTCCTGCAGAGCCGACTGCTTGGCAGCCAGCTGCTCAGCCGCCACCTTCTGCTGTTCTATCGTCATTCGCTGCATTTCCTGCTTCAGGCTCTCGAGTTTCTGTGCCCACTGCTGGTCGCTTTCCGCCCTGAGTTTCGCCGCATACAGCCGTTCGTTCTCCATTTGAGATTTCATTGATTGAACCTCAGAAGCATGATGCAGTTTTATCTGTTCAATGTTAGCCGCCAGCACCTGAGCCTTCGCTACGAGCTGGGTTTTCTCCTCTCCCGCACTTTTTGCTTCCATCAGTTTCCCCACGAAGAATCCGATGGCAAGTCCTATGATGATTCCAATTACTATTTCCATTTATCCTTGTTTTGAATGATTCTGTAAATCTGCAAAAATTATGATTTGCAAAAGTAATCATTTCAAGACATACCACCAAACATCATGGGGGATTCTTGTAGATATTTAACTCTTCTGCATTTTACTATGCAAACAAAAAGAGCGCACCACTCTTGGCACGCTCTTTTCTTTAAATCATCTTTTAAATATACATTATCGGTTGGCAGTAGGCCACTGATAAGTATCAGTGCAATGGATATCGGCACTCTGGTCGGCAATCATCAATTTGAAGTCGCCTTCCTCCAATCTCCATTTGCCATTCCAACCTACGAAGGCCAAATCGTCTGCCTTTAATTCAAATGTCATGGTCTTGGTCTCACCAGGCTGAAGTTCCACCTTGTCGAAGGCACGGAGACGACGGCCATCAGGCACCATACTGGCGATGAGATCGCTACTGAACAGGAGGACACTCTCCTTGCCTGCCACCTTTCCCGTATTCTTCACATCCACGCTCACCTTGATGATGTCGCCGTGGCGGAAATCAGACTGAGAAACCTTCAGGTTGCTATATTGATAAGAGGTGTAACTCAAACCATATCCGAAGCCCCACTGCTGGGTAATCTTCGCATTGTAGTCGTAAGCACCTTCCATCGTACCCACCTCCTCACTCTTCTTGAAGTCATAGTTGGCGAGCGAATTGATTTCCTTAGGATAGGTGTAAGGCATCTTGCCACTGAAGTTTGACTTGCCAGATACTAGGTTTGCCAAGGCATCGCCGCCCATGTTGCCAGGGATAAGGATGTTGATGATGCCCTGTGCCAATGGTTCGATGTCAGCGATGAGACGAGGACGACCTTCATTCAGCACCAAGATGACAGGCTTGCCTGTCTGAGCCAAAGCCTTGACCAGATTGCGCTGGTTCTCTGAGAGCCAAAGGTCGGTCAGGTTGCCCGGAGTCTCAGTATAGGAGTTCTCGCCAATGCAAGCCACGATGACGTCAGCATCCTTCGCTGCAGCCACTGCCTCCTGAATCTGAGGTTCGTTCTCCTCCCAGTATTTTCCCTTCTCATTATAGGTAACACCCTGGTTCAAGATGACATTCTCCTTGCCATACTCATTACAGAATGCCTCATAGATGGTATTGTACTTGCCGGCAAACTCATCGGCACGATGACCCTGCCAGGTATAGCTCCATCCACCGTCCAGACAACGCATCTGATTGGCATTAGGACCCGTAAGGAGAATCTTCTTGCCATGCTGCAAAGGAAGGATATTACCCTCGTTCTTCAGGAGCACCATACTCTCGGTAGCTCCCTCCAAGGCGAGCTTGGCAAACTCCTCGCCACCAAACTTAGGATAATTCTTCAGTTTCTGGGTTGGGTTCTTGAAGAGGTCGAGACGGTACTTCATGCGAAGCACACGGCGACAGGCATCGTCGATGCGACTCATCGGAATCTTACCTTCCTTCACCAATTCTATAAGGTAGCCACAAGCATCGCAAGAATAAGGTTCCATAATCATGTCGATACCGGCATTGATGGCAATGCGGAGCGCATCCTTCTTGTCCTTTGCCACCATCTCACGAGTATAGAGATTGTTGATGTCTGCCCAGTCGGTGATGAGCACACCATCCCATCCAGTCTCTTCCTTCAGCCATCCTGTCAGGATGTCCTTGTTGGCATGCATCGGCACACCATTGACGGAAGCGGAATTCACCATCACGGTCAAGGCTCCAGCCTGCAGACCCGCCAGGAAAGGAGCAAAGTGCTTCTCTCGCAAATCGGCAGGAGAGATATAGGCTGGCGTACGGTCTTTACCGGTCCAAGGCACACCATAGCCCATGAAGTGCTTCATTGAAGTAGCAATGTGATACTGGTCGATGTTGTTTGGGTCCTCGCCCTGGAAGCCATAGACCATCGCCTTGCCCATCTCTGAACTGAGGTAGCAATCCTCGCCAAAGTTCTCCCAGATGCGAGGCCAACGGGCATCACGACCGAGATCAACGGTAGGACTGTAAGTCCAAGGCACGCTCACCGCACGAGTCTCATAAGCGGTAGCCTCAGCCGAACGGCGAGCTATCTCACGATTAAAGGTGGCAGCCACATTGATGTTCTGCGGGAAGAGGGTTCCACCCTGTGTATAAGTAGAACCATGGTTCTGGTCGAGACCGAAGACACAAGGGATGCCGATGCGCTTCATCGAAATCTTCTGGATTTGCGCGATGTACTTCTCCCACTGCTTGGCTGTAGGAGCACAGGTATTTGGAGCGTTGAGGATTGAGCCAATCTTATAGCGGGAAAGGATAGAATCGGTCTTGTGCTCGTCGATATAGAACACACCATTCTTGTCGTTGGCACCAAAGAGGTCGGTCACCAATTCCATCATCTGACCTATCTTTTCCTCCAAGGTGAGTTTCTTCAGAGTTTGTTCTACCTGAGCCTCAATCTTAGGGTCGCTCTTGATAACCGGAACATTAGCACTGGCTGTATAAGCCAATGCCAACATTGAAATAGATAATAATATTTTCTTCATAAATTCAAAGGTTTGACGTTTTATGTTAAAAACGGAAATCTTTCTAATATATTATTCAATAGTTACTTTTTTTACGGTATAACCATCACCCACGAGGAGGAAACCATTCTGCTCTGTCAAGAGTTGGATAGACAAGTCGGTCAGTTCAAACTCCCATTTAGCAGGTCCATTCACCATGATGTCGCCACGCTCTGGGTCGCCCTTACCAGTAAGGATGTTATTCCACCAAGAGGTAGCAGCAGTACCCTGACCATTTCCATCTACATAGACACGGAGGATGGTGCCAGCCTTCACCTTTGAGAGGAAGGTATCCTTCAAGGCATCGAATGGTGTACCCCATGTCACGGCAAACTCACCTTCCCAGATGGTGTTCTCCATAGATGGACGTGGCTCTGTAGTTACCTTGATGATTCCGCCAGAGAACTGGTTGCCCTCACCATCTACCAAAGTGATATCATAGTCACCATTCTCCAAACCTGTAGGAGCTGTGAGCTTCAAGGCTGTGCCCTCTTCGAGAATCTCGAAGGCTACTTCCTTGCCACCTACCATTACTTTAGTAACTGTACCGAGATTCTTGCACTTATGGATAGTGGTCTTAGCACCGGGAGCTACCCAAAGCTCGACGGCATTGGTACCCAAGGCTGGGTCATCGGCAGCAGGAGTTACGGTAACTTTCAAGGTGCGGGATGTGCTCTTGCCCTTGGTGGTGGTTGCCACAATCTTCAGTTCATGATTACCTACAGGCAAAGTCTGGTCGATAGTATTACCTTCGGCAATCTGAGTGCCGTCGAGCAACCATGTCACAGTGGTGTAGTGAACTGGAGTCACCTTGATTTCCAACTTATAATTAGTCTTGCGGTCTATCTTGGAATCAGCCAAGTCGGTGTTCAAGATACGTGGATTGTCATCTTCGCTGACAGTGAAGTATGGTTCATCGTCAGAAGAGCAAGAAGACAAGGTAGATGTACCAGCCAGTGCGAAACCCACGGCTAAGAGCATCATCATAGCCTTCAAGACTTTTCCCTTATATTGTTTCATTGTCTTATTCATAATTATTTATTCTATTCTATTGTCCTATAAGACTTAACATTTAACACTTAACATTAAACACTACTTGCTATATCCCTTTCCGAATGGAGGATTGAAGTCTGGCTGAAGTTTTACATCAGCCTTGTCCCACCAGAGGCGCTTGTGCCAATCGTCTGTACCACCCATGCGGTCGATGGCAGCCTTGTAGTTGGCATTGTTGTACTGAGCTTCCAACTCAGGATACTGCAAGCGGACAGGCATTGACCAATCGGGATCCGTATAAGTGAAATCTTTCTTGGTCAAGAGATCACGATTCAAGATGGCAGGATAGTCAGAGCGGCGCATGTTAGCCCAACCCTCAGAAGGGTTCATCATGTGGAGAATCCAAGCCTGGGTGTTGATGGTCTCCTTAGGATTGTCACCCAACGGATTGCTGGCAATGAACGCATCTATCTCTTCCTTGGAAATCTTGTTGGATGTAAGATAGTAGTTGTTGAGCAACTCCATGCTGGCACGAACACCAGCCTCGTAGTGACTCTCTGCATTACCACCACCAACATTCCAACCCTTGGTTGCAGCCTCAGCCTTGAGGAGCTCTACCTCAGCATAGCTCATCAAGTCGCCAGGACAAGAAGGCATCTCGAAGTCGATGTTCAGGCAAGGACGACTAGCGCGGGCTATATAATCAGAGTTGGCATAAGTGTTCGCGTCTATATCTGCATACTTCTTCAAAGTAGGAAGGTCATCCAACGTAGCTGGATTCATCCAGTCTGTGTACCAGGCTGCACCAGGGTTGCAAGGCTCCTCACCGAGGTTCTTGCTCTGGAAGTAAGCCAGGAAATCATCAGTCAAGTCGATGTTCTGCTCCTTATCTGGCTTCACCTGACTACGCTTGATATTGTAGTAGTGACGGCAGATGCGATAGAGACGAGGGTCGTTGGTATTCTGCAACTGATAGAACAAGGTAGAGCATACCATGGTAGGCGATGTGGGATCCTGACCATAGAGAATCTCTCCCAAGGCATTGGTACGGAAATCGTAATCGTTGGCTCCATCATAATAGGTAAATGGAGCATCAGCATACTTGATATAAGCATCATCGGCTGCACTGGCGATAGCACCGGCAGCCACAGCCTTCTCAAACTCCTCCTTTGCCTTCTGTGGATTAACATCGGAAATGCGCATGGCATAGCGCATACGGAGTGCATTGGCATACTTCTTCCACTTAGCTACATCACCCCCCATGCTGGTGACATCACCAGAAATGTGGTCGGTACCTGTGCCAAGCTGCTTCTCGCAAGCGTCAAGTTCATCGAAGAACCAGCTGTAGAGTTCCTCTACGGTATCATACTTAGGGGTGGAGATACCTGAGATATAACCCAGACCTGCCTCCGAACAAGGCACGTCACCGTAGGTATCTGCCAAAACTGCCGTGAGATAGACACGGTGGATACGAAGTGCCGCATTCAAGTTTGCCTTGTCAGCAGAATTGTGGATGGCATCCACAAGGTTCTTGATACTGATTTCATAATAGCGGTCCCAAACTCGACGGGACATATCATCTTCTCTGAAATTAGAACCAGCGTAATTGGTTACATTCCAACCACCAGCAAAATACTGTGGAAAACCAGATATATAGTTACGGTAGGTATCCATCAGACTGAAGTCACCGTAAGTCTGCAACAAAGCTGTTGTCAACTGTGCGTTAGGGTCGAGCTCGTTCACCTTGGTCTTGTCGGTATTGATGTTGCTCAAGGTATCATCAGAGCAAGAAGTCATCGCAGTGCCGGTTGCCATCAGGGCGAAAGCCATCATCAGGCTGCTCTTACCTATATATTTCTTGATTATATTGTTCATTTTCTTACCTTATTATATATTAGAACTCTTCTAAAGAAATTGATTCATTTTTTTCGAGACTAGAACTTCACGTTCACGTTCAAACCATAACTCTTGCGAGATGGCAGGGAACCATATTCCAGACCGAGACCTGAGGTGTTGTAGCTGGAGTCTGGGTCGATGTTAGGAATGTTCTTCCAAACAATGAATGGGTTACGAGCCACGAAGGATACGGTCAAGCCCTTGACATACTTGCCCAGGATGCTCTCTGGGAAGGTATAGCCGAAAGTAATCTCACGACACTTCACGTAAGAATTGTCGTAAACGAAGGCACTCTGCACGCCATTTGCCACATGCTTCCAGTAATCTTCAGGGTTCACGGCGATGTCGTTCTTGCGATAAGTACCGTCGCCATTGTCGATGACACCATCTACGACAAATCCTTTGCAGTTACCAGTCTCACGCCATGCGGCAAGGTCCATACCCGAAGCCTTGCGAGCCTCCTCGGAAGTGTACCACTCCTCACGGCCTGCCAATGTTCCCTTTGCCTTACCTGTCTGGTATGCAGAACGCATGGACATAGAGTAGATGTCGGCACCTACCTTCACATCGAAGGATGCAGAGAGGCGGAAGTTCTTGTAGCTGAAGGTTGAGTAGAAACCACCTGTCCAGTCCCAAGTAGAATTGCCGATGGTCTTGACCTTCTGGTCAATCTTTGGAAGACCAGTAGCTGCATCGACAACCACCTGTCCCTTGTCGTTGTAGAGGAAGTCGTGTCCACGGATAGCTCCATAGTTCTCACCTACCTTGGCACCTACAGAAACACCGCACCAGGTTGCCTTCGCCAACTCGAAGTAGTCCATGCCATCGATGAGCGACTTCACCTTGTTGGTATTCTTCGAGAAGTTGACACCCAAGTCCCAAGCGAAGTCCTTGATCTGCAAGGCACGGGCATTGAGGGCTATCTCGATACCCTGGTTCTGAATCTCACCGGCATTGATGAGGCGGTAAGCATAGCCAGAGGTGGTGGTTGAAGCCAAACTCAAAATCTGGTTCTTGGAGTTCTGGTTGTAATAGGTGGCATCCAAGCCCAAGCGTCCGTTAAGGAACTTCATCTCCAAACCTACCTCGTAAGAACCTGTCATTGTAGGCTTCAAATCCTTGTTCGGCTGTGTTGAGTTGGCTATCATACCGATGGTATAACCCGAGTAGCTGTACTTGCCCGTGGTATAGTTGAGTGCCAACAGGTATGGATCGGTATCGCTACCTACCTTTGCCCAAGATGCGCGAATCTTACCATAATTGATGAACTTCTTGTTCTTGATAAACTCAGAGAAAACCAAACTACCCGATACAGATGGATATACGTATGTATTATTATTTGTAGGGAGCGTAGACGACTTATCGCCACGGATGGTTCCCTCCAAATAGTAAGTATGCTTGTAGCCGAGGCTTGCGCTGGCATAGAGAGAGCTGATCTGTTTCTTGTACATGCTCTCACGAGTGTTCTGTTCCTGATAGTTCATGATATTCTGGATGCCATCCATCTGCTGGTTGAGACCGACGTTGGTAGTGGTCTTGTTGTTCACCTTGAAGATGTTACCACCAGCGGTAGCGTTGACATCGAAGTCGCCCCATGAGTTGTTGTAGAGGGCAAGTATCTCGGCGTTGAGTGTGCGGTTGTTGAAGATTTGGTCGGTAAGCTTTCCGGCAGGAGTTCCTGGAGTTGTCTTGGCGATGAATTCCTGGAAGTTCATGCTGTTGATGTCGGTACCGATAGTACCCTGCAACTTGAGGTGCTTGTTGATGTTCCAGATTGCCTTACCCGTAAAACGGAACACGTCCTTGTCGGATGTATTGCTGTTCTTATAGAGATCCCAGTATGGGTTCTTGTTATACTGATCGTTACCATTCCAGTTGGAGTAGTTGCCGTCGGCATCCTCATAGTGCTTCAGCCAAGCCTGGTCGTAGGTACCCGCCAGGGTCATGAGGTTCTTACCCACGTTGCTCTGAGAGTCACCAAGGGCAGGACGGTTCTTTACCTTCTCACGAGTATAGTTGGCGGTGAAGTCGAAGTCAACAGGACCAGCTGAGGTATTCACTCGGAGGTTGAAGTTGTCACGACTCATATTGGTATTTGGCAAGATATCCTTGTTGCGCATATCGGTAACAGAGAAACGCATACCCGTCTTACCGGAATTAACTGAGAGGATGGCAGAGTTCTGGGTGGTGAAACCTGTGCGGAAGAAATCAGAAGCATTGTTAGGATGCATCATGAATGGACGTTCTTCGCCATCGAAATATTTGAACATGAAGTCATCGGCCTTAGGTCCCCAACTTGAGTTCGTACCAGAAGTGCTGGATGTAGGAAGCTCGCCATTGTAGCCAGCACCATATATCTCCTGGATGTCGTCCCATTTAGCCAACTGGGTATCGATAGTATAAGAACCATTGTACTCCACGGAAATTCTATCCTTCTCCGCCTTCTTGGTCGTAATCAAGATAACACCATGAGAAGCACGGCTACCATAGAGGGCAGAGGCAGCAGGACCTTTCAATACGGTCATCGTCTCGATGTCGTCAGGATTGATGGCAGAGATACCATCACCGAGGTCATAACCACCAGCTTCACCAGCACTGCCAAAGTTGGTATTATCCAAAGGCACACCATCCACCACGTAAAGAGGCTGGTTATTGCCTGCCATTTCTGTATTACCACGAAGAAGCACGCGGGTAGAACCTGAAGCACCGCCAGCGGTGTTCTGCACAACGAGACCAGCCACCTTACCTGAAAGAGAGTTGATGACGTTGGTTTCCTTCGCCTTGGTGAGTTCCTCACCTTTAACCTCCTCCAAGCCATAGCCCAAAGCCTTGCGGTCGCGCTTGATACCAAGGGCGGTAACAACAACCTCATTCAAGGCCTTACCATCCTCTTGCATCGTGATTTTCATGCCATTAGCAGCTTTCACGGTCATCGTCTTGTAACCGATGTAGCTCACTTCGAGCGTTGCTCCAGGCTTGCAGTTCAACGTAAAGTTACCATCTATATCGGTAACGGCACCGTTGGTTGTACCAGCCACCTTCACGCTAGCGCCAATCAAGGTTTCGCCAGTGGCATCCACCACTGTACCCTTGATGCCTTGGTTCTGCTGAACGCTCATCGCTGCATTGTTCATCTGGGCAGCGAGAATGGCAGAAGCAGGCATCCACATCAAACCTGCACCGAGCAGGCCGAGAAACATAGTTTTCTTTCTCATAATTGATATTTTTGTTTTTAGTTTAACATTATTCTTTCCCAAAGATTCCTTCGAGAATCCAAGGAGCATTCACCTTCATACTCTTGAAACGGTCGAAGATGCCATACTTCTCAGAGCCGTTGCCGAAGTGGTTATTGTCCCAAACGAAAGTAGAGAAGCCTCGTTTGCGAGCCTCCGTAGTCAAGAACTTACAGTAGTAGGTCATGTTTTCATGCACTTTCTCTGAGTTAGACTTATAGTGATCGGTTACTCCCCACTCTCCTATTACGATACCCAGTCCTTTGTTGCTCCAGGTATTCACCGCCTTGTCGAAGAAATCCGTCATCGTCTTCTCGTTTTCTGCAGGTATCTTGCCAGCATCCTTGTAGGCATCACCCCAGTAATCGTAGGTGCAATCGCCGGCGTAGCTCCATGGCTGATAGTAGTGGAATTCCACACTCATATAGTTGTTGCCATTGCCTTCGGCATCCTTTGGAATGATGAAATCTCCATTTTCGATGCCAAACCAAGGGTTGCAAACGTAAGTCTGTAAGATGAGGTGGCGCTTGGCATTGTTGCCGCCTGTGGCACGAACCATATCCACGAATATCTGATTGTAAGCATTCTGCACTTCGAGGTTCTCGGCAGTAGGTTTGCCCCAGTTGTCCCTGATGTGAACCTCATTGGTACCGGCGAAAGCCAAGCGACTGTCATAATTGGCAAACTCAGAGGCGATATTCATCCAGAGGAGCGCAAGCTTCTGGCAGTTTTCTTCCTTATATTGATAGGTAGGACGACCTTCGAGCCATTTTTCATGATGCACATTGATGATAACCTTTAAACCGTTGTCAAGGCACCAGCCCACCACCTCCTTGATGCGAGCAATCCAAGCCTTGTCGATGCTCATCGCCTGAGCGTTGGTAATGTGGCACTGCCAACGGATTGGAATACGGATGGCATTGAAACCTGCCTTCTTCACGGCTTGTATCATCTTCTTGGTAACAACGGGATTGCCCCAGGCTGTCTCTGCATGGATAGAACCATCAGGGTTGCCAATCTGCATCGACTCACCATCCTGTCCAGGAGCTGAGCACTCGAATGCGTTGCCAAGATTCCACCCCACAACATCTTTATTCCATTGCTGGGCAGTAGGTATGGATTCGCCTACACCTTCAGAACTGCCGGATGAGGGCAACGTACTTGCTTCGCATGAGAGACATGTGAAGACGCCTATTAAAAAAAGGCTAATTTTCAAAAAGTTCCTTTTCATTTTTATGTTTATATTGTTATTGTTTCGTTTTTTAAATAACTGTTTGACTTACTTAACAGAATCTGGTTGCAAAGATAAAGAAAAGGAACTTCCAGAGGGTTAGATAACAAACAAAAAAGGTTTCAATTCAGACATATCGTCTAAACAGAAACCTTTTCTTTGAATTTAAAACTCTAATTTACAGATACTTACTCGGAGAAACCCCAAAGTGTTTTTTAAATACAGTACTAAAGTACTTCACATTTACAAAACCGGCTTTCACAGATACATCCAGCACACTATCCCCCTGTTTCAGGAAGATTGCAGCCTGCTCCAGACGTATCAAACGCATAAAATCCTGCGGACTTTGGCCCGTAAGAGTCTTCAGCCTACCATAGAAAAGCGTTCTGCTCATCGCCATCTCTCTACAGAGTCGGTCGATATTAAAGTCTGTGTCGCTCAGATGAGTCAACACCAGACGGGTAGCTTTATCTACAAAAGCCTGGTCTTGCGGATCCAGAACAGCTTCTGCCACATTTTCGAATGGCTGGCCTTGCTTATTCAAGACAGTATCATCCTTTTTCTCTTCAGAAGTTCCAGTAGGTTCCAAGTGTTCATAGGATGAATCAGAGCCCACAATCTGCTCGGAAGAAGCAGACTCAGAAGCAACCTCTCCTCTAACAAGAGCAAGGCTTCTGTCCATATAATATTGACTCAACCGGCGACGATTCTTCAAAATACTGGCAACCTTACTCGCAAGAATAGCAGTATCGAATGGCTTGGCTATATAGTCATCAGCACCAAGTCCGAGTCCCTCTATCATAAAGTCACGACCAGCCTTAGCAGTCAGCAGGATAACAGGCAGCCATGATGTTTCCTTATTTTCCTTGATGCTGCGGCAGAACTCATCTCCGTGCATTCCCGGCATCATGACATCTGAAACAACGATATCACATACCCCGCCCTCTTTCAAATATTTCAGGGCAGCCTCTGCACTCTCCACATCAACTACTTGATAAGAATCACCAAAAGTCATTCTGATATATTTGCGAAGATCTTCATTGTCATCGACAAAAAGAAGTGTATCCGTTGAAACATCAGCATCCTGCAGAACCGCAGAAGACACAGTCTGGCAAGTTTCATCATGCTTATCTTCAGCTAAAGAAGATTCAGTTGCAACATTTTTCTTTTCTCCAACAAGCCGGACAGAAGAATCTGTTACATTACCTAATGGCATCTTCACACAGAAAGTAGTACCCTTTCCTTCCTCACTTACGAAACTGAGCTTTCCTCCTAATTTCTCTACAAGCTTCCGTGTAAGCATCAGTCCTAATCCACTTCCCATTTCCTGAGAATTTATCGCATTAGAAGCCCTGAAGAAGGTCTTGAAGATACTCTTTATTTCGGCCTTTGGAATACCTATACCTGTATCACATACATGAATCATAGCCATCTTGCCTTCAACAGAAGCCGACAACGTAACCTTTCCACCTTGAGGTGTATATTTGATAGCATTCGAGAGAAGATTTTCCAATATCAGATCCATCATTTTGACATCAGAATAAATCTGTTGCTGCGGACACGTTTCAATACACAGTTGAATATGCTTCTCCTGAGCTGCCAATACAAACTTTTCCAACTGCACACGTAAAAGCATCGGCAATTCTATATCTTGCAGGCGAACCTGTTCGGCAGACTGCTCTATCTTTTGGAAGTCAAGCAATTCTGTAACCATCTTCAACAGTTTGTTGCCGTTGCGATGCGCCATATCCAAGAATCCACGGCTTTTCTCACTCAAGCTGGAATCATTAGCCAGATTATCAAGAGGAGCCAACACGAGACTCAAAGGAGTACGTATGTTATGGGCAGTATTAACGAAGAAATTGATTTTCTCATCATAATACTTTCGCTGTAAGCGCTCTTTGTAATACTGCCAGACAAAATATAAGATGGCAGCAAAAATACAGAGATAGATAATCCATGCCCACCAGGTATTCCACCAAGGTTGGGCTATATGAATTTCCAAAGTTGTTTCTCCCAATTCTCTACCATTACTTCTGCAGATAGCCTTTACATGAAGCACATAGCTGCCCGAAGGCAAATTTACAAATCGTGCCAACTGATTAGAAGATGGTTTACTCCAATTACGGTCGTATCCTTCCAAATAATATTGATATTGGATATCATACTGGTATTGATAATTGATACTCTCGAAAGAAACAACCAGCGTATTCTCATTATGGCTAAGACTCAATTTGCCTTCCTTCAACATTTCAAAGAGACATTCATTCCAGTAATCGGAACGTTCGACACCTTCAACCTCAACACTATGAATACGAAGTGGAGCGGCATAATTCAAACCTTTGGCAAACATAGGAGTCAAAGCGACAACTCCATCGTTGCTGCCAAAAAGCACCCTGCCATCTGAAGTACACGCAACAGACATTCGGTTATACTCACGTTCCATTCCCTTAAAGATATTGAGGTTTACTATCTTCCCCTGTTTCATGAACGCCAATCCTTTATCCGTACTGATCCACAAATTGCCATTAATACCTTTTATAAGTCCATAAACAGTATTAGAAGGCAAAGCGTCCTGATTAGTATAACGCTTAAACTTCTTTGTCAGGAAATCATAATCATAGAGTCCTCCTCCATCCGTTCCAATCCAGATATGACGGGAATCCTGAAAAGCCATACTGTTGACAAACAAATTAATGTCTTTTTCGGGATACTGTTCAGGATAAAAGAAACGACAAGGATGCAAAGGTTCACGCTTATCAATCAAATAGCCTCCATGCGAAGTTCCTACAGCAATAAAACGCTTATCCGGTGATTCCGTGATGCATTGCACTTCGTTGACAGGCAGATAGAATACCGACTTTCCCGTTCCATTCAAATTATATTTATCTGAAGGGAAACAAGCCATATCTCCATCCAAACATCCCACCCAAATATTACCATCGCTATCAGTAAAAAGACTGAATACGTAATCACTCTTCAACATTCCTGTTTTCACAGAATAAGCAGGCATACTAGTGCCATCAGCATGAACCTGATATACGCCATTACCATAGGTACCAACCAGAATTCTGCCGTCTACAGTCTGACAAATCGTAAGCGCCACTTTATTATATAATCCATGATGCCAAAGACGAGTCTGCGCATCATAGACACTTACTCCTTTATCTGTGGCATACCATATTTTCCCATCACGGCTTTGGAAAACATCGTTCACACAATTATCTATCAGTGATTGATTGTTGAGATATTCATGTGTGATATATTCCAATGTATGTTTCATCGGTATTGCCAAATCTACTCCTCCCGAGTAAGAGCCTGTCCATAAATCGCCGAAACGATCGCAGCATAAGGTATATAATCCATTACCATTCAGTACGTTACCCGGACGTCCATCTGTATCAAGCAAGAGTTTGGTTTGTTTGTTCGAACTGTCATAAGCATATATTCCAGCTCCATCTACAGCCATCAGAAGAGTCTGCTTATCATATAAAATGATTGAACGTACGGGAATTTTAGGAATGTTTTGCAAAGATTGGAAATCAGCAGATGTTATCAGCTTCCAAGTACGATCATCCATCACTTTAACTCCTTCGTGAAAAGTACCCAGCCAGATACGATGTCCCACAATATCATGATAAGAGGATACTACAGAACTGCCACTAATCTTCTTTTCTAACTTCCGGGCAGGCATCGAATAGCAATAAACATCTTTAAATGTTCCTATCAAGAGTTTCTCACCTATAAATTGGATATGATTAATATAGGTATTTTTCAATACAAACCTACCCTTAGCTGTCTCCCGAACTATCTCCTTTCCATCAGTAGCTGCTGATAAGCAATAAATGCCTCTATCCATAGCTAGCCAGAAATTACCCTTTTCGTCTACCAACAGTTCGTTCAATACGATACTTCCACCTAAAATATGCTGAAGATTACATTTCAAGACAAATGTATCTTTCCTCTTATCATATATATACACCTTTCCCTTGTTGTCGTAGGCGTAAATCAGATGTTGCGCATCCTTAGTCAGTTTAATACTTCTACCACTAGCATCACTATACGGCATCTCTGTGTATAAAGTATAATTGGTTACCTGTTGCCCATTATATCGGTCAACTCCACGCTTAGTACTTATCCACATGGCACCATCCTCTGCCTCGACAATAGAATAAACTCGAGGGCAGGAAAGACCATTGTCAGTATTGAGATTGGAAAGCATGAACATATTTCTGGAAATATGCGCATATGCCTGAAGAGCCGATGCCAACAGCAGCAATATAATCAGAGTGCAGGATTTATATCGTTTCATAATTCATTCATTGATCTTATTTGGAGACAAAGATAATACAAAAAAATGAAAAACAAATAGAATAATGAGATAAAATGAAAAAAATCTATTATCTTTGCAAGATATTAATATAAAGATATAGACTATGATCAAAAGATTATTATCCTTTCTAGACGCATCGCCAGTGAATTTCCTGGCAGTAAAGAATATCTCCGAGGAATTGGAGAAGAACGGGTTCCGCCGTATGAACCCACAGGAGCCTTTGGGCAAGATTGAAGCGGGTGAAAAGTTCTTCGTTACCAAGAACGATTCTTCCATCTACGCCTTCCAAATCGGAAAGAAGCCTTTGGCAGATGCCGGTTTCCACATGATCTGCGCCCACTGCGATTCGCCTACCTTCCGCATCAAGCCAAATGCTGAGATGCTTTGCGAGGGCGGTATCGTAAAACTGAATACCGAGGTTTATGGTGGTCCTATCATGTCAACCTGGTTCGACCGTCCGCTCACTTTGGCAGGTAGAGTCATCGTGAAGGGCGAGAATGCGATGAATCCCCAGACGCTCCTTCTTCATGTGAAGCGCCCATTGCTGCAGATCAGCAATCTCGCTATCCACTTCAACCGTCAGGTAAACGATGGTGTGAAGTTGAGCAAGCAGAAGGATGTGCTCCCTATCCTCGGCATCATCAATGATGAACTGGAGAAGGGTAACCTCCTGATGAATGTGATAACCAACGAACTGAATATCCAGAAAGAGGATGTTCTTGATTTCGATCTCTATCTGGCTGATGCCACTCCAGCCTGCACCTTCGGTGTACACGATGAGTTTATCTCTTCAGGCAGACTCGACGACCTGTCTATGTGCTGGGCTGGTGTAGAGGCGATGATTGCAGCAGATGCCAATGATACCACCCAGGTTCTCGCCATCTTCGATAATGAAGAGACGGGGTCCCAGACCAAACAGGGAGCCGGAAGTCCATTCCTTTCATATATGCTCCATCGCATTGCCCTGGCACAGAGCCATACAGAAGAGGCTTATTATCAGGCAGTAGAGCGTGCCTTCATGATTTCAGCCGATAATGCGCATGCCTGGCATCCTAACTATAGCGAAAAATTCGACCCTACGAATCATCCTAAGTTGGGCGGTGGTCCGGTCATCAAGTTCAATGCAGCCCAGAAGTATGCGAGCGATGCTGTATCAGCAGCCATCTTCGCCAACATCTGCGATGCTGCCGGTGTACCATGCCAGCGTTTCGTAAACCACAGCGATGTAGCAGGTGGCAGTACATTGGGCAATATCCTCGCCTCTTCCATCCCATTGAAGGGTGTGGATATGGGCAATGCCATCCTCGCTATGCACAGTTGCCGCGAAACCGGTAGCGTTATCGACCACGAATATTGCGTGAAGGCTTTCACCAAGTTCTATCAGTTGTAAGCAATCCCGATTTATCTCTTCACTCTTCACCTTCTCGCCCGTAACCCCTCTG
>OOCF01000159.1_pt1 | contig 36019 bp, 37 predicted proteins | sample 1671001 | NCBI WGS metagenome assembly OOCF01 (sample SAMN06348112, study PRJEB24527) | human gut metagenome | biome: human gut; feature: ankylosing spondylitis patient; material: feces | host: Homo sapiens | place: China | collected 2015-10
AGCTGGCGAAAGACATTGCCGCTGCTGCCGCCGAGGGTGAAAAACTCGGATTGACAGCGGACGAGCTTGCTTTCTATGATGCCCTCACAAAGCCGCAAGCAATCAAGGACTTTTACGAGCATGACGAGCTTATTGCTATCACGAAAGAACTGACAGATTTGCTTCGCAAAAACCAGACAATAGACTGGCAAAAGAAAGAGAGCGCAAGAGCTGGAATGCGCCGCCTGGTCAAAAGGTTGCTGAAAAAACACAAATATCCGCCAGAGGGTATGGATGATGCTGTCCAGACTGTCATGAGCCAGTGTGAGATGTGGACGGACAATGTAATGACCGCTTAACTCCCCTACGAGAAAGGAGTAGATCATGGGCAATTCAGTCATGTTGAATGGAATCGAATATGCCGGAGAACAGATTGCCTACAAAGACAGCACCTATGAGCTTGTGTCAAAGGTCGCTTACCTGATCGGCGTCCCGCTTCGTATTTTCCAAAATGAACACGAGCCGCCGAAGATAGAGATATACAACCGGCTTGAACAGGATAAAAATGCCCGTATCATTCGTAATCTATGTATCATCCGCACCGCCATTGAGCGCAACTACCGGAAAATAAATGACATCATGCGAATGGAGTATCGAGGGCTGCTTTCAATGCCAGAGATCATCCCGGCTTCCAGTATGCAGCAGCTTTCAAATGACGGAATCAGCTTTATAAAAAAGTCGAGTACAAAGCTCTGCCACCACATTATCGAGATCAACCGGCTGATTTCAGACCGCATTAACAACTGCAAGAGCCTCTTTCCAATCTGGATTAACTGGGCGTACATAAAAGAGCTGTTCATCATGCCAAACGGTTTGACAGAGGACGGAACGAAAGATGCTGCCGATATTTATTACGCAAGTCTCTCCTACTACCCCTATCAAATGTATATCAACTGGGTACCGATGGACGAGGGTAATGTCCTCTATAATGATAAGAAGTTTGCTACCCTGCTTTATCAATGGCATTGCGACGCCTTCACGGAATACAGTAAAGTCTCTGATGCAGGGGCTTTTGTAAAAAACAATATCTACGACTTCATAGATGACAGCGAGAAAACCGTATTGGTGGTGGACTGCGAAAACTCCGACCCGTACAAACTGTGTGCCACGCTCAAAAATCTTGATTATGAGGTCATGCAGAAGATTACGGCGATCATTCTCTTTGATGACGTACATACCGCTACGGCATGGCGGATTCTTGAAAACTACACCCGCATCCCCGTTGAACATATCATGATTGAGCGGATCAAGCAGAACAAATCACTGGTAGACATCAAGCTCACCGCAAGAGCCTGTCAGGAACACTACCAGAAGCAAGTGGATTCCTTCGTCATCGTCTCAAGCGATTCCGACTACTGGGGGCTGATCTCTTCCTTACCGGACGCCAGATTCCTTGTCATGATTGAGCGGGAAAAATGCGGACCGGATATGAAGGCAGCACTTGCAGAATCTGGGATATTCTACTGCTATCTGGATGACTTCTACTCCGGCAACAGCGAGGACATCAAGAAAAACGCACTGTTCAAGGAGATGTACCGCTGGATTGACAACTCCGTTCACCTGAACGTCAACGATATGTTTGATGCAGCTCTGCGAAACACGAGGATCGAAATGTCTCCCGCAGAGCGGCGGCAGTTCTATGAGAAGCACATCAGGCACATGACGCTGACCATCGACGAGAACGGAAACGTCAGCATTGAATTGAAACGCGGATAGCCTTGGTTTCTATTCCGGGAGGAATGTGGATGGACAACAGATTCTATTTTGGATTCAATACATCGGAGGAACGGAAAAAGCGCAGAAAAGCAGAGCTGTACTCCATGAGTGAGCAAGTCAGCACCTTCTTTTGGGATGAAGCCCCGCAGCATGGATTGGAAATGCGTGAAGGGCAGCAGGATATGTCTTTTGAGATTGTGGACGCCCTCATAAACGATCAGCATTTTGCGATTGAAGCTGGCGTGGGCATTGGCAAGTCCTTTGGCTATCTTGTGCCGGTGCTGCTGTACAGCAAACGCATGAACAAGCCGGTCATCATCGCAACCTCGACCATTGCGCTTCAAGAACAGCTCTGGCGCGATGTCCACGCGGTAATGCCCCTTCTTGGGCTGAACAGAGATGTCATCCTCGCAAAAGGACAGACCCATTATCTCTGCAACAAACGCGCAGACGAGTATATGTGTGACCCGAAAGCAGACCCACCGGACGCGCTCAAAGAAGGAATCCAGCAGGGGTATGAGGAACGCAAGGATTTCCCGGAGGTTTTGCCGCAAGGCGTCTGGGACAAGGTAAACGTGCAGCGGTTCAGCATGAAGAATTGCGGCTCCTGCGAAAAGAAATGCAAGTATTACAAGGTCCGTGCATCGTTAAAATACACGGACGGTGTTGTTCTGTGCAATCATGACTTTCTTACCCAGCATCTCATGAAACTACGACGCGGGCAGGACGGACTGATTAACGCCGCCGCTGATCTGCTTGTCGTGGATGAAGCGCACAACTTGGATGATAAGGTGCGGAGTGCCACAACGGAGCGTTTCGGGCAAGGTATGCTCTTTGGAATGATTAAAAGCGCATTCTATGAACTGCGACCCTCTGACCAAAGCAGTGTGTCCGGTGAAAAGCGAGAGGCAGAGAGCGCAATCATCGCCTTCTATAACTGCCTGAAAGCACAAGTTCAAAAGCAGATCGACGATGCAGATCAGGATATGCGCTACGCTGACCGCTTTTTCTTTGACCAAAGCGGCAGTGCGGTTGAGCTGCTTACGGAAATGAACGCCGCCATACACAACCTTTCGTCCAGCATTCAGATTTATTCCAGCATGGATTTCAGAAACAACCGTTCCTTTGCTGCTTCTGATGATCTGGATGCCGTCAGCGAGTCCCTTTCGGAGCTTCTTGACCAGATAGATGATATGCTGATCTGGATTGAGCAGCACGGCAGCAACACGGAACTCGTCTATTGCCCTAAAAACACAAAAGAAATTGTGAGCCGCCTATACTTCAATGGTGATGAAAGAACCATCTTGACCTCTGCCACGCTGACGAACGCCACGAGCGGGTCTCTGGAAGAGCAGTATTCTTATTTTATCTGCAATACCGGCTTTCCCGCTGGTGATCGCGGCTGCTTGTCCGAACCAAAGCCTTCCCCATATCCATACGATGAACACGCCATGATCTACTATTGCGACGATCTCCCACACCCGACCAGAGAACACGAAGCCTTCATTGAAAAGGGTGTGGAGCGACTGCTTGAGATCCTGAGCATTTCCAATGGAAAGGCACTCGTGCTGTTTACGGCAAAGACCGACATGGAAGAGGTCTACTCCATTCTCGGTAAGAAAAATCTTCCGTACAAAATCCTGATGCAGCAGCCGGGATCGTCGCAGGACAAGGTGCTGAACGAGTTTAAGGAAGATACGAACTCTGTGCTTCTGGGGACGGGTGCATACTGGGAAGGTATCAGCATTGAAGGAAAAAGCCTTTCCAATGTCATCATTTTCCGGCTTCCGTTCCCTGTCCCCGATCCAATTATCGAGTATAAGTGTTCCGTTGCTAAGGATGCTCTGATGGATGTTCGCGTTCCCGAAATGATTATCAAGCTCAAGCAGGGCATCGGGCGATTGATCCGCAATTTCACAGACACCGGCATTGTCTGCATCATCGACCGAAGACTGCGGGATGAGCCGCCGGAACGCTATCATGACATCACATGGGACTCCCTGCCTATCAAGAATCGTACAAGCAGTCTGGACGAACTGAGGAAGTTTTACGAAGGTCTGCCCTCAGCCAAGGAATGATGGTACAAACGGCATTCTCTTCGGAAACATAGAACAGCCCCCCAAAAAAGGAAATCAGAAAACGGAGGTGTATCATGTTGTACAATGAAAATCTGCGCGAAGAAGAACAACATCTAATCCAGCAGATCGCCGAACAAACAGAGAGAGGAAAAATCGACTGGGAACTAACAGAGTACAATCCGCTGTCCTTTCTGAATGAGGACAAGATAGACAAGAACCCAGCAGTAATCTGTCAGTCCTTCTCCTTTGAAGCAATCATCGGCGGATCCCGTTACGAGCTTGATGTCATGGAGAATATTGATGTGCCGTCCGGTATGGGAGACTACACCATAACCTTGACGCGGGATGAAACCGAAAATTATCTTAAAATTGAGGATGCGCTTTCCTTTGACTGTGACCGCTATGAATGCACACCGGAGGAAGTCGCAGAGCGATTTGCGGACAGCCCCATTGTCCGTCTCTGCAACGCTATCATTCCTGCCACGCTTGGGCAGGAGGATTTAGAAGAGGTCTTCACATGGGCAAGGTTTTTCAACGAGACTGGCATTTCTGCAAAGCTAATGAATCATCCGCTGACCAAGCTCTGTGAAAAGCTGTTCGACGAACACCGTTTGATGGACTTCCATCGCTGCATCTTGGATGTGGACTATCGAAAGCTGCTCCTAAATGAACTGGCTCATAACTAAGACACGGAAAAACGCCCCCGACACTGTGCCAGACGCACAGTGCCGGGGGCGTTCCCGTTTCCAGCGATTTATTTTTCCCTCGGCAATGGACTGTCCATAAGGTGACACTTTCCGTTTTGCGATGCCGCGAAAAATCGATGTGTTCCATGGAGATGTTCACTGGGCAGCATACGCCGTACACGTTTCCAATAATCACTGAGCAGTGCAATGGGTATTCGCTATCGGGAAATACTTCACGGTTTTCACAACGCTTGATTCAGGAGTGGGATTTTTGCCTTATTCCCGCGTGACATCAAGGGAAACCGGATTGATGACGATGATGGTCTTGCCCTTTTTGTGGGCATATCTCACGGTATTCCCGGTACCGCTGGGGCATCCATTCCATACTGCGAGAATATAATCGGCGTGATCGACCATGTACCGATTTCTCTTGTCCATGCAGTCCGGCGTGTACTCCCGTTGCAGCATGGTCTCCTTGTCACACTTTGCCGCGATATTATAATACCGTTCCCGTGAAGCCACAGACCATTTGATCGCTTGTGTCTCACAAGGGATTGCGCTTTCCAGAGTAATGCGAGGGTATTTTGATTTCAAATCGAGTACAATTTCCGCAGCGTACATATCGACGCCAAGAGCCATGCCGGTAATAAAATGCGTGACGCCCTCGTTCTCGATGAGTGCTACAATCTGATCCCGCATAACAGACTTCAAAGAAGTACAACGCTTATCGGATTCATCAAAGCCGAACGGAAGACTCTGTGGTCTATGACCGGTAAACGCACAAGTCTTGCCTTGAACGGATTGGTTTTCAGCTTTTTGAGCAGACTTTCTAAACTCAATAATGCGCGACATGACACCCCTTCTTTCACTCTTTTGGTAGGTAACTCCATTCTATCACCCTCATCACGGACAGTCAACGCATTGTCGTTAGTAAAATCAACGACGGCGTACCGTGGATAATGACACCGCCGTTAGGTACACTAAATGCAAAGGTGGTGAGGCTATGCGAGAGAAGAAGGACATCAATATTGAAATCGGCGGCAATATTCAAGTGGCAAGAGAACAGGCGGGATATACGCAGGACACGCTCTCAGAAATGCTTGGCATGACGCCGAATCACCTGAGTGCTATTGAGCGTGGTGCTTCCGGTATCTCTCTCGAAGCCTTGCAGCGTCTTTGCCGTTTGCTCGGCGTCAGCGCAGACCGAATTATTTTTGGGACTGACGCGCCAGAAGCGGAAGCCCTTGCGCTTGCCAGACGTATTTCGGATATTAAGCCGGAATACCGGCAACAGGTTCAAGAGCTGCTGTCCGCTATTTTGAATATGTCGTAAAAAAAGAGCCTCTGCCGACACCCAAAACGGGCATCGACAGAGGCTTTTGGTTCGTTTTCCGGGCATTCAAACAAGTGCCGAAATCGACACTTATTTCTGCGCTAAAGAAGAAATTGCGCAGGGAATACAATCACTTAGGTTGGTCAATTTGCGCCGCTCTGGGGCTTGCAATCACAGGCTTTTTCGCCCCCTAACTGTCTACACTGCGATGCCTTGCGGGAGAAGTGCGGACAGGCGATGAGATCCGCGCGGAAACTCTGCTTGCAGCTATGGACGCAGCGGACGCAGAAGCGGTTATACTTCCGGCGTCCGCTGTCCCCGATGAAGAATGACCACTCCTGCCGCCATTTCTGACTTCTGCTCACAGCTCAATCTCTCCTTTGTGCTTTTTGGGAGGGCAGCATTCCTTCTGCTTTTCAGCCTTTGCAGACTTGAGTCTGTCCATGATGGAGGACTTTTCGCCCCTTTCGGGGGCTTTGACCTCTGCGGTCTTGTCCTCCTTCGGACCGTTGTTGATGATCCCATCAATCATGCCGTAGTCATCCTCCATCGACATCTCCGCCGCCTTGAGGTAGTTTTCCTTCTCAAGAGCCGCCATCCAGCTTTCTTTGCTGATACCGAGCATCCCGCCCTTTGCCGCATGGTCGGCAATCTCCTTGGCATCCACGCACAAGCCCTCGGTGTTATCCGAATAGAGACGGTAAACCTCGCAACCCTTCTCCAAAGCCTTCTCAGCCGCTTCCTGTCCAGCGGGAAGAACGCCAGCCCATGCGTAGCCATAGTTCTTCATATCCTGAACGGAGAGCGTGGGATCGGGCATCTCCGCCACTTCCTTGACCTCAAGGTCGAGAAGGCGGAGCGTGTCATCGTCAAAGCCGTTGTAGACATCATCAAGGACGAGCTTGCCGCGCTCATCGACGATGATGCAAGCCGCTTCATCGCCGTAGGTGTCATGCTCCATCAGGTAAAAGCTGTGACCGCCGACCTCGTGCTGGTCAATGGTGTGCCACGTCCCGATGTGACCGGCAACTGCCAGACCGGAGGTACCGGCATTCATCTCAAAGTCCTTCTGCTCGGTAGCTTCCTGCTTCTGCTGCTCCTTCGAGATCATGGGGATCGCCACAATCTTATCGCCCAGCTTGACAAACTGCTCCGGAACTTTGAAGTGGTCAGAGAACTTCTGCATCTGCTCTACGGTCAGAGAACCGAAGCTGTCATCCGTCAAGCCGACTACCATGAATGTTCCGGCAACAACGTCGTAGATGTCACCGTCCTCATCACGCAGAGCGCGGTTCAGGGGCAGCCCTTCCAGCTTGCCTTCCTCATTACAGACTAAAGCAACAGGGTCTTCGTAGGGATAAATCGCCTCGATGCAGCCGCCGACCTCATGCTGCAAGGACTCCAGCCCGGAGTCAATCTCCTTCACATAAGGCTCCTTGCCCGGTTCAACGATGAGAACGGCAATGGTGCTGTCACGCTCGGCGGCTTCCCCTGAGCCGGTGATCCGGTATTCGTCGGGAATATCATCAAGATCGCCGTCGAACTGTCTGTCCCACCTCTCGCTTGCGACGCGGACATAGCCTTCATCGGTGAAGCGTCCCTGCTCATCCATCGCAATATCGCGCCCATAGCGTTCATAGTCGATGTAATTTGCCAGTGGACCGAGATCATTTTCAGAGTAGATACCGGCTTCGTGGGCGTAATAATAGCCGAGGTCGGATTCATCGTTGATACCGGGCATGATGTCGTAGCAGTCCAGATTGAACGTCAGGTTGATGAGATCGTCGATGTCGCTGACCTCATCGCAGCCAGCCTCCATAATGGCAACGAGCTTTTCCTGATCGCTCAGGGAAAGCTCGTCAATCAAAGCGGCAAGGTAGTTGAGCTTATCAAGGCTCTCGTACTCGCCAAGCATCTTCTGAACGCCATAGATCGGGCATTCGTAGTCGGTGATAAACCACTCTTCGTAGGGCTGACCGAACTCATCCTGCTTGCCGATCCCGATACGCTCAAAGACCTTCTGCATCTCTTCCTCGGTGGTGGGCAACTTCACCCACTCACCGATCAGCATACCCTCGTTGTACTTGCCAAGGTTCGTGACGAAGGCTTCAAAATCACCGTCTAATACGGGCATAGGCATCCTCCTTTCAGTCATCCACCATGCCGTCCGGCATGATATACAGTTCCTCAAACTCCGCGTCGGTCATGGCTTCGAGCTTCCGGACGGTCTTATACATCAGCTCCGCAATCTCACCGTCCATGTCGTTCAGGGTGACGCTCTTCATATCGTCGATCAGTCGCTTCCGGCTGGACGTGTTGAAGCAGCACATCAGGTTGGTTTCTTCCACGGTAAAGTTTTTCATATCAGAGTTCCATATCCTTTCCTTTTGATTTCTGTGGTTTCGGCGTGTGGGTCGGCTGTGCCTTCTGTGCGGATTTCAGTTTGTCACGGATGGATTCACGGGCAGCGGGCTTCTTCGGGATGGTGTCGTAGATGGCTGTTCCGGCATCCTCCACATAGGAGCGGACATACTGGATGCTTTCCGAAAAGCGGGTGGGGCGGTTCTTGTCCTCGATGTTGGTCAGCCGGACTTCATCAGCGGCAAAATCAACCGCGTCGATTCTGCACTTGATGCCGTCCACATTCAGCGTCGCGCCGACAGGAATGTAATCTGCGGCTTTGAGTTCCTTGAAGGTCTCGCCGTCCTTGCTGAGAAAGACATCTGCGCCGGACTTCCAGAGCTTGTGAGAACCGGCTACCCATGCGCTTTCACGGAAGCCGGTCACTGGCATGGAGGGCTTGCCGCGTACCTTCTTCTCAAGGAGCTTTGTGCCGAGCAGGGGCGCGGCTTTTTCCGCGTCCTTGCCGTACAGCTCAAAATAGCCGTTCTGTGCAAAGCAGACCAGCGCGTCAGGATGCGCCTTTTTGACTGCCTCATACTTGCGGAGTTCTGCAACGGGCAGAGGCGAAAGCGCCTCTGTCTTTTCTGCATCCGGCAGTCTGTCACGGCGGCTTTTCTGCTTAGACAGCACTTCCACCAGAGCATCCGCGTCCTTCGGGAGCGTCTGGTAGGTTTTGACGCCGCCATGCTCACCGACCAGAGACATTGCTGCATCGAAGCTGCTGCGGCAGGGTGCGTCCAGCACAAAGCCATCTGCGAAGGTCAGCCGGTCATGATCCGGCGCAACCGAGTTCTGCGCCACATTTGCCGCCTGTTCCCGGTAGTTGATCTCAAAGACATCTCCGAAGACCTTGCCGCGCTTGACGGTTTTCGGAACAATAACGCGGGCAACGCACTCGTCGTAGGTCTGTTCCGCGTAAAAGCGGAAGGTGTTGTGATCCCGTGTCCCCTGAATGAAGACCTGATTTTCATTGAGGCAGTGCGTTCCATGCGGACGGCAGAACCACATCAGCGTCTTGTCTTCGGGATTCTGGCTTTCGGCGGCGCGGCGGATGATACGCTTGTCGATGTCGAAGTCTTCCTTGTAGCTGTCTACATGATCGTCCACGAGCTTCTGCAGCTCCGCAACGATGTCAACGTCTGTGTATTTTTTCATGCGTCTCCTTTCTCACAACTCCATGTCGTGCGTTTTGGATTTGACCGGAGATTTCTTCTCTGGCTGCTGTTTTGCGGCAGTCCTGAGCTGATCGCGGATAGAGGGCTTTTCCTGCTTCTGCTCCTGCTTGACGTATTCCAGCGTCGGCATCAACTCACGATAGCAGCCCTGTGTTTTCCGCGTCGCATGACGGCGATGGATTTTGAACAGCGGCTCACCGTTCTGCGTAACCCTGTTGCCCTCGATCCTGACGCCGTTCCGTGCCAGCAGATTGAAGGAATGGTTAGAGGCGCGATAGGACGCCCGCATACCGTCGTTGTTATAGGCAATCTGCCCCTTGAGCGTGTCCATGACGGCGGCTTTGATCTCCTTCTCTTCGGCAGTCAGGCGGTGCGCTTTCGGTGCTTTTGCCGCTTCCTCCGGCAAGGGGGCAAAGGGAGACTTGACCTCCACGGTTTTTACCTCAATAGAGGTAATCTCATCATTCTCCCATGCAACAACCTCCGGGTCTCTTTCCTCTGTTTTTTCAGGCATGACTTCCTTCTGGGGTTCGGTCTGCTGACGGAACGCATCCACGAAAAGTGCCGTCAGTCCGGGATTGGGTTTATCCACAAGGAAGCGGGAGGCATTCTCCGGGCAGACATCAACGGTCTTCGCCCATTCCTTGAGGGGCTGGGGAATGCGCCCGTCAAAGTCTTTCTGCTGAATGGTGTTTGCGAGGACATACCGGACGCGCTCCGGAGAGAATTGCTCAAGGACGCTTTTCACGGCGGCATCCGCATCCAGCCGGTTATCTCCGTAGTTGGCGGTGATTGCCGTCTCAATCGCACTGCGGCATTCCACGTTTGCGGCGAGAGAAGCACGATATGACTCCAGCTCACCGGCTTCATAGGCGTAATTCGCCGTCTCGTGGTAAATGGGGACTTCCGGCTTTTCCTCCGGAACAGCTTCCTTTACGGGAGCTTCGACTTCCATCTCTGCGGACTGTGCTTTCTCTGCCAGCAGCACCTTGAGCTTGGCGTCAATGCCCTCGATCATCTCAGCCGCCGTCTTGCGGATGGTGTCCAGAGAGCTTTTCAGTTCTTTGGTTTCCTTGCCGGAAGACCAACCGGCGATGTAGCCGAAGGAATAGTCCGAGGTTTCAATGCCGTAGCGCTGGCAGACGGTGTAGGCAACGCTTTCCGCCTCAACCTCTTTGGTGTGACGATCCTTCTTGTCTTCGGGTGCGGCTTTCTCATCCGGCTTGACGGCGTGGAGCTTTGCGTGGGCGATCTCGTGAATGGCGGTTTTGACCGTCTGGATTTCGCTCATGCCTTCCTGAATGGCAATGCGGCTTTCAACCGGCGAGAAGAATCCCTTTGCACCGCCCGGAATGTCCTCAAAGGAAATAGGGACGGGAGATTCCTGCCTGAGCGCGTCGAAGAACGCCTCGTAGTTTTCGACGGTGCCTTTCAGCTCATCGACGATAATGTCCGGAAGCTCCTTGCCGTCCGTCTGGGAAACATCAAAGACACTTACCACCTTGAAGGCAGGACGCAGGACCTCAACCGTTTCCGTGACAGCCTTCCCATCTGCGCCGATCACCGGCTTCTGCGTCAAAGGATCAATCTTCTCACGCTCTTCCTGCGCCTTGTACGGCGCGGGTGCAAGAATCTTGATGCCCTTTTCGCCTTTCATGACCTGACGGTCAAAGTTGCGCTGCCACGAGGTATAACCGGCAACATAGGTTGCCTCCGGCTTCTGCATCGCAATGAGCAGCGTGTTGTTGAAGGAATAGTTGTAGAACTTGGACATCGTGCGGAGATATTCCTTGAACCGCTCGGATTCAAAAAGCTCCTTGATGCCCTGTTCCAGCTTGTCCGTAATCTCGCGGACTTGCTGTGCATTTTTGTTTTCAGCCATCTCAAACCTCCATTTCTTATTTGCTTTTGGGCGAAGAAAACCCCGTCTGGGATTTGCTCAGTAAACGAGCCTTTACCTCAGACGGGGTTTCTCTGCGCGTCATCCGACGATGGAAGATGTTATCCTCGTTCTCCCATTCAATCAGCCGGTCAAACATATCCGGGTGCTTTGTAACCATGTGCAGCAACTCCGAGTCACTGGCGTTGGGACAGAACCAGCAGCCGTTTCTCCGGCAGTGACCGTAGATCGGGGAAAGCAGCCCGTGTTCCTGACAGAGCTTGTAGGCGTCCGCCTCGGTCATACCGTATTTGGCAAGCAGACTGACCTTCTTCAAGCCATCCAGACGGGCGAGGCGTTTTGGCTCATCCTGCGCGATGCCAACATAGCTCACAGTGTCCGGCGAGAGTGCGGCATTATACTTGCGGACGGGCGGGATTTTACAGTCACGATTGACTGCACACATACCAGCCCATGCAAAGCCGCGAACCTCGCCCTTGTGCGGTCCGCGGGTGATGACGTGATGGAATACGTCATCGTAGGTCTTGTCTGCATGGAGAATGGTGAATTTGATGCCCAGCTCCTTTTCGCAGAAGGGCTTGAGCCGGTCATAAATGAAGTCCCGGTGTTCCGGGACTTCGCCGCTTGTGTCCTTATTAAACATAACCTCGCTAAAAACCGCCTCGTCCAGCGGCTCATTGTGCTGTGCTGCCAGCAGGAGCGTCGCTACGCTGTCTTTGCCTCCGCTGCATGAAGCAACATACTTTGGGCGGGTCATCGATCAAACTCCATCTTGAAGCTGACGTATTTGCCGCCGCTGTCATCCAGCCGGATCACCGCATCGTAGAGCTGAGGCTTCTTCGGCGTGTAAAGCCCGGTCACGCGGCACCAGCCCTTGTCCAGCAGCTCCTTTGCAATCCTCTTGGTCAGCTTCTTTTTCTTGCTGGAAAAGAACTTATTGTCTTCCCACAGGCAGAAGGAGCAAGCCTTGTTCGAGCAGTAGAAATTGCCCTTGCCGACATAGACCGGAGAGCCGCAGCGGGGACACTTGCCGATTTCCTCCTTGCCCGTGCCGAAACGCTGGGCTTCGGCATCGGAGAGAAACGGATAGGCTTTCACGAGATCGCCGGTCATCTGGACAATGCCTTTGAGGAAGGCGTCCGCATCTGCCTTGCCGCGCTCAATCTCCATGAGCGTGTTTTCCCATTCCGCCGTCATTGCGGGAGACGTAATCTGTTCCGGCAGGACGCAGACGAGGTTGCAGCCGTCCTTCGTGGGAATGAGGGATTTGCCTTTGCGCTCTGCAAAGCCGGATTTCACCAGCTTTTCAATGATACCGGCGCGGGTCGCGGGAGTGCCGAGACCTTTCTTCTCCGTGTCATCGTCAAACTGATCGTTTCCGGCAGTCTCCATTGCAGACAGGAGCGTGTCTTCCGTGTACTGCTTCGGAGGCGTTGTGAAGTGTTCGGTGACGCTGGCAGATACACCATCCAGAGCATCGCCCTCATGGACTTCGGGCAGGGACTTCACGGGATCGTCTTTTTCCTTCGCCTTGAGGGAAGCCTTGAACAGCTCTTCAATGGATTTCCAGCCGTTTTGAACGACGGTCTTGCCCTTGGTTTTGAACTCGTAGCCCTCGCAGGAGAGCGAGATCTGCGTTTCTGCGTAGGTGTGCTTCTCGCCGGTCGCACATAGAAGGCGCATCCCGACAAGATTGAGGATTTTCTGCTCCGACTGAGGAAGCGCCGAAACATCCTGCGTTTCAAGCTGGACGGTCGGGAGAATGGCGTGGTGATCTGTGACCTTACTGTTGTCGGTTACGCGGGCAATGTCCGGAGTGATTGAAACGCCGGAGAAAAGCGGAAGCTGACGGCAGACGATAGAAATGACCTGACGGGCAGTGTCCTCCATATCATCCGTGATGAACTGACTGTCCGTGCGCGGATAGGTCAGGAGCTTTTTTTCGTAGAGCGTCTGAACGAGATCAAGCGTCTGCTGGGCGGTGAAGCCGTAGTATCGGTTTGCCTCGCGCTGCAAGGTAGTCAGATCATAGAGCTTCGGAGGATTGACGGTTTTCGTTTCCCGCTTGAGAGAAGAAACGACGGCTTGCTTTTTCTCGCAAGCCGCCGCAATTCTTTTTGCTTCCTCTTCGGTTTTGACCTTTTCCAGATCGGCGGTCAGATCGCCCTTGCCGACGTGGACGTTGAAATACTTCTCCTTCTGGAACGTGGAGATTTTCCCGTCACGCTCCACCAGCATTGCAAGAGTCGGCGTCTGGGCGCGCCCGACCACCAGTTTCTTGTGATAGAGCGTGGTAAACAGGCGGGTGCCGTTGATGCCGACAATCCAGTCCGCCTTCGAGCGGCTGAGTGCCGCTTCATAGAGGCGGTCATATTCCTTGCCGTCCCGGAGATGGTTGAAGCCTTCGCGGATGGCAGAGTCCTCCAACGAGCTGATCCACAGACGCTTGAAGGGCTTGATGCATCCGGCTTTGTTGTAGACCAGCCGGAAGATCAGCTCACCCTCGCGTCCTGCATCGGTTGCGCAGACAAGCTCAGTGACGCGCTTGTCCTTCATGAGAGAAGACAGCACTTTGAACTGCTGGGCTTTGTCCTTCGTGACCTCGAACATCCAGCTTTCCGGGACAATGGGCAGATCGTCATACCGCCACTTGGCATATCGCTCATCGTAGGAGCTGGCGTCTGCCAGCTCCACCAGATGACCAAAGCACCACGAAACGATGTAATTGCCGCCCTCCATATAGCCGTCCTTTCGGGAAGTTGCGCCCAGAACCTTTGCGATGGACTGGGCAACGCTGGGCTTTTCAGCAATGACTAAGATCAATCTTCATCACCATCCGTTTCAGCATCCTCCGCAATCTGCGGCTCATCATCCTCGTTGATGTACGGCTCTTCCTCGTAGCCTTCATCATCAAAGAAGTCCATATCTTCATCCTTGGGCTTTCTGCCCTTGACGAACTTGATGTAGTAATAAGCTGCACCCGCAGCACCGGCAAGAACGAAGATGACGAGGATCATACCGATGTTGGATTTCTTTTCGGGTTTAGGGGCGGGAGCATCGGTTTCTGCATCCTTATCCGGCTCAGGTGTAACGGGGGCTGTGCCGGTGCATTCACTCATATTGGTCTTGCAGACCGGGCAGTCTGTGTTGACCTGACCGGTAGCGCATTTTTCCTTGCAGTTACAGGTAGTCAGAGCCGCCGCAGTATCATCATCCAGCAGCGCAAGCAGATCGCTTTCATCGACCATGTTGAGGAAGTACGTCTGATACTGTTCCTCGTCCTCATTGATGGGTGCATCGTAGTCGATGACAATGAAAAAGGTGTTGCCGTTTTTCGTCTGGACTGTGATGAACTGCTTGTTGGTTGCCTTGTCATAGAGCAAGTCGCGGGTGTGGGCGTTGCCCTCATCGTCAATCGGCTCACCCATCGGCTTTTCCGGCGCGGGAGTGGTTTCAGGCTGCTGTTCCGGCTGTGTTGCCTCCGTAACGGGAAGGTTCTGCTCGGTGTCATCGGCATAGGCAAACGCCGTGACCGAGAAGCAGGACAGAACCATGACGCAGACCGCAAGGACGGTCAGAAAACGAAACTTCTTACGCATTGTCGATTACCTCCGTATTTTCAGCGGGCTTGGTACCGCCCTTCATGGAAGACAGGAACGCCATGATCTGATCCTTGTCCATCACCATAGAGCGCACGGTATTGATGATTTCAAGGTTTTCCAGCTCTGTCTTCTTGTCGTACAGCTCCTTGAGCTGACCTTCGATTTCGGACTTCTTCTTTTCAGCCTTCTCAATGTCGGAGAGGACTTTCTGATACTTGGGATTCATGAAATAACTCCTTTCTTTTAATAGGCGGGTCTTCCGAAGGCGTAGAAATGCTGCTGCCAATAGGAAGAGTTGATGGATGTGTACTGAATGGGATCGCCGCAGTGGATCATGACCCCATCACCAACATAAATGCCGACGTGAGACACGCCGGGGGTGTCATACGTCCCGACAAAGAAGATGAGATCACCGGGCTGTGCATTCGCCTTTGAGACCGGCGTACAGACGTTGTAAAGCCCTTGTGCGCCCAGCCGACCGGTATTCACAAGACCGCTGTTCGTGAGAACGTAGCTGACAAAGCCGGAGCAGTCAAAGGATGTGTCGGGATTGGAGCCGCCCCACACATACGGATAGCTGAGATACTTTTCCGCCTCGGTAATCAGCGTTGCAAACTTCTCGTCGTTCAGGTATTCCGGGTTGACATCGTAGTCGGCGGGAGGATTTGTGATGTACTTGTCCACATAGGGGGAGTCACCGAACAGATCCTCACGGTTGCCCAACACCGACATATACGTTGCGTACATGGAAAGTTGTTCCTGAGACATGATGTAGACCGGGACATGGGAGAGATTGAAGTTTTCGAGCTTCACGTTGCAGATGTAGTAGTCATACGGGACGCGGTAGGTTTCCGTGTGCGTATTGCCGTCTGCATCCGTCCATGTGTCGGTCTCCGTGCGGTATCTGGTTTCGATGATGACCTCTTCGGTGAGGATATACTGCTTTTCAAACAGCATTTGGAGCGTACCCTGCACCTCATCCAGCGTGAACTCGCCCTCATGGAGAGCCGAGAGAATGGAGATCAGCACATAGGGGTCATGCTCAATATCATCCAGATCGAAGTGGTATTCATCATAGTTGTGAGTGCTTTCGTAGGTGTCGAGATAGCGTTGCAGCTCCTGCTCCATTTGGCAATACTGCGCTTCTGCGCCCAGCATCGCATCATCCTCGCTGAGATAGGAGGAAGCGATAACCGACGAACCGGTAGAGGTGAGCATCGAACACGAGCTGATTCCAGCACCGAGCAAAACGAGAAGGGCAATTCCGACGCCGATCCAGATGAAGACCTTCTTGTTCTTCTCAAAGAACTCCTTGATCTTGTCGGACGCCTTCTCACCGAGCTTCTTGCCGGTGCTTTTTGTGGCAGTCCCGGCAGTCTGAGACCCGGCATTTCGAGCGGCGGCATATTCCTTCTTGATGTTCTGCTTCTGGTAGTGCTTGTTCATGTTCTGCTTCTTCATCTCAGGATGCTCCTGCTGATTTCTCTCATATTGGAGCTTCGCATCCGCAGCATCCGCCTTATGTTCCAGCTTAGAGACCTTCTCATAAGGTTTGTTGATGCTCTTTTCCCGATGATGACTGAAATGCCGAGCGGCAGTCTCAGCGGCGATCTCCGTTTTATGCGCCGCCTCAACCGCCGTGTTTTCCTGTTCGACCTCATGGATTTTGCCGTGAATGCCGGAAGCAAGGGTGTCACCGACCTTGCGGACGGTTTTATCTGCCTCAAATTGCAGCTTGCCTTTGCTCTTGGGCTTTTTCAGCTCATCCTCAAAATGAAGGCGGGTTTTGCCCTTGCCGGTCTCTTCATCGAAGACACGCTCTTTCTTGAGAACCTTGTGCGTGGGCAGCTTCTCACGGGCGGCATCCAGACGCTCATGCGCCTTCTCGGACTTCCTTTCGAGCTTCTGCATCCGCTTCGTGGGCGGGACGGCATCGTCCGAGACCGGCTTTGCGGAGGAAGTCTCCGCCGCTTGGGAGAGAACGGCATCCGCGTCAACTGTTTCAACCGCCGAGGTCTTGCGCAGCTTGTGGGTGACAACCGTTTCAGCAATCACTGTGCCAGTATGAGAAGAAACGCCGTGCTGCTCCAAAACAGGGGGATTGAACGGAGTCTCTGACACGGGCAGCGGTTCGGGTGCATTCTGGGGTGGATTTTCTGCCTTTTTCTCTTCTGTGACGGACGTTTCCGAGGGCGGCTTAGTGTCGTTATCCTCGGTGTGTTCCGCCTGAAACTGACGCTGTTGACGGCGCATCTGCACCTTTTTCTGTTCCTCCGCAGAAAGGGCTTCGGAAGGTGCGGCTGTCTCAACCGGCTTGACCAGCTCTGTATCTTCCAGCCGCTTTGACACTCTCTGCCCGGTGCCAGCCGTCAGGTTTTCCTCGACCGCGCCCTCCCGCGTCATCCGCAGAACAACCTTGTCGCGGGCTTTAAGCTCCGGTTCCTTGGACATCAGATTTCACCTCCAATCCGCTTGTAGGCAAGCTCGGTGTACGCCGGATTCAGCTCGATGCCGATGAAATGACGCCCCATCTGTGAGGCAACCATGCCGGTTGTGCCGCTTCCCATGAAGGGATCAAGCACAATACCGCCTTCGGGACAACCAGCAAGAAGGCAGGTTTCAACCAGCTTCGGAGGGTAGGCGGCGTAATGACCGCCCTTGAAGGGAACGGTGTTGATCTTCCAGACATCGCGCTTATTGCGAAGCGGATTGATGTCTGCGTCCTTGATCTCACCATGCTCACGGGGGCGGTTGATGGACTGCGGCTGAGGCTGACCGGGAACGGGCTTGCCGTATTTGTTGCCGCCCTTCATGCCGCGCTTGAGGCGTTCTGCCGTTGCGGGAGCAATCGGTTCGGAGATCGCCTTGTAGTCAAAGAAATACTTCTTGGACTTTGAGAACAGGAAAATATGCTCATAGCAACGGGCGCAGCGGTCTTTCACGCTCTCCGGCATGGGGTTATCCTTCATCCAGATGATGTCGTTGCGCAGATACCAACCGGTATCACGGAGGGCAAAAGCCAGCATCCACGGAATACCGATCATGTCCTTCGGCTTGCAGCCCTCAACCTTGTTGTTGAGAGCCACAGCCTGACCGTTTCTGCCGTTGGGGTTCTTCGGGTCAATAAAATCACCCTGATTGCCCTTTCCAGCGTAGGTGTCCGAGATGTTCAGCCAGAGCGTACCGTCTGGGCGTAAAACGCGCCTGACTTCGGTAAACACTTCCGTCAGGCGCGAGATATATTCCTTCGGCGTTGTCTCTCTGCCGATCTGAGCATCCATGCCGTAATCGCGGAGCGCGTAATACGGAGGGGACGTCACACAGCAATGAACGCTGTCATCGGGCAGGGCTTTCAGGATTTCAAGGCAATCGCCGGTATGAATGATGTCAAGCTCTATAAAAACCAGCTCCTTTCTTCGGATTTGAGCGCATATCAGTCGGAGTAATACTCGTCCGGCTCGTAGTCCTCGTCTTCCATGAAGTCCTCGTCGAGATCGTCAATCCCGTCCGCCCAACGGTCGAAGATTTCCTCTGCTTCCTTCGCTGCCTCACGATAGAGGCTCAGGCGGTTCTTCTCGAAGGCAGCGAAGGCGGGGACGAACTTGCCAAACTCGCGGATTGCCTTCACATCCTGCGTGCGCATATCTGCGACGCACTGAATGATTTCGGACATCGTGAGCAGATCGTCGATCATCAGCTCATACTCGCCCTTAGGGATAGAAACGGTTTCATCATCCGCCGCGTCAGCGAAAGGGGTATTCTCATCGCTGTTGCTGCACTTGGGAACATCAACCTTGAAGTAGAAACTGATCATATCCACAGATACCTTGGTCATAATCTGACGCGCCTCCTTGACCTTTTCGTCGATGTCCTCCCTCACATGGAGATAGGCGCGGTGATGCTTCTTGAGGTCGCTTTCCAGTCGGATCAGATCGGTCAGCTCCCACAGAGCCATAAACAGTGCGGAGGTGTTCTCTCCGTATTCGATAGCGTCCGCATAGGGAATGGTAATCATCTTGTTGGTCATATTCAAAAATCCTCCTATCAGTTCTGTACGTTTTCTTCTAAACGGGTGGTCATGATGCGGTAGAGCTGGGTGTCCTTCGGGAAATCGTCCTTGAAGGGAACGATGGTCGAGCCGTAGAAGATCAGCCCCTCACCGGCATTGGAATTGGTGATGTAGTTCTGCTGGCTGGGCGAGATGTTCAGCGCCTTCGAGAGAATCTGCCGGTCGCCGGACGCCTGATTCAGAAGGTAGACAAAATCTGAGTTTTCAAAAATGTTCTCCACCTCGCGGGAGGCAAGAAGATCCTTGACATTCTGCGTGATTCCGGTCGGGATGCCGCCCCATTTTCTGAAACGCTTCCAGATTTCCACGCTGTACGCGGCGGTCTGTTCCTCTTTCAGCAAAAGGTGGAACTCGTCCATGTAGTAGCGCGTTGCCTTGTGCTGGGCGCGGTTGATGGTAACTCTGTTCCACACCTGATCCTGCACGATCAGCATACCGAGCTTTTTGAGCTGCTTGCCGAGTTCGCGGATGTCATAGCAGACGAAGCGGTTGTTGACATCCACATTCGTTCTGTGATTGAAGACGTTCAGAGAGCCGTGAACATAGATTTCAAGGGCAGTTGCGATGCGCTGTGCCTCCGGCTCCTTCTGATTTCTCAGAATGTTGTAGAGGTCTTCAAGGATCGGCATTTTCTCCGGTTTGGGGTCTGCAAGAAACTCCTGATAGACCATGCGAACACTGCGGTCAATGATGGTCTTCTCCACCGGCTGCAAGCCGTCCTTGCCGCCAACAATCAGCTCACACATGGAGAGGATGAAGTCGGATTTCAGCGTCAGCGGGTTTTCCTCTTCAGAGTAGTTCGTGTTGATGTCCAGCGGATTGATGTAATCCGTGCTGACCGGCGAAATGCGGATGACCTGACCGCCGAGCTTCTGCACGAGGGGAAAATACTCGGCTTCGGGGTCGCAGACGATGATGTCATCCTCCGTGATGAGGAAGGCGTTCGTCATTTCGCGCTTGGCGGAGAAGGACTTACCGGAACCGGGTGTACCCAAGATCAGCCCGTTGGGGTTTTTGAGCTGCTTGCGGTCAACCATGATCATGTTGTTGGACAGCGCGTTCAGCCCGTAGTAGAGAGCTTCGCCGCCCTGAAAAAGCTCCTGCGTGGTGAATGGCACGAAAACCGCCGTGCTGGAAGTGGTCAGTCCGCGTTCGATCTCCACCTGATTGATGCCGATAGGCAGAGAGGACATCAGCCCTTCCTCCTGCTGAAAGTCAAGACGCTTGAGCGCACAGTTATACTTTTGGGCAATGGCGGCGGTCTGGAACACCGCATTTTCGAGCTTCTGGCGATTGGTTGCCGTATTCATGATGAGGATGGTCACAAGAAACAGTCTCTCATTGCGGGTCTGGAGATCCTGCAACAGACGCTTCGCCTCACCGCCAAAGGTGGCGAGATCGGACGGGATGATGTCCATATCGTAGCCGGAGCGGACTGCCTTTTTCTGCTCTTCAATCTTCATCTTGTCGAGGTCGGTGATCTTCGACTTGATGCTCTTGATCGCCTTCGCCTGGTCAATCGTCCGGATATGAAAATTGACCGTGATGTTGCTGTCCATCTCAAGGAAGTCGGCAAGCATACGGTCATTGAGTTCCGGCGCGAGGATTTGCAGGAAGCTCACCGCGCCGATGGTTTTGCCCATCTTGAAGCACTTGCCTTCACGGAAGTCAAAGGAAGTGGGAGCGATGAAGTCCTTGCTGGAAAGTCCTGTCCGGGCAACCATATCGAAGGAAAAGCGGAACGGCTCATTGCTGTCCATATTGAACACATCATGAAGCACTTTCAGCCGTTCGTAGCCGGACAGCGGCTCGGTTCTCACGCCGAGAGTTTTGAAGTTATTGAGAATGTCGGTTTCAATGCGTTCGAGCTTCGGCTTTGCCGTGCGGAGGGAGTCCGCCTCAATGCCGAAGGTGATGTACTTCCTCTTGACCAATCCGTTGTTGCCCTTGGTGAGCTGGCTTTGCAGCATACCGGAATACTCGGAGCGGATGTCGTTGAAGGCGTCCTCCTGTGCCGGAATGTTGATGCGCTTGCGGAACTCATTGAGACTTGCCTTCTGATTGATGAAGGAGAGCTGGACGAAGATCGAGCTGTCGAAGTAGTTCAGAAAGTCGCACCAGTTCTCAAAGATGGCAGTTTTGTCCTCGTTCTGCGCAAGCTGGTAGTTGATGTCCTCAAAGGCGATGGACTTCGTGTAGAGGCGGCTGTTCACCTTGCAAATACCGTCACGGCACATCTCCACATAGGGGATGGTCTGCTGGGCGGACTTGCGGACTTTCTTTGCCTTCCTGTCCTTTTTCTTCTGCACGACGATCCGCTTCTTTTCCTGAGCGGAAAGGGCGTCGCCGTAAACGACGCCGTTTTTGACGGTCATCTTAGGCTTTGCCTTTGCTGTGCTGTTGTTCAAGCTGCAATTCCTCCTGTTCTTTGATTTTCTTCTGAATCTCAGCGTAGAGATTGTTTGTGCGATATGGACGCACCTTGTCCCGGATAAACATGGACTGTACGATGTGGTACAGATACTTTTCGGCGGGCTGTCCGTCCTTCTCGTAAAGCGCGAAGAAGATGAACGGGAGCATGATCACCACCATCAGCATTGCCGCCGTAGACAAGTCGAGATGCGCCTTCGCCAGAAAGAAGATCGGGACGCCGACTGCCGCAGCGATGGAAAAACAAATAAGCTGCCGCTTGGTCAGGTTGAACATGACCTTCGTTTTGACGCGGTTAAGATCCTTCGGGACCGGAACAAATGCCATTGACTGTTTCCTCCTTTCTAAGCTGCTTTTCATAGCGCAGCTTCATTTGTGCGGGATATTGATCCTCCTTCGGTTGACGCTTGCCCGTCCAGCGAAGCCCACCCGCTTTGCCTTGACAAATCCAGCCGGAAGCCCGAAGGCTTGCACCGTTTTCGCTTTCCAGCGTGTAGGTGATGATGCGCTTATAGCCCATAGCCGCAGCAGCTCTTGCCGCCGCACCGTAGAGAAAGCTGCAAGCGTTCTTTTCTCCGTTGGTGCATAGCCTTGTAACTTCCAATGTGAAGCCGTCATCCAGATACCGGCTGACGGGACGCCCGGCGATGATTACACCGACCAGCTCACCGTCTGCTTCACAGCCGATGGAAAACTTGTGACCGGCAACCGGCTTGTGATGTCGGTGATACTTCCGGACATACTCGTTGGCGTCACGAAGAGAGATGGGTTTTAGCCGCAACATGGTGTTTCCTCCATAGGAAGATGAGCCGTGCATTCGACCTCGTTGCCCCAAACGTCCCAGCCTTCGGGAGACTGACGGGCAAAAAGCTCCACGCGGGGAAGGTCTCCCATGAGCCGAACAATGCGCTCCCGCGCCTCATCCGGCTTTTTGGAATGCTCTTCGATATGGCTGAGGATGACCTGACGCACACCGGCGTCAACTCGCTTCGGATGTCCCTTCGTGGCAAGGATGCAGATTTCCGCGTTTGCCCTTGTCCAATACCCCATGCCGGTAAAGAGGTCATCGTTCTTGCGGTTTTGCTTCACCCATACAAAAGCCACGGTCTTATAAGAAAAGCCCCATGCCGTCAGCACTTCGAGTGCTTCACAGAGGCATGGGAACGTGATCCAGAGGAACAGAGCGCAGTCCTTCGCAGCCAGTTCGCCAACCGGAAGTGCCTTGATGTCTTCAATGCACATCGTCGGATAATGGCTTTCTGCCGACCGTCCCTGTCCCTTCTTGGAGTAAGTCCGATACGCCCAAGGGGGATCGGCGTAGATGATGCTGTACTTCTTCATGCTGCCGACCTCCTTAGTGCGCATGGAAAATGGATTTTGCGAGGCTTCCGGTCTTGAACAGCGAGAAGCACAGAATAACCGTGTACGCTGCCACAGAGAACAGAGCCGAATGAATGTTGTCTGCGATAATCATGCCGTTGATCAGCACTGCATAGATGCCGACGCAGACCATAATGAGAAAGCCCTGAAATGCCAGAGCGAACAGACCTTTCAGATAGTTCGTGCCGATGCTGCCCCATTCGCGGTTGCTCATGGTTGCGATGGGAATAGGCGCAATGCTCACGGTGCAGTAAATCTCAATCATGCGCCCGTAGAGGATGACCGTAATGAGGATTGCCATGATTTTGAGGCACAGGCTGATCAGAAGCGTCTCTATCGACAGTCCGAGCAGTTCTCCGACGCCCATGTTCTCCATGCCGGTTCGCATCTGCGCAATCGTCGCGTCAATGTCAATGCTGGTGTTGCCGTGAATTACTCCTGCTGCGCCGGAAACCACGTTCTGCCCGATGTCGAATACTGCCATCACGATGTCAAACGTGTGTGTTACGAGATAGATCGCCACAGCCGCCTTGAAAAACCACTTGAAGAACATCCAAGTGTCCATGTCGTGAAGGTTGTTTTTCTCGGTGATCATGGAAATCAGCTCGTAGCACAAAACAAAGGTGATGATGATACCAGCGATGGGGACTATCACGTTTTCGGATAGTCCCCGGATCATCTGGTACACGCCGCCGTTCCAGCCGGACGGTGTTTGCCCAACTTCGGCGGCAATCGTTCCTACCTTCTCGTTGACATCGGTGAACATATTGGTCAGGTTGCTCTCGATCCATCCGATCAGCATATCCTTGAGAGCTTGTTCGATCTTTTCTAAAATGCTGCCCAATATTTCACCACCCTTCGGTTAAGCTGGGCTTGCCGTGGATTAGCCGAACAAACCGGAGAGCAGGGGGATGAGGGTCGTGCCGATCAGCACCACACCGCCGCCAGCCATGAGCTGCTTGATGCCCTGAGACTTGGCGCCGGGGTTGTCGTTGCCGTAGCCTTCCATGAGGTTGACAACACCCCACACTGCGAGACCGGCACCGAGGGCGATAACGAGCGTCTGAAGAACCGTGACAGCCTGATTGATGAAAGTCATAGATTTTCCTCCTTGATTTGAAAAAGATTGGTTGTATATTTTTGAAAATGGGCATAAAAAAAGAAGCCCCGTCGCTGTTCTGCTTTGGGATGAGCCATTAGGCTTTACCCACTGCGCAGTGCAGCGACGGGGCTTTAATCTGCTTCGACCTCGCCCATATCATAGAGGTCGAATGTGTCATCGGGCTTGACTACCAGCTTGTGCTGCCGGTACTTCTCGATGTCGAAGGCGTTCCGCTTGTTATAGTCGGAGAGCTGCCTATACTTTGGATGCTTCGTGATGTCGTATTTGTTACTGAGAAAAGGTCTCACGCCTCGAAGCTGTAAAATACACTTGCCTCCGTCCATGACGGCGATCTCATCCTGAGACATCAGTTCCTTGCCGGTCTTCTGATAATTCAAGCCATAAGAGTTGTTGTTGGAACGGGTTTCCGAGGTGTTGTAAAGGTCGATTGTCTCCTTGCCCAGCACCTCGCTGATTTCCTTGAGCGTGGATTTCTCCTTACCGCCAAGAAAAAGTGTGCAGTCGCAGTTACCTGTGATGGTGTCAGCCGCATCCTTGTAGATGGTCTTGAGCTGAGACTGGGACTGCAAGATGATTGATGCCGAGATTTCCCGGCTTCGGATGGTGGCGATGAGCTTATCAAACTTCGGGATTTGACCGATGTTCGCAAACTCGTCCAGCAGACAGCGCACATGAACGGGAAGCCGCCCGTTGTAAACGTCATCTGCCTTGTCGCACAAAAGGTTGAAGAGCTGGGAATACATGATTGCTACGACGAAATTGAAGGTGTCATCGGTATCGGAAATGATGACGAACAGCGCCGTCTTCCGGTCTCCGATGGTGTCCAGCTCCATCTCATCGTAACTCATCAGCTCCCGCAGCTCTGCGATGTCGAAGGGCGCAAGCCTTGCACCGCAGGAAATTAAAATCGACTTTGCAGTCTTGCCAGCCGCCAGCTTGTATTTGCGGTATTGCTTGACCGCGAAGTGATCCGGGTCACGGGCTTCCAGCTCGTCGAACATGACATCCACGGGGTTCTTGAAGGTCTCATCGTCCTCTCTGGCTTCTGAGGCATTGATCATTTCGAGCAGGGTAGTAAAGTTTTTCTCGTGATCGGGTGCCTCATACCAGATGTAGCCGATGAGAGCTGTGTAGTAGAGCTTTTCCGCCTTGACCCAGAAATCTTCGCCGGACTTATCGCCGTCTCCCTTCGTGTTAACGATGATCGTATTGACCAGCTTGAGGATGTCCTTCTCGCTGCGGATGTAGCTGAACGGGTTGTAGTGCATGGATTTCCGGAAATTGATGGTGTTCAGCGACTTGATGACATAGCCGCCCTTTTCGAGCATCTTGCCGCACTCCACCAGCACCGTACCCTTCGGGTCGGTGACAACGTATGAACTGTGCATCTGCATCAGATTTGGTTTTACAAAAAAGCGCGTCTTGCCTGAGCCGGAACCGCCGATGACAAGGATGTTCTTGTTGCGGGCGTATTTCGGCTGCTTTGGACGGCTGTTCATGGTCAGGAACTCCGTCTGCGTCAGAATGACGTTGTTCGAGAACTCCGGGTCCATGTACGGCTTGATGTCCTCCGGCTTACCCCATCGTGCAGATCCGTATTCTTCGCCCTGCCGGAACTTCTTGCGGTTCTTGCCCTTGACATAGACCGCCAGCTTGAGCAGCGCACCGGCAACCAGACCGACGAGCAGATCGACGGGATGAAAGCTGGGAAGCGGATTTGCAAAGGCAGTGCCGAACACGGCAAAGCCGTTTGTCAGCTTGTCGATGAACTCTGTGCCGGGAGCGAGACGAAATACGGCGGCAATCTTATCCGCAAAGTAGAAGGCGAAGACATACGGAAGGTTCAGAAGAATGAGCTTCTTCATATCGGGTTTGTTCACAGCTCCACACCCCGATCCTTGGTCTTGACCTTGACTTTCTCTTTGTGCTGTGCCTTGCTCTGGGCCATCTCCTGATCCAGCTTGTGCCGGATGGACGGCTGTTCCTTCTGCTTGACGGTTTTGGCGGAGAACTCCTTGAACGCGGCGGTCATAACATCAACATCTCGTCCCTTGAAGAAGACAAGATAGCTGGGCGGCTCAACGGAAACGTCCTTCTTGAGCGCAAAGTCAAGACCGTATTTACTGGCTGTTCGCTCAAAGGACTTGATGTTGCCGTCCGTCACTTCGATGTTGGAGATGGCGGCGTTCTGGCTCATCAGATGCTTGATGGACTGCTTGCCGCGATAGGTTTTTGGCTGCTGCATCTGCTTCTGCGCCTTCTCAATCTCCTGCACGAACTTGTCCAGTGCCTTTTTCAGCACCTCGGCTGAGATTTTGCCGCCCTTGATCATGATTGCAACAACTTTGGTGTTGACTTCATCCTGCATTGCAGTGATACCTCCTTTCCTTGAAATGATTGAGGGAATGCTGCCTCAGCTAAGGCGGCACAATCCGGCAGTAGATGATTTTCATTTACACTGTCCTCCTTTCCGAGCATTGCTCACGATGTATTCATTAAAGAGTGTCTTCACAAAGGCTATAATCGTAGGTCTTCGGCTTCTTTGACCCTGCCGATCTGTCCTGCCCGTAGAAGTCATGATTGACGAGCGCGGAGTAGTAATTGTCTATCGTCAGAGAGGCGTTATACAGAGCGGTCAACAGGTACGCCCGGATATTACGGATGTCTGACGGGTTCTTGTTCATTGCTTCCAGAACGTACTCTATGTGGCTGCTATTCATCTTGAGAAAGCGGGACTTAACCACTTGCTGCGGCATATCCTCGCCATTGATACGGATGGTCGGAGCGGTAGAGCAGACGGCATCCAGCATGATGTCCATGATCTCCCGGAAGCGGTCTTTATCGAACTTCGGATCCTGACAGAGAATGTTGTAGTCAAGATTCTCTTTGATAATCTCTTCATACTCGCTTCGCTCATCCATCCTGTCCATCACATCAAGATTGATGGATTGATAGTTCTTTGAGAGAGTATTTCTTTCTTGAGTAATTACTTGGATAGTATTTCTTTGTGCGGGATTTTCCCTATGGGGATTCTTCACGTCTGGATTCTCCACATCGGGATTTTCCCTGTGTGGATTATCCCTGTGTGGCAAACCGGCTTGCGGCATCTCATAGATGTCGAACTCCGTGCTGACCATTCTGCCCTTATCATCTCTGCCACGGTGACGGACAAGGTAGCCGTTTTCCTCAAGCTCCTTGAGTGCCGAAAGTATGGCGTCGGGACCTTCCTTGCAGAGTGCCGCAAGACCACGGGTGGAGAACTGCCAGCCGTCGTTGAAGGACAGCATCTTTGAGAGAAGACCGACTGCTTTGAGGGAGAGGTTCTTATCTCTCAGGTGGGTATTGCCCATGACCGTGAAGTCACGGGTTTTATTGACGCGATAGACTGACACATGATCACCCTGCCATTTCCGTAGATACTTCAACGCCGCAGATTCCAAAGTAGCGGATGCGGATGATGTTCTTGCCCTTCGGGGTGAAGTAGGTCTGAGAGCCGGTATAGCAGAAGGTCACGAAATCCCGGACGATGAAGAGTCCTTCGTTGCTCTTCTTGTTGTAGGGAAGAAGCTGACCGGAGGGAGAGCGGAACAGATACCCTTCGTTAAGCAGGAATTTGACGAACTTGCGCTCCGGGATTTTCAGTTCCTTCGCCGTGGTGCGAATGTTGGTGCAGTCATCTGGATTGACGAAGGCGTCAAAGTAATCGGCTTTCGGTCTTGCGATGCCCAGCTCCGCTTCAAGGGCATTGGCGCGATTCGTTTCCTTGAGCAAGGTCTGCGCAAGCTCTATGATGACCGCCGGTTCCTTCTGAATGCGGTCCAGCAGGGATTCCGTCATGTAGCAGCCGGTCTTGCGGATCATGGGAACAACCTCATCGAACAGCCAGTGTTCAAATCTTTCCGCCGAGGGGAGTTTGCTATGGACAATTAGCCTGTAAACATCACCCTCCGTAATGTAGGAAAGGGACTGCGTACCGCCGCTCGTAAGGGTGTCCCGTTTTAGGACACCCTTGCAATGGTCAATAATTGCCTTGCCGGGTCTGGCATATCCCAATGCTCTTGCAACATCTGAGCCGCAGAACAGAAGTGTTTCTCCGTCGAGGATCGTCCTCACCTCACCGAACTGTTCATTCTTGAAGACTTCGATTTTGTTATCCATGACAGGTTTCCTTTCCGGCATCAGATGTGCCACTTTGATTTTTGAGTGTAGAAACGGGATTGCAGCAGTAGGGACACTCTGCAAACACGCAGGACTGATATTTCCAGTGAGGACGGTGAAAGCGGCAGCTTCGGCACTCAGGGAGAATGCCATCCGCGCCGCTGTCAAAATGCTCAAAGCCGGGTATGGTCTGCATCAGCAATTCCAGTGCTTGCAGATCACCGGCTGTCATGCGTTTCATGCTTAAAAACTCCTTTCCTTCGCCGCATCGCCAGCAAATATTCCGGCTTTTGGGCAACAAAAAAAGAGGGTTTGCTTCTTACTCCAAATTGGAGAAGAAACAAACCCTCTTCGTTTACGATGTAGTTCAGATGATTTCTCGGATGGTATGAATGACACCGAGCAGCAGCCCGATGAAGAAGGCAAGTCCTCCGATAAGACCGCCTATGATTAAGTTCAATGCGAAGATGCCGACTGAGCCGGAGATACCGTAGCCGCTGGGAACGAGCCAGAGGCACATCCTCCGGATGCCGAATGGCAAGCCGACGCAGATCCACATAAGGAAGTAGTCACATACGCCGTCAGGCATATAGATCGGCTTGAGAAATGACGCGAGGCAGAACGCAAGCGCGATTGGAAGCAGAACCTCCTTCAAGAAGACTTTGATAGCACCCACTATATCCTCCTTCTGCCGGAAGTGTGCAGCGGCACACTCCGGCTTGCTTGATTATTGTGAAAGTCCTTTGTTTTCGGTCAAAAAAAGAAGGGACTAAGCCAGAATGCCTTGGTTTTCAAGGTCTTTCTGATTTAGTCCTATTATCGCACAATAATCCTTAACGACAACGCGCTTGATCTTGCCCGCCTTGATGTCGGCAAGCATCCGCTGGAATCCGGGCCTGTTGAAGTTGGTTCCCGAATATCCGTCGTCCTCGTCGTAGTGGCGGATGGCGGTATAGCCGTGATCCCGGCAATACTTTTCCAAAATCCGCTTCTGATTGCTGATACTGTTGCTCTCGCCGTCCAGCTTATCTTCTTGGGAAAGACGCTCATAGCAGGCGGTAATGCCCTCGGCTTCCTCCTGCGGCTGGCTGTGGACATAGAATTGCAGCACTGTGTTTTGGATGGCCGTCTTGGTTTCCTCGCTCAACGGCGCGTCGTTGGATACGCGCTGAAAGGAAGTGACTGGCTGTTGGTACATTTGATTGTCAAGGTTCAAAGTAGTATCGTTATTCCGTGTCGCACGGGGGTTCCGTGCAATCACCATTTCCGGCTGTTTGCTCATAAGTTCCTCCTATTCCGCAGCCGGAAAACGAGGCATGATACAAGTATATTATACCATATCATGCCCCATCCGTCTGCTTGTAGGAAATGAAAAAATCTTTAATTTTTAAGTGGCTGCCTTGCTCAAATCGTTTTGGAGCAGCCGACGGATTTTCTTGACTGCGGTTTCTTTCGCGCCGTCTTTGACGGTCGCTTTCACAATATATCGAACGCCTCCGATCTCGTACTGACGTACAACGGGGGCGGTCTGGTTCTGACTTGTTACTGTACTCATACAGTGATCCCCCTTTCGCTTACATTGGTGTAAAACGAAATGGGCAGTACGGACGGCTGCTGGCACAGCTCCACGGGAATCTCACCCCGGCCCATGCTGATGGGTGCGCCGCGCAATGCTTTGAGGGCGTTCAACGCGGGAGTATCATTGTCCTGCCTGTACGTCGTCGCCCACAAGTTGCCACACTTGTTTTACAGCCCGGTTTGATCGCTCCGCTTTTTCCTACTGGAAAGCCTCATGGCGCACCTGCCGCACGGCTCGGCACAGACAGAATGTGTCCGTTTGCCCTATGATGCGCCGCTATATACGGGCATATTTTTCAAAGAACTGTGACGCCACAGACCTTTTGCTGGCGGGGAAAGGGTAAGCCGCCGCATCCAGCCGGGCGATTATCGTTAATCTTTAACGATGGCTTGGATCAACCTGATCTCTAAACACCGCTTCATGTACTCGTCCACACACAAATGAGGGTAGCCGTCCTCGTCATAGAGCGTCCGGGTGCACAGACAATTCATGTAATTGTCATAGTACCGAAGCAGCCGTTCTACGGCTTGGGGATCGCCTGCACGGGCGGACACATACACTGAAAGCGGCAAAGGCTCTTTGCCTTTGTAAGCAGGTTCTTTCATCCGCGTCAACCTCCTTCCGGCATGAGCGCCATCAACTTTACACGCAACTCTTTCAGTGTCTTTGTCCTGTGACGCTGGACGGCGCTGCGGGACATCCCTGTGAGGCTGGCGATCTCGCCGTCTGCCATATCCAGTACGCAGTACAGGATCAAAATGCTTTGTTCCTGTTCCGGCAGGTTGGCAAAAGCGTCGGCTACAAGCTCGTTGTCGATATGTAAATCGTACCCATAAGAGCTAAACACAAAGCTGTCGCTGGGATAGCGGTCTACGGTGCAGAGCTTGTCCAACTCATGCTGCGGCAGGTCGCCGAACATCGTTTCACGATCTCTTTGACGCTTCATATTCCGCAGATAAGCCCGTGCCTCGTTCTTCAACACTTTTTTGCAAAAGGCATCAAACTGGCCTCGTCCATAGTCGCGGGGGATAGCTTCCATCATTCTCACCCCCTTTCTGTTGGGGGATTGGGTGGTTCTCTCCCTTTCCGCTACTACTAATCCTGCGATACCCTTTGCTGCCCGCTGAACGCCTCCTTTTTTGACTTTTTTGAAAAAGGTTCCAGAGCAAATTTGAAACCGCAGGAAATGACAAAAATCGCCCGGCAGGTCGTAGACCCACCGGACGAAATGAAAAGCGATATGAAGTTGCGTTACATAGTATAGTTCATATTGTTGGCCAGAGCTGCCCCCTGTTGGGCACAGGCTTTTTTTAAGAAGTTACGCTTTTGAAAAACAGGATATATCAGCATGGCGGCTCCCTCCGTGGGCCGCCGATCCTGCGCCGGGCAAAGAAAAGCGGCGGCCTTGATTTCTCAAAGCCGCCGCAGATTGAATAAGCACGCCAAAGGGCTGCTGAACGACGGCTTTTTTTCTTTGCCGTCATTCAGCAGTTTAATCAACTATTTTTGTATCTGAAATGTAATAGAAACGGTAAAAGTATCATTTATCACATTTCCCGTTATAAAACCATTCAGGCGTTCTACCAACTCTTTGGCGATTGATAACCCTAATCCTGTTGAGGTTGTGCTTCTCGCTTCATCCGCTTTATAAAAGCGATCAAACACTTTACTGGCCTCAATCGGTTCATGTGCCTGATAGTCATTTTCAAAGGAAATTTGTATGGTATCAGTATTGTTTATAAGACGAACATAAAGATGTTTATTCCCGTGTTCAATGCAATTTTTTAATATATTCTGGAAAATGCGGCGAAGTGCAGGTTCGTTTCCTTGAATAAACACATCCTGTTCGGGAACATCAATAAACGGCTCAATAGCTTTTTGTTTAATATCTTTATAGAAGCTAAAAAGTACACTTAAAAGTATTTCATTCACAGCACATGGGGATAACTCAATTTCATACGCTTTATTTGTCAATTTGGCATAAGTAAATAACTCGTCCAGCATTTCTTTTAAAGAGAAAAGGCGGTCAGAGATAACAGCGGCATATTGTTGTCGTTCCTCTGGATCATCACTTTTCAATAGGAGCTGGAAATATCCGTCCATAGAGGTCAAAGGTGTGCGTATATCATGGGAAAGGTTGATTATGGTATCTTTCAGATGACTTTCATTGTCTGCAATCTCTTTCCTTAAAGCGGCGGTCTGCTCAATTAGGGTATTCAATTCATCTGTCAGCTCGGCAACACAGCCCGATTTCTGGTCGCTGGTTATCAACATATTTGTTTCATGCTGGTTCAAAAAAGAAATCTGGTTTTTGACATTTTTAATCTGGCGTCGATAATAAAAAGCCAACCCTATCCCTAAAACGGCTATAACTACCAAAATGATACACGCAACCGCCATCTTTTCACCTCTTTTCTCATATATCTTTCTTCTGCATCATAAGCCCACTTAAACTTCCCATCAGGATCAACGTGATTATTGCGATAAGAAGGGCTTTCAGGTATAATGAGCCGCCGCTTGCCATAGAAAGAAGCCCTACATTTCCTGATGATAGATAGTTCATAATACTAAAGTCTGCAATCTCTTTTAGACGGGGAATAATGTTTATCAGCAACGCATCCACAACCTGTAAAATTCCTGCCGCCAGCAAAATCCCTGTCAACAGGCTTGCTACCACATTTTGAAATAGGTAAACAAGGAACAGGATCACGCTGCCATAGGCAATATGAAGTAGATATTGCATCCCTAAATACCCGATGAATTTTCCTGCCTCCTGAATATGAACATATCCAAAAAAGAGAACACTTCCGGCCATGATTGCCAGAATTGCCGCAACCAACAGTACAGCAGTAAAAATTGCAATCGAAAGAAGTTTCCCAATTACAAACTCCCAACGATGTCTGGTCTGTCCGGCGATATTCTTGATAAATCCTGTTCGGATTTCGTTGCCCGCAAAAAGCGCAATAAATGCCACCAAAAACATCAGAAGTAATTTGCTTTGAATATTCATAGAAACAAGCTCTGGCAACGGGATTTTTGCACCAGTACACCATTCAGGCGATACCTGACCGATATAAATACCCCAATTCACTTCATCGCCAGTTTCTCGCAGGGTTTCCATTGCAGACGGGGTTTGCTGATAATAAGAAATATCCTGCTGTGTCATAAAAACAGAAGCAAACATCATTAGCATGGCAGCCGCCAGCACAATATAGGTGTACTTGCTCTTGAACATTCTGTATAAATCCATTTTTATTACTTTAAGCATGATCCACACCTCCTGTCAGCCGCAGGAAATAATCTTCAATGGACTCATTCGTGACGGAAATGGAATGAATATAGATATTCTTCCGTGACAGCTCCATTGTGATTTTTCCGCTTTCGTTCAGCCGTTCAAAAATGTGGATGGTGTTTTCATCAGCCACACGATAATCTTTGAAACCGAGTGCGTCCAGCACTGGCAGGGCTAAATCGGGATGTTCCATCTTAATTTCGATATGTTCCCGGCAAGTAGCTTCTAATTCCTCACGACTTAACTCTTTTACAAGTTGGCCCTTATCAATAATTGCATAGTTTGTAGCGATTTTAGAAAGTTCCTCCAAAATGTGACTGGAAATGATGATGGTTAGCCCTTTTTCTTTGTTCAACCGAAGCAAAGTTTCCCTGACTTCTGCAATTCCTTCCGGGTCAAGCCCGTTAATAGGTTCATCCAGTACGAGAACATCAGGTTCCCCCACAAGAGCCATACCAATACCAAGCCGTTGCTTCATCCCCAAAGAGAAGTGTCCTACTTTCTTTTTCCCTACATTGCCCAAACCGACAATATTCAAAATATTCTCAATGTAGCCGGGGCGGTGCAATCCTACACAGATACATTTCAGTTTCAGATTATCATAAGCGGACATATCAGGGTAAAGCCCCGGTGCTTCAATCAATACCCCAATGCGGGAGATAACCTTGTTTCGCTCTGCGCCGTGATACCCGAAAAAGGTAATATCCCCGCTGGTAGGTTTGGAAAGCCCGCTAATCATTTTCAAAAACGTTGTCTTACCCGCACCGTTTTTTCCCATCAGGCCATAAATTTCGCCTTGCCGGATATGCAGGCTGATATTATCAATGGCTGTCTGCCTTTTGAATTTCTTTGTTAAGCAATCCGTAGACAAAAGATATTCCATAACATATTCCTCCTTTGCTTAATCTAAATACAGTGTACCGCAGCAGTACAAATACATCGCAAAGGAATGTTTAAGAAATCATCAAGATTTAATCGGCCAGCTTAAAGCCTACGCCCCAGACCGTTTCAATGTATTCTTTATCGGAAAATGCCTTGATTTTCTGACGGATATTGCTGACATGGACGTTAATGGTTCGATCTTCACCGATATACAGGTCGTCCCACGCATAGTCATATATTTCCTTTTTAGAAAATACCCGTTTAGGGTTCGTAATCAATAGCTCCAAAATCTTAAACTCTTGTCGAGTAAAGGAAATGGGGTGTCCTAAAACGGAAATGCTGTGTTCTGTAATGTTCAAAACCATATCCTTGTAATGATAAACGCTTTCTGTCTTATCTGTGCTGTGTTTTCTAATCTGAACGGCCACCCGTGCTACAAGTTCATCAATTTCAAATGGCTTTGTTATATAATCATCTGCCCCGGAAAAGAGCAGATTTACCTTTGTATCTAATTCGTCTTTTGCCGAAACAACAATGATAGAGGTATCTAAGTACGGCTTTATTTCTTCGACAATACTGTTTCCACTCTTTCCGGGAAGCATTAAGTCCAAAATAATCACACTGAATTTTTCCTTATTGAGATATAGCATGGCTTCTGTTCCAGAAAACGACTGTTTACATTCATACCCTGCCTTTGTCAACGCTGATGCCACCATATTGTTAATATCAGTATCATCTTCGACAATTAAAATTTGTTCCATGTTCTCACTTCCTACTTTCCTTATATCGTCTATCAATGGGCTTGACTGCATCCTTTGGGATCAGCCAGATTGTAGCCATCTTCACAGCGCCGGGAATACGGCCACCGGCGCAATAGTAGTTTACCCGTCGAGGCGTTACACCCCATTTTTCACTCGCTTCTTTCAAAGTCATATACTCCATAGCGCACCTCCACAACGTACATTATAGTTCTTTTGCTCGAACAATGCAACGAACAAAATATGAATAATAAAGTTTAAATCACCTACATATAACAACATTCCATCGAGATACTATGAACTATACAATGTAAACGGGTGATGCTATATGGCGAAAGTTGAAGATTGCCCCGGCTTTGAAACTTTCGGCGCAGATGTGAAAGCTGCGCGGAAAGCAAAGCACCTGACGCGCAAGGTGCTGGCCGAAATAGTGGGAATTGAATGGCGCTATCTTGCCAATATTGAAAATAAAGGCACGATCCCCAGCCTCCCGGTTGTGATCCAGCTTATCAAAGTCTGCGGGCTTCCCGTGGAGCAGTATTTCAACCCGGAAATCATACGAGGGGACAGCGAACAGCGGCAGCGGGTTAGCCACAAGCTGAAACTTTGCCCGGAACACTATTTGCCAGTCATTGAGGGCGCAATCGACGGGGCGCTGAAAATTGAACAATCAGCGAAAGAAACGGGGGATGTGTGAAAGCATCCTCTGTTTTCCGTTTTGCCAGAGGGCCGTAAGGCTCTCTTATTTTTTTGCCCTTTTTTCAGAGAAATCCCGTATTTTGCGGGCAGTTGGACGTGTTGGGAGCGTTTTAGTAGCGGAGAAAAAGAAACGTAGCAAGCATAGGAAGTGTAGCCACACTTCCGAAAACCGGCCCGCCCCTGTCCCTGCGGGCCGTGGCCGGTTGCTTGTTGGGGAAATCCCCAAACCCCTGTTCAGAAAGGACGGTGAATGAATGGCAAACCGAACACGAAACTTTGTGCTGCGCGTCCCTGTGACGCCGGAAGAACGGGCCTTGATCCAGCAGAAAATGGCCCAGCTCCATACGAAAAACTTTTCCGCCTATGCCCGGAAAATGCTGATTGACGGGTATATCGTCCACATGGACACCAGCGACATCCGGGCGCAGACCGCCGAGCTGCAAAAGATTGGCGTCAATGTCAATCAGATTGCCCGGCGTAGGCTGTGAATAGGAAGCTGTCACTTGGATATTCGTCTACTGTGCAGAGCTTGTCCATTTCTTGCTGCGATAAGGCGCTGAACTCGATTTCCCGGTTCCGCTGGCGGCCCAAATCCCGCAGGTGGGTTCTGGCCTCGTTGCGGAGAACGGTTTTGCAGAAAGCGTCAAACCGGCAGCGTTCTCCATAACCATCAGGAGTGTACTTCATCTTCTCACCCCCGATCTGCGGGAGAGTGAG
>OOCF01000167.1_pt1 | contig 35097 bp, 38 predicted proteins | sample 1671001 | NCBI WGS metagenome assembly OOCF01 (sample SAMN06348112, study PRJEB24527) | human gut metagenome | biome: human gut; feature: ankylosing spondylitis patient; material: feces | host: Homo sapiens | place: China | collected 2015-10
CTCTATTCTGGGTTTACTGGGATGTGGATATGGAAACAAGCGAGCTACGCAGAGCGATAGTATAAATCCTTATATTCCGGTAGCCGCACAGATTACAATGGATAAGTTGCCGGGCGTGCTGAAAAACGTACAGGCAGGACGAACGGAATATGATTTTACGGGTATCTGTGCCAATGGTGTGGATTGTATCTATTTCATGCAGGATAACGGAAAGTTCTACATTGATTTTGAAGCCATGAGCAAAGACCAGCTTCCCTATCTGGATACATTGAAGCAGTTTGCCAAAGAGCATAATTACCCAATTATCGAAACGACCTATAACAACACGCCCATAGATTACGATCATGTGAAATTTGCTCCGGTTCTAAGCCTGAAAGTCAATGCGGATATTGACAGCATCGTTCATGTCGGAAAATTGATTGAACAAACCATTTTCAAGAATAACGATCAGACCATTTACGATATAGTGCCTTAGAGGGCATAAGGGAACTACTATGGGAATAACAAGCGGATGCGCTGCCCTAACAATTAAAAAAACAACTCAAAATAGAGAATGAAAGGAAGAATCTTATTCATATTGATAATTCATGCAATGATAGCAACTGCATGTGTCAACTCAAAAAACAAAAAGACGGATCAGAATGAACCGTTAGTCATGGCTGGCAAAACTGCTGAACGGGCATTACAGCTTGCCGGAGCAAACCGCAATAATCCGGATTCGCTGGCTTTAGCGATTGAACTGATCGATGGGGCAATCGTGCTTGTAGACCAGTCGCAAACATCTGATGATGACAAGTCGTGGTTCTATCACACACTCTATGGGCAAAAATCCCAGATACAGTGTTGTCAGGGAAAGTTTGACACGGCACTTGCCACGCTGGATGATGCAGAGGTAAAATATGGTGCTTTTTGGATGAACTGGTTTTTAAAGGCTATCATATCCGATTTTACGGGAGATACTGCGTCTGCCAACTTGAATTATGAGAAGGTGATTGACTATTGCGACTCTAATTTAAAGGAAACGGATCAAAGTACTCAAGAGTATTTGAACATGCTCGTCACGTGCATTACAGCTAAAGTGAATAGATACGGTAAAGAAGCGGTAAAAGAGGATATAGAGGCGTTGAAAGCCCGAAAGGATTATACCGATGGCTCTCCTGTTTATCATGTCGTTATTGGATTTGAGGATTGGGATAAAGAGGTGTATTTCAAAAGTTTATGGGGAATAAAAGAATAGAATTGGATATGAGAGACAAGGATTCCGGGAAAAAGACATTCTGGATTTACCCTACAAATAAGTTTGTTTGGGCAGGAGTTGTCATATGCAGTATATTCAGTGCATTTATGATCTACTTTTTATGTGTAGCCAATTTAAGTGAGAATAAAGTCCTCTTTATTTTCCTGTTGCCCATATCTTTGTCTATCCTGTTAATCTGTTGGGCACTACCCAGTAAGATTTTACTTTGTGAGGATAGAATAGAAGAACGAAGCCTGTTCGGGAAAAGAAGCATCCGGGTGGATGAGATAAATTCGTGGGGAGTTGTGCAAATGTATAAGCCCTACCGTTGTAAAGAGGGTATTTATTCTTATATACCTGCCAAGTCATTCAAGCCTTCCCGTAAAATAGAGGAGAACATGATTTTCTCGTATAGCCTGTTTTTATCCAATATTCCGCACTATGACGGGAAAAAGAAAGATTCGTCCCAAACAGATAAAACTATTTTTGTCAGTTACCGGAAAGAAGTGTATATTGCACTGGAAAAGCATCTGAAAAGAAAAACACACAATGAATAAAAGAATCATTTCATTTATCTGTGCAGGATTGGTCGCAACAAGTTGCGTGTCCTCACTCTGTTTCTATGATTATTTTGCCAACGATGGCACTACCAGCAATCCCATCTATTGGATTTTCGACTTTTTCCAGTTATCCATACTGCTGGGACAAGCCGGAATAGGCGTTTATACTATCAATGCGCTTCTACGGCAGAGGAAAGAAGCCGTTTCTTCTTTGGGATATTTTGCGGCTCACGTATTTCTGCAAAATATAACTCCTTTGCTCCAAGCATGGTCTGCGGCTGTCATTACAGAATATCCGCAATGGTTGCTGATGAGTCAGGTCGGTTTTAGCACTGTTCTTTTTTTTACTTTGCTAATCATCCAGCCTGCCTCTCTATTCAGGAAGTCGGAATATATCCCCCGGCTGTTGATGGCTGCATTTTATATCAACTGCGTATATACGGCACTTACCGTCATCGGATTAATTATTACCTTGTAATGATTGCATATAAACAGAATCCAGCACAGCACCTTCCCAATGAATAGCAGGCGGGTATTGTTTCCAACCTCTTTCCGGTGGGGACAGTACCCATGTGGGGACAAATTCGTCCCCAAAAGCCTTATTGTATTCAGGGTTGCTGACGGCATACCTCACTATAATGCGCAGAGGATTGCTGACACCCAAGAATTTGGGGTATGTCGTCGTAGTATTATATTTCACCCCATCCACATAAAAACCGAACTGGCGTACCTTGTGTCCCCCTTTAATGACACCCGACACTTTTTCATAAGTGGCTAAAGTGTATCGGTTGCCTTCTGCCAACGCACGGGCTTTGTGTATGCTATCATACCATGTCCAGCCGGAACCTGCCATTGCAATCAGGCATAAAAGATAAGTGAATAGCGAAGTCTTTTTCCCCTCCGTAGCCCATTGCATTTTCAATAGCGAGCCTGCTATCATGGCAAGGGCTCCCGCACCCAACAGGGAGACACAGACCAAAGCCGGAATGTTCATGTACTCTATCATACTGCCTTAGGATATTCTTTTCTTTAAATAATATACCCAGAAATCAATAGCTTTGCCGATAGCGACACCAAAAACACTGAGTGCCAACGCTATGTAAGCTGCGACAATGAACGGTTGTTCGTCTATCCACCTATTGACAAGTGCGGACATCCGGGCAAAGACACCCCCCGCAACAGTCAGGACGATGGTCAAGACAATATGTATCTCCAGCAGCTTGTCCTGCCGGTCTTCATCTATCCTGTCATCTTTTAAATACCTGACAAGCCACAGGCACGGAACAAACAGAAACAACATGAAAAATGCCATAACAGCCACTTCGTCTCCGGGAATGTCGTGCAATCCCCTGCCGAAAAAGCGAAAACCGGATATTCTAACCAAATAGGGAGTTATCATTTATATCGTTCTCTTTTAATTCTTATTTTTAATCGCCCATTCTTTCTCGATAGCCCGGCGGATCTCTTCCCGGTTATCCCAATTCCTGCCACCGGAAGCGTGCCAACGGCGAGTGGGATTACACCGGCTATTGTAAGCCATATACGGATTTCCGAAAATGACGGTTACACGCACACGCCAGCGCATACAAATGTCATCGGCTACGAATTGCTGTTTGTTGCACAGTATTATTTCCCACTGATTTTCCTTAGCCAGCCGTATCAGGACTTTTTGCTGCTCTTGGGGGGTGAGTGCCGTACTGATGTAATGCAGTTTGAGCGTGTTCTTCTTGTTCAGATAGGTAATGTAAACGACCGCAGCGGAAACAACCGGAAACAATACGACAGACCATACAAACTCCGGTTCTATCGTCTCACCCTTAATCTTTGCCATCAAAAGGCAAAACAGTGAAGCGACAGAAGTAAACAGAAGCATGAAAAGAGGTTCTTTAGGAAAGTAATCTTTTTTCTCCTGCTCTGTCAGTTCTATGCGGCGATTCTTTAGCGTGCGTTCTAATAATTCCTGATTCATATCGGATTCTTTGATTTACAAAGTTACGGATATGACAGGGAAAGGGCAAATTTCAATCGAGAAAAGATAATGGACGGAGCTTGTTTTTACCCTTAACGTGTTAAACTGACGTTAATAAACAAGACGGGAACTGGTTTTCCGCACCTTTCGTATATATTTGATAACAATAAACAGGCGGATATGCGGTATTGATAACAATAGCAAAACAGTATAAAGTAAAGTATGAACAGAAATAAATAAAAATGCAATATGACATGTTTTATTTTTAGGGAATTGGCTTATTGGACATATAAAATGTGCAGCCGGAACCGTTTTCTGGTGAAGGACAAGATGGTTACATGGGTAGCGGTCATGTGGTCGTCAATACCCTTGTGGTGCAACGTGCTGGTTGTGGAACATCTATTCAGCTATTACGTACTGAAAACCGATTTGATGGAAATGCTGCCGCTGAAAAGCCGTTATGATCCGTTATCCCTGATAATTACTTTTTTGCTGGTATCTCCACTGCTCTGGTTCAACTATACGTGTTATCTACGATCCGCGAAGCTGGCAATCCTTGAACAGAAATACAAGGCTATGGGCAGGATGCGGAGAATAGCGGGACAATGCGCCTGTATCGCTTACGTCATTGCAAGTGTCTGGCTGATGGTGTATGTGTCCGATGCGTTTTACATGGGTGAGAAAAAAAAGGTTGACCGGAACCAGTACATGGAACGGCTGGAAAAAATTAGGGAAGACCAGCAGAACAGAATGAAATAAAGTCCATATTACTTTTTCCATTTAAAACAGAATATATGAAAAAGACTTTGAATCAGATTTTAATGGATGAAGCCCGACAAACAGAGTTGCACGAGTGGATGAAAACGGTACAGGTCGCCGTGCGGCAGGCGGATATAAAGAATCCGGCTACGTGGACGGCACTGGAAAAATTGTCTTGGGACGAGGATAATATGCCCTGTCTGGTGAAACTGTTGAAGGAATATTGCCCTTGCCCTTCGTTAAAAACACCGGAAGAAGCGGCTTACCTGATATTGGCTGCTTATCATAACGACAACGATTCTCTGGGATATTTATTGGATATAATGAAAGCATATATCAGGAAGAAAGACCGTGACGGGATATTATTCTTATGCCGGATGCAGGCTGTAATCAACAGGAACGAGGACTATGCGCACCTGAACGGATTGTACAATGAACTGACGGGCTACCTCCTGTGCTGTCGCCGGGGCAGGATTAAAGAATACCGGAGAGGTGAAGCACCCATGTTCAGTGAAGCGGATCTGCATGTTGCGGAAAAGTACCTGCCACACCTGAAAGAATATTCTTTTCGTGACAAGGTGATGGTCGCCTTCCCCACCTCAAAGACCGTCAGGGAACTGGCGGAGAAATGCGGATGTGCGGTGAATACCTTTGAGCGCCGTTTCAAAGAGGAGTTCGGGGCTGCTCCCCGCAAGTGGATAGTGGATCAAAAGGTAAAAAGGGTGGTAACTCTGCTCACCTGTACCGACCTTTCCATGAAGGAGATTGCAGGTGAGTGCGGGTTCGAGTCAAATAACTATTTTTGGGACTTTTGCAGGCGTAACCTCAAAGCTACGCCCACCCAGATAAGAGAAGGGTTCAAGGACGAAAATAAATCCGCCAAACAATATTAGTTATCAGATAATTACGGTTAATTATCAGTACGATTAAGCCATAGAATCCCACTAACTTTGCAGCCGTTTTTAGAAACCTAAAAAGGATTGCATGGATAGATTTTTTGATTCGATGTTACAGGAGATTGACCGCCACACAGGGACGGTCAATCTGGAAGGGGAAAACATTATTCCGGGATGCCGTGAAATGATGAATTACCTGAAAGACAAAATGATTGAACTGAAAGACTTCGCACTGTCACACAAGTTTAAGGACGACGCAGAGGAAATCCGATTTTTTAAGTACCAAAAGCCGCTGATACTCGGACGGCTGCTCTACTTCTACAAGCTATACCAGATCGAGAGCAACCGACCGCCAAGCCATGAGCTTGCCGCAGGTTATTATCAGGGTGAGATAGAGAAGATGAAAGCAGCCTTTGAGAATAGCCTGTCATTCTTCCAGTATTACCGTAGCGGGGCTACGTACCGGGACAATTTCTACTTCAAACGGGGACAAACGGAGATAAGCCCGGAAACGGACACGTTCATTTTCGAGCCGGAAGCGGAGCTATCCACCGGATATGACCGACTGGTCGCCCGGCTGATTGCGGTGGAACTGCTGTTAGCCTTCCTGACAAGGCGGATGCGTGAGCCTGCGGACGGTGAGCCGCTATCGGGAAAGAAACTGTACTGGACGGACAAGAAAGCGGCGGCGGTGGAACTGATATACGGCATCCATGCGGCGGGAAGCGTGGATAACGGGAAAGCGGACATTATCGACATCGTGACGGCATTTGAACGGACGTTCCATATTGATCTGGGCGACGTGTACCACACGTTCATCGCCATGCGGGGACGGAAGAACAGCCGGACGGTGTATCTTGACCAGATGATCGTGAAACTGCTGAAACGGATGGACGAAACGGACAACTAACTTACTGAAAACCAGTGATAGGATTACCAAGTTCATAGCAAGCTGCCAAATTCTCCCTTTATCATACCCTAACCAGTGACAAGCGGCTTGCAGCCGCCGGAAGAACCGAAAAAAGGCTCTCCGGCGGCTTTTTTCGTGCCGGAAAAAATCTTTGGCAAGGTGGTACGGACGTGAAAAGAAAAACAATCGAATAGGCGGACATTTGCGACCATAAATCTAAAAATCAACAGATTATGGAAGTAATAACAATCGAAAGCAAAGCCTTTGCCACCCTCGTGGAGAAGATAGACGGGATAGCGGCATACGTGGAAGCGTCCCGGCAAAGGGAACAGGACGGACAGCAGGGACAGGAAGAGAAGAACAGCCGGACGACGGGCAAGTGGATGACGGGCAGCGAGGTGTGCGAATATCTCGAAATCAGCCCCCGCACCTTGCAACGCTACCGCACGAACCGGATTATCGCCTTCTCCATCTGCGGGAAGAAAATCCGCTACCGCCGCACGGACGTGGAGCAGTTCCGGGAACGGTGGATGCGGGAAACACCCGACAAGCAGATCGACCGGATGGTCGAAGCACACCCTTTGCATGAACGTAAATACAAGCTGTATGGTAAGAAAAGAGGAAATACTGGCAAGGACGAGTAACGGGCTGGATGTGTTCCGCCACTACCTGCCCGTGAAGTGGCGGGTAGGCAGGAATTTCCTGAATCCGCTGTATGAGGACAGCAAGGCTTCGTGCAACGTGTATTATGACCGCCGTAGCGGGACGTACAGGATGAAGGACTTCGGGAACGGGGACTTTTCGGGCGACTGTTTCTTTATCGTGGCGAAAATCAAGGGGCTGGACTGCAAGAACGCAGCCGACTTCGTGGAAATACTGGAAACGATAGACCGTGAGCTGTGTCTGGGTATCAGCGAGGATGTGCCGCCGGAAACGGTACGGGAACGGCAGGCTGCCATGCGGGTTGTTCCCGTAGCGGAAGGAAACGGGATGAACGGTGGCGGAACGGCAGAGCCGACCGGGACGGAAGAACGGGCGGCAGAGCCGGAACACAAGCCACGCCCGTATCGGACGGTGCAGCAGCCGTTCACGGAAAAGGAACTGGAGTATTGGGCTGGGTACGGGATAACGGAAGCGGTGCTGAACCGATACGGGGTGCAGTCGTTGAAGGAGTACCGGAGCGAAACGAAGGACGGGAAAGCGTTCGGTTTCACGTCCACAGCCTTAGAACCGATGTTCGGGTATGCGGGGAAATGGGGCGTGAAGGTGTACCGCCCGAAATCGGAAGTACGGTTCGTGTACGGCGGTCATACGGGAGATAATTATTGCTTCGGGCTGGAAGAGTTGCCACCCAAAGGCGACACGCTGTTCCTGACGGGCGGGGAAAAGGATGTGCTGACGCTGGCGGCGCACGGGTTCCATGCGATCTGTTTCAATTCGGAAACATCGGTGATACCTGCAAAGATCATCCGGAAGCTGGTGTATCGGTTCAAGCATATCGTGCTGCTGTACGATGTGGATAAAACGGGGCTGGAAAGCTCCGAGAAACACCGACAGCAGCTAACTGAGTACGGGGTGAAACGGCTGGTGCTGCCGCTGACGGGTGAAAAGACGGACAAGGACGTGTCGGACTACTTCAAGGCGGGACGGACACGGGACGAGTTCGTGAAGCTGTTCCTTAAAATGCTGGATAGCCTGTACGGTGACACGATGGCGGTGCTGAAATCCTGCGAGATAGACTACGACCACCCGCCACAGCAGGCGGTCGCCATCGTAACCGCCGGGGACGTGCCGCTGGGTTCGGAAGAGAACATCCTCTGCATCACGGGCGGGGAAGGCACGGGAAAGAGTAATTATACGGCGGCACTGGTCGCCGGGGCGATTCAGGAGAAGGAAACGGATACTGACCTGTTAGGGGTTCGGGTAGAGCCGAACCGGAAAGGGCGTGCGGTGCTGCTCTACGATACGGAGCAGAGCGAGCAACAACTGTACAAGAATACGGGGCGGATGCTGCGGCGTGCCGGACGGGAGAAGATGCCGTCCTACCTGCACGTGTACTGCCTGACGGGAATGTCACGGAGCGAGCGACTGACGGCTATCATGCAGAGTATGGATAAGTACCATTACCTGCACGGGGGTATTCATCTGGTGGTGATTGACGGGGTGGCGGACTTGATACGCTGCGCCAATGACGAGGGGGAAAGCGTGGCGTTGATAGACGAGATTTACCGACTGGCGGGGATTTACCGCACGTGCATCGCCGCCGTGGTGCATTTCGTCCCGAATGGGTTGAAGTTAAGGGGGCACTTGGGTAGCGAGTTGCAGCGCAAGTCGGCAGCTATCCTCTCGATAGAGAAGGACGATAACCCGGAAATCTCGGTCGTGAAGGCGTTGAAAGTGCGTGACGGCAGTCCGCTGGATATTCCTATCATGCAGTTCCGCTGGGACAAACAAATGGGGATGCCCGTGTACGTGGGCGAAAAGCCCCGTGCGGAGAAGGAGAAGCGCAAGGAGAAGGAACTGGCGGAAATGGCACGGGAAGCGTTCACCCGGCAGGAGAAGTACGGTTATATCGAACTGTGCGAACTGATACAGGAGATGCTGGAAGTGAAGGAACGCACGGCAAAGGGATATATCCGCTATATGCGTGAGAAGGAAATTGTCGAAAAGGAAGGAGATTACTATGTACACGGACAGGGAAGAGTTTGAAGGCTGGATGCAGCGGATCATGCAGCGGTTCGACACGACCGAAAAGCTGCTGGAAAGGGTACTGAAAAAGAACAGCCAATTAGACGGTGAAGAGGTGTTGGATAATCAGGACTTGTGCCTGCTGCTGAAAGTCGGCATACGGACGTTGCAGCGATACCGGGCTATGGGGCTGCTGCCCTACTTCACGATCAGCGGGAAGGTATTCTACCGGGCGAAAGATGTACATGAGTTTATCCGCAACCGATTCGATGCAGTGGCGGAGAGAAAGCGTAAATGAAAAGTGAACGGTTGCCCTGCTTTGTCGTGAGATAAGGCGGGGCTATTCTTTTGTAGTTCGGTTGGTTTGCACTATATTTGCAACAGAAAATATGAAAGTTCACTGCCCGGCTTGAACGCAAGCGGGTTTTGATTATATAGATTGTACGTTCGCTGAACGTCTCGGTACGAAAACTGGCACTTTTCACTAAGAAACGGGATTACGGCGCAATGCACATGTTGTATGCACATACAGCGTGTCTTGCCTGTTTCGTTTCTTAGGTATGCCAGTACCTCGTACCGGAATAGCGTAATTCACGCTGTTTTTTTATGGCAGTTGGCGGGCATAACCGATAAAAAGAAAAGTGTTATGAAACAGATTACTTTGTATGTGTACCAAACCATTGACGGATGCCCTGCCCGTGCCGACAAGCAGGTGGACGATGCTGTTCTGAAAGCCGATTGCCTGCTCTTGGATGAAGAAACTTATCTGGATGTATTTATGAATCACCTCGGCTGGCCGCTGACGGAGAAAGAAACTTTTGTAGTGGCGCAAGCCGATTGTAACCTGACGGAAAAAGAAGGGGTGCAGTTCATTACGGGGGATGCCGTGGCGGAACTCTCACGGATGAAAGCTGCGGGTAACGGGGTGATGGTCGCCTACGGCGAAGGAATTGCGGCTGTGCTGCTCAATAGCGGGCTGGTGGATGAGATCGTGGTAGTTACGCTGCCGAAGGTCGCAGGGGGTGAAGAAAAGGCTTTGCAGCATATTACTGGGGACGGTGCGGCGTGGGTGGTACGGTCTTGCAAGGTGCTGGACGGCGAGAAGGTAAGGATAGTGTATGGAAGGGTATAATTTGTGCATCAGTGATGCACAAATTCAAATCGTATCTTCACTATCCTGTAACTCCCAACTAAGTTTATTCTCCAATTCTTCAATGGAAGGTAATCCGGATTTAATATCTTTGGGTAATGCCCTGCCTAATTCGTAGTCTGAAATACCGATAGGCTTGTGTACGTCACGCAAAGCGTATTCAGCCATAATACGGTCTTTGTTCTGACAAAGCAGCAAGCCTATTGTCTGGTTATCCCCTTCCCGGCAAAGAATATCGTCCACTGCCGAACAGTAAAAATTCAGCTTGCCGATATATTCGGGCTGGAACTCCCCCCGCTTCAACTCCACAACTAAATATCGGTGCATAAAGGCATTGTACATGAGGATGTCGATATAAAAATCCTTTCCTGAAACTTCGATGTGGTACTGCCTGCCCATGAAAGCGAAACCTGCCCCCATCTGGAGAAGGAACTTCTCTATATGTTTAATCAAACCTAATTCCACGTCCCGTTCGTCGTACTCGTCGGTAAAAGTCAGCATATCGAAAATATAGGGATCTTTCAAGGTTTCTTTCACCTGCTTGGCTTGTATTTCGGGAAGGGTGGTATCGAAGTTGTTTGCCAGTGCGCCGTGAATATTGTAGTAGTCCTGATTGATGGCTTCGACCAGAAAGTTACGCCCCCAACCGTTTTTAAGGCACTGTATCATATACCAATACCGGGCTTTGAGGTCTTTTACCTTTTGCATCAGAATAACATTGTGTGACCAGCTTAGTTGTTTAACCGGAAGGATTAAATTTGACACTTCTAATTTGGCAACAGGTTGTTGCCAAATTGTAAGTTCTTGATTATATTCTTTATAGAACTGAATCATGCACCTGCAATTACGTGGTGAAAAGCCTTTTATCTTCGGATAATCATTCTTTAAATCTTTGGATAACCGTTCGAGGGCATTGTTGCCCCAACCGATTTGCTTCTGACTTTCGGATAGCAGTTTGCCAATGTCCCAATACATGGTAAGCATTTCTTCATTGGCTGCGTAGATAGCCTTTTTCTGGGCGAGTGCTACACGTGCCTTGACTTGTTTAAGCAAGGTTGCATAGCTAAAGATATTGTTCTGAATTTCCATTTTATTCTTTTTTATTTGAGATTAAAAGCGTTCGGGGTATTGCTGCTCTGAACGTCTGCCATCCGGTCACAGGAAAAGGCAAAGCCGCCCTTTCGGAGTGACCGATTGGCAAAGGTGTTGTTATGGGATTAAGGGTATAATACCCGGAAATCCCGTGATCCGCCGTTGTCTATGAGTTCGTTACGGTGCAGCCAACGGAGAATTTCAGTGCCGGACTGACTGCCGAAATTACGGACACAGTACAGCCGGGAAAGGCGATACCTTTTCAGGTGGATCAGCAAATGTTCAGTTGTGAAAATGCTAAGTTCCCGACAAGCCTTGACGACACGCTGCGAGAAGCCGAGCCTATCCAACGGGGTATTCAGCAACTCACTGTGCTTGCCCGGTCTGCCCCTCTTTTTTTTCTGCTGTACATCGTCATAGATGGTATCTACCCGGTTACGCTCGAAGAGGGCGAAAAGGGATGCGCTGTCAATCATCAGGACGTTATCGAAACGGGCAAAAGCGATGTGGTTGCCGTTCATCCAGAGGGTGATGCGCTGCACGTCCGTTCCACAGATACGGGCAGCTTCTTCCACGGATAACCAGCCGTTCATCGTCTGCCGCCCTTTCCTTTTGCCTTGTCCGTGCGGGGCGGGAACTCGTACACGGTGCGGAAGTCCTTGTCGAAGGTGACGTGCGCATCGAAGGTTTTGCCGTCCTTGTTCTTAAAGCCTTTGATTAGGGATGTTTTGCCTTTGGTTACAAGGTCGGTAATCTGTTTGTCGGTAAGCTCCTTCCCGCCCTTGTTGCGAAAGATGGTAACGCCACAATCCACGTTGCTGCACTTGGCGACTTTCGGATAGAAGAGGATGCGCCCGGACTGGCATTTGGGGCAAGGGATGCGTTCCCCGTCCGCAACCGATACCTGCACCTGCAAAAGTTCCTCGGTAATCTGGGCGGTATAGACTTCGATTCCTTTGCGGAACGTGGCTGCGTCCATTTCGCCCGTTTCGATGCGGGCAAGAGCGGTTTCCCATTGTCCGGTCATTTCGACATCGGCAATGCGTTTGCCCTTTACGGTATGGTACACCGCCAGACCTTTCTCGGTCGGGACAAGGTTCTTCTTGTCACGGCGCACGTAGTCACGGGAAAACAGGGTTTCGATAATGGACGCACGGGTGGCGGGCGTGCCGATACCGATGTCTTTCAGGCTGTCCCGCAGTTCGGTTTCCTGCAACTCCTTGCCGCAGCTCTCCATAGCCGAAAGCAGGCTGCTCTCGGTGTGCAGGGGACGGGGCTTGGTCTGTTTCTCCACATTCTCCGCCGATTGCAGGGGGAAGGTTTCGCCGGGCTGCAAAGGCGGAAGGGCGGCGGATTCTTCTTCCTCGTCTTTCTCGCCACGGACGGCACGCCATCCGGCGGACTTGATAACTGTCCCTTTGGTGGTAAAGTCGCTACCTGCTGCGGTAAAACGGACGGTTGTAACGTCCTTTACGCAACGGGCGGAGAAAGATTCGAGCAGGCGGGCGGCGACCATATCGTACACCTTGCGTTCGTCCTCCGGCAGTTCGCCGGGCAGACATTCGGTGATAATCAGGGCATGGTGATCGGTGACTTTCGCTGCGTCCACGCTGCGGCGGTTGAGTGCCGTCCCTTTCAGGGTGGCGGCACAGGCGGAGAAAGCGGGGTATTGTTCCAAAAGGGCGATGCGGGACGGGATTTCGTCGAAAACATCGTCGGAGATAAAGCGGGAGCCGGTACGGGGGTAGCTAAGTACCTTTTTCTCGTAAAGCGACTGTGCTATGGAAAGGGTTTTGTCTGCTGAAAAGCCGAGCTTGCTGTTGGCTTCCTTCTGTAACGTGGTGAGGTCGTAGAGCAACGGCGGTTCTTGGTTCACTTCCTTGCGCTGCACATCGGCAACCGTAACCGTACCTGTGGCGGTAACGGCACTAAGGGCGGTGGTTGCTGCCGGAAGGGTTTCGTACTTGTGTTCGGAGATGGCGGAGAAGGGCGTGCCGTCCTTTTCTGCCGTGACCTTTAGCTGGTAATAGGTCTGCGGGGTGAAATCCTTGTTCTCCAGATACCGGGAGCAGATCATCATCAAGGTAGGTGTCTGCACCCGTCCGAGCGAGAAAATTCCCTGTCCGGCGGCGATGGAAAGTGCTTGAGTGCTGTTGATACCGACCAGATAGTCGGCGATGGCACGGGCTTCGGCGGCACGGTAGAGGTTATCATAGTCGCTGCCGGGTTTGAGCTTATCCAGCCCGTCACGGATGGCACGGTCGGTCAGCGAGGAAATCCACAAGCGGACGAAAGGTTTGCGGCAACCGAGGTAATTGTAAATATAACGGAAGATTCCTTCTCCTTCACGACCCGCATCGGTTGCCACGATGATCCGGTCGGACTGGGCGAAAACTTCGTCAATGACCTTTAGTTGTTTGAGTACGCCGGGATCGGATTTGTACTCTTTGCCTTCCCGTATCTGGCGGGGTATGAACTTGAACTCCTGCGGGATGATGGGAAGGTTTTCACGGCGGAAGCTGGAGAACCCGTAAGCATCGGGCATGGCAAGCTGGACGAGATGGCCGAACGCCCAGGTAACGAGGTAGTCGTTGCCTGAGAGGTAGCCATCGTGACGCTGGCGAACATTCAACACGTTTGCTATGTCCTTCGCAACGGAAGGTTTCTCGGCGATAATTGCTGTAATCATATTTCTTTGTTTTTTAATGGTTTGACAAAAAGTGTCCCGCCACTTGGGGACGGGACACCTCGGATAGTTACTTGTGATCATCTTACCGGATAAGACGGGTATCAGAGGCGGGGACTTTTGCGCTGCCGGGGTTTGGGCTTGTCCTGTTGCTGCTCCTGTTTCTTATCTTCTTTCTTGCCCTCTTTCTGTTCCTGCTTGCGGTCTTGCTGTTCCTTCTGCTCTCCGGTGGGACGGGTTTGTGCGGACTGCAAGGCTTCTTTCAGGCTCTTGGTGGCTTCGTTGGTCTTGCCCTCGGAATTGACGGCTACCTGTACCTCGTTCTCGACGGCGGGTTTGACACGTCCCTCTTCGAGTGCGGTCTTGTAATCCTTGGGGAACATGAAGGCGGGGTATTTCTGTCCGGGCTGCCATGTGATGTACCCCTGATAAGGTTTGCCGTTCTTGTCTTTCAAACCGGAAACTTTGACCGTGCCGCCGCCCGCAAGTTCCGTTTGCGACTTTTCGGTAAGTTCCTGCTTGCGGAAGGTCTTGGGGACTTCCTGATTGGCGGTCTGTTTCTGCAACTCCTTGTGTGCGTCCATCGCCAGTTTAGCCCGGTCATTGAACAGCAATTCAAGTTGCATCTTGGCGGCGTTGAACTGGACGGGGGCTTCGTAGGTTTTGGGCTTCTGCCCTTCTTTGGTTTTGGTCTGGAATTTACATACCACGGCTTCGCCCTTTTTTAACTGTGCCACCTCGTCAGGGGTGAAGGTATGCCCGTTCTTTTCCGCCGGGATGCGCACCTTGTCAGCCGGGAAGGATGCCAGTTCGTTCGTTTTCTGGTTACGGCTGACGAGGGACGGGACTTTTTCGCCCGCCCGGTTGGTGAGTTCGACAATGCGCCCCATGTTCCCGGCGGTCTTGATAGCGTCGCTATCTTCCTTTGTGAAGGTATGCCCGAAGAATTGCTGCTGCAACTTTTGGGGATCGAGAATACCGTGGCTGCAAACGACTACCCTGCCATCGGGGGCTTCACGCAAGGAAAGCTGGCTGTCGTTGGCATGGGAGATCGAATCGAGATTGAAATATACCCGGACGGTCTTGTCGGTCTGGAAGCCCCGTAACATCTGGTCGAGCATACCGTTCTGTTCGATCTGTTCACGTTTGATGCCAAGATTGGCGAGCGAGTTCCAATCTATCTTTTCCACATCGTACTTGTACTGCGGCTGTTGCTGCGCCTGCCCTTGCTGCGGTGCATCTGTCGGCTGCTGTTGTTGTTGCCCGGCGGCAGGCTGCGCCTGTTGCTCGCCCTGCTGTTGTGCCTGTGCGGGATGTTGTACCTCGTACTGTGCCATGCGTGCCTGTCCTTCGGGCGTGGGGTTCTGCACGGTCTGCTGAAAATCTGCCGCTACCCGTTGCACATCCTCTTCCGGCACACGGAAGAAATGGAAACGGGTGGGATCTTTCAACTGGTTCCAAAGATTGGAAAAGAAGTTGGAAAACATATCGCCGTGGCGATCTACCCGTAGCAGGTCGTTGTTGTTCTCCAACGGGTTCTTGGTTTGTAACTCTCCGTCCTTTACTCCGCTGACGGCTTGGATGGTCTTTTTCTCCTGATCCATGACAAGAAGAATATCCATCAGTTGTTCGCTGTTGTCCGGTCTTTCGTCCATAAACTTAAATTTTTAATGGTGAATACTACTGGTTTCGGTGGAAACCGGACGTAAATATATAGGGGAATGTATTGATAATTAACAAGTTTACGGTGGGGTGTCGTCAGTTGTCGCTGGGGTGGTTGTTTTGTCATCGTTTGAATTTCAGAGAATATCATAAATGCTTTGAATTATACTCTATTTAATAGTATTACATCACCAAAAAAAACATATATTTGCATTCAAACTATTTGCAATAATTAATATGGAAATAAAAACAGTCCGAAGATTTTATAAAATAATGAAGTTTTGGAAAGATTACAGAGGCTTTATTATACTGATTATGTTATGTTTAATTTTACAAATATAATGTTTGGTAAACCGAATGAGTTTGGTGATAGTGCAGGAGCTACAAATGGATTATTTTCAGCATTGGCTTTTGCTGGAGTAATTTATGCTATCTTTTTGCAAAAGAATGAACTTACTCTACAACGACAAGAGTTAAAAGATACCCGTACAGAAATAGCAGGACAACGAAAAGAATCAGAACTCCAAAATAATACTTTAAAGCACCAAAGATTTGAAAATACTTTTTTTCAAATGCTAAATATGCAGCAAGAAATCATAAGTGGGCTTTATTTTAACCAGAGATACAGATAGAGGCAGAGAGGTTGAAGAAAAAATGGAATCTCGTCAAGTTGTCGGAAGAGAATTGTTTCGATTTTCATTTGAAGATGCCCTTCACTTACACAATAATAAAAAATACAAAGGAATGCGTGAAGTTTTAGAACAATGCGATATCAATGCTTATGAATATTCGAATACTCCAACTTATTATGACCATTACTTTAGGAACCTTTATAGAATAATCAAATTTGTCCATGAATCACCACTTATTAAAGGGTTTGAAGAACGGTATCAATATACGTCTATTGTTAGAGGACAGTTGTCAAGATATGAATTGATATGGCTTTATTATAATGCATTATCATGCTATGGGAATGAGTTTTTTAAACCTTTGATAGAACGATATGCTCTATTAAAAAATATAAGGGATGATTTACTGGTGAAAAATACTATTTATGAAAAATATGAGGATTCTGCTTTTGAAAAAACAATTCCAGCAGATTCTGATAGATGAAATAAAGAACCGGATAATTCAGCCCTAAATATATACAGACTGAATATGCGGTTCTTCAATTATCACACGTTCTTAATCAGGTGCGAGAGTTCGGGATCAGCCTTGATACGCTCGATTTCGTCGGCGACAATCTGCTTGACCTCGTTCTTGATGCGGTAGTAGTTCGCATCAATCTGTTGCTGCATGGTATCGTTGCCGTCCTTGTCGGTGAAGTCGATAATCTGCGGTATCTTCACGTAACGGGCGGTTTCCCGCTTGACCAGCTCGTTATCCACGACAATCTCGGCGTGGAAAATCTTCTGCTCGATGCGCTCGTCGAAGTTGTCGGCGACTGCTCCGACAAACATACCCTGCGTTAAGTTGCTGATTTTGGAAGCCGGAATCAAGCTATCCATCTGGGTATTGATAGAAAAGGAAGTCTCGTTGCGGTTGATAGTCATGTTCTGCCGTTTCTGCAAGACCTTGCCGAAACGTTCACTTAACGTTTTGGCGGTTTCGGCAACTACCTGACCTGCAAAGACATTGCCGACGGTGTTGCAGATAACGGCACTCTCCTTGTCGCCGTAATCACGCTTCAACTGCGAAAAGTCCTGAAAGCCCAACATGACGGCTACCTTGTTGCTTCGGGCGGTGGCAATCAGGTTATCCAGCCCACGCATGTAGATGGTGGGCAGCTCGTCGATGATAACGGCGGATTTGAGCCGTTTCTTCTTGTTTATCAGCTTGACAATGCGGGAGTTATATAGTCCCAACGCTGCGCCGTATATGCCCTGCCTGTCGGGATTGTTACCTACTACAAGCACTTTCGGTTCTTCGGGATTGTTGATGTCGAGTGTGAAATCATCCGCCGTCATCACCCAGTAGAGTGCCGGGGAAATCATGCGGGAAAGCGGGATTTTGGCACTGGCTATCTGCCCCTGTAACTGCTCCACCGCCGAACTTTCCCAAGCATCCATGAACGGGGAAAGATAGTTTTCCAGTTCGGGGTAACTTGTCAGGATGGGAAAAATATCGGCATACTTCCGGTTCAGAAATTCTATCGCATGGGGGAAGGTGCAATACTTGCCGTTCTTGAACAATTTGAGAAACCAGATGATGGCTGCAAGCAAGATTATCGGGGATTCCACGAAGAAATCGCCCTGCTTGCTGATCCACGTGCGGTTCAAATTTAACATGATGGTGTAGGCACTTTCGTAAGCATCGGATATGTCTGTCATAAAGTCCGGGTGAATGGGATTGCAACGGTGGCTACCTGCCGGATCATCGAAATTTATCACGTAGAATTTCGGTTTGACCTTGTACCCGTCCAAATGAGTAAGCAGGTGGTTATAAGCAATCTCGGAAAGGTCTGGATATTTGAAATCATACAAAAAGACGGAAAATCCTTTTTCGATAACCTGCTTGATATATTGGTTAATTATCGCATAAGACTTGCCGCTGCCGGGCGTTCCTAATACCATTGTTGCACGAAAAATATTTACTAAATTTATATAACCTTCATAAATTTTACCTCTATACCAGAACCGGGTGCGGAGATTGACGGAATACTCGTTCTCTTTGAGTTCAGTTTCCTGCATAAAGGATTCGTTCTCCACGTTGAACACGTCTTCAAGCAGGTTGGTTTTGAGCAGGCGGGACATCCATAAGCCTGCCATAAGCAGAAAGATATATCCGGCTGTGAGGGTGGCGATGTAGAACACCGTGTTTGCCGATAAGGGCAAAGGGAGTGCCAAGAGCCACCAGTTGAAAAAGAACAATAACAAGCCCGTCACGCCGCAAAGGATTATTTTGCGCCAAGTGATTTTCTGCTCCTTCACGCCTTTTGTCCCCAAACAGGAAAGGGCGAGGAACAGCACGGCAAAGAGCTTCGTCCAAAAGATACTGGAAAACAGCCCGGCGGTGCGCTGGAAACCGAGCAGGATTCTATCGACCACGCCAATATTGATGCCCCATTCCCGAAACGACTGGTAACAGAACCAATAAATATTGATTACTATAAATAAAATACTGATAGCACGCATGAACTCCATTACTTTGGCAAGTCCACGCAAATCATCTTCGTTTTGCATATTGATATACTTTTAAAATTGTAAATACTGCGGAAGGTTACTGCTGCCTGCCGTACCTGCGCCTTTTCTTCTTTTTCCGCTGTGGCGGTGCGGGCTGGTCGCCGGATGCGCCGCCCTGTACGGGTGCGAACAGGCTGAAAGCGTTTGCCACGTTTTGGGCGGTGTTGTCCTTATGGTCGGATTGGTACTCGGTATCATGCCCGTTCTCGTTCCATTCGGCTGCGCCTGTATGCCCTTGCTGCTGTGCGGGACGTTCCACTTCGGCGGATTGCTGCTGCGGGTGAATACCGTCCTGCCCGGCGAAAAGGTCATTGAACACATTGGCGGAAAACTCCTTACCCAGACGGGAACCGTTGAAAACGGTCTTGTCGGCATGGTTGATGAAGGTCGCCCCATAGATGCGCCCTGTATCGTTGGTGCGGAATACCACGCCTATACCCTGACGCATGAGTTCACGCTCGAAAAGTGCCCGGTCACGCCCTGCGGTCTGCATGGCGGACGCTATGCGGGCGGCGGTATCGGTGGCAATGTCCTTGTGGCTCTTCATCCATGCGGCGGAAGAGAGCATACGTTTTTCCAGTGCGGCAATGCCCGCTTCCTTACCGAACACGGAAGATTTGAAAGGTTTGCCGATCTTGTTGCCGTCCTTGTCCGTCGCCGAATAGGACAAGCCGTGATACTCCCGTCCGCCATATTCCCCTTTGACTTCATCCACGCTGATACCGTAAAGCGAAAGTACCGCACGGTATTCGCCGAGCGACTGGAAACGCCACTCACGGGCTATCGGTCGGATCACGCCCGCCAACTGCCCTTTGAGGTTGCCACTGTCGTAATCGACGGGCGACAAGGGCAGCCCTTCCTTCCACTCCTTTTTGGTAGCCGGGGTAAGGTTGAACTGCTGTTCCAGTTCCCGGCAGACCTTCATCGAACGCTCGTGTTCGTAGCTGTCGGAAATCGCCCGCCCGGTTTCGTCCACACGGACGGAAACGATATGCAGGTGTTCCCGCCCGATGTCGTTGTGGCGGTAAACGATATAAGGCTGGTCGCCGAAGCCAATGCGCTGCATATACTGCTCCGCCAATTTTATGAACTGTTCTTCGGTCACGCAATCTTTCGGATCGGGGTTGAGCGAGATGTGCAGGATGGGTTTCTCGGTCTTGCGGTTGGCGGTCAGGTAGTCCCCGAACGAACGGGAAATATGCTCTATCGTATAGGGATTGTCGCCCGGCGGTTCGATAATGCGATTACCGAAAAGCACGTCCGCATGAAGTTCGTCCACCTTGATCTGGTTGTAGGCAAGCACCCCGTACAGGCTGCCGCCGTGTGAAATCTTGGCTATCATCGGACGGGGTATTTGGTTTGAAACTCCTCCGCCAGTGCGGAAATCTGTTTGCTAAGTTCCACCAATTCGAGGGTGTGCTGTTCCAGTTTGTAGAGGAAAGCGAGTGCCTTCTTCTCCGAGAAATTGGATTTGAGCGCACGCACACATTGGTTGTAGTTCACGCCGATGCTGCGGAACTGGGAATGAAAAGAGGTCAGGCGCATGTAGAAATCCTGCGTGCCCTTGTCGAGTTTGACGACCTTTATCTCCCTGCCGAAGAGTGCTGAAACGATAAACTCGGCACGGGTTGCCTTGCCGGATTCATCGAAAAGGGCAAGGAAACGGGCGTTGTCTTCATCGTCCAGACGGAACACGTAACGGTGACGCATCTTCTCGGTTTTGGGCTTTCGCCCGTGGTTGTTGGAATACTTCTTCTGACTATCCATAGTCCTGTAAAATTTTAAGTGAAACATGGGTTGAAAACTGCCGTATGCTTACGGCTCTCCCCCGCACAGGAAAATCCAACTCCGGCGGATTTTGCACCAGCGGGGCAAGGTGGTGGTGTGGCACGGAAAGCGAAGCGAGTGCCGCAGCACACAACTTGCTAATTTCGGTTGAAATTAAAATCCGTCCTACCGGACAGATTGGGGATGCCCTTGTCTGTTGCCGACTGCCGGGGCAGTCCTTCGGGCGGTTACTATTCTTGTTCATTTTTACGGAATTTTGGTTCATGGCTGCAAAGTAACAGCCCTTTTCCCGTCCGGTCATTATGCCCGTATGCGACAAACCTACGGGTGGAAAGACAAGGTGCGACACGCTGATAATCAAGCGAATAATCTACCGATATTTTGATATTCCTTTGCGCCGTGGAAGCGGTAAAACGGCTGTTCAACCGGACGGGCAAACGGATGCCCAAACGAGTGGATGATTGACTGAATGTACAGCCGGACGGATGATGATTTTGCCGGATGAACGGACGGACGAACGGCTAAACGGTTAGCCGGATGAATGACTAAACAGCTAAACGGTTAAACGGCTAAACAGCCGGATGAACGGTCGGATGGTTGGACGAATAAACAAACGGATGATGAACTGACCGGATGAACAAATGGCTGGCTGTACGGCTGACCGATTAGCTGACCGAGTGAATGAGTGACTGATTGATTGAATGAACAGATAACCGATTGCTTAGGCAACAGAATGAATAACTAATTGATTGACGATATGGATAAACAGACTTTGAACGTGGCTTTCGCCACACAAAAAGGCGGTAGCGGGAAAACGGCTATCACGGTGCTGGTGGCGAGTTACCTGCACTACAACTGCGGGTGTCCGCTGGCGGTGATCGACTGCGACTTTCCGCAACACAGCCTTTACGAAATGCGGGAACGGGACAGCCGGGCAGTACTGGAAAACGAGTACCTGAAACGGATGGCATACGAGCAGATGCGTGAACCGGGACGTGCCGCCTATCCGGTGCAGAAGTGCCGGGTGGAACGTGCGCCGGACATGGCGGCGGAACTGGCGGGCAGTGGAAACTATGACCTGCTATTTTTTGACCTGCCCGGAACGGTGAACTCGTCGGGCATATTGCGCACCATTGCGCAAATGGATTACATCTTCGCTCCGGTGAGTGCCGACCAAACGGTACTGGAAAGCACGCTCGCTTTCTTGGATGTGTTGCAACGGATGATGTTAGGCAAGGAAACAAGCCGACTGAAAGGGCTTTATCTCTTCTGGAATCTGGTGGATAAACGGGAAAAAAGCGAACTGTACGGACGGTATGAAAAAGTAATCGCCGGAATGGGGCTGCCGATGCTCACTACCCAGATACCGGACACGAAACGCTTCCGCAAGGAACTGGATGCGGAAAACCGGACGGTGTTCCGCTCCACGCTGTTCGCACCCGACAAGCGGATGGTTGCGGGCAGCGGAATCCCCGAACTGGCACATGAAATAATATCCATCCTCAAACTATCAGGCTATGAAGAAACAACGAACAGATAAGCCCATCGACGAAGAACTGCTTATGCGGATGATGGCGGGCGAAACGGAAAAGCCGCAAGGTAACGGTGATGCACCGGGAACAGAAGAAACAGGACAAGAGACGGAAGAACCAGAACAGGAAACAGAGAAAAGGGAAACTGCCGTACCAATGGAAAACAGGGTTGTCGGGAAGGTGGCTGACGGGAAAGTGCAGGACGGCAAGCGGCGCAAGGCAAAGCAGGCGGCAGACTACGACACGACCTTCCTCAAAGGGATGGATATACCCGCCCGTTACGGAAAGCCCGTGTATGTGCGGCGTGAATACCACGAACGGATCGCCAAAATCTCCATGATGCTGACGGGCGGCAAGGTGTCGCTATCCGCCTACATAGACAACGTGCTGGCGCAACACTTCGAGCAGTACCGGGAAGAAATCGAAGCGGCATACGCCGGAAAGATGGAAAAACTCTTCTAAAGCGGAAAGGAGAAAGGAACATGATACTGAAACTGATACTCTCCGTACTGCTGCTGTACTACCTCTGCGTGCTGTGGAAATATTACCGCACCGACATAGCCGGACTGCTGGGAAAAACGGATGCGGAAGAAAGGACGGACGAACCGGACGAAGAAGCGGAAAAGCCGGGCGAACCGTACACGGTTATCGGGAAAAGCACCTACCGGAACGGACAAACCTACGAGCTGGAAGACAAGCAGGGACACGCTGAAAATCAAGCGGATAAAACGGATAATTTCGCACCCGGAACGCCGGAGAGTACCCCGGAAACGGCTGCGGGTAACGGTACGGAACAGGCGGAAGAAACCGCTGCGGACGAGGATGCGGACTACTCGGACATCGAAGTAGAACCGGAAGAGGACGAGCCGGAAGAAGAGGGATATGTACCCACGCCGGAAGAGTTGGAAGAGGAAGAGGAACTGGGGGCGTACTATCCCGACAGCAACCCCGACTTTGCCACCGGGTACACCTTCGAGGACTTGAAGATGGTACACAAAGTTATCGCCACGGACGATGCGGACGAGCAGGAGAAACAGCAAGCCCGTGAGGTGCTGCCCGCCGTGATGGGATCGGACGTGTGGGACGAGATGCTGGATGAATTTGAAGGGGCACGGCAGCGTGTCGCCCGACTGATGAATAATAGTAATGTTTAATTTAATCTTAAAAGACAATGACAAAAAAGAGATTCTTTTTGATGGCAGCCTGCGTAATGGCTGCCGCTGGTGCGATGGCACAAGGTAACGGACAAGCGGGTATCACGGAAGCCACGCAAATGGTGACTTCGTATTTCGATCCGGGAACGAAATTGATTTACGCCATCGGTGCGGTGGTCGGGTTGATTGGCGGGGTAAAAGTTTATGGAAAATTCAGTAGCGGCGATCCGGACGTGAGCAAAGTCGCCGCAAGTTGGTTCGGAGCTTGTATCTTCCTGATTGTCGCTGCTACTATCCTGCGCTCTTTCTTCCTGTAAAAGAAGCGGGTTATGAACTTTGAAATTAACAAGGGGATTGGCAGGAACGTGGAGTTCAAGGGCTTGGAAAGCCAGTATCTTTTCGTGTTCGCCGCCGGGTTGCTTGCCGTGTTCGTGGTGTTCGTTATCCTGTACATGGCGGGCGTGAACCAGTGGGTGTGCATCGGCTTCGGCGTGACTGCGGCTACGCTGCTGGTATGGCTGACGTTCCGGCTCAATGCCAAATACGGCACGCACGGGCTGATGAAAGCTGCCGCCCGGAAGCGGCATCCGAGGTATGTATTGAACCGCCTGAAAATTCCCCGATTATTTACCAAAAACAAGAAAGAATGAGAAATGTAATGAAAGCGGCAACGCTGGAAAGCAAGTTTCCGCTATTGGCAGTAGAGAATGGTTGCATCGTGTCAAAAGATGCGGACGTGACGGTAGCCTTCAAGGTGGAGTTGCCGGAACTGTTCACCGTTACCAGTAATGAGTACGAGGCGATACATTCGGCATGGCACAAGGCGGTGAAGGTATTGCCGGACTTCTCCATCGTGCATAAACAGGACTTCTTCATCGAAGAGAAGTACCAGCCGGAGATCGACAAGGACGAACTTAGTTTTCTAAGCCGGAGTTTTGAACGGCACTTTAATGAACGCCCGTTTCTGAATCACTTCTGCTACCTGTTCCTTACCAAGACCACGAAGATGCGCAGCCGTCAGGAAAGCACGTTCAGCACACTGTGCAAGGGCAAGATTATCCCGAAGGAGATCGAGGACAAGGAAACGGTAACGAAGTTCCTCGAAGCGGTCGGACAGTTCGAGCGGATCATGAATGACTGCGGATTTATCACGCTCCGCCGCCTGTGGGCGGACGAGATTGTCGGGACGGAAACGACGGCGGGTATCGTGGAGAAGTATTTCGCCCTCTCGCAAAACGATACCACTGTTCTAAAGGATATTTCGCTGAATCCCGAAGAGATGCGGATAGGTGACGACTTCCTTTGCCTGCACACCCTTTCGGATGTAGAGGACTTGCCGGGAAACGTGGGTACGGACAGCCGCTATGAACGGTTATCCACCGACCGGAGCGATTGCCGTTTGTCGTTCGCCGCCCCGGTGGGCGTGCTGCTGACGTGTAACCATTGTTATAACCAGTACATCTTTATTGACGACCATGCGGAGAGCCTGAAACGGTTCGAGCAGACCGCAAGGAATATGCAGTCGCTATCCCGCTACTCCCGCTCGAACCAGATCAACCGGGAATGGATAGAGGAATACCTGAACGAAGCGCACAGCAAGGGGCTGGTTTCGGTACGCTGCCACTGTAACGTGATGGCATGGTCGGACGACCGGGAAGAACTGAAACACATCAAGAATGACGTGGGCAGCCAGCTTGCCCTTATGGAGTGCAAGCCACGGCATAACACAACGGACGTGCCGACACTTTTCTGGGCGGGCATACCGGGGAACGAGGGGGATTTTCCTTTCGAGGAAAGTTTCTATACGTTCATCCCGCAAGCCCTGTGCTTCTTCACGGAAGAAACGAATTACAAGAGTTCGCTCTCGCCCTTCGGTATCAAGATGGTGGATCGGGTGACGGGCAGACCGCTGCATCTGGATATTTCGGACTTGCCGATGAAGAAGGGAGTGATTACCAATCGCAACAAGTTCGTACTTGGGCCGAGTGGTAGCGGGAAATCGTTCTTTATGAATCACTTAGTCAGGCAATATTACGAACAGAACAGCCATATCGTACTGGTCGATACGGGTAACTCGTATCAAGGTCTGTGTGAAATGATACACCGGAAAACAAAGGGGGCAGACGGGATTTATTACACGTATTCGGAAGAGAAGCCGATCAGTTTCAATCCTTTCTTTACAGACGATTACAAGTTCAATGTGGAGAAAAAGGACAGCATAAAAACGCTGCTGCTCACCCTCTGGAAGAGTGAGGACGACAAGATCACGAAAACGGAAAGCGGCGAGCTGGGCAGTGCGGTATCGGCATATGTCAAGAAGATACAGCAAGACCGCAGCATCGTGCCGTGCTTCGATACCTTCTACGAATATATGCTGAATGATTACCGTGCGGAACTGGAGAAAAGGGACATCAAGGTAAGCCGGGAAGATTTCAATATTGACAACTTCCTGACTACGCTACGGCAGTATTACAAGGGCGGACGGTTCGACTTCCTGCTGAACTCCCGTGAGAATATCGACCTGCTGCACAAGCGGTTCATAGTATTTGAAATTGACAGTATAAAGGATAATGCCGAACTTTTCCCGGTAGTGGTAATCATCATCATGGAAGCGTTCATTAACAAGATGCGGCGGTTGAAAGGGATTCGCAAGCTCCTGATTGTGGAAGAAGCATGGAAGGCTCTTACCACGGAGAATATGGCAAATTATTTAAAATATATGTACAAAACGGTCAGAAAGTATTTCGGCGAGGCGATTGTCGTCACGCAGGAAGTCGATGATATTATCTCGTCCCCCGTGGTGAAGGAAAGTATCATCAATAATTCGGACTGCAAAATCCTTTTAGACCAGAAAAAGTACATGAACAAGTTTGACGGCATACAGGCGATGCTCGGACTGACGGAGAAGGAGAAAGCGCAGATACTATCCATCAACCTTGCCAACCATCCCGGACGAAAATATAAAGAGGTCTGGATCGGACTGAACGGGGTGCAGTCGGCGGTGTATGCAACGGAAGTTTCGCCCGCCGAATACCTGACGTACACCACCGAAGAGAGCGAGAAAACGGAAGTGTTCAACCTTGCGGAAGAATTGGGCGGCGACTTGGAGCTTGCCATCAGGCGGCTGGCTAATCGGCTGAACGGCTGAACAGCCGGACGGTTGGCTAAACGATTAAACGTTTGGCTGGCTGAATGACTAAATAACTAAACGGCTAAACGTACAAACGGCTGGATGATTGGCTGTATGAATGAATAATCAATTAAAAAAACGAAATCAGTATGAAACGATTGAAACAGATTATACTACTGCTGGTGGCAGTGGTATCGGTGGCGGTACTGTCTTCCTGCAAGGAAACGAACGCCGACCGACTGGAAAAGATGCGGGGCGACTGGGTAAGCACGGGCAATAAGCCGCCCTTCACCCTTTCGGAAGAGAACGGGCAATACCGGGTAACGGTGATAAAGAAAAGCCATGCGGGAAGTACCCGGACGGAAACGTACCTCGTGCGTGAAACGGACGGCTACCTCTTTATCGAAACGGGGCTGGCGGTGATGCTGACCTATGACAAGGAGAAAGACCGCATACACTTGTCGCCCGGCGGGGAATATAAACGGAGTAACCATCAATTAAACAAGTAAGAACATGAAACAGATAAAAACAATAGTCATGGGGTTGGCGTGCCTGCTGGCAGCGGGTACGGCTAACGCACAGTGGGTTGTGAGCGATCCGGGGAACTTGGCGCAAGGGATTATCAATACCGTTAAACAGATTGCGCAGACCTCTACAACGGCGAAGAATACACTGGACGGTTTTAAAGAAACCGCCAAAGTTTTTGAACAAGGAAAGCGGTACTATGATGCGCTAAAGGACGTACACGATGTGATAAAGGGCGGCGTGAAGGTGAAGAAGAGCATCGAGATGGTGGCGGATATTTCGGAAATCTATGTGCGGAACTATCAGAAGATGCTGGGTGATCCGAACTATACGCCGGATGAATTGAGTACTATCTCGTTCGGGTACGCAAAGTTGCTAAGCGAGAGTGCGGACATATTGCAGGATTTGAAAAACGTGGTGAATATCACCGGAATGTCGCTATCGGATGCGGAGCGGCTGGCAATCATCGACCAGAGCTATAAGCGGTTACTGGAATACCGTAATCTGGTGCAGTACTACACGAACAAGAATATCTCGGTGAGTTACCTGCGGGCGAAAAAGAAAAAGGATACCGACCGGGTGATGGCGTTGTACGGTTCGGCGGACGAACGCTATTGGTGAGAATGGATTCCTATACATATATATAATAAGGTAAGACGATGTTATTATCAATAGACTTTGAGAACCTGCATCAGATATTGCACACGCTGTATCAGGAAATGATGCCGCTATGCTCGAATTTAACGGGCGTAGCCAAAGGGATAGCCGGGTTGGGTGCGCTGTTCTATGTTGCCGCCAAAGTGTGGCAAGCCCTTGCCCGTGCCGAACCTATCGACGTGTACCCGCTGCTCCGCCCCTTTGCCGTCGGGTTGTGCATCATGTTCTTCCCGACCTTCGTGCTGGGCACGATCAACACGGTTCTCTCTCCCGTGGTGAAAGGCTGCCACGGGATGCTGGAAACACAGACCTTCGACATGAACAAGTACCGGGAACAGAAGGACAAGCTGGAATATGAGGCGAACAAGCGGAATCCGGAAACGGCGTACCTCGTGGATAAGGAAGAGTTCGACAAGAAACTGGATGAACTCGGATGGTCGGCTGGCGACTTGATTACGATGGGCGGGATGTACATAGACCGGGCGGAGTACCGGATGAAACAGAATATACGCAAGTGGTTTCAGGAACTCTTGGAATTGTTGTTCCAGTCCGCCGGGCTGGTGATAGACACGATACGGACGTTCTTTCTTATTGTCCTCTCCATCTTAGGGCCTATCGCCTTTGCGATAAGCGTCTATGATGGATTCCAAAGTACCCTGACACAGTGGATAACCCGGTATATCTCCGTCTATATGTGGCTGCCCGTGAGCGACCTGTTCAGTTCGGTACTGGCAAGGATTCAGGTGTTGATGCTCACCAAAGATATAGAGGCGATGAGTGATCCCACCTTTATACCGGACAGCAGCAATACGGTGTACATGGTGTTCCTGATTATCGGGATATTCGGGTACTTCACGATACCGACCGTTGCGAACTGGATCATCATGGCGGGCGGTGTAAGCGGTGCGAACCGTGCGATGAACACGACTGCCGCCAAAGCGGGGAATGTAGCCGCTGCCGGGGCGGGTGCTGCCGTGGGGAATGTTGCCGGAAAACTTATCAAGTAACTAAAAAATCAAGAAAGGAAATGGAATTTAAAAGTTTGAAGAATATCGAAACGAGTTTCAGGCAGATACGTTTGTTTGCGCTGGTGTTCATCTGCCTGTGTGCGGTGGTGACGGGGTTTGCGCTCTGGAAGTCGTACAGCTTTGCCGAAGCGCAACGGCAGAAGATTTATGTGCTGGATAACGGGAAGTCGCTGATGCTGGCACTCTCGCAGGACGTGCAGCAGAACCGCCCGGTGGAAGCACGGGAACACGTGCGCAGGTTTCACGAGCTGTTTTTCACGCTCTCGCCGGACAAGTCGGCTATCGAGGGCAATATCAAACGCTCGCTGATGCTGGCGGACAAGAGCGCATTTAACTACTACAAAGACCTCTCGGAAAAGGGGTATTATAACCGGGTGATTTCGGGGAACATCAACCAGATGGTACAGATTGACAGCGTGCGGTGCGACTTTGACAAGTACCCGTACAACGTGCGGACGTTCGCCCGGCAGATTATCCTCCGTGAAAGCTCGGTGACGGAAAGAAGCCTTGTCACCCGCTGCCGGTTGTTGGATGCCGTAAGGAGTGACAACAACCCGCAGGGGTTCATCATCGAGGGCTTCGAGATTACCGAGAACAAGGACTTGCAAACCATCAAACGCTAACGGCATGGTCGGAAAATTTATGGCGAAGGTCATTGCTGAAATACAGGACTGGGCGGACGTAAAGCTCCGCCGCCTGTGCGGGCGTATCACGCCGGATCAGCGGGTGGTGGTTATCCTTGTGATGTTCGTGGTGTTCGGCGGGTTGTCGGTGTACATGACCGTCGCAGCCATCTACAACATCGGCAAAAGTGACGGTCGGGAACTGGGGATAGAGCATATCGATCCCATCCGGCTAAAGAATGACAGTATAATCAATCCTTTTAACAACCAGTAAATCATGGAAGAACAGAATCAGGAAAAAGAAACGGTAACGCAGCACGTAACGGTGACGGATGCCGCAGCCCCGGACACGGGGAAAGGGGACAAAGAAAGGAAAGGCGGCGGGAAGGACAAGAAAGCCGCCAGAGAGCTGACACCGAAACAGATGCAGCAGCGGAAAAAACTGTTGGTGTACCCGTTGATGGGGTTGCTGTTTTTGGGTAGTATGTGGCTGATCTTCGCACCTTCGGACAAGAGGGACGAAGGCGGGGAAACGGTCGGGGCGTTCAACGCCGATATTCCGCTACCGGAGAATGACGGGATTATCGGCGACAAGCGGAAAGCCTACGAACAGGCACAGTTAGAGAGGAAGCAGGCGGATAAGGTGCGTTCGTTGCAGGACTTCGCTTTTGCGGCTGACAACGGAACGGACGAGGTGGAAATGGAACTGCCGGACAGTGAGCCGGAACGGGAGCCGTTCAGGGATTATTCGGGTTCGTCACGGGGAAAGGGTGTGAACTCTTCGACGGCAGCCTACCGGGATATTAACCGACAACTCGGCACGTTCTATGAAACGCCGAAGGTGGACGAGGAAAAGGAAGAACTGAAAAAGCAGGTGGAAGAACTGACCGCCCGGCTGGATGCGCAGCAGGGACAGGCGGGCGGCATAGACGAGCAGGTCGCCCTGATGGAAAAGAGCTACGAACTTGCCGCCAAGTACATGGGACAGAACGGGCAGGCAGGACAAAATGGTGCGATCGTGCAAGTTCCCGTTACCGGACAGAATACCGGACAAGGGATGGGAAAGCCCGTCGTTGCGGTACAGGCGGCACGGCAGCAAACGGTGTCGGGGCTGCAACAGCCGATGAGCGATGCGGAGTTCATGCGGGCGTACAGCCAGCCGAGAAACTACGGGTTCAATACGGCGGTCGGCAGCGGGTACGCTATGGGAAAGAATACGATACGGGCGTGCATCCACCAAGACCAGACGATTATGGACGGACAGACGGTGAAGCTCCGGCTGCTCGAACCTTTGCAGGCGGGTGGTCTGATTATTCCACGTAACACGGTGGTTTCCGGTACGGGAAAAGTACAGGGGGAACGGCTGGATATTGTAGTATCGTCTATCCATTACCGGGGAAACATACTTCCCGTTGAGTTGGCTGTATATGATAATGAGGGAATGAAAGGGTTATCCATAGAAACTTCACTGGAACGGGAAGCGGCGAAGGAAGCAATGGCGAATATCGGTAGCGGATTGGGAACGAGCATTTCGTTCGCACAGAGTGCCGGGCAGCAGGTGGCAATGGATATTACAAGGGGGCTGATGCAGGGCGGCAGCCAGTACCTTGCCAAGAAATTCCGCACGGTCAAGGTACACTTGAAAGCAGGTAATCCCCTGATGCTGTATGCTAAACAGCAATAACGGATAAACAGATTATAAAACCATTAAAAAGAAAAGACAATGAAAAAGATTTTTGGATTGGTAGCCCTCGTTATGGGCGCAATAATGTGTGTGAACGCACAAGTGAATGATACGATACAAACAGTTGCGGGTAATGACCTGTATCAAGGGATTACGCAAAAGTTACCCTATCGACAGATGGTTACTCCGTTCGGGGTACAGGTGACGTTTGCAAAAACGGTACATATCATATTCCCATCGGCGGTGAAGTACGTGGACTTGGGTAGTAACTGGATTATTGCCGGAAAAGCGGACGGGGCGGAGAACGTGATCCGGGTGAAGGCTACGACCGAAGGGTTTCCGGGGGAAACGAATTTCTCGGTGATTTGTGAGGATGGGAGTTTCTATTCATTTAATGCGAAGTATGTGCATGAGCCGGAAATGCTGAACATCGAAATGAAGGACTTTTTAGAGAATGAGGACACAACGGACTTTTCGCATACCCGCATGAATATCTATTTCCGTGAATTGGGCAGCGAAAGCCCGCTGCTGGTGAAGCTGATTATGCAAAGCATCTATAAGGCGGACAAGCGGGAAATCAAGCATCTGGGTTGCAAACGCTTCGGGGTGCAGTTCCTTTTGAAATCCATCCACTCGCATAACGGGCTGTTCTATTTCCATACGGAAACGAGGAACAGGTCGAACGTGGCTTTCAACACGGACTTTATCAAGTTCAAGATTGTGGATAAGAAAGTGCCGAAGCGCACCGCCATTCAGGAACGGGTACTCGATCCGGTACGCAGCTATAACGAGGTACTGGTAACGAACGGGAAAAGCAGCGTGCGCACGGTGTACGTCGTTCCGCAGTTCACCATACCGGACGACAAGATTCTGATTATCGAACTGTTCGAGAAGAACGGCGGCAGGCATCAGACGATACGGGTGGAGAACGCCGACCTTGTGGCGGCGAAAGTGATTAACGAACTGAAAATCAAATAAAGGGTATGAAAAGGGTATTGTTGATTATCATGTTCTTCGGGGTGTGCCTGCATTTTAACCAGGCACACGCCCAGAGATGCCTGCCGGGAATGAGGGGAATACAGTTCACGGGCGGACTTTCGGACGATCTGCATTGGAAAAACGGTAACGGTTTCGGTTACCATGCCGGGATAGCAGTAAGCACTTACACGAGGAACGCCCATCATTGGGTGGTCGGTGCGGAGTATCTGGAAAAGCGGTATGACTACCGGGGCAGCCTCTATCCGGTCAGCCAGTTCACGGGGGAAGGCGGGTATTACCTGAACTTCCTTTCGGACAGGAAGAAGACATTTTTTGCGGCACTGGGATTGTCCGCCCTTGCCGGGTATGAAACGGTGAACTGGGGCGAACAGATGATGCCGGACGGTTCACGGCTGACGGATGGGGATAATTTCATTTACGGGGGTGCGCTGACGCTGGAATTGTCCGCATACCTGATGGACAGGATTGTCTTGCTGGTAAACGGACGGCAAAGGATGCTGTTCGGGGGTGATTGTGGAAAATTCCATTCGCAGGTCGGTGTGGGAATTAGGTTTATGATTCGATAATAACTAATTGATTGCAAAGTATATGAAGAAGATAATTTATCAAATGCTCGTGGGCTGCTACATAGTGGCCGCCCTCGTGCTTGTGTGTGCCTGTAATAGCCAGTTGGATATTCAGACGAGATACCCGTTCACGGTGGAGACGATGCCCGTCCCGAAAAAGCTGAAGGTGAACGAAACGGCGGAAATCCGCTGTGAACTCAAACGGGATGGACGCTGGGAAGATACCCGGTACACGATTCGCTGGTTCCTGTATGACGGGAAAGGCACGCTTAAACTGGATGATGGCACGGTGCTGTTGCCGAATGACCGTTACCCGCTGGAGAAAGAAACGTTCCGGTTGTATTTTACGTCGCAGTCGGACGAGCAAAGCAGTTTGAAGGTGTGGGTGGAAGATTCGTTCGGGCAGACGGTGGAACTGGAGCTAAGTTTTAATAATGATAATTCGGAAGAATGACTAAAAAAGTAAACAATGAAAGACAATACAGTTCCGGGGGTATATCTTCTTAATATAGATATGGGGTGCGAACAGGCGAAAGAGGAATTTAAGCGGATGGGATTTACAGACGGGGAAAAGCTGGACTTTCAACGGTTTACTCCGCAAGCCTTGTCCGTCACTCCGCTTTGGCTGGTTTGGCACGGGACGATACACAACGGCAATATGTTGCTGAAAAGTGATGAAGAACTGATACCGCTGGGTATCAGTTCAAAAACAGAGCTTCCTATCCGCAGGTTAAGTGAACTTGTCCGGGAACATAGCCAAAGAACGGGAAGGTATCAGGACGAAACGGAGAACGGGGATTATTCTCTGGAAAGATTGTGTCGGTTTGAACGTACGAGTGAGAAGTGCATGGCTGCCGTCCGGCAAGACGGCTGGGAACTGGCACATGTGCCGGAAGAGGTGAAAACGCCGGAGATGTGCCGTCTTGCACTTGATAACAGTGCAGATTTGGCTTATGAAAACTTGGAACTGTTGCACTATGTGCCGTTCCCGGATATTTGTCTGGAATATATCAGGGCGAATAACGGGTGCGGCGATGTTGAACTGCCGGAAATATTGAGTGCCCTTGCACCGGGAGTCATTGACAGCCGGATAGCGGACTATGCCATCGAACAGGACGGACGGTGTTTGGGTGTGCTGCCTGCCCATCTGCAAACCGTGGAACGGGCTGAAAAGGCGGTAAAGGAAGCAGGAACGGAAGCCCTTGCGGGCGAAAAGGTACGTGCGGAACTGAAAACGGAAGGGTTGTACCGGAAATGTGCGGAACATAGCTGGATGTCATTCGCCCTGCTTCCGAAAGCGGAGTGTTCGCCGGAAATCTGCCTGCTGGCAACAAAACTCTATCCCCAAGAAACAGCCAAACGTCCGGACTTGATACCGGAAAGCGTGAAAAACGGATGCAACGTGTATTCGCTCTGCAAAATGATGGAAGCACGGACAGGGGAAAAGTTCACGTACCAACAGATGACGGACTTCTACAACGGGAAGCCGCTGAACGTGCGCCGGATGGAAACGCCGGACGGGGTACAGAAAGACAAGGCGGTGAAGTTCGATAAGGAGAAACAGGACTTTTCTTTCTCGGCTATCCGGCAGGAACGTAAAAAAGGATTGCGAATGTGATATGAGCCGACAATACAAAATAGTGAGAAAGCATCTTTCGGGATGCTTTTTTTGTATGTGCAACAATGAAAAATACAGTAAACGTCGTGTTTTTTGAAAATCTTATCTTATATTTGGCAAAAGATGCCAGACAAAGCCGTTTGACAACTATCATAGTATTGGTAGCTACCACCTTAGCTGGAGTGGGATATTATTTGTATTATGCGGAATTGGGCAGATTACAAGTACATGATACAAATGAAGACTTTCTTTATCTATTTTGTTTGTTCCAAAGTTTGCTATTCATCTACTTACTTTTGGTAACAGGTATTTCGCATTTCATAAAGGTAAAATAGAACTGATGCATACAAAGTACTTAAATATGGAATTTAAAAAAAAGGAATGGTCTGTTTTATTAAGGATATGGTTAGGGATTTTTTGTTCCAGCCTATTATGTAATTGGGGGATTCTATGGTTGATTAATCAAAATACAATCAAATCTCCACACGATGATACTTGGAAAGGAATACTATTTGTTTTGAATACTTTTGGAGTATTGTTATTATCTATCGGTTCTTCCACCCTATTCCTAAATTGTTTAGAGAAAGTTAGACATAATAAATTGTATAGTTTCTTATCTTTCTTTCTTGTGCCCATATTGATGGTTCTGTGGGATGTCTCGAAGAGAATGTCAAGAGGGCAAAGTATTTCGGAAATAACAGTTTGGTACCCTATCGTAGTTCCTTTTATTCTCTGTTTGTCAATAGGCTATATATTATTTAGCTATAGAAAGGTGTGAATACACCGTTTGCAGATGAATAAACAGCCGATATAGAATACAATAAATAAAATTATGGTCGTCACAATGGTTCTTTGCTACTTTACTTTCCCGCCACAGCTCACGGAAGACACAATACCTTTCTTCATATTAAGCATAAGTGTCACACTTAAAATACCTGTTGGTTTAAGTGGATAACAAATTCTAATGCTCATACCCGACGGATTACAAATCCACCGGGACGG
>OOCF01000175.1_pt1 | contig 33922 bp, 30 predicted proteins | sample 1671001 | NCBI WGS metagenome assembly OOCF01 (sample SAMN06348112, study PRJEB24527) | human gut metagenome | biome: human gut; feature: ankylosing spondylitis patient; material: feces | host: Homo sapiens | place: China | collected 2015-10
CAATGTATATTCTTTAAAAAACATCCAATTATAAAATAATTCTCATTAACTTTAGTCCAACTAACATGATATTAAAAACTTAATGAAACCTACCTCAAATAACTATAATCTATAACGCATATGAAAGAACGAATTTTAGGAATAGACACAGGTACTAATAGTATTGGTTGGGCAATTGTAGACTATAATAGTGAAGCAATCGATAATAAATATACATTAATAGATAAAGGTGTCAACATCTTTCAAGAAGGTGTTAAAATAGAAAAAGGAATAGAATCATCCAAAGCCGCAGAACGAACAGAACACAAACATCAAAGGATTGGGTACTGGCGTAGAAAAATCAGAAAGATAAGATTACTTAAATTACTGATAGAAAATAATCTTTGTCCTCCATTATCTACCGAAAGCTTAAGAAACTGGCGTTCGAAAAAGGAATATCCTTTAGACGACAAATTCATGGAATGGCAACGTACAGATGATAATGAGAATAAAAATCCATATTATTATCGTAATCTTTGTCTCACTGAAACATTAGATTTATCAGATATCAATAACAGATATAAAATTGGTCGTGCCATATACCATTTAAATCAAAGGCGTGGTTTTTTAAGCAATCGAAAAGAAACATCCAAAGAAAGTGATGGTGCAGTAAAAGAAGGAATAAACTCTATTACAAAATCTATTCAAGACAATGGAATGGAGTATTTAGGACAGTATTTTTACATGTTATACCAAAATCATAAAAAAATACGTGCTAAATATACAAGCCGAATCGACCATTACGAGAAAGAGCTATTGGCTATATGCAAGAAACAAGAATTATCAGAAGAATTAACTAATGAATTATGTAAGATCATCATAACCCAACGTCCCCTAAAATCTCAAAAACATAATATAGGGAAATGCGTATTTGAACCATCTAAGCCAAGATGTCCACTTTCCCACCCTTTATACGAACAATATCGTATGTATGCATTCATAAACAATATTAAGATGCAAGGTCCTAAAGATAGTAATCTTCGTTTCTTAACCGACGAAGAAAAAGAGGCTATAATCCCCTTATTTTTACGTAAATCGAAAAAAGATTTCAAGTTTGAGGATATAGCTAAGAATCTTTCAGCATCTAAAAAGAATTTCTGTTATTATAAAGACAAGTCGGAATGTACATATCGCTTTAATTACCCTATGGATACTACAGTTTCTACTTGTCCAGTAATTGCACAACTATCCGAAGCTTTTGAAATTAAAAATGACATTGATGGCTGGCTTGATGCTGCATGTGAGGTATACACTCTTGCATCCGGTAAAAACAGATTCGAAATTATGAATGATATATGGCATGTATTGTTTTTCTTTGATGACGAAAATAGATTAAAAAAATTTGCAATAGATAAGCTGCAAATGGATGAAGAACATGCTTCAATTTTTAGCAAAATACACTTGCCTTCAGATTATGCATCTTTATCATTAAAAGCTATTAGAAAAATCCTTCCCTATATGAAACAATATGGCATGATATATTCACATGCCGTATTTATGGCAAATCTACCTGTAGTCATAAAATGTGACATAGATAAGGAAGCCTTGCTACCAATGCTTCCCCACAACGAAGCTGAAGATATTATAAGGGCATTTTATGAATATGACCCATCCATGTCTGCCCTTAAAACACAAGAAGAATATGTGAAAAAATATATAGCCTATAAATATAACCTTGATAACGATGGTGAGAAAAATTTGCAGAAATTATATCATCCTTCCATGATAGAAACTTTTCCAAAAGTAAGACAAAGAACAGAAGAAGGATATTACCAACTTGGCTCTCCAAGAACAAGCAGTATGCGTAACCCCATGGCCATGCATTCCCTATTCAGATTGAGACATGTGATTAACACACTTTTAAAGGAAGGTAAAATTGATGAAGATACCACTATCAGAATTGAGTTTGCAAGAGAACTAAATGATTTCAACAAGCGGACTGCAATCAGACAGTGGCAAAACGGACTTGAAAAATCAAAAAAAGAAGCAATAGAAAGAATCAAAGAACATTTTGGCAATGACTATACCCCTACCTCTACAGACCTACTTAAATATAAATTATGGGATGAACAAGGACATATATGTATCTATACAGGAAAAAAAATAGGACTTAAAGAGCTTTTTAACCCTAATGAATATGATATTGAACATACTATTCCACGTAGCGTTGGAGGAGATTCTACTGATATGAATCTTACTGTATGCGACAGCCGTTACAATAGAGAGATAAAAAAAGCACAAATTCCTTCACAGTTATCTGATCACGAAAATATCCTTGAAAGAATTAATGAGTGGAAAATAAAAATAGAGAAACTCAACAAAGACATTCGAAAAATTAATACTCGAGGTATTAGCGATAAAAACACAAAGGACTCAATGATCCAAAAGAGATATCGTTTAATTTTAGAACGTAACTATTGGGAAGGTAAATATAATAGATTTAAAATGACAGAAGTTCCTGAGGGCTTCTCAAGACGGCAGGGTATAGATATAGGGGTAATATCAAAATATGCCAGATTATATCTTAAATCGTTATTTAGAAATGTATATATAGTTAAAGGTATTGCAACCTCTGATTTTAGAAAAATTTGGGGATTGCAAGAAGAGTATGAGAAAAAAGAACGCAGAAACCATTGTCATCATGCAATAGATGCTATCACTATAGCTTGTATAGGAAAAGCTGAATACGACAAACTAGCTCAATATTATCATGATGAAGAACGTCATAATTGGAGTATGGACAGCCGTAAAGCTACTTTTCCAAAGCCTTGGATTGGATTCACAGAAGATATAAAACACATTGATGAAACACTACTAGTAAGCCATTATACAATAGACAATATAAATAAACGTACCCGCAAAAAAATCCGTAAAAATGGTAAAACAACAGGAGGGTATATGCAGGGAGACACGGCTAGAGTATCACTGCATCAAGACACATATTATGGTGCTATAGAACGAAATGGAGAGGTTAAGTATGTAATAAGAAAACCCATTGGAGATATAGACCCTAAGAACATAGTGGATGATGCAGTACGTGAAAAGGTGATAGCTGCTGTTTCTGAATATGGCAGTTTGAAAAAGGCTGTTGAAGCTGGTATTTGGATGAATAAAGATAAAGGAATTAAAATAAATAAAGTAAGAATTTATGCTACTCAAATAAAACGCCCTCTGAATATACGTAAACAACGAGACAAATCAGATAAACAATACAAAAGAGATTTTCATGTTGCAAACGATTCAAACTATGTGATGGGAATTTATATAGGGACAGACAAGAAAGGAAAAGAGAAACGAACATTCGAACTTATCAACTCTTTAGATGCAGTCCGGTTCTATAATAGCGATGTAATAAAACAAAAAATAGACTTACTTCCACATGAAGATTCTAACGGTTATAAACTAAAATGGAAGTTAAAAACAGGAACATTGGTTTTATTATATGAAAGTATACCAGATGAAATTTATGACCTTGACTCCAATAAATTAGTCAAACGACTATATAAAATTACAGGCATGTCATCTATGGTAGTTTCTGGATGTAACTATGGAGTACTTTCTCTAGTTTATCATCAGGAAGCAAGACCATCAACTGAATTTTCGTGCAAGAATGGAGTATATAAATCAAATGAAGAATTTAGACCTGGTATTACTTTACTACACACACAATTTAAAGCTTTAGTACAAGGACAAGATTTTGAAATAAATGATTTAGGTAAAATCAAATTTCTAAGGAGATGATAAAACAAACTCTAATATTTTCCAATCCAGTATCCCTTTCCCTAAAATACAATCAGTTGGAAATAACCTTTAAGGATACTGGCGAAATCATTACAAGACCAATAGAAGATATCGGAATAGTAATGATAGAAAATCCTATGGTACATATTACAATACCATTATTAAATGCTCTAGCCAACAATAATGTAGGTGTTGTTTTTTGCGATAATAAATTTATGCCAAATTCTATGTTGATGCCTCTTGAAACAAATACGATACAACAAGAAATTTATAGAACTCAATTCGAAGCGTCGCAACCAACAAAGAAAAGGATTTGGAAAGATATAATTGAAAATAAAATCAGAAACCAATCTGTTTTATTGGATAAATTAGGATTAGATGGAAATCTTTTGAAGCCATATTATATGAACGTATTGTCGGGTGACAGCGACAATAGAGAAGGTGCTGCAGCTAAAGTATATTGGAAACAAATATTTGGAGAACAATTCATTCGAAATCGAAATGGTTCCCCTCCTAACTCTTTGTTAAATTATGGATATACTATATTGCGAGCTGCTGTAGCCCGTGCATTATTAGGCTCAGGCTTATTTCCTGCGGTTGGTATTTTCCACAGAAATAGATATAATGCTTTTCCATTAGCCGACGATGTAATGGAACCATATCGGCCATTTGTTGATTTTGCAGTAAAACAAATTTATGATTTTTCATCAAACGATGAACTGAATAAAAAGAATAAAGAATTTTTAATAAGAGTTTTATTTTCTGATGTGAAAATAAAAAAACAAATACGTCCTTTACAAATAGCATTATCTATTACGACTGCCTCTTTAACCAAAGCATTTAAAGACAAAAAAGAAAATATAGTATTTCCCACTTTTGTATGACAGAGTTAAGACTTAATGCTTATCATATTATGTGGTTGTTTGTATTCTTTGATTTACCAGTAACAACAAAACGTGAACAGAAGGCTGCATCCGATTTTAGGAAGAATTTATTAAAAGATGGATTCATTATGATGCAATTTTCTGTTTACGTAAGGCATTGTGCATCCTATGAAAGTTTAATGGTTCATAAAAAGCGAGTAAAAAAAATAATGCCAACCTCTGGTAAAATTAGTATGCTTGCTGTTACAGACAAACAATACTCTGACATTGAATCTATATTTGGGAAAACTGCAAAAAAAGAAATAAAAGCTCCTATTCAATTAGAATTTTTTTGATATTTTTGTAATAGACACATCAAATATAAAGCCACTTCATGTAAAATATTTATATTATAAACCCTTATAAAACAAATACTTTTCAACTACATGTTGTGGTTTGATGTAGAAATGATAAGATATACAACGAAGCAAAATGTATATGCCGCAATACTACGTTGTGGTTTGATGTAGAAATGATAAGATATACAACCCATGCTAAGTAATGGTTTCATGTATTATAGTTGTGGTTTGATGTAGAAATGATAAGATATACAACCTTGCAAAGGATAACGAGACATTGATCGAGTTGTGGTTTGATGTAGAAATGATAAGATATACAACGACTGACTTAATGAGTGAGGCATCTTCACGGTTGTGGTTTGATGTAGAAATGATAAGATATACAACAAGTGCCTTATTGAGTGGCATAGCATACCAGTTGTGGTTTGATGTAGAAATGATAAGATATACAACATACCCATGATAATACCATATTCACCTTGGTTGTGGTTTGATGTAGAAATGATAAGATATACAACATACCCATGATAATACCATATTCACCTTGGTTGTGGTTTGATGTAGAAATGATAAGATATACAACACTAGGCACATTGGCAGGTAGAGGCAAAGGTTGTGGTTTGATGTAGAAATGATAAGATATACAACTGTAGTAACACTGGGAAATCAGTTAGCAAGGTTGTGGTTTGATGTAGAAATGATAAGATATACAACTTCAGTACCATGAATGATTCGTTGTCTTCGTTGTGGTTTGATGTAGAAATGATAAGATATACAACCGTAAAATAAATATCATGTTTTAAAGTAGGTTGTGGTTTGATGTAGAAATGATAAGATATACAACTTTGAAGAAATTTCTTTTTGCCTCCATTGGGTTGTGGTTTGATGTAGAAATGATAAGATATACAACTATAGGAATAGAATATACAATGATGATGAAGTTGTGGTTTGATGTAGAAATGATAAGATATACAACAGAACCAAAATTGGAAATTATGAAAGTAGGGTTGTGGTTTGATGTAGAAATGATAAGATATACAACAGCTCTCTCAAAAAGCAATGAAGAACCAAAGTTGTGGTTTGATGTAGAAATGATAAGATATACAACAAATTCAAGCAACAATCAAGACAACAGACAGTTGTGGTTTGATGTAGAAATGATAAGATATACAACCTTATAACGCAATAACAAATCAATAAACTTGTTGTGGTTTGATGTAGAAATGATAAGATATACAACTCTTTATTATCAGAAGTACTTCCACCTACAGTTGTGGTTTGATGTAGAAATGATAAGATATACAACCAGATACTAGCACGAATGCAAGAGAAATAGTTGTGGTTTGATGTAGAAATGATAAGATATACAACAATATAAGTGAAGTCCTGATAAAACTCGTGGTTGTGGTTTGATGTAGAAATGATAAGATATACAACAGAAGCTTATTCTGTAAAGGAGCACGCGGAGTTGTGGTTTGATGTAGAAATGATAAGATATACAACTCCCGGCCTCTATATTAAATAATTGTATTACGTTGTGGTTTGATGTAGAAATGATAAGATATACAACAGAACTGTTGCAATATTATTGCACACTGGGTTGTGGTTTGATGTAGAAATGATAAGATATACAACCCATGTGCAGCCGAATCACGTTTCCGGCAAGTTGTGGTTTGATGTAGAAATGATAAGATATACAACACCTCAGTACCGCATTGATACCCTCTATAGTTGTGGTTTGATGTAGAAATGATAAGATATACAACCAAACTTCTCATGCCATTTACTATGAGCAGTTGTGGTTTGATGTAGAAATGATAAGATATACAACGACAGCACATCATTCAACGCGAACTTAGAGTTGTGGTTTGATGTAGAAATGATAAGATATACAACAATCCTCTATTTTATACGTATTAAAGGTATGTTGTGGTTTGATGTAGAAATGATAAGATATACAACAAATGAACTTTCATCGCTTATAGGTGGATGGTTGTGGTTTGATGTAGAAATGATAAGATATACAACTGAAACTATCAACGCAATGTATTTCAAGAAGTTGTGGTTTGATGTAGAAATGATAAGATATACAACTTTTGGTGCATGGGTAAGAATCAACTTTGAGTTGTGGTTTGATGTAGAAATGATAAGATATACAACAAAATTTGGTTTGTTGACAACTTGCTTTAGTTGTGGTTTGATGTAGAAATGATAAGATATACAACGGAGGAATTAACGCAACAACTGGAACAAAGGTTGTGGTTTGATGTAGAAATGATAAGATATACAACGCCGACATCGCAGGAGCAGGAGAGGAAAGAGTTGTGGTTTGATGTAGAAATGATAAGATATACAACATTGTTCTGTTTTACCACGTAACATTCTCTGTTGTGGTTTGATGTAGAAATGATAAGATATACAACAAGGGAAAACGAATTGATACCATGATGAAAGTTGTGGTTTGATGTAGAAATGATAAGATATACAACGCATTTGAATTTATTAAAGAGCAAGCCCGAAGTTGTGGTTTGATGTAGAAATGATAAGATATACAACCAAACATACTATTTGAAAACACAACAGATGTTGTGGTTTGATGTAGAAATGATAAGATATACAACCCTGGCTTTGCAAATGAAGCCGATTACTTGGTTGTGGTTTGATGTAGAAATGATAAGATATACAACTTCAGGAATAAATTATCTGCTGCCATCTTAGTTGTGATTTGATGTAGAAATAAGTAAAATCCAAAGAACGAAAATATGACACTATAGAATATTTTGACTGTTCTATAAAAAAAGCAGAAATACCCAACGTATTTCTGCTTTCTATATTATATGTATTGAATCTTATTTCAATTACAGCGGCATGTTACCATGTTTCTTAGGAGGATTGCTCTGGCTCTTGTTCTGAGTCATTTCCAATGCCTGAATCAACTTGTAACGTGTATCCTTCGGCAGGATGATTTCATCGATGTATCCCTGCTCTGCTGCACGATACGGATTCGAGAATTTTTCCTTATATTCTTCTACAGCTTTTGCCTTTTCTTCCGGAGTAGCCTTGCGGTACAGGATGTTTACAGCACCGTCGGCACCCATTACAGCGATTTCCGCAGTAGGATAAGAGAAGTTTACATCCGAACCGATAGGTTTACTGTTCATTACGATGTATGCACCACCGTAAGCCTTACGGGTGATCACAGTAATCTTAGGCACAGTAGCTTCTGCATAAGCGTATACAATCTTCGCACCGTGACGGATGATACCGTTGTGTTCCTGTGTACAGCCCGGAAGGAAGCCCGGTACGTCTTCGAAGGTAACGATAGGAATATTGAAGCAGTCGCAGAAACGGATGAAGCGAGAAGCCTTGTCGGAAGCATCGATATCGAGCACACCTGCCAGATAAGCCGGCTGGTTGGCAACGATACCTACCGAACGACCGCCCAAACGAGCAAAACCTACTACAATGTTCTTTGCAAAGTGAGGCATTACTTCGAAGAAATAGTGATTGTCGACTACCGGTTCGATGATATTCTTGATATCATAAGGCATGTTCGGATCGTCTGGAATCACAGTCATCAATGATTCTTCTGCGCGGCGGATGTCATCGGTACAAGTCTGCATCGGTGCATCTTCCATGTTGTTTGACGGAAGGAAGCTCAACAGCTCACGGATGCTCATCAAAGTTTCTTCTTCGGTATCGCAGAGGAAGTGAGTGACACCACTCTTGCTGCTGTGTGTATACGCACCACCCAGTTCTTCCTTGTCAACTTCTTCGTGTGTCACAGCTTTTACTACATCCGGACCAGTGATGAACATGTGGCTCTTTTCCTTCACCATGAAGATAAAGTCGGTCAGAGCCGGAGAGTAACATGCTCCACCTGCACAAGGACCCAGAATAGCAGAAATCTGAGGGATTACACCCGAAGCAATGGTGTTCTGGTAGAAGATAGAAGCATATCCTGAGATACTGCCTACACCTTCCTGAATACGTGCACCACCCGAGTCGTTCAAAGCAATGACAGGAGCACCGTTTTTCAGAGCCAGTTCCTGTACTTTTACGATTTTCTTGGCACCGGTAGCACTCAATGTACCACCGTATACAGTGAAGTCGTATGCATATACATAAACCAGACGGCCGTCGATTTTACCATATCCGCATACGATACCGTCGCCAGGGATGTGGTTCTTGTCCATACCGAAATCAGTACACTGGTGGATAACCAGCTTGTCGATTTCATTGAATGTACCTTTATCGAGCAACATGTCGATACGTTCGCGTGCAGTCATGTGTCCGTTGGCATGCTGTCTTTCTACACGTTCTACTCCACCACCTTGAGAAGCCAGTTTATCCAACTCCTCGAATTTTTTATATTGTTCTGCTGTTGTCATAAGTTTATTCCTCCTCTTTTACTACATCGAGTGTCATAATCACCTGGTTGCTGTTTACAGAGTCTCCTTCGTTCACCAGGATTTCCTTTACCACACACTCACTGTTTACCTTGTAGTTACTCTGCATCTTCATGGCTTCAATTACCACTACAATGTCGCCAGCCTGCAGACGGTCGCCCACCTTTACAGGAATCTTCACTACCTTACCCGGCATTGGAGAAACAATCTTGTCCTGCTGTTTCTCTTCACCTCCTTTTCGCATGCGCAAATATTTAGCCTGCGAGTCAATGATATCGATGTTGTACGACTGGTAATGTGCATTGACGGTATAGCTTTTTCCACCTTCTTTACGGATCAGTTCGGCATTGTACGATTTACCTTCGTGCAAAATAGAGCAACTTCCGTTTTCTGCCATTACGATATCTACATCGTAAGGAACACCGTCGATTGTCAGTTGCACTTTGTTACCTTCCTTGCTAACCAGTGTAACATCGGCAATTCTATCACCAATATGTATTTCCATATCTTTTGAGTTTTTAAGTTGATAAGTCTTTTAAGTTTGCAGTTCCTGAGTTTGTCCAGCTTTTGAGTCCGTTATAGTACGAATGATGAAAACAAACTCAAAAACTTAAAAACTTACAAACTTAAATTCGTAACACTCCTTTTTTCAGGCCAAACTCACGCCAGCGGCTGATAGGACGATTATCGGATGAGCCGGAGTTGTTTTCTTCCAGATTCATCAGGTAGTCGATATACGCAGCAATCATGGCGATGTTTTCGGTTTCCTCTTCTTTCTGTCCGGCCCATTCGCGCAACATATCCTGATGTTTCGGAATGAACAGTGTATTATAATGTCCTTCTACGAAATCGGGCACATTCATAATATGACGCAGATAACCGATGTTGGTCTTCAGACCTGTAATCTTGTATTCGTACAACACACGACGCATACGTTCGATAGCAAATTCACGGGTAGTAGCCCATACAATCAGCTTACCGATCATCGGGTCGTAGTAAATAGGAATTTCGTAGCTTTCGTATACATAGCTGTCGATACGTACTCCGATACCGTTCGGTTCAATCAGCTGACGGATGATACCCGGAGAAGGCATGAAGTTGTTTTCAGAGTCTTCTGCACAGATACGGCATTCGATAGCGTGTCCGCGCTGTTTCAGGTCTTCCTGCTTGAAATGCAACGGTTCGTTGTTGGCAATACGAAGCTGTTCCTTTACCAAATCCACACCTACTACTTCTTCTGTGATAGGATGTTCTACCTGCAAACGGGTATTCATTTCCAGGAAGTAGAAATTGCGGTGTTTGTCTACCAGGAACTCAATTGTACCGGCTCCCTTGTAGTTGACAGCCTTGGCAGCTGCTACAGCAGCTTCACCCATTTTCTGACGCAATTCGGGAGTCACAAAAGGAGAAGGAGTTTCTTCTACGATTTTCTGGTTACGACGCTGAATAGAACATTCGCGTTCGAACAAATGTACAGCGTTGCCATGATTGTCTCCCAAAATCTGGAACTCGATATGATGAGGTTCTTCTACGAATTTTTCCAGATAAACGGTATCGTCACCGAAAGAAGACATTGATTCTGAACGGGCAGTATTGTAAGCCTCTTCCACTTCGCTTTCGTTGTGAATGAGTCGCATACCTTTACCACCACCTCCCATAGAGGCTTTCAGCATGACAGGATAACCAATCTCGTTACAAATACGTATGGCTTCTTCTACACTTTGAAGTGGTTTTTCGGTACCCGGAACAACCGGAACTCCAGCTGCAATCATGTGCTTACGGGCAGAAATCTTATCACCCATTGCATCCATTGTTTCAGGATCGGGACCGATAAAGATAATACCTTCTTCGCGGCAACGACGGGCAAATTCGGAATTTTCCGACAAGAAGCCGTAACCGGGATGAATGGCATCTACTCCATGACGCTTGGCTGCCATGATAATCTTATCAATATTCAGATAACTTTCACGAGAAGCTGCTGGACCTATCAGACAGGCTTCGTCAGCATAAAGTACGTGGCGAGCCGTTCTGTCGGCTTCGGAAAACACTGCCACTGTACGAATGCCCATTTCACGACAAGAGCGCATCACACGTACAGCAATTTCACCACGATTAGCTATTAATACTTTGTGTATCATGCTTTACGATTTAATTAGTATCTTCTATTAATTATTCCGGACGTACAGTACCTTTACGCATTGGCACACCCCGCCCAAAACTGTGCAAAAGTAGCAAAAAAACGGATATCAATCCAATAATCAGCCTTTTTTTTGCTTTCCGCAGGCTTTTTGGAATAAAATAAACCGGTTTAGAAGAGAAAAAAATTATAAAGCAAAAGAATAGCAATACAGAGATTGCAAAATAGAGGAAATATTATTGTTTCTTTTCGCGCTCTTCTTCCTGCGGAATACGGAAGGCGGTATACAGTTCAAGTACGGCTGCTATACTCAGACAGGCCACCCACTCGTTGCGGTGCCAGAGAATCATCATCACTCCGGCTACAACCAGCAGCATGGCTCCTATCACTTGCTGACGGCGCAAACGGCGGATCACAATGTTACGGCCTTCATATCCGGACATAACTTGTACATAGGCAAACATCACCGCACCTACTATATATACATAAGGAGCAAAAAACAGTTTTGTGATTTGCAACATGGCTCCTATCAGCAACAACACTGCTCCTACAGCAGAAATAACCGTATAATATTTGTTCATTATTGTTTCTTGTTCAAATCTTCCTCGAATATGTAAATATCTTCATTGGGCTTTTTCATCAGATATTTCTCACGAGCTACCTTTTCCAAAGCTTCCGGATCTGAAGATATCTCCTTCAGACGCTTGCTGTCGCGTTCGTACTGATTGCGATAAAATGTTATCTCAGATTTCAGCTTATTAATTTCCCGCCAATGAGAAAAACGTTGCAACAAACTGTTTTCCTCATCAAGCACACCTATAATCAGCGCAAAAGTAACAAGGGTTATCGCATACTTATGCCGACGAATAAAATTCCAAAACAGAACCAGCTTACTCATAAAGATTTACACTTGTTTTATCGTGCTGCAAAGATAGAAATAAATCATTGCAAGCCATGCGAAAACGGAGAATTTATGTATTTTTGCATTTATAAAGAACAAAATTTATGGAGAATTACATCGTTTCGGCACGCAAATACCGCCCTGCAACTTTTGATACCGTAGTAGGACAAAAAGCCTTGACCACAACGCTGAAAAATGCGATTGCCAGTCATAAACTGGCACATGCTTATCTTTTCTGCGGGCCTCGTGGAGTAGGAAAAACTACTTGCGCACGAATCTTTGCCAAGACCATCAACTGTCTGCATCCCACGGCCGAAGGGGAAGCATGCAACGAATGTGAATCGTGCCGGGCGTTTATCGAACAACGTTCTTATAATATACACGAACTGGATGCTGCATCAAACAACTCTGTGGAAGACATCCGTTCGCTGATAGACCAGGTACGTATTCCGCCACAGATAGGAAAGTACAAGGTGTATATCATAGACGAGGTGCACATGCTTTCTCAGGCTGCATTCAATGCTTTTCTGAAAACCTTGGAAGAGCCTCCCCATCATGCCATCTTCATTCTCGCTACTACAGAGAAGCACAAGATACTTCCTACGATTCTGAGCCGTTGTCAGATTTATGACTTCAGCCGCATCAGTGTAAGCGATACCGTAGAGCATCTGGAAAATGTAGCCAGAAAAGAGCATATCGAAGCCGAACCGGAAGCCTTGAATGTAATTGCACAAAAGGCCGACGGAGGTATGCGTGATGCTTTATCTATATTCGACCAGGTAGTAAGTTTTACCAACGGACATATTACATACAAGAGTGTAATAGAGAATCTGAATGTACTGGATTATGAATATTATTTCCGTCTGACAGACTTTCTTCTAGAAAACAAAATAGCAGAAAGTTTGCTCATCTTCAATGATATTCTGAAAAAAGGATTCGATGGAAACCACTTCATCACGGGACTGACTTCGCACTTGCGCGATTTGCTGGTCAGCAAGGACGAGGCTACTCTGACTTTGCTGGAAGTGGGTGCTTCTATCCGTGAACGCTATCGTGCCCAGGCTCAGAAGTGCACTCCTCAGTTTTTGTATCAGGCCATGAAACTGTGCAACGACTGCGACTTGAACTATCGCCTCAGTAAGAACAAACGTCTGCTGGTGGAACTGACCCTTATACAAGTAGCCCAGCTGACAATGGGACCGGAAAACCCGACTCCTCCACAAGGGACGAAAAAGAACCTGTCTCCGGTATTCAATCAAGGTGCAACTTCTGTACAGACCAATGCAGCTCAGACTACAGGAGGAAATACTACAGCGAGACCGCAGGGAAATGCAACTCACTCTCCTGTCGGTACAGCTCCTCAGGCACCGGCTCCACAGACTCACGCACCGGTAGCAGCCGGAACCAAGACTACACCTCCGCAAGGGCCGTCAAGCACTCCGCAAGCTGCTGCCCCCAAAGGAGTACAGCCGGCAGTTCAAAATACCGATAAAAAAATTCCTGTGATGAAAGCCGGGAATTTAGGTATTTCCATCCGACGCCCCCAAACGGTTGCTCCTACCAATGCAAGCACAACAGCAACGGTAAAAGCCGTTCAACCGCAAGAAGAGGAGAACTACGAAGATTACATCTTCAACGAAAAAGATCTGGATTATTACTGGCGAGAATTTGCTGCCCGCCTGCCTAAAGAGGAAGCAGCAAATGCCGGACGTATGATGAATATACAGCCTCATCTGCTTTCCGACAAAAAGACATTTGAAGTAGTGGTCGATAACGAACTGGCACAAAAATACATGCAACAGCTTGCACCACAAATAGAGGCTCACCTGCGCCAGCAGCTTCATAACCGCCAGATAAGAATGACGACACGGGTAAGTGAAGCCAATGAAAACATCCGGGCCTACAGCCATGTGGAACGCTTCCAGATGATGAGCAAAAAAAATCCGGATTTGCTGAAGCTTAAAGAAGCATTCGGCCTTGAGCTTTCCTGATATTTACTTTCGTCTCTGTCTCAATCATTTTTTCCGATACAAAAATCCCCTTACCCACACAAAAGGCCGGCAAGGGGATCTGTTCGTATAGAGTCTTAATAAACAAGACTTACATTATCTACCCAAAACTTATTTCCCGGAGAACCGATAAAAGCTCCTCCAAGGCTGGAAGTAAACTGAAGAATAAGATGAGTAGGTGCTTCACCTTCTTCTGCCCATCCCACTTCTTTTATCTGCTTGCTTTCTCCTTTGCTGTTACGGGCATAATATCCACCGACACCCAGCTTCATCAACTCTTCCTGATATCCGGCATCCTTTGTAATGTTGCCATACATTATTTCATAAGTAGCACCGTTTTTCCAATCTTCTGTACGGCTATAACGCACCACAGCAGTACCTACACGCTTGGCAATAATATTACCCTCGGCGTCTTCTGCACGTTTCTGGAGCAAACAAGTCATAATTGCACAGTCTTGTCCGGACACCACAGACTTTCTGCTAAATCCAGTCTGCCGAATACGGTTGGGCTGACCGGACATCTGTACCTTATAATCGTAACGAACAGCTTTCGGACGTGTTGTAAACGATACTCCTGAGTTCAGAGCCATTTCTCCTTCCTTTGTACCGGTAATCGGTTCTTTCATATCGCCCAAAAACAACGATCCGGAAGCCAGCACTGTGATATTGACCAGTCCCAGTACTTTGACACTTTCAATATGAGTCTCCAGACGGGCGCAATATCCATTTCCTCTTTTTTCAGGATATACACTAGTGTTGGTCTTTACAATACCCATAACCTTGGCCATTACATTGGAATTTGCCCAGGGAGAACCACCCAGATTTACATAAGGCTCATTGCCATCAATGACCTTTGTGGGAGCCACTTCATACAACAGCTTGGTTTTTCCGCCAATTACTCCTGACTCATGAATCTTACGTGTCACCCACTGATCCATATTTCCGTATTTTAAAGGAACCACTTTTTCCTGTCCCTTCATATTCAAAGGCAGCATAAATAGCGCACACCCGAATAACAATCCTATTTTTTTCATCATTTCTATCAATTCAAGTTATCCGGCAAAGATAAAAAAAAAGCGACGGCCTGAAAAACCGTCGCTTTATATTCCACTAAATAGAATACATATTCTTATTCATGTACTATATTTCCATTTACAGAAGATTAGTATACACGGTACAACAACCATGCAGCCTGGAAATCTTCACGATGAGGATATTTAGCTTTGAATGCATCTCTTGCACGTGCAGCTTCTTCACGAGTATCGAACGATTCTACTACCACACGATACATATTCTTTTCTGCAGCATACACTACTTTTGCATTGTAACCATCGTTATCCAAAGTAGCTTTCAATCCTTCTGCATTAGCCTTTACTCCAAAGCTACCGCATACTACGCTAAATGCTTTCAAGCCATTTCCAGAAACCAGTTCAACTTTTTCTTCGCGAACAGTTCCAACTGTAACCGGAGCTTTTGTTACAGGAGCAGCTTCTACTACCGGAGCAGCTTCTACCACCGGAGTCTGTGCCGGAGTTTCTGCAGTAGCTTCTGCAAGTTCCTGCTGTTTTGCTTTTTCGTAAGCTTTCTTATAAGCACTTTCGCTTGACTTACAAGAAGAGAATGCCAGTGCTACGCACAATCCCATTCCCAATACAACAATCTTTCTCATGTCGTTTTGTTTTTATTATTAGTTAATATTTAGTCCTATTTTCAATATATAATTACGCGCAAAAGTAGTAATATAAAAGAAGTGAAACTATTAAATTCTGTTAATTATACAGTTTTATCCTTCGTTTCCTTATTTTTCCTCAAAAGAGTAACGACTTATCAAAGTTTTTATTAGATTTGTACATAGGAACTTTAAATAAGTGGAATTATGAAAGCACTAAATTATGTAGCCGCTTTTTTGGGCGGAGCAGCCTTGGGAGCAGCAGCAGGCTTATTGTTTGCACCGGAAAAAGGAGAAGATACCCGTAAGAAAATTGCAGAACTTTTGCGTAAAAAAGGCATTCGTCTGAATCGTGAAGAAATGGATGACCTGGTAGATCAGATTGCAGCAGAAGTAAAAGACGCTGAATAAAAATTTAACAAAACAGGCAGACTTAATTCACATTTCAAAATTGAATGAGTCTGCCTGTTTTTTCACTTTAACAAACCGCATATGTTTTCTCAAGACAAAAGCATAGACAATCTGGAATCTCTTGTAAAGGAGATGAAAAAATACATTGAACTGCAAGGAGAATATCTGAAATTCGATCTTGTGGAAAAACTGACTATCTTGCTGGGTACCCTTATTCTTATTTTACTCATTACCGTATTAAGCATGATGGCTGTATTTTACTTTTCATTTATGCTGGTATACGCCCTCGAGCCTATCACAGGAAGCCTGACCGGAAGTTATGCCATGATAGGAGGAATTATCCTGCTATTGGCATTCCTGATATACATATATCGAAAAAAACTGATATTCCAGCCGATGGTAAACTTTTTGTCACATTTGTTTTTAGACAATCCCAATAAGGAGAAACAGGCATGAATACGAAAGAAATCTACACCATAGAATTGATCTCTCAAAAAAAAGAGAAAAAAAGAGCGGAAATACAGGCTTCCAAAAAAAGAATGCAGCATATTTCACAAGAACTTTTCTCACCTACCAGAAGTGATAATAAAATAGATAGCATGATGCAGCACATCAACATGGGAATAGCTGCCTACGACGGCATCATGACCGGCATAAAAGTGCTAAGACGCGTTCAAAGCTTTTTCTCACAAAAAAGGAAATAAGCCATACAATCCTCCTGCGTCATTCAAATAAATATTTGGAACTATCCGACAAATAATTTATATTTGTTACTTGATTTATTTAATGACAATTAATGAAAAGGATTGAATCTCTTGCATCTATTCCATCTAATTTACAAATGTTTACAGGAATAGATATCATCGGGAACTTAAAGCAACTATTCAAGTTCCCCACACAAGTGCCCGGCTGCCTGTTCCTCTTATGCACAAGAGGCAATTGTGTTGCAACCATACACCTTACCCAATACGAACTCCGTCAGAACTCAATGGCTGTAATCATGCCTGAAATGTTCTTTCAGATCACATCACAAAGCCAGGATTGCCGTTTTACACTGATTGGTTTTTCAAAAGAACTTATCCGCCACTCTACATTGTTCTCTAAAACAATCGAGTATACTCCTCACATTTTCGAAAATCCGGTTATCCATCTGCAAAAAGAAGTTGCAGAAATTTTTCAGGAATCTTTCAAAACCATAATCAAAGCTCAACATTTGGGCGACGTATTTATTACCCCTGCACAGACAGACTTGATTTATTCACAAATCATTCTGACATTGGGTAATATAACCCGGAAAAAAGAAGAGAACTCACAAGTACGATACAACCGTAATCAGGAAATAGTAAAAGAACTGGTGCGCATTATCGTACAAAACTATAAATCGGAAAGAAACATTTCATTCTATGCAGAAAAGATGCACCTCTCTCCACAACACCTGAGCACCACCATCAAAAAAACAACCGGGAAGACACTGACAGACATTATTTCTTCCTTTGTCATACACGATGCACAGGCCAAATTACGGTCCACGGAACTGACCATCCAGGAAATAGCCTATTCACTGAACTTTCCGGATATCTCCTTCTTTGGAAAATATTTTAAACGATATACAGGTATGTCACCTAAACAATACAGAAACTCTGGAAAATAAGAACAAAAAAATGTTACCGATATCAACCACATCGGATATCGGTAACATTCTTAAAAATCCGTCATCAAATCACAGACCGGTTTCTTATTCTATAATTTCCACATCGGTTACTTTTTCATTTCTTTTACGGCGATAAAACAGCAAACGAATCAAATCGGTTGCTCCATATACAATTGCCGACACTCCCAATACAATAAAAGGAACAGTAGCTGCCTGGAAAGGATTGAACAGAACAACCAGTCCGGCAATCAGCACCAGCACAGAAATAACATACCAAACCACCGGCACTTTTACCACGTTACGCACCGATATAAAATTAGACAATTGAGTGACGCCTCCAAGTACCAGAAGCACACCTAATATATACATCAGAATGCTTACAAAAAATGCCGGCATAATCATCAGCCACAGGCCAAAGCAAGCGCTTCCCAATGCAACGATAGGAAAAGGACGGCTCATACCATCCGACTGTCTGGAAGATGCAAAATAGCCGAACAATCCTAATAACCCCGGCAACAGAAACAAGACACCGATTGTTATCACCAGATAATTTACAGCAGCATCAGGCCATACAACCAACAGTATGCCAATAATCAAAGCACACAAGCCGCTCATCAAAGCATAGTTCATTGTTTTCATCACGTTTTATATTCTTAGTTATACGAAAATAGCAAATTACACAGATATAAACAAATGAAAAGACAAAATTCCCTATAGTCTTCCTTTTTTCTTACCATTATCTTTCATCAACCTTACATTTTCATTGAAAAAGGCAGAAATACTCCTTTTTTCTGGCATTTATAAAAACACTATCTAATGAATATCTCGTACAAAAGGCACTTGATATAAAGCAATTTGTTATTTTTTCACCATTCGTACTCCCTTTTTAAAGTATTTATACTATCTTTGTGGCAAATTTATTACGACAGAATTATGATTAAGCCAGATTATCCTTCCGTTTTGCTAATCTATACAGGGGGTACAATCGGTATGATTGAGAATCCGGAAACAGGTGCATTGGAAGCTTTTAATTTCGATCAACTTCAAGAAAATGTACCAGAATTGAAAAGATTTAACTACAGAATTTCATCTTATCAATTCAATCCCCCCATCGACTCCTCCGACATGGAACCAGCCTTGTGGGCTAAACTGGTAAAGATTATCCATTATAATTACGACAATTTCGACGGTTTCGTCATCCTTCATGGAACTGATACCATGGCATACACAGCCTCTGCCCTTAGCTTCATGTTGGAAAATCTGGCCAAACCCGTTATCCTGACAGGAAGTCAGCTCCCGATAGGTGTACTGCGTACCGACGGAAAAGAAAACTTAATCACTTCTATAGAAATAGCTGCTGCCAAATATCCGGACGGAAGGGCAATAGTACCAGAAGTTTGTATATTTTTCGAAAACCATTTATTACGTGGTAACCGTACCACCAAAATCAATGCAGAAAACTTCAATGCTTTCCGTTCCTACAACTATCCAGCGTTGGCCACTGCCGGTATCCATATAAAATATGAATACGACCGCATCCGTAAAGCAGATTTATCGCTTCCGATGCACCCTCACTATGTATTCGATACCAATGTGATGATTCTGACAATCTTCCCCGGTATTCAGGAAAAGGTAGTCAGCACAATGCTAAACACACCGGGCCTGCGTGCTGTAGCTCTAAAGACATACGGTTCAGGAAATGCTCCTCAAAAGCCATGGTTCATCAAGCTGCTGAAGGAAGCAACCAGCCGGGGTATTATCATCGTAAATATCTCACAGTGTCAAACCGGTATGGTAGAGATGGCACGTTACGAAACAGGTTTACATCTATTGGATGCCGGAGTGATAAGCGGATACGATGCGACGGTAGAATGTGTGATTACCAAACTAATGTTTTTGCTCGGCCACAACCTGTCTCCGCAGGAAATACGGCGGGAAATGGGGCGTTCCATTGCAGGAGAGTTTACCCGGCCGGAATTGTAATACAATTGTAACAATTATTTCATGGCTCCGAAACAAAGAAACGTCATCTTTGCAGAAACTCAAAAATACCAAAACAATATGAATGATTACCGAATACTTGTTGTAGATGACGAAGAGGATTTATGCGAGATTCTAAAGTTCAATCTCGAAATGGAAGGGTATTTCGTAGACACAGCCAACTCTGCCGAAGAAGCCCTTAAACTGGATCTTACGCAGTACCAGTTGTTGCTTTTGGATGTGATGATGGGAGAAATTTCCGGATTCCGTATGGCAAGTATGCTGAAGAAGAACAAAGATACAGCAGAAATTCCAATCATATTCATCACTGCCAAAGATACAGAAAACGATACAATCACCGGATTTAATCTGGGAGCCGATGATTATATATCCAAGCCTTTCTCTTTGCGTGAAGTAATCATGCGTGTAAAAGCGGTATTACGCCGTACTGCCGGAGTGCAGATGAAAGAACAGGACCAGTTACAATACAAAGGGTTAGTCATACATATCTCCAAAAAGAAAGTAACAATCGACAACGAAGAAATTTCATTAACCAAAAAAGAGTTCGAGATTTTGTTGCTTTTACTACAGAACCAAGGACGAGTATTCTCACGAGAAGACATACTGACCAAAGTATGGAATGATGAATCGTATGTATTAGATCGCACTATCGATGTGAATATTACCCGATTACGTAAAAAAATCGGTGAATATGGTAAACAAATTGTAACCCGATTAGGCTACGGTTACTGTTTCGAATGTGAATAATACAATTTGACATGACTACTTTTTTTTCTCGTATTCTTTCCTTTAGCCAGAAACTATTCTTTCTGGTTATCTCTCTTTTTATCGCTTTTTCGCTGTGCTTTATGTGTTTTCAGTACAGACGGGAAAAGGTATTCAAGAGCGAACTTTTAAATACACAGCTTCAAGACTACAACTCACGGCTATACGATTTCATAAACGAAAACGGTAATCTGAATGCAGATAGTCTGCAACAGTATGTGGCTACTCACATGATCCCGAACCTGCGGGTCACACTCATCACATCCACAGGTATCGTAATCTACGACAACATAGAAAAGAACTGGAAGAAGTTCAAGAACCATTCTTCACGAAAAGAAGTCATAGATGCTCTGATGTATGGCAGCGGATATGCCATCAGCCGGCATTCTGAAAGCTTAAATGGAGAAGAATTCTTTTATTCGGCCAAATACTACCCCAGTAAACGGCTGATCATACGTTCTGCCCTTCCCTATAACGTCAGCTTAAGCGAACATCTTAAAGCCGACTCGGGATACGTTTGGTTTACATTGGTAATCAGTTTATTCTTGATTGCCTTGTTCTATCGTTTCACTTACAAACTGGGGATGTCCATCACCAAACTGCAACAGTTTGCATTAAAGGCCGACAGAAACGAACCGATAGACATTGAAATCTTACAAGCGTTCCCTAAAAATGAATTGGGAGAGATTTCCCAGCATATCATAAAAATATACAAACGGCTCCACCGTGCCAAAGAAGCCCTCTACATCGAGAGAGAGAAACTGATTTCGCATCTGCAAACCTCGCACGAAGGACTTGGAGTCTTTACCAAGGAACGCAAGGAGATTCTGGTAAACAACCTTTTTACACAATATGCCAATATCATCTCCGACAGAAACTTAAGTTCCACCGAAGAAGTTTTCGACATACCGGAACTAAAACCGATCAATGAGTTTCTGACTAAAAATGAAAACAACCCCAATAAAGAAGAAAAGCGTTTATCCCTTCATATAGACAAAAACGCACGTTCTTTTTTGGTAGAAAGTATCATTTTCCAGGATTTGTCATTCGAAATTTCCATCAATGACATTACTCAGGAGGAAGAACAGGCCCGGCTGAAACGCCAGTTGACACAGAATATCGCCCACGAGCTGAAAACTCCGGTAAGCAGTATACAAGGATACATAGAAACCCTGCTTAACAATCCGAATATCAGCCATGAGATGATGCAAACATTTCTGCAAAGAAGTTATGCTCAAAGCAACCGGCTCACCCTTCTTCTGCGGGATATCTCCGTACTGACCCGTATGGACGAAGCTCCGGACATGGTTTCAAAAGAGAGTCTGAATTTAAGCAAGCTGGTAGAAAACATGTTAAGCGAGGTTGCTCTGAATCTCGACGAAAAACATATACAAGTCAACAATTTGCTCCCGCCCAACATGAATATTGTCGGAAACAGCTCTTTGTTGTATTCTATTTTCCGGAATCTGACAGACAATGCAATAGCCTATGCAGGTGTGGGTATACAAATCACAATAAACTGCTTCCGGGAAGACGAAAAATTCTACTACTTCAGTTTCTCCGACACAGGAGTAGGTGTTCCCGAAGAACACTTGAACCGACTGTTCGAACGCTTTTACCGCGTAGATAAAGGACGCTCCAGAAAACTGGGAGGAACAGGTTTAGGACTGGCTATCGTTAAGAATGCAGTCTTATTCCATAGAGGTACCATTTTTGCCAAAAATATTCCGGGAGGAGGACTGGAATTTGTCTTTACTTTACAGAAAGGAGTGAATTAAAACAATCACCATAAAATAAAAACCTCTCAAATACAAAAAAAGCTTGACTCTTGATTATTCAACAGTCAAGCTTTTTATATTCCAGTGCCAGTTATAAATCCTGCAAGCCATTGCCTACAGCCAACGATGACGGCTATAAAATCGACGTCGTCGATTCGCCATCCGACGTCGTCGGATGCATATTCTGCGGCGCCGGTTACAGTATGTACGCTCTCATACCCAGCCATAGTACCATTAACCATTCATCATGCAAACGGATTCTTTCATCCGGCTGCATAAAGAAAAAAACGTTTCATTCTGCTGTTTCCGCATCCACAGTCCACGTACAGACAAAATCATCGCGAAGCATATAATGTATCTGATAATGGTTATTCATCTCTGTACGATACTCTTCAGCCTCAAAAACTCCTTCCTCCGATGCAGTAAAAGGACAGATATACAGGTGCTTCAGGAAGTCCACCTCATTGGTATCAAGCAACTTAAACAAGGTCTCTTTTGCCGACCAGTGCAGCAAATACTGATAAATCAACATACGGTCTGACAAATGTTCCCGACCGGGCATTTCATCCTGGCGGACAAAGCGTGAAACAACCTTTTTCACCCTGTCGCCATAATACTCTATATCCATGGCAATATTCCACTTCGGGTGGATACCGACGGCAATATAGCCTTTGGTATGTGAAATTGTAATCTGATATTCCCCCGAAAGAATATAAGGTTTGCCGGATGCATAATGCCCAATACACATTTCCTTTCCAGACAATGCTTTCAGCAAAACCCTCACGCCCAAATACTCCATCTTCCGGGAAAGAGATTTCAGTCCGGCAAGTTCTTCCTCGTAATTGAAATTCTGCGACAACCGGCTACGTAACTCTTCCTGGCTCTCGGTCAGTTGCCATATTCCGAAACACCCTCCCTGCCAGTTCCATTGTTTAAGAAGCGACATATCCCTCTTCTTTATGCTCTTTAGGAAGTACCGTTACCTTTACTTTCAAAATACGGCGAGAATCCATCTCTACAATTTCAAAGCGATAGTTCTTATAGAACAAGACTTCTTGCTGTACCGGGAATTCCCCCTTCAGTTCGAGAATCAATCCCGCCAACGTGTCGGCATCGGCCGCAATATCTTCAAATTCATCCGAATCAATCTTCAAGACTTTATAGAAATCGGTCAGGAACGTCTTTGCTTCAAACAAATAAGAATTATCAGAAAGTTTAATATAGGTACGTACTTCCTCATCGTACTCATCATTTATTTCGCCTACAATCTCTTCTATGATATCTTCCATGGTTACAATACCCGAGGTACCACCAAATTCATCCACTACAATTGCAATATGAATTTTATTGATTTGAAAATCATGAAGAAGATCGTCAATCTTTTTCGTTTCCGGAACAAAGAAAGCCGGACGAATCAAATTCTGCCACTTGAACTCATCACCCTGCTTCAGATAGGGCAACAAATCTTTTATATACAAAATCCCCTTGATATTATCACGAGACTCTTCGTATACAGGAATGCGGGAATAAGCGTTATCTACGACACATTTCAAGACCTTGGAAAAAGGAGTATTCAGTTCAAGATCCACCATATCAAGACGGGCAGTCATCACTTCTTTGGCTGTTTCCTCTCCAAAGCGAATAATTCCTTCAAGCATGGTACTCTCTTCCGAAATTTCATTCTTATCCGTCAGTTCCAGAGCCTGAGACAGCTCGTCGACAGACAAGTTGCGCACCTTATGCTTTTTAGTCAATTTGTTGACCACAAAAGACGAATGTACAAGCAGATTCGACATCGGCTTGAATACCGACCGAAGCACATAAATAACCGGAGCAGCTTTTCTGCAAAAAGAAAGTGTATGCTGTGCAGAATATATTTTAGGCATTATCTCCCCAAACAACAGCAATAAAAAAGTCAGGACTACGGTAATAACCAGAAACTCCAAAATCTGTGCCTGACCAAAATCTATTACGCTGGCAAAGAAGTAATTGCACAACATAATAATGGTCACATTCACAAAATTGTTTGAAATAAGAATGGTAGCCAACAAATGTTCAGAATCTTCCAGAAGACTTTTAATCTTCGTATCAGAAGGAGATTTTTCTTCTTCAATCTCATTCAAATCAGAAGGAGACAATGAAAAGAAAGCAATTTCGGAAGCAGAAACAAAACCTGATGCATACAGCAAAAGAATAGCCAGCATCAATGCAATAATAGCTCCTATAGAAGGAGACATAACAGTTACTCCGTTACATAAATCCGATAAACGGGATAAATACGAGTCAGGGTCCAAAGATTTAAATTTTAGTTAGACATAAGTTCATTTTAAAACGGCAAATCGTCTGATGCCGATTCCGCAGACACAGATGCAGTCTGCGAAGCAGCAGCCGGTTGCTGAACCTGTCCGGCAGGCTGTTGGACAGCACGCGGAGTCAGCATTTCCATATTATCACCGAATATTTCCACTACGTAACGTTTTATACCGTTCTGGTCGTCATAAGACCGGGTACGGATTTTTCCCTCGATGTAAAGTTTGTCTCCCTTACGTACATATTTTTCGGCAGTTTCAGCCAATCCGCGCCACAAAACAATATTGTGCCATTCTGTACGTTCAGGAACCTGTGTTCCATTGGCCAAAGTATATGCTCTATCTGTTGTAGCCAACGGAAATGTAGCCACAGCTACACCGCTATCCAAATATCTTACATCGGGATCTTTCCCCACATTACCTATCAACTGGACTTTATTCAATGACATGATTTACTTCGTTTTAATATCAGAGTCCAAAATTACAGAAAAAAAATGAGACAACAAACGTGATACAGGGAATTTATATAAATCAGCCACCGGAACCCTTTGATACTTTTCCGGCAACAGACTTTTTTCCGTTACTTCTACCTCATAACAATCGGCATAAATTACCCGGTGAGACAGCACATGCTTTACCCTTTGCCCCATCCGCCGTACCAGCTTTACCTCACACTGCGACAGCAGTTGCTGGAATTCCGGAAAACTGAAAAGTTCTTCTTCCGACAAGCTCCTATCAGGTTCCAATAACGGAAACTCATATAAATTTTGCCAAATATCGCCAGCCGGCCGCTTGTATAAAAAAGTACAACCCGATGTATGGATATAGAGATAAATAAAATGACGGTCGAGTACCTTAGTCTTACGTTTCTTTTTAGGCAATTCGCCCACCAGACCTTTACGAAAGGCCACACAACTGTCCATCAACGGACAAACCTCACACTTGGGCGACACAGGCACACACTGCAGTGCCCCAAAATCCATAATGGCCTGATTATACAGCCCTGGCGTTTCTTTCGGCAATAATTCATCGGCCAAAGCTGCAAATATCTTTTTCCCCTCCGAGGTGTCAATCGGAGTATCCACGCCCATCCAGCGCGACAAGACACGATACACATTTCCATCCACTACCGCATAAGGCATATCGTAAGCAATAGAACAAATGGCGGCAGCAGTATATTCCCCCACCCCTTTCAAAGCACGTACTTCTGCATACGTTTTCGGGAAATACTCCAGTGAATCAATCGAGCGGGCAGCTTCATACAGATTTCGCGCCCGAGAATAATATCCCAGCCCCTGCCAATACTTCATCACCTCATCTTCATCGGCCTGAGCCAAAGCATGAAAATCCGGAAACCGTTCTATAAACCTGCAATAATAATCATATCCTTGAGCCACCCTTGTCTGCTGAAGAATTACCTCCGATATCCATATTTTATACGGATCTTGAGTCTGCCGCCAGGGAAGTTCTCTTTTATTATGTTCGTACCAGTCAATCAACAGCGGAGCAAATTGATTCATTTCTATATATTTATTCTATTAACCAAAGTTTTTCTGTAAATCTGTATAAAGAATATAGCTACTTGATATTAAACGAGTTAGAAGGATTGCCTTATTTTGGGGTAATGATTTGGCAACCGTCTCTGTTGCTTTGTTCTGCTTTGTTTTACTTCATAGAGTAACTCTTTCAGTACAAAAGTAGTATTTTTTCGATACTATACGAAAATTACCAAATTAAATTTTATATTTTTGCATACGATAAACAACGATGTGCAAAACATAATATGTGCAAGAACCGTATAAAAGAGGCATTAGCAGCAAGAGGTATCAGCCAAACGGAATTGGCAAACAGGCTTGGAAAGACTTTCAATATGGTCAATCTGTATACATCAAACAAAGTGCAACCTCCCATTCCTGTGCTATATCAAATTGCAGATATTCTAAAAATGGATGTACGGGAATTGTTGTTACCTAATAATGGAATCACTCAATCTTAAACGTACAATGTATTTGACAGAAGACGAAATAAGAGATAACGCAAAAGTTATACTTGGCTTTGATGAAAAAGACCCTGATGTGAAGCAAGGGACAGGGCAAATAACAACTTTCAATCAATTGGGCTTTAAAGGCGTGTCAGACAAGCCTGATGGATGGTATCTGCCCAATGACAAACAAGATATAGCTATTATTTTGGAAACGAAATCTGAGAAAGAGGATGTCTTTTCTGAAAAACATTATGCGGAATTAGTCAAAAATATAGAAATAGCAGCCCTGCAATACAAACGTGTGGTGGGCATTCTTTACAACGGAACAGATGTCCGTGTTATAAAGTACATCAAAGGAAGCGGACAATATGAAGAAATAGAGGATGTTGCTAAAACTCTTCAAAACAAGCGCTATTATATCGCATTGTTCAAGGAAAACCGGATTAATAAGCAACTGATATATTCACTTACCAAGAAAATAAACGATTGTTTGCATTTTCAATTTGGTATAAAAAATCTATACCATAGGATGATTATCACTGCTTGTGCGTTGGTTGCAAAAAGATACGGTGCAATGCTTGAAGAAGGAATGGGATATACTCTAATGACATCTTCTATACTGAATACACTATCTAAATCGCTTGAAAAAGACCGAAAGCAGAACTTGAAATTAGACCTTCTTGTTGAAGTCTATTCAGAAATAAGAATGAATATGACAAATAATCAAGAGGCAATAAACAATTTCATAAAATGGGTTTCTGAAATTTCTGATTGTGTCAATTCCGATTATTGGAATGGTGAGGACGTAATGGGAATATTTTTCAACGAATTCAACCGTTATAAGAAAAAATCAGAAAATGGACAAGTGTTTACGCCTGATCATATCACATCTTTTATGTATAGGCTTATAGAGGTAAACCAACATGACCGAGTGCTTGATGCAACATGCGGTTCGGGAGCTTTTCTCGTGAAAGCGATGTGTAATATGGTAAAAGAAGCTGGTGGCGTAAACACCTCGGAAGCAATGACGATAAAATCAAGCCAATTATTCGGGATTGAGTTTGACAGGGAAATTTTTGCGCTCGCCTGTGCGAATATGCTCATTCACAAAGACGGGAAAACAAATCTTGAACAGTTAGACACCCGCACCGAGGAGGCTTGCGAATGGATTAAGAGCAAGAAAATAACAAAGGTGCTGATGAATCCTCCATATGAACAAAAATACGGTTGTCTGAAGATTGTTGAGAATGTCTTGAAATCAGTACCGACAGGAACAAAGTGTGCTTTCATCCTGCCTGATAAAAAATTAGAAAAATCGTATGTAGACAAGAAACATGGAAACAAACTGTTAAAAAACAACACTTTAACAACAATAGTAAAGTTACCTGAAAATTTATTTTTTAATATTAATACGCCGACCTCTATATTTGTTTTCGAATCTGGTAAGCCTCAGAATGGGCGTAATATTATCGGTTATTATATTGAGGAAGACGGTTTGGAAACTGTGAAAAACCAAGGTCGTCAGGACACGAAGAACCGCTGGCAAGAAAAAGAAGACTACTGGATTGAAGCTATTAGGGATGGAGCAGACCCTCGATATGGTACTCGCCAGATAATCGACCCATTAGAACATCTTTCCTATCAAATGCCAACCGCCCCATTTGAAATATTTGAGGAAGATTTCATCAAGACTATGATGGACTATGAAATGTTCCAGCGTGGTATAGATGTAAAAGATTTCAATGAAAAAATAATGAAAGCAGTGTTGTATAGTAGTGTCATTAGCGAAGGAGAAAGTACAATACGAATAGAAATTCCACAAAATGTAAAGTCATGAAAAAGATAGATATAAAAGATTGGCAACCATTTACATTGGAAAGCCTCTTTGAAGTTGTGAAAGGAAGCCGGTTAACAAAGGCTGACATGAAAGAAGGCAATATTCGCTATATTGGTGCTACGGCTTTTAATAACGGGATAACCAACTATATTGGAAACAATAAGGAAACGCATCCTGCAGGTACATTAACAGTATGTTATAATGGGTCTATTGGACAGACTTATTATCAAGACAAAGAGTTTTGGGCAACGGATGATGTAAATGTTTTATATCCAAAGTTCCCAATGAACAAGTATATTGCACTATTTTTAGCTCCTTTAATAAAGTCTGTTGGGAGAAACTACGCTTATACAGATAAATGGAAAATAGAAGATATGAAAAGTAGTACTATCTATTTACCTGTTAACGAACAGCATCAACCAGATTGGGAATACATAGTTCAATATATGAAAGCTGTTGAAAAACAAGTACGGATGTCTGTAGATAAGTTAACAAATGTTATAGGGGGGGGTAAGCGTAAACGCTTAAATATCAATGCTTGGAAAGAATTTGTGATTGGAGACTATTTCTGTGCCATCAATACAGGTAATATTTTAAGTCGTGACATAGTAGATGGTTCGGGTTCTACTCCCTTTGTTACTGCAAGTAGTGTTAATAATGGTGTGGCGGCTTACATTGATGCTTCCAACTATGAAATAATCAAAGGTAATTGCATCCTGATTGGCGGAAAAACATTCACACTGACTTACCAAAAGAATGATTTTGTTTCTAATGATAGTCATAACATAGCTCTATATAGTAAATGTGTTAGCAATGAACAAGTGTTACTTTATATCATCACTGTATTGAGTTGTTCCTTAAAACACAAGTACAATTGGGGAGATGCGGTAACTAAAGATAAACTTCTTGCACAAAAAATCAATCTACCTACTGATAACAAAGGAGAACCCGATTGGGGTTATATGCAAGATTATATACAATCCATTCAAAAAACTATTTCATGCTCTCCAATCTTAGTGTAAATAGTTTATTATCTCATTATAGTGATATAGCAACATTCAGAGAGGTAGCAAGCTATTTGGAAGTTTCATCAATGTGCTGACTTGCTATCCTCTCATCTCATTGGAATTGTTTATAATCCCATACCCTTACCCTTTTTGAGTGGTGCAACTGTTCTGCGTACGGAAGAAAACAATTTATTAAATTGTTCTTTGAACCACTCTCCAATAGGTTTTCCTTCGATACAAAGTACAAGTTTTGACTTGTCTTTCGGGTCTTTTACAACTTGGAAACCTGCGTTTTCTGTCTTGAACTTTCGTTTATGTTCCTCTGAATATAGTTCGCCTTCGTAGAACAGCGACTTTCCGCTTATAAGCGTGGCAGTTTGTCTTTCGTTGAAACCGACTTTGAGGCAGAACTTCTCCATGTACACCAACTCTTGGAACAGCGGGAACCACTTCTTGGCTTTCTGAATGATTGATTTCAGGAATGACACTTCTTCTTGGTGTGCCGTTTCTTTATCTGCCATCTCCCTGCGGTGCTTGACTTGCAATTCCATAAGTTGGCGGTTATGTTCCTCTTGCTGCCGCTGCATCTGCTGTTGCAACAACTTGATGCTCTCATCACGGGCGGCGACCTCGCCTTGCAGGGTGCGGTTGTTGGCTTCCAGCTCTTTCAATTTACCACCGCCCAAAAGAGAACCGACCTTTGCCACGAATGCGGCTTTTGCTTCCGTCTTGGCAGCTTCCAGTTTCTCCGACTTGACTTCCTGCCTTACCTCGTCAAGCTGTTGCTCTGCCTGTTGCTGCTCTGTCTGTAACTGTTGCACATTGGCTTCAAGTTCACCCGTCTGCCGTTTCAAATCACGGTAGTATTGGGCGGTTGTCGTATAGCGTGCTTCCGAGCCACGTACACCACGTTGCAAGCCATATATCTCCATTGCTTTTGCATAACTATCTGATATGTTACCAGCTTCTCACGTGTCAATACATCGTCAGCACACAGACGCACGGTATTGACTTTCTTGCAGTAGGAGCGTTTACCTTCCGTCTGCTTTTCCTGGCTTTCCTACGTTCTCCTGTTACTATCGATACGATCGTAGCATGAATGTGCAGTGTATGCTCATCCATGTGCAGTACTGCCGAAACTGTATTTCCTTGCCGAAAGTATGGTACAGCCATTGCTGGTTGTCATCACGCCACCCGTCAAGTCTGCCCTCGCCCTATAATTTCATCATAGCCTCGTGCATACCAATAATCACGATTCTAATTGCCCGCACTTGTTCGGGGGGTATCTTACGTTTGATACCTGCCGTACGGATGCAATGACTTATCGCTTCGGTCGGACACTCCTCAGAAAACTCCACCAGTTCACGGTTGAGATGTGTACGTATCGGGGCGGCGTTCTTGGGTATGTCTTATTGCGTTAATCTGCTGCAATTCGGCAGATATTCCAGAGATTTTCTGTATTTTTGCAAAATAGGAGTTTTCGGAGGAAGCGAAAGATACTTTTAGAAAAAATTGTTCTGAATATATTTTTCAGAGTACAAGAAAAGCTATATATTTGCAGTCCAAAAATTTAAGATAACGTATAACAATAATTATTAGCAAAATGACTAAAGCGGATATTGTAAACGAAATTGCTAAAAACACAGGTATTGACAAGACCACCGTGTTGACAACCCTTGAAGCGTTCATGGACTCAGTAAAAGAATCTCTGTCTAATGATGAAAACGTATACCTTCGCGGGTTCGGCAGTTTTATCGTAAAGAAAAGAGCTCAGAAAACTGCTCGTAACATTTCAAAAAATACAACTATCATCATTCCGGAACACAACATTCCGGCATTTAAACCAGCTAAGACATTTACTCTTTCAGTAAAAAAATAATTAACATTAGTATTAACCCTATAAAATTTTGAAGCTATGCCAAGCGGAAAGAAAAGAAAAAGACATAAAATGTCTACACACAAACGTAAGAAAAGACTAAGAAAGAACAGACATAAAAGCAAAAAATAATCATTAGTCTGTCCGACTTCAATAAAGAACAAACTTGTAAAGCCTTTTATAGTCCTTTCAGGTTTGTTCTTTGTGTATTAGTCAAAATGTACGTTTAGAAAACAATTTATAAACTTTAAAAACCAAATAATCAAGTGACAAGCGAATTAGTAGTTGACGTACAGCCCAAAGAAATCTCTATCGCACTGTTGGAAGACAAGAATCTGGTAGAATTTCAGAAAGAAGAAAGAAACCTCTCTTTCTCCGTAGGAAACATGTACTTAGGCAAAGTGAAAAAACTGATGCCTGGACTAAATGCCTGCTTCGTGGATGTCGGCTTTGAGAAAGACGCTTTCCTTCACTATTTGGACTTAGGACCTCAATTTCACTCCTATCAGAAGTATCTGAAACAAGTAATAAGCAATAAGCAGAAACTTTATCCTATTTCAAAAGCTTCTTCCTTACCTGATATTGAAAAAGACGGTACAATATCCAACGTACTGCAACAGGGACAGGAAGTCATCGTTCAGATTGTAAAAGAACCGATCTCTACCAAAGGACCTCGCCTGACTTGTGAACTATCCTTTGCCGGAAGATATCTGGTTCTCATCCCATTCAACGATAAAGTTTCCGTTTCGCAGAAAATCAAGTCGAGCGAAGAGCGCGCCCGACTCAAACAACTGTTACAGAGCATCAAGCCTAAAAATTTCGGCATTATAGTACGTACCGTAGCCGAAGGAAAGCGCGTTGCAGAGCTGGATGCCGAGTTGAAGATTCTGCTAAAACACTGGGAAGAAACTATCACTAAAGTACAAAAGGCCAGCAAATTACCGTCTTTAGTTTACGAAGAGACAAGTCGTACCGTAGCTATTTTACGTGATTTATTCAATCCTTCATACGAAAATATCTACGTCAACGACGAAACGGTATACAACGAGGTAAAAGACTATGTGGCATTGATAGCCCCCGACAAAACAGGAATTGTCAAACTTTACAAAGGCCAACTTCCCATATTCGACAATTTTGCTATTACCAAACAAATCAAATCCTCGTTCGGTAAAACCATATCCTACAAGAGTGGCGCTTATCTCATCATCGAACATACCGAAGCCCTCCATGTAGTAGACGTAAACAGTGGAAACCGTTCAAAATCAGGAAACGGACAGGAGGCCAATGCGCTGGATGTCAATTTAGGTGCAGCAGACGAACTGGCCAGACAACTCCGTTTAAGAGATATGGGAGGCATTATTGTAGTCGACTTCATCGATATGAATCTTGCCGAAAATCGCCAGAAACTATACGAACGCATGTGCCAGAATATGCAGAAAGACAGAGCCAAACACAACATTCTTCCACTCAGTAAATTTGGCTTAATGCAGATTACCCGCCAGCGCGTACGTCCGGCAATGGATGTAAATACAGATGAAGATTGTCCAACCTGTTTCGGTAAAGGCAAAATAAAACCTTCTATTTTATTTACAGATACTTTGGAAAGTAAAATTGATTACCTGGTCAATAAGTTGAAGATAAAAAAAGTAACCTTACATATACATCCTTATGTAGCTGCTTACATCAATCAAGGACTGGTATCATTGAAACGTAAATGGCAAATGAAATATGGATTTGGTATAAAAATCATCCCAAATCAGGATTTTGCTTTTTTACAATACAAATTCTACGATGTACACGGAGAGGAACTAGACATGAAAGAAGAGTTCGAAATCAAATAAGAACAACAAACAGAGGCTATCTCAAAACACTTTGAGGTAGCCTTTTTTGTATTTGTAAAAAATCAGGCACACCACTATCGAAACAATCTTCTAAAAGATGCTCTTAAAGCTGTATTTACCTCTATGATAAAACTCCTTGCATCCAAAACTTTGCCAGCCTTATTGCAGGCTATACCAACACAACCAAGACTGAAGCAAACACCAAGCGTTATACTTTCACCCAACAAAACCTATTTACTTCAGTATACCCCGTACAATACCCCCCTAAAACAAAAAAAACGGATCAACGGATATACCCAGTTGTTATCATTTCATTTATGCATATATTTTAGCTA
>OOCF01000240.1_pt1 | contig 28142 bp, 17 predicted proteins | sample 1671001 | NCBI WGS metagenome assembly OOCF01 (sample SAMN06348112, study PRJEB24527) | human gut metagenome | biome: human gut; feature: ankylosing spondylitis patient; material: feces | host: Homo sapiens | place: China | collected 2015-10
GAGAGGACGTTTAGACGCAAGAAGGACGCTGAAGAGCTTAGTTGCGGATTTGAGGTAAATTTTAAAATTAATATATCAAATTGGTTTATTATATACTTTCACTTAAACTTAGTTTGCTTTTTCCTCTTTGCCTTTTTCTTTCTGCTTCATTTTCCGGTTACGATAATTAAGCCAAGCCAGATCAGATAAAGTCAACAGTAAAAGAGGAGCCACAAACCATGCCACAACCTCTACAATTTTATGAATTACTGTTTTTCTGTTCAACTGCCCTATCGGTAAGTTTTCCAGCGATGCGTTCAATTGATACTCATCGGGCAAATCCCCATCACTCCATTTATTGATGACAATTCCCTTTTTCAGCAACATCAAACCTGGATTAGATCGAATCATAGTCTTCAGTGTGATATCATCCATTAAAGCAAAAGGATATTCTGCTCCAGTATACTCTTGCCACATAGCAATATCTTCATCTGATGAAGCTGTCACACACAAAAAACGATAACCATGTTCCAAGCTATAATCGTATACCTCATTTATCAAATCAATGTTACTGTCATCGGCCGTAGACAATCGAGGAGATACCAACAAAAAAGTATAATTTTCATCATCCAATATTACATCAGTCAAATCTGTTCCATCTTCCTGTGAAACTATAGAGAAATCATGAATAGGAGGTTCATATCCTTTCTCTTTTACACGAGTGCGAGAATCTACGAAAACCCACGTACTATCTGATGCCGGAAAATTATCTATAGTAAACTCCTTCTCTACTCCATTTTTAGCATAAATAAAAGTTGTCTCATAGGTAGTAGGCTTTTCTCCTTTTGGTATTTCCATACCTTTTCGTATATCAGCTCCAACATGATAAGGACGAAAATCAAAAACAGGCAACTTGCTAATGCAGAAAAATGTATAGAAAACAATAAATACCGTACTGTATAAAGCAACTAACCAATCGACTTTGCTTGTGACCAGCTGAAAAATCTGCTTTCTCCACTTAAAAACAGAAATAGCAGCAAGTAACAATACAATGTTCTTTCCAAATGTTTCCCAGTTTGTTAAAACGATAGCGTCACCAAAACAGCCACAATCTGAAATTGGATTTTCAATAGCCAGCCATAACGTTAAAGGAGTCATCACTGACATCAAAAGAAGAACCAGTGAGGAAGCGATACGACTACGAATTCCAAAAAGCAAATAAATACCCAAGGTGAATTCGACCATCCCCATGAGCATAGAGGCTAAATAGACCAATGCATTAGGGACAAGATCGACTATACCCCATGCCTCTAAGTAATCTGTAATCTTGTAAACTGTACCTAAAGGATCATTGGCCTTGACAAAACCGGAAAAAGTAAAGACTAATGCTAACAGAAACCGGCAAAAATTTGTCCAAACTAAAACAGCTATATGTAAACGCTTATTCTCCAAATTCTATTTTAATCAATCCGAAAACTGAATAATTTATCATATCCATATAATTGGCATCTACACCTTCAGACACCAGCGTAGCTCCACTCAACGATTCAATCTGCTTGGTCCGATATATCTTCATCAGAATTAAATCGGTATATGAAGTGATGCGCATGCTACGCCAAGCTTCATCATAGTCATGATTTTTGGCAAGCATCAACTCTAATGCCTGATTGGCATATTTGTCATACAAATCGAGTGCTTGTTGCTCTGTCAGATCTTCTGTATCCGAATAGCCTAACTCCAACTGAATTAAACCAATAATACCATAATTAACAATAGCAATAAACTCTGAGCGTATGCCTTCGTTAATCAAAGCTACACCTTTCACTTCAATACTACGAATACGATTTGCCTTAATAAAAATCTGATCAGTAACGGACGACGGACGCATAATACGCCATGCAGCCCCATAATCGTGTAATTTCTTGGCAAACAAATCACGGCAAATAGCAATGATATGTTCAAACTGCTGTTTTGTTTCCTTCATAATACGTTCCGAATAGGCAGCAAAGTTACTGTTTTTTCAGCAAAAATTCTCATTTCAAATCGTGAAAATCATAAAACAAAAATGTCATTCTGAAAGAGAAAACATAAGCATTAAGCTTACCTATCATTCAGAATGACATTTTAAAGATGTATACAGATTAATTAATTTCCTTATTTCAAGAGCATCTCAACACTTGACCAATACGCAAAGTTGTAGTTCGTTTAATACCATTCATCTGACACAAACGATCGATAGATACATGGTACAAACGAGATACTTTACCTAATGTATCTCCCTTACGAATCTTGTGATAACGAATAGCTGATTTCTCCGCTTCTGCAGCTCCCGACTTTCCTGCCTTTACAGCAGCTAAAGCACGATTACGCTGCCAATCATAACGATTGGCCCCACGAACAAACAAATAATTATCCGCAACAATATCCTGTTTTGGGAAATCAAACATGAATTCCGGATTAATTACCTCACCTAAGAGACGGGTTTCGAAATGCAGATGAGAACCAGTAGAACGTCCGGTATTTCCTCCCAAACCGATAGGATCACCTGCCTTTACATATTCATTTTCTTTGACTATTTGTTTAGAAAGATGGCCATAAATAGTTTCCAATCCGTTATCATGACGAATGACCACGTATTTTCCATACCCACGACGCTCATACTTCACAATACGCACACGACCATCAAAAGCAGCACGAATCGTATCGCCAATATATACCTTAATATCAAGTCCATTGTGCATACGACGCCAACGAGGGCCACATTTAGAAGTGATCTTAGTATGGGTAGTAGGCATACAAAAGCCTGTCAAATCAATACGGAAACTATCTGGAACCTGAACTGCATTACCATAAGCATGCACACGGTCGTTACTCCAATTAGGATAAAGAGTGTAAGCTGGATATACAGCTTGCTCTGCTTTAATCTGGCGAACCAAAGCCAAAGAATCAACAGCTTTTAATTTTCTGTCAATTGGAGCTTGACGCGCCAGCAAATCTTGTCCTGAGGCATTTAAGCTAACAAAAGCTAAAGCTGCTACAGCGACGGTCTTAATACATTTTAATATCATTCCTCTTATGTTATTTTCCGACCTGTATCTATACTCAGTGAAGCATTGGCCTTTAGAAACTGAAACGTATCGATACAAGCCCACATTATAAAATTCCATGTAACTATCACGAAAACTTGTTATGTTTCGCAAAAACTGTCTCAAAGATAGTTTTTTTCCATCAGACCGCCACGACGAATTAACTATTTTTTATCTATTTTCAGACCATAATAATGAAGACATGTCAATTCTATGTTTTTAAACATAAGAACGTTTTAAACAATGTATGTATCCCTGCTGATATACATCGCTTTTCTCTAATTTCATTTCTCTGAAATAGATGAATCTTTTTCTGAAAGAACAAATTTTCCTTCTTTCCACTCATACAATAGTGGCATTTCCCTTAAATAAGGAGCCAGTTCTTTTGCTGTTTCTTTATCAAGGTAATCAGGAGTAGTATATACAAAACGTAATGAATTCGTATCCTCCGACAATTCAGCCTTTAACATATACATATCTGCACGCATGCGCAAGTTGCGTACTGAATCAGTTTGAATTTCAGAAAGATCATTTCTATAAAAAGAATCTTCTTCCGGAAGAGTAAGAAAGGCCTCATCCGATAATTTTCTCCAAGACGTATCATAAAAAGAAATATGGCTGTCTGATGTAGGGGCCATATAAGTATGAACCACACAGAGAATCTTTGTCGAATCGTTTAGAGGGAGCAGCTTCATTTCAACTTCACTGGCCGAAGTCATCTTTATTTTCAAATAATCTGCTGTAAGTTTTGTCATTTCAGAGGGTTTACCAAAGCGATTCTTTACCTCAGCCTTCATATTACTGGCAAGGAAATCGCCAAAATCTTCCCTATTAACTTTCGTCAGTAAAAGAGAAAGTGAATCGGGCATAGTAATAAACAAGGACTTGATATCTTGTGCCTGTGTTGTCAATACACAAAGACACATACCAAGAATTAAAAGTATTTTTTTCATGAGAATATTTATTTTTTAATCGAGTCAAAGATACATATTCTACATTTTCCCACCAAATTTACCTGCAGTTCTTGTTTTGGCTATACCAACCTGTAAATTATTTACAAAAAGCCTTTTCTATCTTTCAGCAGAAAAGGCTTTATAGTCTCCCCAAAATATCTTATTTCTTACGTTTTAAAAAATCGGTAGGACTTTCACCAAAATAATCTTTGTAGCACTTTGTAAAATAGGAAGGAGAACTAAATCCCACTTCATAAGTAACTTCAGCCACAGTTTTATCGGTAGAAGCCAACAATGCAGCTGCTTTCTTAAGACGGGCAATACGCAACAATTCATTAGGAGCATACCCCGTCAGTGCTTTTGCCTTTCTATACAATTGAACACGGCTCATGCCAATCTTATCTCCTAAATCCTCCACACTCAAATCAGGGTCACTTAAATGCTCATCAATCAACGCACGAAGGCGCTCTACAAATCCTTTATCCAATTCTGCTATAGGTTCTTTCCGAAGAGTCATCTTATCGGAAAAGAAACTCTGCAAACGACGTCTGTTATCAATTAAATTCCGCAAACGAACCTGGAGTAAACGTGCACTAAAAGGTTTTAAAATATAAGAGTCCGCACCACACTCATATCCTTTTACTTTCTGTTCATCCATTGTATAAGCAGTCAGCATCATGACAGGAATATGTGATGTCTGCAACTCAGACTTTAACTTACGACAGCACTCCATTCCATCCATTACAGGCATCATTACATCACAAATAATTGCATCAGGAACATATTTCATAGCCAAAAGTAATCCTTCCTGCCCATTGGATGCTTCTATGACAGTATACGTTTCTTGCAGAAGAATCTTCACATAATCTCTAACATCTTGATTATCATCAATTACCAGTACTGTTTCTTTATCACTGCATTCTACCGGCTCTGATACTGTTTGAAGCGTTTCCTGATCAGCAGAAAGCACAGCTCCTTCCTGAAGATTTTCTAGGACTATATTTCTTTCCACGTTATCATTTAAAACGCCTTGCTGTTCCATTGGCATGTCGATGGTAAAAATAGTGCCCTTACCTTCTGCGCTGTCTACGGTAATACTGCCCCCATGCATTTCTACAAAAGCTTTTACCAAAGCAAGTCCAATACCCGACCCCGCATGATGTACATCTACCTGATAAAAACTTTTAAAAATATGCTGTACATGTTCAGCTGGCATACCAATGCCTGTATCTGAGACCCTATAACACAGCCATCTATTATTGTCCCGTTTGTAAACTGCAATCGAAACTTCTATCTTTCCATTTTCTGGAGTAAACTTAAATGCATTCGATAAAAGATTATAAGTAATACGTTCCATTTTTTCAGCATCAGCAATCATCACACAATCTTCTTTTTCAGTCTCAACTGACACGATAAAATGTATATGCTTACGATAAGACAAGGTACGAAAAGCCTCTGTCCATTCTTTTATGGTTTCAGCTATATTAAATTTAGAAAGAGTCAAGTCCAACTTTCCATTTTCAAACTTACGAAAATCCAGAATCTGATTAATCAGACGAAGTAATACAGTTACATTTTTCTGTACAATACGTAAAAGAAAGCGCTCATGTTCACCCAAGTTACCCGTTTCTACCAATTGATTAACAGGATCTGCAATCAACGTTAATGGAGTTCGGAAATCGTGTGAGACATTGGTAAAAAAAGCCAATTTAGCATGAGTAGCTTGTTCTAATTGCTCAGACAAATCCACCAACTGATCACGCTGTTCTTCCAAGCGTCGTTTCTGGTCGGAAAGTTCTTCATTCATTCTATTCTTCGTCCAAAAAGCACGTACCACAAAGAAAAGCAACAAGCCAACCAATATCAAAATAATAATACAAGCATACAACAACATCTGTTGTGAAGAATAACGCATCAAGTATGCATCAAGCCGTTTATCAAGTACCTCTATTTTCGAATCCAGTTGGCTGATGTGTGCAGTCTGCATTTGCATAATACGGGCATTTGCCTGATTGACAAGAGCAGTAGAAAGAATTGTCTCACGATTATATTTTTTCTTCTGCAAAATATTCATAGCAACCTCGAATACTTTATCCCCTCCAGTCGGATAAATAAAGGTTGCATCCAATTGCCCATTAATCACTTGCTCCACACCATGTCCTTCTCCTGCTAACGCATCAATGCCGACAAAAAGCATTTCCTTTTGTCGGCCTTTTTCCAAAGCTGCTTCATAAGCACCTTCTGCCATCCGGTCGTTATGAGAAACAACCATATCAATATGTGGATGGCAATTAAGAATAGAATCAAAAGCCTCTTTTGCCGACACTCGGAGCCAAGCAGCATCGGCAGAGGCTACAATTTTAATATCTGGAGTTTTTTTTAAAGCCGCCATTATCCCTCGATGGCGCTCCAAAGCTGATGTAGACCCATGTAATCCGGCTATTTCTACCAATTGTCCTTTTCCATGAAGTCTCTCAGCTATATAATTACCTACTTGAAAACCTATTTCATAATTGTCTGCTCCCACGTATGCCGTATATTTATCGGAATAAATTCTACGATCGACCAAAACAACAGGAATACCTTTATCATATGCCTTTTCAATAACCGGAGTTATGGCCTCAGCTTCGTTGGGAGAGACAATCAATAAATCAACACCTTTATCTATAAAGTCTTCTACATCTGCAATTTGTTTAGCATTATCATCCTTTGCGGTACAAATATCCACTTTCACTCCCGGATAAAACAAAGCTTCACGCTTTATTTCCTTGTTCATCTGTTCACGCCATTCATCATCGCTACACTGAGAAACACCTATTATATAATGTGCTTTTTGCGGAGTACATCCCCAGCACATCCATATACATCCGAAAATAAAAGCTAACAAAGAATATTTCATACCATTTTTCATTCATGATAATACTGTTTCTACCTTCATTTTACCACACAATTTCTCAACTCCTGTGGCAACACAGGCATAGCACCGTTTTGGGTACATACATAAGCAGACGTTTCTACAGCCAATTTATGAGCTTCTGTTACCGACAAACCTTGTAAAACAGAAGATACAAATGCTGCAGTAAACGAATCACCAGCTCCAACTGTATCAGCAACTTCAACTTTCGGAGTTTCTACAAAAGATACATGTCCTGGAGTAAAGACATAACTTCCGTTTACTCCGCAAGTAAGGATCAGCATCTTAAGATTATATTTGGCCAACAATATCCAGCATTTGTCCTGAAGATCAATTCCTGGATAACCAAACATCCGGCTTACAGTAACCAGTTCTTCATCATTTATCTTCAATACATTACATTTCTCAAATGAATTGCAGAGAATCTCCTTGGTATAAAATCCCTGACGAAGATTGATATCAAAAATCTTCCAAGTATCTTCTGAAGGCATTGCATCAAGAAAACGATTAATGGTTTCACGTGATACAACACTACGCTGTGCCAAAGAGCCGAAACAAACAGCTTTTGTACATTGAGCCAAACCTTCTAAAGCAGGAGTATAAGGAATATTGTCCCAAGCCACTCCTTCTTTTATATCATAACAAGGAACTCCTTCCGCATCCAACTCTACCTGTACAGTGCCAGTAGGATATGGTACAACTTCTACCATTGCGCTAAGTTTCTTTTCACGGAAATTCTCCAAAATCTCCATGCCCAATTTATCATCTCCCACTGCACTTACTACCCGGCTCTCCAATCCGAATTGAGACACATGATACGCAAAATTAGCGGGAGCTCCACCTATTTTTTTCCCTTCTGGAAGCACATCCCACAATGCTTCTCCCATTCCTACGACGATTGTATTTTCCATATTCTAGTTTCTTTTATCAAAGTTAGACATTACTTTTTAATTTTCCATGTATAAAGGAGTAAATAAATCACTCCGACCATCATCACAGCTACTGCTCCATTCTGTCCTATGGCATCACTGGCAAATCCCATAAACAAAGGGAAAACAGTACCACCAAACAATCCCATAATCATCAAACCTGAAATTTCATTTCTTTTTTCAGGAACAGCCAATAAAGCTTGTGAAAAAACAATTGAAAAGATATTTGAGTTACCAAAACCAATCAATGCAATTGCCGCATAAATCACATATAGTTCATGAGATATAAACAACCCAATCATAGCTATCAACATACAGCATACGCTAAGAATAAAGAAAGAACGAGCAGATACTTTCTGCAAGACAATAGCTCCTGAAAAACATCCCAGTGTACGGAATATAAAATATAGACTGGTAGCGAATCCAGCTTCACCAAGTGACATTTCCAGACGTTCCATCAAAATTTTTGGAGCAGTTGTATTAGTGCCGACGTCAATTCCTACATGACACATAATGCCCAAAAAGCAAAGCAAAATAAACGGACGGCCCAGTAATTTCAAGCAATCTCCAAACCCAGATGCTTGATCAGCTTTCTCTTCTTCAATCGGAGTTGCCCCCAGCCACAGTATAGCAATTACAGCTATAACCATATAAACAGGGAACAGAACTCTCCATCCCAATCCAAATGTAGGCATAGCCTGAGTAGCCCCCCACATCGCAATATAAGGTGCCAAGAAAGATGCAATAGCCTTTACAAACTGACCAAAAGTCAAAGAACTTGCCAATTTATCTCCCGATATGATATTACTCAACAGCGGATTCAAAGAAGTTTGCATCAAAGCATTTCCTATTCCCAGTAAAGAAAAAGAACAAAGCATAATACCATAACTATCACCAAATACCGGGATAAGCAAGGATACAAAAGTTACAACCAAACTAAGTAGAACTGTTTTCTTACGCCCTATTTTATTCATCAGCAATCCAGTAGGAACTGAAAAAATAAGGAACCAGAAAAACACTAATGACGGAAAAATATTTGCTTCCGAATCACTCAGATTCAAATCCGCTTTTACATAATTTGATGCTATACCTACCAAATCTACAAAGCCCATTGCAAAGAAGCAGAGCATCAAAGGAATCAATTTTGCATATCTCACTTGAGTAGTCATACTTAATAACATTTATTTTAATTTATATACTTTCAATGATTTCACAGAATAATTTCCTCTTTCTGTCTTAAACGTTATCTTATTGTAAGGCTCAGAAGGAAAAATTCGATTTGTCATCACAAATTCACCATTCTCTCCAAAAGCCTCTATGCTGGAACGGTCTACAAACAAACGCAGACAAATATTAGTTGTATTCTCTACCGGCGCAACAGTCATTGCTGGAAAATTCACGTTAAAATCCACCTTTCCACTCTCGCTTCTGTCCATCACAAATTGCTTACGCATTATATCATAATACATCAACAGTTTTTCCCCTTTTGTATTATGCAGACTAAATGCAATTTTAGAAGCCCCCGAATTCTTTATAACAAATTCCAATTCATAAGCCCCCTTATTATCTTCCAACAAATTAGCAACTTCATACTTATCAGAAACTTTAAAAGGAGCCATAGAAACACTCTTTATTCGAGCTTTCTCTATTTCTGGAGAAGGAGTACTCTTTAAATAATATTCATTTCCTACTTTATACAGGGTCAAATCCCGGGCTATTGTATTTGCTCCTCGATATTGTAAAGTAGGCAATACAGCTTGATATTGCCAATTACTCATCCATCCTAACGCAATACAGCGTCCGTTAGGAGCATTGTTCCAAGTTACGGTAGCATAGTTGTCTTTACCCCAATCCAACCATTTGATCTGAGTAGGAGACTCGTTCACAAACTTTTTGCCATTAAAAGTGCCTACAAAATATTGAGCGGCACTTCCCCCAAAAGGACCACCTGGATTCAAGTTACAAATCAAAACCCATTTCTTTTCATTAGTACCTTCTACAGGCAACTCTACCAAATCAGGACATTCCCATACACCACCATGTGCCCCTTGCATTGCTCCGAAACTACTTTCCTTCTTCCATTCTTTCAAATTAATAGATGAATAGATCTGCATTTCCTGACCTACAGCTAGCATCATCACCCAATGTTTTCCTGGAGCATACCAGAAGACCTTCGGATCACGGAAATCACGTTCAGTCGAAGTCAGTATCGGATTATGTTCATATTTAATAAAAGTCTTACCGTTATCTAAACTATACGCCATACTTTGTGACTGTACATCTCCCCACGGAGTAGATTTTGCAGATGTATAAAAAGCAACAACAGTTCCTTTTCCAAAACCAGCAGTATTATCTTTATCGACAACACAAGAGCCACTGAAAATAGCTCCCCATGCATCAGGAACAATAGCTGTGCCTTCATACGTCCAATGAGCCAAATCTGTACTTGTAGAATGTCCCCAAGTCATATTTGCCCACATCGAACCATAAGGGTTATATTGGAAATACAAATGATACACTCCATCTTTATAAAACATTCCATTCGGATCGTTCATCCATCCATACACTGGAGTATGATGATAAACAGGACGGTAAGTTTCACGATTTGAAGAATCGAACGTATCGGAAAGCTTTATTTCCTTCCAGCACAATGAAGATGCCGGCATACCCGTAACATCAACAGAAACAGATTTTCCCTGATATGCAGACAAATCTAATGGTACATAATAGTCAACTTTTTCACGAGCCAGACGAATATTTATGTTTTGTTCCAACTGGAATTCATTATTAATAATAATGTTAACCTTACCCTCAGGTGCATTCTCTTGAACGGGAAGAAGTAAAAACTTCTTCACCGAATCCAAAAGAATGATATTCTGTTCATTAGCCAAATGCTTGACAACCACACGGTTCTCTGCACCTTGAACAGTCAGTGAGAGTCCTAGTGCAATAGCTAACAAACTTTTTTTTGACGAAAAATTCAAACTCATAATAATTAGATTAATAATAACTTACTTCAATATTGCTAACTTCAATGGTTCCCTCATAACTATTTATAGACCAGCAGTTCTTCTGTGTACCATAAATACGATTTGTATAGGCTACATTGTCATTGATATAAACAACACAAACAGAATTGTCTGTATAAACAGTTACATGATATTCATTATCGACAGGAGTGTTGAACAGGTATCCGTCAATTCCTGCAACAAATCCCATACCTTCTTCTCCTTGTTCTTCAAAGTTCAGTTTTTTCTTGTTACCGTTATCTTCTGGATTTACAACAATAGAGTAATATTTCTTCGAATCAGTACCACGGGCAAAAGAGAAACCAAACTTATCTGTTTTATCAGTAGCTTTTACAGTAAAGGAAATCTTATTAGCAACGTTCAAACGATTGAATAAAACGAAAGAATTTCCGGTCAATACATACTTACCTGCGTTTTCACTTACTCCGTTTTCACTTTTAGCCATAACCTTCAACGATGAAACAGTAGTAAATTTATTATCAATACCTTGTATGCTACCCAATGATAAGCTACCGTCTTCATGCTGGATAATACGATGAGCAACCAAGTTACCAGCCCATTGAGGTTCATTCGGCTCAGCTCCGACAGCTGTATTGTTATTACCTTCACGAGTTGGGCACCAGCCCCAAATATAACGATTAATACCATCTGAAGCAGTTTTTCCTGCATAGAAAGCACGAGAGTCCAAAAGACCTTCATGATCATCAGGCCATTTACCAGCGTCATTAGCCGTACATGCCTTCAGTTCATCCAGCGTACGTCCTTTAAAATATTGGACTTTACGGATTGCTACATGCTTTTCTGAATAAACCAAATACCACCAGTCACCCATCTTAAAGACATCTGGACATTCATAGAAGCGATCCCACATCATTGACATAAATACACCTTTGTGTTCCCAAGACTTCAAATCAGAAGAAACAAATTCTGCCAAAACGCCTTTTGTTCCCTGCATAGTAGAAACAATCATATGATAAATACCATCATCACCTTTGAAGACAAACGGATCGCGGAAATCCTTTACACTGTATCCATAGTCATTTCCCTGCAAATAAAATATCTTGCTTTTCGTCCATGTCTTAAAGTCAGAAGAAGTTGCCATCATCACAACTTCCTGGTTGGCAGTATGTCCTGTATAAAAAGTATAATATAACTTTTCAGAATCATTGTATATCGTACTACCCGTACCTATTGCAGCATCAGCTTCCGACGCATTACCAGTAGAAATCACTTCCCCAAAAGACTGGTATGAGTCTACATTTTTTGTACTTACTCCCCAAATAGGATGATATGTTGCCTCCTGATTAGGACGAAATTCCTGCAAATACAAAATCTTAAAATTCTGTTCTATCGGATCATAAAACGGCATCGGATCGCCTACATAACCAACATACGGTTTATAATAAGTAGTAAACTGTTCATCTGTTGAAGCAAAATATGTTGCAGTGCCATCCCAGTCTTTCTGTGTCAATATAGGATCATCATTATCATTGCAACTACCTAATGACATGAATGCAGCTAAAGCTAAAGAATATATCATTGTTTTCATAAATTACATTATTTTTTTAATGTTGTCCGATAAACATTTTACATATTCCAAATATCTGATTTTCTAAAATTCTTTTATCGGACAATCATTATTTAATTTTTATTTTGATTCACTTGTTAAATAATTAATTGCATTCTGAGTAATCTTTGCAACATTACCATGATATGAATCTGCTGAAGTATCTACTCCATAAGAATACCAATCATAACATCCAGAACCGATACAAAGTACTCCACCAGTCGTTTCACTTGAAAGGTATTCCCAAACAACTACAGCACCATCACCGCCATATCCCAGACTTACACCACCATGACTTGTTTCCCAGCTATTCAGATCTTCATATCCTCCCCAATCGGAACCGATGTGCCACTGAGCAGTACTATTAGTTATCCGGTAGCCTGCATCACACATATAAATTCCCTTTTTACCATCAATCGTTGATATATCCACACCTTCATAAAGAGGATGAGTTTCATGATTGGTTACAAAGAAGCTCCAAGGACCTGTAGTTATTTCACCTGTCTCTTCCGACTGTCCCCAACAGTTATTAGGAGCATTTCCATCCTTGGTAACACCCAGCTTAGCTGCATAGAATGTAGCAAAACGAGTCAGCAACAAACTACCTCCATTTTCATAAAACTCTTTCACCTTTGATAAAGCCTGTACAGCACTCGGAGCAGCAGCTTCAAATTTAGTCATTGAATCAATGCCACCATCAATATGCAGATGCCACCACATTACCTTACAATCCTTCAGATCAACTCTTCCTGTACGAACATCATCAAATGATAAATACTGCGCATTTGGAATATACTTCAACATCCATTTTGCAGCTTCCTGTTCTTCAAGATTCAACTCATCTATTGAAGAAGCCAAACCGACATATACTGCACTAGGAGAATCAGACTGAACAACATTTACAGTATAAACAGTAGTTGCACTCTGATAAGTAACTGTAAATTCAACTGGATTAGTGAAGTCTACGGCTTGTCCTGAAGCTGGAGAAACCGTTGCCCCAGGAGTTGTTTCAATCGTAGGAATCAAAGATTTTATATCAACAGTTGTCGGGATTCGTACCAAGATTGAAGAATTCTCTTCATCAATAATACCGATATAATCATTGTTCAATTTGAAGGATGTAATTTTAGCTTCATCATGTTTAACTGTAACAGTATAATCCAAGAAAGCATCACCACTAGTTACCTTAATTGTCTGAGGGAAAGAAAAATTTACAATATCTCCAACTTTCATTGAAGCTTCAGCGCCTTCGGAAACTTCAATTGCCGTTACCTTCATAGCATCTGTATCATAACCGACAGGCACTCCAACTACAACAGTTTTAGTCGAATTATCAATGATTCCCTGATATTCTTCAAGTTGCAATGAATTCAGCCAAGTTTGCCCGTTCAACTGAAGATCTGACGTATTATCATCATCACACCCTGCAATAAAAGCCAAAGAGAGAAGGATGAAGAAAACTTTATTAATATATTTTATTGCATTCATAATATTCATTTATCAAGATTTACAATTTAATTACCAGCCGCCACAATTCTGTGTATAATTACCATTGCTAGCACTTATCTGTGCAAATGGTATCGGCAAGTACTCATTTTTATTTTTAGTAAACGAAGCATTAGAGTAAATAGCACAATTGTCAGCTTCTTCTGCATAATATTTATTCAGAACCTGATCAGCTTCACCCCAACGAACCAAATCAAAGAAACGGTCACTTTCCATAGCTAACTCCACACGACGCTCAAATTTCAACATCTTCATAGCCTCATCCTTGGTGTAAGTTCCTGTATAAGGCTTCACATAGAAAGTAACACCATAAGCAGTAGGATAATCAGCAATCATAGTAGTACTTTGGCTAGCACGATTACGAACTTCATTAATCAAACTAATTGCTTCATTTAGACGACCATCATTCAATTGAATCAAGGCCTCGGCACGCATTAATAAAACATCCGAATAACGCAAAACAATATGATTCATAGGACTACCCCACCAACCTCCTTTTATTAAATAATCCCCATCAGGATCTACATTATGCTTCAATGTTACATAATAACCATAAAGACCATTGCTACGACTCCAGGTAGAAGATTTATCCATCATATAATTCTTATTAAACTCATAGGGAAATCCAGGCATACCTACAGTCAAAAACAGACGAGGGTCTACATTATCAGTTGCAATATTATAATCACTATTATTAAAGGTATCAAACAACGGATGTCCATCCATATCAGTTCTAAAGGCATTCACCAAGTTCTGACTTGGTTTATAAAAGTCACAACCACCATCTGTCACTCCTGGAATATTAGGAACAATCAATCCAAACGACCAGTTACAATTACCATTGTTTGTTCCGTCGTTCATAGAATATTGCATAGCCCACAATGACTCACATCCATTTTCATACTGAGGTTCCGGACGGAAATTATTATGGAAATCCGACTCTAAATCGTATCCGCCAGCAGACATAATAGACTTTTCAGTATACTGAACTACTTTTGCTAAATCTTCAGCATTAATGCTTGTTACTTCATTATTTTCAGGATTATCCTGACGATAAGCCTTATACAAATAAGTCTTTGCCAAATAAGCTGCGGCTGCGGCTCTAGTTGGACGTCCTTTATCAGCTTGTGTATCTGGCAGATTGTCATAAGCGAACTGAAAATCATTTGCTATCTGCTGCCAACTTTCATCATTTGTATAAGTTGTATTAGAAAGATTGTTATATTCTTCGGGAGTAAGATTTTCATCATTTGCCAAAACAATGTGCTTATACAACTGCTTCAGCAAGAAGTGCCCATGTCCACGTAAGAATTTCATCTCAGCGATTCGTTGCTGCTTTAATGGATAAGTACTCTCATCAAGCTGATTCAGCAACTGTAAAGCTGTATTAGCACGAGAAATGCAATTATACAAACGCTGCCACATATCACTGATATTCCATGCAGTAGTCATAACGCCCTGTGAAATTTCCAAAGCATGAAAAACATCACCATCTTCAGTTCCGTTTCCACCTTTATAGGCATCATCCGAACGCACATCATAATTCCACATAGAAAACGATGAGTTAATATCTTCTGCAGAAATCCACACCGCATAAGCAGAAATCACCAGATTATCTACATAAGCGGGATTCTGTAACTGTTCATTATCAATAGTTCCTTGTGGCACTTGATCTTCCAGAAAGTTAGAACATCCAGAGCAAGCCAACGTAAAACCTAAAACTGTCGCATATAATAAATTTCTCATAATTTTCGTTTTAATAGTTTTCCAAATTAAAAGCTGACATTAATACCAAAAGTTAAGTTCAAAGGAATCGGATAACCATAATTTGGATTTTCCGGATCAACTCCTGTAAATTCCTTACTCTTAATAGTAAGCAAATTCTGTGCACTCAAATAAAGGCGTAAACGTTCCATTTTCATCTTCTTCGCAAAATTCTGAGGAACATTGTAACCAATCTGAAGATTACGCAATTTCAAGAATGAACCATTTTCTACAAAATAGGTAGATACACGTTTTTCATTATTGACATCATCACGCGACAGTGCAGGAATATCCGAGTCTGGATTAGTCGGACTCCAAGCATCAAGCACTCGTTTTCCTTTATTTAAAAAGCCAATATTCAGCCCGCTCCACAAGTCTGTTTCCTTTTTTAAGTCACTAATTACGTCAACTCCCTGTACGCCTTGCCAGAACATAGTCAGGTCAAAGTTCTTATACTCCAAATAGAGATTCAATCCATAACTGAACGCTGGTGTCGGATCATAAATCCACTGCTGATCCTTTTCGTTGATAACACCATTACCATCTAAATCACGCCAGCGAATACGTCCCAAGCCAGCACCCTCTTGAGTTGCGTGATTATCAATTTCTGCCTGTGACTTAAAGATACCATCTGCCACATATCCTACCTGTGAACCATTGGGATGCCCAATTACACTTTCTACCCCATTACCTCCAAATGTACCGTTTGCAGCAACTGTTGCAGGAAGAGCAGTTATCTTATTACGATAAGCAGAAATATTACCATTCAAATCGTATTTCAATCCAAATGCTGTCGTATTACGATAACCTAAGTTCAGCTCGAAACCTTTGTTTTCCATTTCTCCGGCATTAATCCACTGAGTGCTACCTTCACCCATAGCTGCAATACCTGCCATCTGAACAAGAATATCTGTTGTTTTCTTATAGAACCAATCGAATGATCCATATAAAGCCTGATCAAATAAAGAGAAATCAAAACCTAAGTTTGTCTGAGTGGTAGTTTCCCATTTAATATCATCGTTTCCAATCTGGTTACGTTTAAATCCAGACTGAAGAATACTACCTCCATTTGTGCCAGCAATATCATAAGAAGTTCCGTAGCTCTGTCCTCCAGACTCAGTTACGCCATAATTAGGAACATAAATAGTATAACGAGCTATATTTGAAATTTCTTGATTACCTGTCTGTCCCCATGAAGCACGAATTTTTAAATCATTCAGCCAAGTAAGCTCCTTCATGAATTTTTCATTGCTAATACGCCATCCCAAAGAAACAGACGGAAATGTAGCATAACGATTATTTTTACCAAAACGAGAGGAACCGTCACGACGAACGGTCAAAGAGAATAAATATTTATCATCGTAAGTATAATTTAATTTACCAAAGAAAGAAACCAGTGAATAACCTTCACCCGATCCATAAGCCTGAGCTGTTCCTGTACCAGCATTTGGCCACATATAATCAGGATTTAATATACTATAATCCTCTTTATAGCCAGAGAACCAGCTATCATCTTCACGATTCAACTCCACACCAGCCATCACATCGCCACGATGTTTACCAACTTCCAAATTATAAGTAGCAACAGCATTCCACATCCATTTTGTCCAATGCTCTTGTTTTGCTTCTACTGCATTATTATCATTTGCAACATTTCCTTCTGTAATAGGATAAGTAAAAATACGTTGTTGTTTTTGAGAATAATCCAAACCAAATGTAGAACGGATATTAAAACCTTTAAACGGATTTAAATTAATATATGCATCTCCGAACATACGCCAATAAGTATAACGATTATCCGAATTTCGATCCAAACGTGCTACAGGATTTTCACGGTCAGGATAGCCACCAACAGGTCCCGCATAATTACCATTAATATCATAAACTGGTAAAGAAGGATTAAACTGTAATACATTTTGCAAGAAACCAGCTGGAGCCTGTACTTCAGAAGTACGGTTCAAAGTGAAATGTTCTCCAACAGTCAATACTTTTCCAATCAGGTTATAGTCTGAATTCATACGAGCAGAGAATCTTTCAAAATCAGTGTCTTTTATAACACCCAAATTCTTATAATATCCAAGAGAAAAGAAAGAAGATCCTTTTTCCGATCCATTGCTTACAGATACATTATATTGCTGAATAACACCTGTACGAGTCGTTTCATCAAACCAATCTGTGTCTGCTGACGGAACTGTGTTATTAGAGTCAAGAAAACGAGACATACTAATACTGTTCAATTTTGGATAGCCATTACTATCATATCCCCAATCATATTTATATCCCAAGGGGTTAGTATTTGGATCCTGACCACCATTTACATAAGCCTGCCACATTGCCTGACCATATTCTTCTGCATTCAATACCTCCATTTTATTATTATACATAGAAGCAGATACCGATGCATCAAAATTTATTTTCAACTGACCTTCTTTTCCTTTTTTAGTTGTAATGATAATCACACCATTGGCAGCACGAGAACCATAAATAGAAGCAGAAGCTGCATCCTTTAAAACCTGAATTGATTCTATATCATTACCATTCAATTCATGCATTCCACCTTTAGTAGGTACACCGTCAATAATATAAAGAGGGTCATTGTTATTTAATGTGCCAATACCACGAATACGAATTGTTGTTGAACCACTCGGATTACCATCTGCTGTAATATTCATACCTGGAACACGACCTTGTAAAGCTTTCATCGGATTATTTTCATTCTGCTTAGATAAATCATCCATACTAACAACAGATACAGCACCAGTTAAATCTGCTTTACGTTGAGTAGTGTAACCTGTTACAACTACTTCATCCAGCACTTCCGTATCTTCTTCCAACACAATGTTTAGTATATTTTGCGCTTTTACCACTTGAGTTTTGAAACCGATATACGAAATTGAAATTTTAGCCTCCGGCTGAACCGAAAGAGAGAACTTACCGTCAAAATCGGTAATTGTACCATTGGTCGTACCCTGCTCCAGAATAGTAGCTCCAATTACGGGCTGACCATCAGATTTAGAAATCACAGTTCCAGATACCTGCAAACCTTGCGCCTGCATTACCGAACATACCATCATAAATAAGATAGTCAATAGAAATGTTCTTTTTATGCTTTCCATCTACGCATTAAAATTAAGTTTAACATTAATAATTACTTATCATCCGTTTTTAAACGGTGTTGCAAATGTACATGCCATTACATTTGGAAGGCATAAAAAATGTTTCATCCTCTTGCAAATCTGTTACATGAAACAAGTTTGCAAGAGGATGAAACATTTTTATCAATAGTGTTAAATTACTATATCATAACAGTTTACACTCTATTCTTTCACTTTGTATCATCAAAAACATTCTTTTCGGGTCTTACAGGTGGAAATAAGATATATACCCAGTAAAATAAGAGGAACACTGAGCCACTGACCGATATTAAGTGTCATATTTACCTCTTCTGCTACCTGAGGATTTTTCATAAATTCCAGTCCAAATCGCGCACCAAAGAAAATCAAGAGAGAAACTCCAGTTATCAGACCGATTCGCTTTTGAAGATGAAATTTGTAATACATCAGCCACGAGGTCACTAACGCTATCAAGCAATAAAGCATCTCGTATATCTGAGTAGGATGACAGGCTTGTGCCACTCCATCCCGATTATACAATTCCTGCCATTCACGCGAACGGATAAACTCAAATCCCCAAGGCAAGGTTGTAGGATAGCCAAATATTTCAGAATTCATCAAGTTACCGAAACGAATACACATACATACCACAGCTACAGCAGGAATCATACGGTCGAACAACCACCACACGCTTTTCTTTGTCACCTTCTTAGAATACCAAATCAACGCCAATATCAGTGCAAAGACCCCTCCATGGCTGGCCAGTCCACCTTTCCAAATCTTTAAAATTTCCATTGGATGTGCACCGTAATAATCCCATTCATAAAACAGGCAATGTCCCAAACGAGCACCAATAACACTACTTACAATGCAATATATAAAAAGTTTATCCGCCCAGTTATCCGGATACTTCTCTCTTTTAAACAGACGAGACATAAATTCATAGGCAAAGATAAAACCAAGTCCCCACATCAATCCATACCAACGGATTTCCAATGAGCCTATATGCACCAATACAGGATCAACATCCCAAACTATACTTCCTAACATGATTTTGATTTGTTTTATAATGTATTTATTCGAGACACAAAGAAAAGAAAAAAAGCAGACTTAGCACGATTATTCACTTACAAAATACAGAAAATTTCGCTATTGGAGCATTACTGGAATGTAAAACAGGAATACTTACTCTAAAAGGGCACAAACAGAAAACAACTTCTTTTCAGCTCCGAGATTTCATTTTTACAATCTCACACAAAAAAGGCTTGTCCGGTATCTTTTTGTTTTCCTTTATCAATTTTCGCTAACTTCATCTTCTTCTATTTTGCATAGAAAAAAAGCAGAAATATCCTCAAAAATAGTCCAATACATGCTATACAACACCTTTCCAAGGGTCAATTAAAGGGAATACACGACCTGTATAATGAACCAACGGTACTTGTAACGATGGCTTTCGTTACTTGAAACAGCAGCTTACGCGACTAATAACATCAGCCAACGCAACCAGTCGGAATAATTTAGTCGACCTATAAAGCGTTTTCCAAGAAAATTCACCTCTTGTTTTCACTTTTCCACCTATTTTTTACATCTTCTTTTAAATAACAAAAAACGCATTAAACAAGAGATAATACAACAATAAACCAAGAAACTAAAGCCAAGAACAACATAATTATACAAAATCGTGCTGTTTAAAAGATTTATGATTTCACAAAACGGCTAAAAACAGCCATATTTTTCAGGAAATCTTAATCTGGGTTCAAATAACGCATTCTAGAAGCCTCTAAATTGACAAAATGATACTTTACCCAAAACGTTTTCAGCGATAATTAAGAATCTGACAATTTGCAAAACAGATAACATCTTAAAAATGCCCTCTGTTTTCTCTATTCACAAACAACATATCAAAAAAAACGGCTTCAAAGCAAAATCGCTTTGAAGCCGCCAGATTATTACAAGATTTTATGATCAGAATCTATAACCTACAGAGATAAAGAATGCCATGTTTTTAGCAGACAGTTCTTCACTCCAAAACTTATCATTCAACATATTGATAAAGCCATTCTGTCCAGTCAGATTCACCAAGTAATGTTCACCTATTTCCAAACCGACACCATACTGGATACCCAAATCAAATCTCTTCAAAGCAGCTTCTTCCAAACCATCTTCTTTAGAAAAAAGTTTAAAATCATCACCATCATCATAAGATTCTTTACCACCCAAGCCAACAGCCAAATATGGACCAGCATTTACTACAAACTTCATATTGTCGTTCAAAGCAAATTTAGCAGCTCCCAAAATAGGCAATTCAATATAATTCAATTTCCACGTTCCACCATCTTCTCCTTCTACATCATCAAAAGAAACACCTTTACCTGTGAAATTCAATCCAGACTGCAAAGACCACATATCAGAGAAAGCATAATCAACACCTACCCCCACTGTATAACCTACTTTCATGTTGGTGTTCTCTACATCACCAGTCAAATTAGACATAGACATACCGGCTTTTACATCCCACTTTACCTGAGAAAAACCAGCCAAAGCAAACATACCTAACACTGCTGTCAATAAAAACTTTTTCATACTCTTTTAAATTTAGTTTAGATCCGTCCCTTAGACCTTTATTCATTGTTTTATCGTCGAGTGCAAGGACTATCTTTTATTTCTTTAAGAAAAAGCTATAAAAGAAGCACTCTTCATTTGTATTTTTTAGCAAAGTTATATATTTATTTCACATAAAAAACACTTTAAATTTCAGATTTTACATTATGAGGCAAAAAGCATGACTATTCAATCTAAAACAGTAACTATGTAATCATTTTTTATAACTATACAAAACACTAAAATGGCAGTCTTAAGTTCAAAATTAACCTAAGACTGCCATTTCAAAAAAGTATATAATAAAAGCTATTTATAGTTTTACGGTTTTCTTAACTGCTTTTGATTCATTGTGCAAACGATCCAATGCTGTCACTATATAACGATACTTTGTCTTCCCGTCTTCATAAGGAAGTTTATAAAAGGTATCACGAGTAATTGATACAATATGTGAAGGATCATCCAAGTTTACCTTTTCCTTATTTTCGAAACGATAAACCACATACTGCACAGCTTCATCCATTTCATGCTTTGCTTTCGGAGCAGTCCAGAACAAGATGTAACCGTCTTCTGTCCATACGGGTTTCAACTTCCTGACCTTTCCCGGAGCTTTATCATCTATAAATGGAGACAAAGGAATCAATGCCGGATACTTATGATATTCTTTTACCAACATATCACGATAGTTACCTACATTTTCCACCACCGCTGCAGCATACCACTGGCAACTTCCCTGCACAGTAGGCAAAGAACGTTGCAAACGATACTTCGCTGGAATCTGACTTTGGTTAGGATTCATAAGATCGGCCTTGGTCACGGTACGGTTTACATCCTGACCGATAAACAATGGACGTGCAGCCGAATGTCGTGCCCACCAGCGAATCAATGTAGCATAATCGGCAGCCGGATGACCAATTTCCCAATAAATCTGAGGAATATTATAATCTACCCATCCATTATTTACCCATAACAGAACATCGGCATACAAATCATCGTAATTCTGCAATCCATTGGTTTTACTACCATTCGGATCGTTCTTCTGGTTACGATAGATACCAAAAGGAGAAATACCGAATTTTACCCAAGGTTTAGCTTCGCGTACGGTTTCATGAATTTCTTTAATCAATACATTCACATTATCACGACGCCAATCGGCCTTGTTCAGAAAACCACGTCCATAAGCAGCAAAACTGGCTCTATCAGGAAACTCTTCACCCGGATTAGGATACGGATAGAAATAATCATCCATATGAATGGCATCGATATCGTAGCGAGTTACGATATCACGTACTATCTTACAAATGTATTTACGCGATTCTGGATAACCCGGGTCGAAATACAACTGTCCGCCATAACTCACGAAAAGTTCAGGATATTTATTGTAAGGATGAAGAGGAGACAAAGCACCTGTTCCTTTTGTTTTTGCACGGTAAGGGTTAATCCATGCATGAAGTTCCATGCCACGCTTGTGACACTCTTCTACCATAAACTGTAGCGGATCCCATGCAGGAGAAGGAGCTTTCCCTTGTACTCCTGTCAAAAAACGGCTCCAAGGTTCATATGACGATTTGTACAATGCATCACATTCGGCACGCACCTGAAAAATAATAGCATTAATACCGGCTCCTTTCAGATTATCGAGCTGGCTGATTAGTGTAGCTTTCATCTTCTCGGTTGGCATACCTTGAAACTGACCATTCACACACTGAATCCATGCTCCACGAAATTCTCGTTTAGGTGCCATAGTCTGGGCTGAAAGAGTTGCCATTCCACATAGCCAGGCTACAATAAGCACTAAAAATGTCTTTATTTTCATATTATTATAAATAGTATACAACAGCCCGCAAAGATAAAGAAAAAAAGTATATCAAGTGCAGCATAAATGACCAAATCGGAAAGAACATCCCAATACACTTCCCAAAACATCCGATACCTAAGAATCACTGCGAATTAAACAGTAATTTGTTATGACTATATGAGCAAAATAGCTACTTTTGTAACAGTATAAAAATGAGAATAGAATAACATAATAATAAACCAAAATAAATAGAACTATGTATCCATTAAAATTTCAGCCAATTTTAAAATCAACCATTTGGGGTGGTGAAAAAATTATTCCGTTCAAACATCTTGACTGCCAGCAGGCACAAGTAGGAGAAAGTTGGGAAATCTCGGATGTACCGGGCGATGAATCAGTAGTAGCCAATGGAGCTGATGCCGGTAAAAACCTGACACAGATGGTAAACGAATATAAAGGAGCATTGGTAGGTGAAGCAAACTATGCACGCTTCAACGGTAAATTCCCATTGCTTATCAAATTTATCGATGCACAAGATGACTTGTCTATCCAGGTTCATCCGGACGATGAACTGGCAATGAAACGCCACAACTCTATGGGTAAAACAGAAATGTGGTATGTAATTGACAATGCAAACGGCAAAGCTCATCTTCGCTCTGGTTTAAGCAAACAGATTACTCCGGACGAATATGCAGCAATGATTGCAGACAATACAATCTGTGATGCATTGGCAGACTATGCGGTAAAACCGGGCGATGTATTCTTCTTGCCAGCCGGACGTATCCACAGTATTGGTGCAGGATGTTTTATCGCAGAAATCCAACAGACTTCTAATATTACTTACCGTATCTACGACTTCAACCGTAAAGATAAAAACGGTAATACACGCGAATTACATACAGAACTTTCAAAAGACGCTATCGACTATTCAGTAGAAAGTGACTATCGTACCAACTATACTCCGAAACAGAATGAACCGGTAGAATTGGTTACTTGTCCGTACTTCACTACTTCTGTATACGACCTGACAGAAAACATGAACATGGATTATAGCGAATTGGATTCTTTCGTTATCTACATCTGTATGGAAGGTGCTTGTACTGTAACAGACAACGAAGGCAATACTGTAGAAATGCAGGCTGGAGAATCTGTATTGTTCCCTGCTACTACAAAAGGACTGGAAGTTGCTCCTAAAGGACAGGTTAAATTCCTGGAAACTTACGTATAAGAATTTATCTTTCCTATTCACTAAAAAAGACGAAGAGTTCTGTATTTTACAGCAGAGCTCTTCGCCTTGTCATAAAAATTGATATCCATGAAGAAATACACATTTTTGTTTTGTACGCTTGCCCTAGGAGCAACAATGTTCAGTTGCTCTTCCGAACAAACACCGCAAGCAATCGATTACACACAATACGTAAATACATTCATCGGAGCAGCCGATAACGGACACACTTTCCCGGGTGCTTGCCGTCCTTTCGGTATGATTCAGACCAGCCCGGTTACAGGAGCTATCGGATGGAGATATTGCTCTGAATATGTATATGAAGATTCACTGATATGGGGATTCACCCAGACTCACCTGAACGGAACCGGATGTATGGACTTGGGTGATATTCTGGTAATGCCGGTTACAGGCAACCGCCAGCGCAACTGGGACGGATACCGTAGTCCTTTCTCTAAAAAAAGCGAAAGTGCTACACCTGGATATTATACCGTAGCTTTAGACCAGCCGGGAGTAACAGCCGAACTGACTGCTACCACTCACACTGCATTACACCGTTATACATATCATAAAGCAGATTCTGCCTCTGTACTTATCGACCTTCAGCACGGACCGGCATGGAACGAAAAACAATATCATTCGCAGGTAAGTATATGTGAAACCAATTGGGAAAACGACAGCACCCTGACCGGACACGTAATTAATAAGGTGTGGGTAGATCAGGTATACTACTTTGTAATGCAGTTCAACCGCCCGGTAATCAGCACTGTCAACCTGCCGATGGCTGAAACAGAAAAAGGACAGCGCATCGTAGCTACATTCGATATGAAACCGGAAGACCAGCTGATGATGAAAGTAGCATTGTCTACTACTGGTGTAGAAGGTGCAAAGGCCAATATGGCTGCCGAAGTGGCCGGATGGGATTTTGAAGGAGTTCGTCAGGCTGCAAAAGACGAATGGAACAGTTATCTGAGCCGTATCGAAGTAGAAGGAACACAGGATGAAAAGACCAACTTCTATACAAGTTTCTATCATGCATTGATCCAGCCGAATGAAATCTCGGATGTAGACGGTAAATACCGTAATGCACACGACGAAGTAGTACCGGCAACCGGAGGTAAATTCTACTCTACTTTCTCGACATGGGATACTTACCGTGCAGCACATCCGTTCTATACTCTGATGGTACCTGAACGTGTAGATGGTCTTGTAAACTCACTGGTAGATCAAGCTGAAACAATCGGACATCTTCCTATCTGGGGATTATGGGGTGGTGAAACCTTCTGTATGGTAGCCAACCACAGCGTATCCATCATCGCAGAAGCGTATGCAAAAGGATTCAGAGGCTTTGACGCAGAACGTGCCTTCAATGCTATCAAACGTACTCAGACTGTATCTCACCCGCTGAAATCGAACTGGGAAAACTATACAAAATACGGTTACTTCCCTACCGACCTGACAGAAGCAGAATCAGTTTCATCAACTTTGGAAAGTGTATACGATGATTATGCAGCTGCCGATATGGCAAAACGTATGGGGAAAAAAGAAGATGCTGCTTACTTTGCAAAACGTGCAGATTACTACAAGAATCTGTTCGATCCTTCTACAAAATTCATGCGCCCGAAAAAAGCTGACGGTACATGGAAGAGCCCGTTCAACCCAAGTCAGGTAGGACACTCTGAAAGTGTAGGTGGAGACTATACCGAAGGAAATGCATGGCAATATACCTGGCATGTTCAGCACGATGTACCGGGTCTGATTGCATTGTTTGGAGGAGAAGAACCGTTCCTCAACAAACTTGACTCTGTATTTACAGTGAAACTGGAAACTACACAGGCCGATGTGACCGGACTGATCGGACAGTATGCACATGGTAACGAACCAAGCCATCACGTCACTTACCTGTATACTCTAGCAGGACGTCCGGAACGCACTCAAGAGCTGATTCGTCAGATTTTCGATACACAGTATCTTCCAAAACCAAACGGCTTGTGTGGAAATGACGACTGCGGACAGATGTCTGCATGGTATATGTTCTCGGCTATGGGATTCTATCCTGTAAACCCGGTAAGTGGTGAATACGTATTCGGTGCACCTCAGCTTCCGAAGTTCACACTGCATCTGGCCAACGGAAAGACATTTACCATCATAGCAGAAGGCTTGTCGAAAGAACATATGTATGTAGACAGTATCACATTGAACGGAAAACCTTATACCAAGAACTACATTACTCATGAAGATATCATGAAGGGTGGAACACTGGTATACAAGATGAAATAAAGCTTCCGTCTGTTGATTATACAAAAATAAATGCCCCGGCAAAGAAAGTTTTCTTTTGCCGGGGCATTTGTATTTAATAGTCTTTTCTAATAAGGAAAAAATTGCACACAAACGGGTTTGGACATTTTAATACGCTTTCCAGTATCTTTCAATAGACCGCTTTCTTCCTCCCTTTCATATATCTGAATCTCGTTTGTATCCCGACAAGCCACCAACAGATACTTTCCATTAGGAGTTATATTGAAATTACGCGGATGAATTCCCGTTGGCTGATACCCGACCTTATCTAAGGTACCATCTTCCGAACTGACTTCAAATATAGCAATACCGTCCCCTTTCAAACGATTCGATGCATAAAGGAACTTTCCATCCGGAGAAAGATGAATATCGGCACTACCCCGGGCACCCAATGTATCAGCTTTAATATGCTGAATGGTATCGAATCCGGCTTCATCGTACGACAAGCCTATAACTTCCCCCGACAATTCGGTGAGCAGATAAGCGTGTTTACCGTTTGGAGCAAAACAAAGATGACGAGGACCACAACCTGAGGGTAAACAGATATCAAAAGTATTCTCTTTTTCCAGCAATTCCGATTTTCCGCCCTCTTTTACCGGAAAGACATGAATACGGTCTGTTCCTAAATCGTTAGCCAACAAGAAACGTCCGTCGGGAGTAAACTGTACACAATGTAAATGAGGCTGCGACTGACGCTCCTTATCCGGTCCGCTACCTGTAAAATTAATCGTATCGCCTGCTTTTAATCTTCCATTTTCCTCTAAGGGGAAAACAGATATATTACCTCCCATATAATTGGCAGTCAGTACAAAGTCTTCTTCCGGACTCAATGTCACATAACACGGAGCTCCTCCTTGTGTTAACTGAGTATTCATCAATACCAGTTTTCCTGTCTGCCTGTCAAAAGACACCGCATTTACAGTAGAAGAAGCTCCCTCGTCTTCACCCACCACATAAATCCGGTTTCCATCTGTAGATGCAACCAAGTAAGAAGGATTAGAAACTCCTTTCAACCCACTCACATATACAGCTTCTCCGGTTTCCTGATTGAACTGATACATCTGTACTCCCTCATCAGCTGCCGAAGCATAACTTCCCACACAGAGATAAAGCGTATCTCCTGTCTCTGCAAGCCCGACCGCTGCTTTCTGCTGACTTCCCATACACGCAGAAAGACAAACAATTCCTGCTGCCAACCACTTTATTTTTTTCATATACTTAAACTTTGTTCTTTTTCAAAATTAGACAATTTTCCAAGAAGCATTAGATAAATCCATTCTTTTTTCATATCTTTGCAAGAAAGAAATACTTCATCATTCGGGGTTGACTGGTTTTGACAGCGAGAGATGTGGTATGTAAGCATGCAGTGCGTCAGTGATTTGC
>OOCF01000247.1_pt1 | contig 27710 bp, 14 predicted proteins | sample 1671001 | NCBI WGS metagenome assembly OOCF01 (sample SAMN06348112, study PRJEB24527) | human gut metagenome | biome: human gut; feature: ankylosing spondylitis patient; material: feces | host: Homo sapiens | place: China | collected 2015-10
ATTTTTTATCGTTTCACCTGGGTGGAACGATCTCTTCACAGCCGTGGAACGATCGTTCCACCTAGGTGAGACGATCGTATCACAAGGGTGAAACGATAAAAATATAACGGGAAACAGGAATAAAGTTCGTTTATATCGGTATTGACGAACAAACGAGATGACAAAGAAACTCGTTTCAGCTGTTTTATTCAGTCCTAAAAATGAGTTTTATTGAGAAGAGAATTTTTGATACACCATCTGAAGAACCAGCGAAAGGACAATCAGTGCCAAGCCCATATAAAAGGCTGTTCCCAACATTTTATCTTCGTCAAATAAAAGAACTGCCAGCAGAATACTGTAAACCGGCTCTAAATTAAAACTCAGACTTACGGTAAAAGCACTGATTGTCTTCTGAGCCCGATTTAATAACATACACATACAGACCGTACAACCCAAGGCTAACAGGATCAAAAACACGAGATCTTCCCAAGAGGGAAGCAAGGATAGCGAAGATTTGCTTGCATGATAAAAAGGGAGCAGTAATCCTATGGCAAAAGTCCCGCCCACCATCTGCAAAGCCGTTGTCTTTACAACCTGTCCCGACTGGTTAACACGTTCGTTCAACGTAGCATAGAACGCAAACAGCAAAGACGAAACAATTCCCAATACAATACCAATACGAAAAGAAGCATCAAAATGGAATATCAGCGAAATACCTGCCAAAGTCAGTGAACTGAGCAACAGTTCAACCCACGAAATCCTCTTCCGGTTTATCCAGGGTGAAATAAGAGCCGTAAAGAAACCTGTCAAACAAAAGCAAACTACTCCAACCGATACGTTCGCATACTTGATGCTTCCATAGAAAAATATCCAATGAAAAGCCAATAACACTCCAAGCCACAGAATATGACTATCTTTTCTACCAACGATAATCCTGCCATACTTTATGAACAAAAGGAGTAACAGCATCACACTTGCCAACAGCATCCGGTATCCCGTAATCAATACTGGATCCAACGATATAAGATTTCCGAAGATACCGGAACAAGAAGCCAACAAAACAGCAAGATGTAATTGCAAAAAGGCCTGCTTCATCGCCAAACGAATTAAACTCTAATTCTATTTTCTTCAATAAGCCATTCAGGAACTCTTTATTCCCCTACACCCCAATTCTTATTGGGCTGATCAGACAAAGTAAGCTCCAATACACCGCCTTGTACAACGTCCTGATAATCGATATAGCATTTTGTATAAGGCTTACCGTTCAGTGTAGCAGACTGAATATACGTATTCTGCGGAGATTGCCCCTTGACACGGATCGTAAACACCTTGCCTCCAGCCAGCCGAAGCGTTACTTCGTCGAATAAAGGTGCGCTTAGTTCCATTCGTGTATCACCTGGACAGATCGGGTGCATTCCGATGGATGCCAGCACATACCAGGCCGACATCTGTCCGACGTCTTCATTGCCCACCAAACCTTTCACCTCATTCTTATAAGCCTTCTGGCAGATAAAGCGCGTCCAATACTGTGTTTTCCAAGGTTGTCCCAACCGATTGTAAAGGAAAGGAACATGATGTACCGGCTCATTCGCATGATTATAGAACTGATTCCAAAGAAAGTCGGTCGGCGTATTGGCAAACATATAATCCAGTTCTTCAATCGTCTTTTCCCGTCCGCCCATCAATTGAGTCAGGCCTTCGATATCATGCGGAACAAACCAACCTTGCTGGAAAGGATTCGACTCGACACTTCCATAACCTTCCGTCAACCTTCCTTTTTCGGGCCAAGGCAAGAAATTCCCCTTTTCATCCTTCGGTCGGAAACTGCGATGCTCGGCATCATAAATATACTGATACGATTTAGCCAGCTTCCGGTAATGCTGTTCTTCGGAAGTCTTGCCCAAAGCCTTTGCCAGTTCAGCCATACACCATTCGGTATAAGCATACTCAAGCGTCGAAGAAATCGAACCCGGCACATAACCATACTTGGCATTACCAAACAGGCGCGAAGATTCTTCCGCATATTGCCAAGCCTTCTCCAAATCATAGTTCCGTATATGCTTCTTATAGGCATCAACCAGCACAGAAATAGCCGGATTTCCAATCATACATCCACTATAGGCATTCAGGAACTCCCAACGTTCCAAATAACCTTTTCCACTCTCATCAGCCAGCGTAATCAACGAATTGAGCATATCACTGATCACATCCGGACGAATCAAAGTCAGGAGCGGCATCTCGCTACGGAAAACATCCCAACCACTGAAGATCGTCCGTTTCTGGAAACTACCCGTCTGATGAATCTTCTTGTCTCCGCCCATATACTCGCCATTCGCATCCGAATACAAGCGCGGATCGATCATCGTACGATACAAAGCCGTATAGAAAATATGCTTCAGCTCTTCATCATCCGAAGCAACTTCCACTTTCGACAACGCCTCATTCCAAGCCTGCTGATTGGATTGCAATACCCGTTCGAAGTCCCAATCAGCTATTTCGGTTTCCAGATTCTCACGTGCATTCTCTTCGCTGACGAAAGAGATACCGGCTTTCATCAAGACTTCCTCATCCTTGGTTGTCTCAAACTCGGTAAAGAACCCCAGATGTTTCCCTTCAAACAAAGAAACCTGTCGGTGAATCTCGGCTCCGGCAGTCAGCTGTTGAAACGCTTCCGATTCAACAAATTCCCGTTTTCGGGATTGTCCTTCGGGAATAGCCACCGACCAAACACCATAATTCTTCAACGGTTTGGAAAACTGTGCATAAAAATGGACCGTATAATCAGGCTTTCCATCGCCATTTCCCCAACCGCCACCATCGGGCGTACAAATCATCTTACCAGAAATCGTATGATCATCCACCACTTTGATTTCCTGCCAAGTAGAAGTTCCGCCTACGCGACGTGCCAAATCAATCTGGATACGCGAATCCTTTCCTTCCGGAAAAGTAAACCGAAGCATGCCTGCCCGCTGAGCAACCGTCGCTTCCGTCCGGATCCGGTAGTCCGACAAATAAACGGAATAATATCCGGCCCGGGCATATTCAGAAGTTTTATCATAACGCGAACGGTAACCGGTATCCGGATTCTCCAATTTCCCGGAATTCGTATGCATCGGTCCGATCGTTGGCATAACCAGGAAATTCCCTAAATCGCCATACCAACCGATTCCACTCATCTGCGTAAAGGCAAAACCTTCGATACTTTCATGCTCATCACTGTAGCCCGAACCATTATCACCTCCGGTAATCGTATTCGGACTCAGCTGTACCAATCCAAAAGGATAAGTCGCTCCCGGAATAGTCTTTCCCAATCCATGATAAGCACCGGCATCCCGCACATTCGTACTTGCACCGATAAAAGGATTCACATATTCGGCAGCACGTTTCTCTTCTTGCATCTCCGGTTGCAAGGCTTCCGCCTGCCAGGAACAAGTCAGCAACACCGAAAACAAAACAGCTTTTACCATCATCATTCCCTTTCTGATTACTTAGAACTTTCTGTTTCCAGTATTTTCTTCAATTTCGCTACAATATCCGGATGTTCGGATGCGACGTTATTCTTCTCGCCAATGTCTTCTTTCAAATGATAAAGCTGATCTTCCGGACTATTTCCTAATTCGGTATTCGTCAGTTTGGCATACGCCGGCTTATTATTTGGTGTGATATACTTCCATTGTCCGTCAGACACCGACAATGCTCCGGCAAATTCAATCACATAATCACGACCTTTGGTATCTTTGCCCAAGAAAGCATCCAGATAATCCTGACTGTCCACTCCAGCGCCAGCTTCCAACGTCTTCCCCATTAGCTTAGCCATCGAAGCATATAAATCAATGTGCGAAACCAACGCATCCGATACAGCCGGCTTGACTTGTTTCGGCCAAGATACAATCAGCGGAACACGTGTTCCTGCCTCAAAGTTACTATACTTTCCACCTCGGAATTCACCCCAAGGACGATGATTTCCCAACAATTCTACAGCCCGATCCTGATATCCGTCATCTACCACCGGACCATTATCACTGGTAAGTACAATCAATGTATTTTCTGCCAAGCCGTTTTTCTCCAATGCCTTCATGATCTCTCCCACAGTCCAGTCAAACTGCAACAAAGCATCTCCGCGGAAACCCATACCGCTCTTACCCTGAAAACGAGGATGCGGATAACGAGGAACATGTACATCGTTCGTTCCTACATACAAGAAGAACGGTTCATCCTTATGACGGTCGATAAACTGTACAGCTTTCATTGTGATACTATCCGCAATAAACTCGTCTTCCCACAAAGCCTGCTTACCACCTTTCATATACCCGATACGGGAAATTCCGTTCACAATCGCCTGATCATGCCCATGATTGACACTCGGCTTCAACTTTGTCAATAATTCCGGATGATCTTTTCCTAAAGGTTCTCCCGGGAACGGCGTTGTATAACTCACCTCAATCGGATCATTCGGATCCAAATTGACAATCCGTTGATTCTCCACCCAACAACACGGAACACGATCGCCCGTTGCTGCCATAATATAAGAATATTCAAACCCAATATCTTTTGGTCCCGGTGTAATGAAACCATTCCAATCCTGTCCGCCAGTCTTATCGGCCAAGCCTAAATGCCATTTGCCAACTGCACCCGTCGCATAACCGCACGACTGGAACATATCAGCTACCGTAAGCTGTTCCGGACGAATCACCATACCGGCATTTCCGGCAGCAATACCCGTATCATTTCTTCTCCAGGCATAATGTCCCGTAAACAACGAATAACGGGAAGGCGTACTGGTAGCCGCTACGGCATGAGCATCCGTAAAACGAACCCCTTGCGAAGCCAGTTTATCCACATTCGGCGTACTTATCTCTGTCGCGCCATTGCAACTAAAGTCACCAAAGCCAATATCATCGGCCACTAAAAAGATTACATTCGGTTTTTGTATTTCAGCAGAAGAGTTTTCCTTCTTGGGTTGGGCCGTACATGAAGCCAATAAAGCCGCAGCAGCCCCTAAGATTAATACGGATTTCATCGAATTCTATGTTTAAGATTAATAATGAGTACATACAAAAGTACGATATTCCTTCTGAAAAGCAACGTCCTTCTTAAGAAACATTTCAGCAATAGGCAGGAAAAAAGAACAGGAGTTCTACATGGAGAAACAACCACCACATAAAACTCCTGCCCTAAAAATGGAAAGAATCTACTATTTCAGCTCTTTAATACGGATATTACGGAACTTCACAGGCGAACCATGTCCTAAGAAACCGATATATCCTTTCTTATTGAACAATCCCGGATGTTCATGACCATCGGGTGTTCCATTCTTCACAGCGTCACGGATATTACCTTCCACGATAACAATACCGTTTACTGTTACCTTAATATTATCACCATCGCAAATGATTTCTTCTTCGTTCCATTCACCTACCGGCTTAATGGCTTTCTTATGGTTTTCATTAGCTGGAATGATTCCATAAATAGAACCATGATGCTGAAGCGGAGTAATATCCTTATAAATCGGATGCTCACAATCCAGAATCTGACTTTCCATACCATGATAAGCCGCATCAACACCCATTGGAGTACGCAATCCGATACCATTGTTTGCTCCCGGTGTTAATTGGAATTCAAAGCGGTAAACGAAGTTGGCATATTCTTTCTTTGTATATAAGTTTCCGCCAAAGCTCTTGGAAGGATTCATGGCGATACAACCATCTTCCAGTACATAGTCAACTGTATTTCCCTGCCATTCGTGCATATTAGTTCCGTCAAACAGAATCTGGAAACCTTCTTTCTTCTCCTGTTCCGACAACTGGAACGGTTCATGACGTTTCAGTTCCTTGATATACAAGTTGCGGAAAGAACATTTACTACCGTGTGCCTGTAATTCAATCTGCTCAATCGGGAAGATAGGCTGACTGCGATCCCAGTAGTTTTCCATGATTACGTTATCCACTACGCGTTCACCATTCAAATCTACTGTAACACGGTCACCAACCATCTTGATGTAGAATGTATTCCATTCGCCCAATTTGTTATCAGCTACTTTTGTAGGTTTGCTTTCATTCTTCTGGTTGTTATATAAACCACCAGAACCAACCTGAGCACCTACGTTTACACGTGCTGTATCCCAAATCTGTACCTGAGGCGTACCACGCAAATAAATACCAGCATCAGCTTCCGGTCCGGCCGGATCAAGCATCCATTCTACATACATTTCGAAGTCACCATATTGCTTTTCGGTACACAAGTTATCAAAACCGGAACCTTCAAATACCAAACAGCCGTCTTCAACCTTCCAATCCTTACGCATCTGCTCATCTGCCTTCGCCTGAGCTTTTGCCAACTGAGCAGGTTTCATCTTCGCACGAGCAATCGGATTTTCAACCAAACCTTTCCAGCCTGTCAAATCCTTTCCATTAAACATGGAAACAAAACCTACTTCATCCGGCATTTCAGCCAAATGCTTCTTAATACCTTCTTTCTGATAATGAGCATCCGGATTATCCAGTACTTGCATAACCTTTTCCAGCAGAGCCTTTACATTCTGTCCGGTATATTCCTTATGTCCCAAAGCAATGTTCATTACAGCATTGGCAGCCGGTTGTTGAACGGACTTATCATCCAAATATTCTCCTGCATACAGCAAAGCCAAATACGTACCTGTATCCTGAACCTTGGATAAGATCAAACCCTTTACTTCATTATCCTTAGCTACATCCATCGCCTTACGCAAACGAAGTAACTTGTTCTCACCCGTCATATCAGAAGAAGAAATCAAGTTCACATAGCGAGTCAATGCCTTAGAAGCTATCTGTCCACCAGATTGAGCTACTTCATACAGATAATCAGCCGCTTCAATACCTTTCCATTCCAACAAAGCTCCTACAGCAGCATCTTTTCCGGCACCTGTATTCTTTTCACATCCGTCAATAATGATTTGTAAAGCCTTCGGTTTACCAGTTGAAGCCAATACCTTATAATATAAATGCTTCTTAGCATCACCAGCCTGATACATCCGGCGCGTAACAGTTTCTACCTGTTCTGCTTCCGGCATAAAATGTACACAAGCGATAACGGCATCCTGCAAAGCTGCTTTTTCATCAGCTCCAGCAGATTCCAACATTCCACAGATCTGAGTAAAGTCTTTTGCAGCGACAACACTCTTTAAAGTAGCATAGGCTGTTTTCTTCACTTCTGCCGATGAAGATTTCGTCTGTTCCAACACCGTATTGATCTTCGAATCTGCCATCCGAACAGCCAGCAACTCCATTCCTGCAATCTTTCCTGTATCCGAAGCCTTATTTATAGCTTTAGCTACTGCATCATCAATATCTCCAGGGAAAGCCAACAAGGCATCCTGTGCCAACAGAACAATTTGTTTATCAGAATCTGTCAACAAATTAGCTAATGTTGGAATATAACCTTTATCTCCTATTTTTACCATCGTCCAAACCGCAGCCTGTTGTACCGCAAAGTCGTTTACATTCAACTGCTGTGTCAAGACCTGAGCCAGTGATTGATCGAAGCGAAGCATCAACTTCTGAACAGTATCATGTTTCTTCGGGCACTTAGCTTCACGACCCAGCCAATTCAATATGTCAACCTTTACTTCAGGTTTGGCCTTTACCATCGTTTTCGCTATTTCAATATAAGAAGCTTCAGCTACAAAATCAGAAGCATATCTTAATGCTGCATTTCGATAATCCTTGCAATCATCTTTCAATGCTGTCAATACTAATTTAGTAGCAGCCTGTTTATCTGCCGCAACAGAAATCAATATCTGCAATGCTGCCTCACGAGTCTGCGTCTTACCTGCCTTCGTTGCCCGTTTCAACAAGTCCTTTGCAGCCTTCTCTGCCGCCTTGGGATCTTGTTCTGCAATCCGTTTAATTAATGTAATATACGCTTCATTCGCACCGCTTGGTTCCATCGTATAATTAACAGCCTTAGCTGCGTCAGCCAACACGGATAAAGAAGCAGCTGATCCTACTCGGCTTAATGCATAACGAGCTACTTTCTGCATATTGGGATCTTCATTGCTTACATAGACTTTCACCAAATCTTCTGTTCCGGCCACTTGAGCCTCTGCAATGGCTTCCAATATATCTTTCTGAGTCTCGGCTGTTCCCATCCGGCGCATCAAACCAGCTTTCAAAGCTTGTCCGGCATTCTCAGTACCGATAGCAGCCAATGCACGTGCAGCAGGTCCACTTAATTCCGGATTATCTAAATAAGCAGAAAGAGCTTCAACAGCATCATCTTGTCCGACTATCTGCAACTGACGAATGATAAATGCTTTTGTTTCCCGTTCTTCCACTTTATCCAATGCCTGAATATAAGCTTTTGCCACTACCTGACGCGCATTTTCCTGTCCTTTTGCCATTACGAAATGACTCAAGCCACTCAATGCATAATCAACTTTAGCATTACTGCCCTTACCCGGAGCATTGATCATATTAATCAACGTAAATACGGCTTCTTCGCCAGCAGCACTCAGTTCACTGATTTGTTTATTGTATTCAGCCTGTTGTTCTGCCGGCATCTGGGCCAACACATCTGCAGCAATAGTCTTGGCAGTTCGGTTCGCCGGAGTTTGAGCAAATGATAAATTAGCACACAACAACAAGGCGCTGATTGAAATATATACCTTTTTCATCTTTCTTCTTTAATTTATGGGTTAAATATTCCATGGTGCACGCATAGGTTGATCTAACAACCGGTTAGCGGCCTCATCGTTGATAAACTCTAATTTCACCGGATCAAATTCCAACGTACGATTTAAGCGAAGAGCAACAGCTCCCATATTCACAATCGTAGCAGAACGGAAACCATTCTGTTCATTTAAAGCAAATGGCTGGCGAGTCTTGATACATTCAATGAAATCTGTCACCTGCGGTTCCGGTTCCGGATAGTCTGATAATTTCTTTTCCCAATCAGGAATATCACATACAAAGTTCTTATAAACATTACCCTTCGGTCCTGCAATATACGGCGTATTCGGATCACCGAAATCACCACCCCACAAAACAATCTGACATCCGTCTTCGTAGGTATAAGTAATCGAACGCCATGTACCCACAGCATCCGGGTGTTGTTGAGGAGCATCTACTTCGACTTTCACCGGACTCGTATTATCTTTTCCTAAAATATACTGTACCGGATCAATATAGTGCTGTCCCATATCACCTAAACCACCACCATCATAATCCCAATAACCACGGAAAGTCTGATGAACACGATGAGCATTATAAGGTTTGTAAGGAGCCGGACCTAACCACATATCGTAATCCAATTCTTTAGGTACCGGTTGCGGTTCGAGATATTCTTTACCTACCCAATAGAATTTCCAGTCAAAACCTGTGTGTTTGCTGATCGTTACCTTCAACGGCCAACCTAATAATCCACTTTGTACTAATTTCTTTAAAGGCTTAACTGGAGTTCCCAAACCATAGAATTGGTCGGTAAAGCGGAACCAAGTATTCAGACGGAACATACGTCCGTACTGTTTTACAGCTTCCATCACACGCTTTCCTTCACCAATTGTTCTTGTCATAGGTTTCTCACACCAAATATCTTTACCTGCTTTAGCAGCCTCAACCGACATAATACCATGCCAATGAGGAGGAGTGGCAATATGAACAATATCCACATTCGGATCCAATATCAAATCTCGGAAATCATGATAAGCAGCAATCTTTTCTTTTACCAGATTCTTTCCCAACTCCAAATGATTCTTATCTACATCGCAAACGGCAACCAAACGAGTTCCACCGTAATTTAAATGACCACGGCCCATTCCTCCCGTTCCAATAATACCTTTTGTCAATTGATCACTCGGTGCAATGTAACCGTTCCCCAATACATGACGCGGCACAATCGAAAATAGTGCTACGCCTCCCAGGGTTTTTAGGAAGTCCCTTCTATTCGTTCCCATAGTAACTATTTTTACTGATTAACAATTAAATTCTGTACAATTTTTGATGTATCTGCTAATAATTTGTCAAATATATTACTTATCTAACAATTCCTGCAGATATTTACGAGTTTTAACCACATAATCATGGCGCGTTCCATTTAATTCACATTCTATCGTAACAGCACCTTTAAAACCTTGTTTCTTCAATTCGGCAATAACAGCCGGGAAATTTACTTCTCCTGTAGGAATTGGCACTTCCGCTCCTAACTCATACGGATTATTCGGATCAGGATATTTTCCATCTTTTGCATGAAACTCCTTAATCAGCGGACCAAACAGTTTTACAGCATCCAAAGAGTTGGCCTTACCATACATCAATAAGTTGGCCAAGTCGCAATTGATAAATACATTACCCGTACCTATGTCCTTTATGGCACGAATCAATGTAGTCGGTGTTTCCTGACCTGTCTCAAAATAAATCATGACATTCCGTTCTTTCGCATAATTAGCCAGATCCTGCATGACTTTGATGAAATCTTTATACTGAGCAGAAGACGGATCTTCAGGAATAAATCCAAAATGAGAATGCATGGCTGGAATATCTGCCATTGCACAAAAATCTATCATTTCATGGTAAACTTTTATCTTTTCAGCTCTTTCTTCTGTCGGAACCAGGCCGATCGTTGCAGGTCCCTGCCGGAAATTCCAAACACTTTTAGAACCAGGAACACCCACAACTGTTGTCACTTTAATCTGATGTTTCTTGGATGCAGCCTTAACCTGTTCTGCAAATTCTTTCGTCAAAGTATTACTCCTATAATTAATCTCACAAGAGCCAAATCCCTGATCATGTAAATCCTTAAAGCTTTTATCGATATCACTCAAATCATACTGAATCACTCCTATTGTGATTTCATTCTCTGCCTGAATCGTCGTAAAAGCAAACAGCAAAGCTGCCGCCAATAATGATAATTTCGTTTTCATCGTATTATATAGTTTAGTATTGATTCTACAAATTTAAGACGGGGAACTTGAATCTTATTACTACGACCTATCAAATATCGTAAAATATTACAAAATATCACAAATCAAATATTCCTGCTGTATTACAACCCTATATCCTCAATACGTATAAAGAGTATTTATCAAACTAACGAATATCAAAAATAAATCCAACGAGAATCCAATTTGATTCCCGTTGGATTTATTTTCATGTTCATCGGCTTTTCATCCAAAACATATTTTTTTGCAGAAAGAGCCAATGTAAAAAACTAATTTTTCAACTCTTCAAAAGCTTTAAAATGCAAAATATAAGGTTCCGCTTTCGAATCCAATATTTCTAATTTCAATTTTGAAAGTTTTTGTGCATTAAATCGCTCAATTCGTTTGTGTCCGATATTCGTACCACTACATAAATCAACCCATTTACCATCCAATTCACCTCTTACCTTATACGAAAGAACACGTTCTCCTTTTGATATATCTTCTTGCAAGATAATCCGATCGATAACTAATGGTTTTTCCAATTGGATTTCGTAGGTATTTCCTGAACCTGATATATCTGCAACCGGAGAAGAATAGAAACGCTTGATAGCATTACCAAATTCCTCTATTCGTTTCATATCAGCATCTGGGACCAAGCCTCGTTTATCAATAACAATTCCAAGCAACATATTTGTATTGCGACCAACACTTGTCTCGTATTTTGTCATTAACTCATCTACAGTAAACATCATACTATCTTGGCCTTCAGCCCAGAACCAACCACCTTGGAAAGAACGATTCCAACGTAATGTAAAATCAGATTCACCAGGACACCAATAAGGAGCTTCGGGATTTCCGTTCAACCCATTTATTACAGTAGTTCCATCCGCATTAGTCGTTGAATCAGCGGTTGCCCAACAAGGATACGGAGCAACACCTTCTTCATTTCCTACCCAACGAACCAAATTAGGATGTCCATAAGGACCTTGAAATGCGACTGCATTAGGTTGTAACTTTTGGACCAATGATAAAACATCAGCTCCGCCTTGATCTTTGGACAAAACACCTCCATCAAACCATATCTCAAACAAATCACCATAATTAGACCATAACTCTGTTAATTGCAGGGTTACAATCTTATTATATTCTTCCTGAGTGACAGGTCCACCTTCTTGAACTTTTCCCGGATTATCGACATACAAGTATCCATTAGCTGTTGTACTTGCATAAATACCAGGCTTTATACCATACTTTTTACAAGAAACTATAAAATCCTTCACAATATCACCTTTTCCATCTTTCCATGGAGAATTCTTTATGCTGTATTCATGAGCAGCTGTTGGCCATAAACTAAAACCACTACAATGTTTGGCCACTAAAACAGCATATTTAGCACCTAATTTTGAAGCGGCTTCCAACCATTGATCTGTATTCAATTCTGTAGGATTAAACACAGAAGCATCCGGATGAGTTCCCCATTGCCGAAAGTTATAATCAGGTTGGAAAACAGGCATATCAAAATGTATCAAAACACCTATTTCCGCATCCGCCCAATTCTTTTGGACTTGATTTGGAACAACAATCTGAGCCTCACTCAGATTATTAGGCTTTTTGTTTGTACAACTGATGCACAAACAAAAAGCTAATAAAAATAAACAACAATTTTTCACCATAATTATTCCCAACCAGGATTTTGAGGTTTTAATTGCGGATTATAGATAAATTCATCTGTTGGTATCGGATAGAGATACAGTTTGTCATTCCAAACACGAGTCATACCCGGATACACAACTTTATATTCTCCTGCAGCAGGATCACGTGGTCCCCAATAGGTTTTCGGATTTTCCAATAACTTACCGGCTTTCCAACGGCACAAATCATTCCAACGAAGTCCTTCACAAGCCAATTCCACACGACGTTCACGACGAATTTCATTGATTAAAGGAGATACACTTACTTCCCACTTAGGCCAATTCGGATCTGTAAACCCAACTTCAACCGTTAAATGAGGCATACCAACCCGATCGCGCAACTTATTAATCGTCAAATCCAGTACAGCCTGATCGCATTCACCCAACTCAGCTTTCGCTTCTGCATAGTTCAGCAATACTTCACCATAACGATAGATTAAGTCATCTAATGTACATCTTATATATTCATTATCCTCAGCTAATGGAGAATACATCTTATAAATACGATAACCAGTATTGGATAAATTCGTAAATACCGGTGAATTTTCATACTCTTCTGATCCATCAGGCAAAATTGCCAAAGGACGATCAGGTGTATAAATACATTGTTTTAAACGAGGATCACGGTTTTCAAATTCATCCATAAATTTCTGATCACCTTTATATTTATCGCTCACAGCTATTGGTTTACCATCATTACATAAGAATGATTCAACGAAATCCTTCGTCATTCCTGATTGACATTCACGTACCGAACGAGGTCGATTATTCATTCTTTTGTCGGCAATATAAGCAGAATAAAAAATCGCCTCTTTATTACCTGCATAATCTTGCTGATTGAACAAAGCATGGTAATCGTCTTCTATATTACCCGTTGAATAAATATCAAAATTACCACTATTTATAACTTTTTCAGCAGCCTCAACACAAGCCCGGAGATATTTATCCGCATTATCCATATTCCGGTATTTTCTCCACGTGCCTTCAAACAAACAAACTCTCGATTTTAATGCCAATGCCGCATATCGGCTTAAGCGTGAATCTTCCATCGTTTCCGGTAACCATTCACTGGCTTTATCCAAACAAGCACAGATAGAATCGATCACTTCCCCCCGGCTGTTACGTGGCAAATAAAGTTCTTCCGAAGAGGTATTCAAATCTTTTGTTAACCAAGGCACATCTCCAAAACGAAGTACTTTTTCGTAATAGAATTTGGCTTTAAAGAAATAAACTTCACCTACATATTGATTAATCGCTTCTTCATTTCCTTCTACCGTATGATAGCGGGTTAAAAAATAGTTACAACTCCGAATATTTTTCCAGTCGTCTTTCGACCAGCCACCACCCGATGTTGGGAGCGCATAGTCTCCCCAAATAAATGCTTCGCGGGTTTGAGGGGCTTGATTATCCGAAGCATTATCACTACCATAAGCCCCCGTATTGTCTAACGTCGTATAGAACTGATTGGCAAAATTCTTCAAATCATTTTCTGTTTTCCAATAGTTTTCATCATTGATTTTATCTTCCGGATATAAATCCATGAAATCGTTATTACAAGCCGACAATCCTGCAAGGAACGACAAACTTGCCAAATAATAATATATTTTTTTCATTCTATTCTTTATTTAAACTATTCAACACTATTTTTAGAACGTCACATTTGCACCAAAAGAAAATGCCCGAATAAACGGATAAGCATTCACAGTTGCTAATTCCGGATCGAATGTATCCGGCATACCTGAGAATTCAAACAAGTTATCAGCATTGAAATAAACTCTCAGCTTTGATATCTTGGCTTTCTCTGTAATATATTTAGGAATGGTATAACCTATAGCCAATTGTTTACAACGGATATAGGCACCATTCAACATGTAACGAGTCTGATTTTGTTTAATCGCATCATCATTGAAACGCGCACGAGGGAAAAACGCATCCGGATTGTCTTCTCTCCAATAATCATAGTTCATCTGTTGAGGAACAGACCATTGCGAGCCATAATGCGCTGTATAGAATGTCGAAGAAGGGATAATATCCCGCTTCATGGTTCCTTGGAAGAACAAAGTCAAATCAAAGCCCTTGTATTCGGCAGTACCACGCAAACCGAAATTATAACGAGGTGTACTATTACCGATAATTTTCATATCACCCGGATCTCCAACCGTATTTTCTCCTCTTGTAATCTTACCATCTTTATCCAAATCAGCAAACTTGATATCGCCGGCATATTGTTTGAACCCTACTATTTCCGATTGATTCCAAGCTGCAGCCTCTTCGTCCGACTTAAACAAACCTTCGGTTACAAATCCCCAAATCTCACCTAACTTTTTCCCTTCATAATAATTATCAGAAAGGTTCTTTGACGGATTATCATATTTAGTAATTTCTGATTGATAGTCAGCTAAAGATAATGTTGCACTGTATTTGAATCCATTTTCCAAAGCTTGATTCCAGGTCAAAGCCAATTCCCAACCACGTGTCTGCAAATCGGCCGCATTCATTTGCGGTTCACTAGTTCCCAAAATAGAAGGTAACGTCTTTGATTTTGTCAACATATCTTCTGTAGTTCTGGTATAGTAGTCAAATTCTCCTGTCAATTTACCATCAAACATAGAGAAATTGAATCCCAAGTCCCATTGTTTAACGGTTTCCCAAGTCAGCGAGCTACTAATCAAACCCGGAGCATACACACCCATCTGTTTTTCCCCATTGAACAGATAGCCGACTTCGCCAACACTATAAGTAGGAATATACGGATAATAAGAACTAACCGCCTGATTACCCAAAGCTCCGTATGAACCTCTCAATTTAAAGTCATTGACTACCGACTTTAAAGGTTGCCAGAATTTTTCTTCAGACAAACGCCATCCTAAAGAGAATGTCGGGAAGAATGCAAAACGATCATCATGCGGGAAACGGGAAGATCCGTCATAGCGTCCGTTTACCTGTATCAAATATTTATCCGCATATGAATAGAACAAACGGAAGAAAGCTCCTCGGATCGCCCATTTGTTAAAATAATCGCTTGTAGCACGCTCTCCCGTTGCCAAATTCAAGTAAGGAATATCATTTGCAATCAGATTATTTCGGCTCAAGCCCGTTCCTTTATAACTTCTCGACTCTTGGCTAAAACCAACCATCGCCTCAATCGAATGCACATCCTTGAACTTCTTCTTATACGTTGCATACGCATTAAAGGCATCATACTGCTGTTCATCTTTCGAATAAGAAACCTGATTGGGTGTAGTATGTGGGAAAATAGAACCTACATTTCCATCTGCATCATAATCAATGTATTCACGAACATGATTCTTAAACGTATAATTATAGTAGTTATATGTATAATCTACATTGATTTCCATGCCTTCAAACGGATTGATTTTGGCAAAGGCCGTAGCATACATATTATTATTACGCATATCCCCACTACCTCCTTGTGACAACCAAGCTGCCTGGTTCGTAAAATAACCATCTCCACAATATCCGGCAAAGTTTCCATCTGGATGATAAACCGGCATTAACGGACGGCTATCACCTGGAATGGTTTGTCCTAATGCAGCACTTCCATATTTGTTTCGGGGACCGGTTTTCATTTTAACCATTGACATGGTTGCACGTAATCCGACTTGTACCCAATCGTTTACTTTATAATTCACATATTGCAGTACATTGAATCGTTTATAATCTTCATCCGTCCATTTGGAAATACCATCCTGTTGGAACATACCGGCCGAAGTATTATATTTAGCACTCTCACTACCACCCTGTACACTGATGTTGTATTGTTGCATCGGATAGCTTTTCTTATTCAGAGCCTCATACCAATCTGTATTACCGCAATAACGATATTTACTTGGAGAATCATCGGGATGATGGAATACCGCCTGATTATTTACCGGATCGTTATAATAATCCCGTACATGCTGCATCGTGATCTCATCAAAGTAATTGCTTCCATTGGATGTCATATTCGCATCGTTCATCCACTGGGTATATTGCATTGAGTTCATATAGTCTGCATGAACAGTCGGTACGTTAATTGAATAGTTGGCAGTCAACGAAACCTGAGGTTTCATATTCGTAAACCCGGTTTTAGTTGTAATCAATACAACTCCGAAGGCTGCACGCGCACCATAAATAGATGCCGAAGCTGCATCTTTCAATACAGTTACATCCTTTACATCCTGAGGGTTGATCAAGTTCGGATCCATCTCAACACCATCCACCAAGACCAACGGTCCACTACCTGACAAGTTCGTTGTACCACGAATATTAAAAGAAGCCCCAGTTCCCGGTGCTCCATTTGAGGAAGATATATTCAAGTTGGCAATAGCACCCTGCAAACCAGATCCTAAATTAGTAATAGGACGATCTTCTAAAACCTCCGAATCTACCGTAGCTACAGAACCTGTCAAATCTGCTTTTTTCATGGTTCCATATCCCACAACTACAACTTCATCCAATGCTTCCGCATCTTCTTTCATAGCTATGGATAGTGAAGTTTGGTTTCCTACTTTAATTTCCTGGTTAGCAAATCCAATATATGAAACTTGCAAAACAGCACCATCTTCTACTTCCAATGAGAATTTACCATCCATATCAGTAATGGTTCCATTAGTAGTCCCTTTTACCATCACGTTGGCGCCGATAACCGGCATACCGGTAGCATCCACAACAGTTCCTGTAATTTTTTTAGACTGTTGGTTTACCCCCCCCTACGTTTATCAAATAGATGATTATCAACAATATAGCTATTATCTTTTAAAAAGATTCGGTTATTTACTATTCTATAAGAAATTCCTGTTCCTTGAAATACTCGGTCAAGAACGTTTTCAATCCGTTCATTCTTCACATTCACTGAAACGTTCGAAATTTCTTTATCCAGAATAGAAACATCATACGAAAATTCATATCCTGTTTGTTGGCTAATACTTTGTATAATAGTACCAACTGTTGTTTTACTATGGACTAGTTCCAAATTAACAAATTGAGACAAAGCTCTAGGCGAAACTGCCATAGCCGGCATTCCCGCCGCTAATAATAAGGCTAAACTTGTAAAAATAGGTTTCTTTTTCATGATAAAACCATTTGATTTGATTTAAGTAATTAAATAAGTGACTCAAGTTTGTTTTACAAACTTGAAAAGTGTTTAACGATAAACTCCTGTTTATCATAATCATACATCAATTAAACTTTCATTTACCCATAGGCATTAAATTTAGATTAAACAATTATCATCTACCCTTTAACATCATCACTTCTATTTCTTTCTCTTTGATCTTATATTTAATCGGAGCAACATAACCAAAATGTTCACAAACCTCCTCAACTGTTTCTCCTTGACTAAAGACAAAACGATATTGGGTTTGATCTGATAAGACTAGAGAGTCACAGTGAACTGTCATCCCGTACACTTCCCCAATGTATTGACAGATCTCCCGAAGAGTTTTATCTTCCAATTTGAATTGTTCGTATCGCCAAAGCCCCTGTAAATTCAAATCAACCGTCTCTAACTCTACAATGTTCTGATCTGCATTCCAAGTAACTTTATCTCCGGGAGACATATCAGCCAACGTTTCTTCTGCTTCGTTTTGCATAATGACATGACCAGAGATCAATGTGGCTTCAACTTCACGAATCTTTGTATCATGTTTTAAATTAAAGGTCGTTCCTAAAACTTTGATATAAGAATCACCTGCCTTAACCATAAATGGAGATAAAGAATCTCTCTTTACAATAAAATAAGCTTCCCCCTCTAAAATAGCACTACGTTCCGCTTTCGAAAAAGTTGTAGGTATTTGCAATCGGGTTCCACCTCTCAGCCAAACCTCAGTACTATCGCTCAGCAGAATTCTTTTACTAACCTGGGTTTTGTCAACAACGTATGTCAAATATTCTTCTGTCGGTCCATTCCACAAAAGATAGGCTAATGTACCTGAAATCAGAAGTAGAAACGATGCTGCATATTGCCAAGTACGACGGAATAAAGGAATCGTTTTCTTGGCTTTCATCTTCTCTTCAATTGCCAATAACGCCTTTTCCACTTGATCGGGAGAACTGAAACGATCAAAATTTTCTTTGATCCGTAACATTTGCACAGCCTTCCAGATACGTTTGTTTTGATCTGAACTCTTTGCCCAAACCTGAATAACCGATAATTCTTCTGCCGAAATCTGACCGGTCAAATATTTAGCTAATATGCTATAATCAAAATCCATTTTATCTTTCTTCTATAAGCTAAACGTACGACAAGCAAAAACTACGGAGCTAAAATCAAACTTTTTTTGAAAAAATTTTCTGTATTTCGAATTTTCATTGAAAGACAAACTGATAATGACATGTGGAGAAAAGAATTTCTAAATGAAAATTTTCATAAAAAGGTTTGCACGAAACTCTAAATCAAAAATAACGAGAATCAAAAACAATCCCTATTAGAATTGCTGCTGATTCTCGTTACTTTTGTTTAAGGATATCGTATGCTGATATTATCAACCTTAGTATTCTGTTGATTGTCCTAATTCAACTTACTTACAATATTTCTTATTCCATCAATAATATCCATTTGTCTGCTCATTAGTAACCTGTCCCGTTTCATAGATTGGTTGGCGTGGACACATTTTAACTTCTGCATCAAACAGTAGTTCAATCACACGGACCGGTTCATTGTCCTTTGCTTCTGGTAACACAAAATGAACACATTCATCATCCTTCACATAAAATTCTATGGGCTTGTGTGTCTCATAATCTGTTACAGACTCAAACGTTTGCAAGAGACGAGGCAAGCAGACTTCCGTCAGAGATTTATCAGTGATCATAATCCAGGCTTTGTTCCCTTTACGGGTACTAACTCCTCCAGGGAAAGGATAAAACGGGCCTCCTCTCGTTCCATAGATCATTTCAGCATGAGAGTTTAACCACATACCCAGTGTATCCATCAATGCGATTTGCGGTTTATCAAAACTTCCATCCGGACGTGGTCCCAGATTAATCATATAGTTTCCGTTGTTTCCGACAACATGTACCATATCTTTGATCAACTCTTCTGCCGTCATCAATTGAGGATTGGGATTATACGACCACTGACGTTTATCAATTGTAACCCATGCTTGCCAAGGATGATCAGCCCATTTAGTTACATTATTTCCGTGGTTCACCAGACGTTCCCGATCTTGAAAATCACCGGCAAAACGTTTCCCATCGATCTCTACATGATTCGTGGCACTTACAGAACGACGCCCAATATCTATACGGGTATTTAATAAGATGTCTGGTTTTACTTCATGAAATCTACGATAAAAATGCGAACCGACTTCATGTGTATAAGTATCATCCCACTCTCCATCAAATTGGATAAACGCCAGATCATATTTACGGATAATTTCTGTAACCTGATCTTCCATATATTTAAAATAACGTTCCAAGTTCGGACTATCCGCCTGTTTCTTGAAGAGAGGTCCCGGACCTCCATGATCATTGGGTGTCCAATCCGGATGATACCAATCTATATTGGAATAATAAGCCCCCAAAACCAGTCCGTTCCGATCGCAAGCATTCTTCAGTTCACCCAGGATATCAATTTTACGGGCTGCATTTTCCATATCATAGTCCGAATAATCCGAAAACCAAATGGAAAAGCCGTCGTGGTGCTTTGATGTAGGAGAGACATAACGTATTCCCCAACGCTTCATTAACTGACACCATTCTTCAGCATCAAACTTATTCGGGTTAAACCGTTTATAAAACTGATCATATTTCTTAGCCGGGATGGAAGTACCACGACTCCATCCAATTTCCTTACCACCTAATGCCGAAGGTCCCCAATGAACACTCAAGCCGATGCGTAAATCCTGCCATCTTTCCAATGCCTTTTCCGGAGCTTTCAAATCCGGATTCAAATCGCCTCCGCCACTTAATACAGATGGAATATGGATATATTCTTTTAAATGCTTGCACCAATTCAGATAACCGGCAGGTGTCAGATGCAAGAAATCACCTCCATAATAGGCCTTTACCAAAGAGCCGTCTGCCTGAACAAACCACGAAGTCGGATTAACATAAACAACATCTCCCCAAGTCTTACGCTGCAGAATAGAATGGATCGAATCACATTTCATACGCATAGGCGAAGTTTTTTCCAGTCCGGCTGGAAGCAAACCCATCAACAGAATTTGCGTTTCAGGCATTTGCTTGCGTGTTTCTTCTACTACCGCACAAATTCCTTCTGCTATATCCGCAGCACGATGTCCGGCATTCACATTATTAATTCCTATGGTTATCACTGCATACGCAGGCTTAGATGTGCCATATTTACCATGGCGTAAACGCCATAACAAGTTTTCTGTCCGATCACCCGAAATACCAGCTGATTCCCAAGTCAAATCTTTGAAACAGCTATCCACAGCCGCTTTACCCGGTTTATATGTAACCAGCTCGCGACTGCCACCAAATCCCTGTGTAATGGAATTACCCAAAAACAGAATATCCAGTTTCTTTCGGGAAAGAATCTGCGTGATTTCTTCTGAAACGGCATGCCAATCGGCTCCTTCTTTCCAACCAGCCGCCGAGCGGTATTCATTTCCTGGAATTGCGAATGTACAAGGATTGGCCTTTTCTGTCGTTGGTTCCAGATAATGACATAAGTGCATGGCCATTCGTCCTGCACCTATGGAAGACGGATGTAAACGGTCTGGCATTAAGGAAGCATCATAGGTCTCTCCCATCAGATCATGCATTTCCACATATTCCAGCTTCTCTTCTTTTGCAATTTCCTTGATTACCGGAGCCAGCATTCCCTGAATAACACTTTCCTTGATATTATCATCCGGTGACAAAAAGCAACGAACCGGACCTAACAAAATAATCCGAGGATGAGAAGACAACTCCTGATAACTGCGAATCAACTTCAGATAATCCGACTTAAACTTACGCTTATATTTAATATTCTGAGGCTTTGAATCGTTCGTTCCTAACTTAATAAACACAATATCCGGCAAGAACGCCAACGATTGTTTGTATTCTTCCGTTTCCATATACGGATAATCCCCTTTCAACAAGGCAGTCGCCCCATTACGTCCAAAGTTCCGTACTTCATATTTCTCGCCCAAATAAGCCTGCAACTGTGCCGGATAACTATTCTTATCCCGATTGACAATACCGGCACCATAGGTAATACTGTTTCCGACGCAAGCCACTTTAATGGGTGTTCCCCATCCCAACACCGTCAGGCAGAGCAACCAAACTAAAAAAACATACTTCCGTTTCGTTTTCATGATTTATCCATTTAAGTTAAGTCTGATAATTTTCTATGATACAAAGATAAGGCGAAGAAAATATAGTTTCATCATGATTGGGGGAAGAAAAATAAGATTCTTCCTACATATACCCGATAAAAGAAATTGCAGGAAGGCTAAACTGCAAATAAAAATAACGAGAATCAAAAACAATCTTCATTACGATTGAAAATGATTCTCGTTACTTCTGCTAATTACTTCTTTCGTTCTATTGGCGATGGTACTTTCTTGAAGTACCTATCTCTGTCACAAACAATCTTGCCATCTACGTATTCAAGTTCTGCTATCTGAATAGATGCCCGATGATAATTCCACGTATTCTCTTCTACTTCCATGCCATCCATCTTGTAAGTGCGGCCCGGATGCGTAAAATAGAAAATAAAAGCACGGTCATCGACAACGACTACATCACAATGACGACCTTGGTCAAAATCATCCGGACGAAGTCCTGGCTTGTTGAGTATGGTTGAATTATATGTCCAATGAGTTGCATCTTCTGATTCGTAACAATGCAAACCAACATAACCCAAATTACACTCATCTATGATATTCCAATATTTACCTTTCCAATAAAACACAATGGGACCTTCATGAGGAACATCATCAATTTCACACAAGCCTGTGACTTTCCAAGTTTCCAGATTCTTACTTACACCCGTATATGTCTTCGAATCTGGAGACTTATACCACATTTTCCAAGTTCCATCCGGCATTTGGAATGCAGATGCATCGATACAACCATGTGTATTTTCTATTTCTTCAACCAATTCCCAATTCAACAAATCTTTACTTTTATAAAATACCAAACGGCAGTCACCACCCCAGAATGGATGAATACCCGGAATGAAAGTAACGATCATATAATAAGTATCTTTGTCTCGGAACACATCCGGAGCCCAAAATGTACTTTGCCCTTGTTGTGGTTCCGGTATGTTTGCCGTACCTATATAATACCAGTTTCGCCCATAATCTTTGGTTGCAGCAATACCTATTTTAGAGCCATACACATTAGCAACTCCTTGTAAATTCTCGACGTTGGCCCGACGTTGCGTATAAAACATCCACCATTCCTGACGTTCTTCATTCCATTCCAAGGTCGGATCTGTTGGACCATCATAGATAGGACATCGGAACAATGGAGCCGGAGCATGTTCGATATCAAATGGCTTCTGCTGGGCAAAAAGACTTGCCGTAGAAAACAAAGCAAATAAAATCAATAATACTTTTTTCATATACCAGACTATTTCTTGATTAATATAAGGAGATTTCGCCTAAACCAGCACGTCCTTCCGAAACTCCACTGATTGTAACACGAAAATATTTTATCTCCCGGTCAACTGTCATGGGCTTAAATTCCCAACCTGTACATTCCCGTTCATACAAGACTTCCCAACGTTCTCCGTCTTTTGAGGTTTCTACCTTATGCTTATACGAAGAACTGTCTTTTTGGAACAAAATACGACTCGCTGAAACATACGTCACACGATCCAATACTAACGTGATTACTTGCGGACATTTATCATCATTCGCAATCCACCACATAGCATCGTCATTGTCTATTATGTTAGATGCCGGATACTCCCGCTGACTACTATCAACCCGAACAGACTGAATCTTCAGACGAGGTTTCTCCAAGATTCGTTTTTGCCAAGAAGAAGGTTTCACCACAACATGATCTTCTTCTCCTCCTGTAAATGGGAGATGTTCTCCATCCGACAAAAATGATTCATCACTAGGTATCGTTTCTATTTCAGCTTTTCCTGATACTAATCCATCAGCCAAAGCCTCTACGATAATTTTCCCGGCATTCTTGGTTGTCCGAACAAAAGCAAAAGCAATTCCGCCTTCGGCTTGTTGAGGATTAATTCCTATACGACGAATCGTATCCCCTATCAGGCTTCCTTCTCCCGAAACTCGGAAACTGATCTCCTGCTGTGAATCTGCAACCAGAGAACCATTCTTATCACACACCTTCACATATACAGGAATCATATCTGAACCATCGGCTATAGGAGTTATTCCATTCGTCTTTATATCTATTTCCAAATGGTCCGGTTTCTCAGCCGTCATTACTTGATGTGTCGCTACTATTTTTCCTCCAATCAAAGCTTCAGCCTTTAAGGTACCTGCTTCATAGCCTCCTGCATTAAAGACAAACATCGGACTACCACCTTTTTCTACAATCGAACGATAAAGAGGCGTTCGTTCTGCTCGAGTCTGTGTTCCTATTAATCTGTCATTCCGATAAAGGCGAACTTCCTCACAATTGGAAAAAACTGTAATATCCGTCGTTGAAGAAGCAAAATCGGCCGATGCATTATAGGAAGCAATAAACACCATGGGACCGTCATATAATCCGGCTTGCGAAATAGCAGGATTCCGCATACTTTGCAACATATAATAACTAAACTTCGGATAACGGTTCATATCGACTACTCCGCTATACATCGTTTCATCCTGACTACCCCGGGCATAATCATTATAACTCCATACAAAATGTCCTCCCATAGTTGGATTTGCATCCAGCATACACCAGTCGAAATAACCTTTTCCATTTAATTGTTCGATTCGGCTACGACATTGACGCATCTGTTCTTCTTCACTCTCTTTCAAGCTGACACGAGGTTTTTCTCCTACACCATCACCCCATTCTCTTGTAAACAAGGGTTTGATAGAAAGGAAGTCTTCCGGATAATTACTCATGACATCTCCATCCTTCGGAAACTTGGATACTTGTTTATAAAAGACATCATAATAGGGTTCCATTTCGGCATGACCGAAATAATCACCAGCTGTGTACATTTGATCTCCCGGATATTCGGCATGTGCCAACTCATATATTTCTTTTGCTAAAGATACTGGATATCTTGATTCATTTAAGGCTGTCTCCCAAAGTACAACAGAAGGATGATTGCGATCCCTGCGAATCATTTGTCGCCCTACCTGATAAAGACGCTTGATGAAAATTGAATCAGGATTATAAAACTGCCAACCCGGAATACATTCAACTACTAACAATCCATATTTATCACAAGCTTCCAAAAAGGCAGGATCTTGAGGATAATGTGCTGCCCGAACAGCATTATAACCACCTCGCTTCAAATCAATCACGTCTCTTTCCTGCATGGAGTTAGAAGCCGCATCTCCTACATTCGGATATGCCTGATGACGATTTGCCCCGCGTAAATATAATTTCTCTCCATTAATAAAAAAGCCATCCTTAGCTGTATAACTAATTGTTCGAATTCCTATGTGCTGTTCTACTTGATCCAATACTGAAGAACCCGACAATAGTTGGGTTTGCAACAGGTATAAACTAGGAGAATAAGGGTGCCACAATGCTGGACACTCAACAGTCAAGTCTTGTACAACCGTTTGATCCGACAAGCCACCCAGCTTGACAGAAGCTTCTTCCTCGGCAACAACACATCCCGTAGAATCTTTTAATACCGAACGTACAATTAATGATTCTTCAGTATCTGTTATATTCCGGATATGCGTAGAAAGATGAATCCGGGCTTTATCTTGTGTTACTTCCGGGAATGTTACAAACTGACCACCTCCAGCAACAAGATCCTCTTGCAAAGGATCCGTTATATATATCTTATCCGTAACTATCATCCTTACATCCCGGTAAATTCCACTATAATAGTAAAAATCCATCTTATCTTGTGGTTTTCCAGGAGGTGTTAATGGATCCGGCTCCGCCGAAACACGAATAGCCAAAACATTATTTTCATTCCACTTGATCTGCCCGGTCAAATCTGCGACAAATCCCATATATCCGCCATGATGCTCTGTTATTTTCTTACCGTTCAAATAGACTTCACAGTTTGTCATCACACCTTCAAAAGAAACCACGACACGTTTATCCGCATATTTTCGAGGCAATTTGAAGTAACGACGATACCAACCTACACCATCATAAATAGAATTACCTCCGCAATGTTTCTTTTCCAACTGCATAATATGAGGTAAAACGACAGGAATCCAATTTGAGTCTGCTAATTCCGTTGCATATCCATCCTTTATATCACCCCGATAAAAAGCCCAATCGGTATTCATGTTTAATGTTTTCCGGCCTAATGAAGAATTGCTGCAACTGCTATTTATAAACAATACACAAATAGAGACCAGACAATAATATAATACACTGCTACATTTCATAAAATATTGTGTTTCTCATTACAAATGAAAAGGATATATTGGCTCTGCCAATACATCCCTTTCTTAAAAAACTTTATTTCAAACAGAATATTAATATCCTTCGTTTTGTTTCAAATTAGGATTCTTGTCGATAGCACTCTGCGGTATCGGTAAATAACGATTGTAAGAAGCGAATGCTCGATTTTCAACTAAAGCAGTTCCAGATATAGTAGCACGCTTTGTCGGATCTGGTTCAGAAGTATTGACAGTTCCCACAACACGAGTTAAAGGTCCATTTAAGACTGTCTCTGCTAACATCTTTCCGCTGTCATCCTTCCAACGAATAATATCCTGACGGCGTAAACCTTCTCCTGCTAATTCTACAGAACGTTCACGTCTGATCAATTCCCGCAACTTAGCCTGATTATTATATTTATTCTGATCTACATCAGGCATACCAACTCGATTACGAACTTGATTCAATAAATTATAAACTTCTGCAGAAGGACCATTCAATTCATTTTCGGCTTCAGCATAACTCAATAAAACCTCTGCGTAACGGAAAACTATTGGCTGAGCATTTGTACTCCAAATATCTCCATATTGCGTATAAGGATTCAAATATTTAGCCCATGTTAAAGCCGTTTTAGAAGCATTATCTGCATCATCCGGATAGTTAGGATTCTTTGCCCCATCAATAGTTGCATCCAACGTATTTAATATTGTTTTACCAGTTAATCCAACCCAGTCCATACCAGGATAAAGAACTGTCATAGCCATACGAGGATCACGGTTGGCAAACGGATGAGTTGCATCATAACCACTACCTGCTTCTTCCTTTGTCAAACCATTACTCATTTCATAAGTGTCAACCAAGTTTTGAGTAGGAACCATAGATGACCATCCTCCGTCAGCATTATTATACATGGTTGCAATCATCCAATTTGAATATAAATTTTCATCATGCTGAACAGATGCAATAATCTCTTTCGAATTTTGACCCGCTAAAGTAAACAGATTTTCATAACTCGGATCTAATTCGTAGATTCCCAAATCCATAATTGCTTTTGCCGCATCTTTGGCACGCTGATAATCTCCATAAAATAATGAAGCACGCATATTCAAAGCCAAAGCAGTACCTTTAGCAATGTAACCACTTGCTTCTGGAGCATCATACAACATTGGAATAGCCTCATCCAATTCATTATAAATAAAGTTCTTCACTTCTTCTTCTGAATTTCGAGGTACTTGAGCTTCTTCTGCCGTCTCATAAGACTCAATGATAGGTACACCACCATAGATCCAGTTCATCAAAAAATACTGATAAGCACGAATCGTCTTTACTTGTCCTATCATATTATTCTTTTTAGACTCCTCTGCGAACTCTATATTCGCAATATTTGTCAGGAAATCATTACAACGGCGAATCATACTAAATGAGTAATAACCTGCAACTTGATTACTTGCAGTCATACTTCCATTTCCTATATTTCGCCATCCCTCATGGATATGATAGTTAAATCCGAAATCAGAACCACAGTCCCAATATAATATACCAGATTCATCAGCCCAACCATCATAACAGCCAATCAAAAACTTCTCTGCATCAGCTTCTGTTTGCCAAGTCGTACTAGGAGACAAGGCATCATGAGGAACTGTCTCCAAAAAGTCTGAACAAGAAGTCCCTATCAAAGACATTCCTGCTAGCATATA
>OOCF01000258.1_pt1 | contig 27025 bp, 1 predicted proteins | sample 1671001 | NCBI WGS metagenome assembly OOCF01 (sample SAMN06348112, study PRJEB24527) | human gut metagenome | biome: human gut; feature: ankylosing spondylitis patient; material: feces | host: Homo sapiens | place: China | collected 2015-10
ATAATATGATATACAGTTTCTGTAGATACCAGCTTGACTTTTCGATTTCCCTCATATTCAAAATAAAGAATTTTTTGAGGTTCTATGACAACATTTCCGTGATGCATGGGAAATGAAATATAATTTTTTTCCTCTGTGCCATAGTACTGTAAATACTCTGCTAGTACTTCCCGAATTTTTGAGTTTTGAATGGGCTTTTCTAAAAAAGAAAATGGATGTACTGCAAAAGATGCTGCCATTTGCTCTGAATAATTACTAACATATATCAGAGCAACTTTTTTATTTTTTTGTCGAATCAATCTTGCCGTTTCAATCCCATCAATACCTTCCATTTGAATGTCCAAAAATATCATATCGAAATCAGTGCTTTGCGTAAGCAGTTCTTCCCCCTGTGTAAAACAAGAAACCATAATGCTTTTCCCCTTTTCATGAAAAAAGCTTTGAATGATTTTTTTCAACTGAAAAATCTGATCTTTCTCATCATCTACCACCGCGATTCGAATCACGCCATCTACGCTCCCTTCGACACATTCTTCCTCATTTTTATCATACCACAATTTTTTCCAAAAAGCAAGACACCTTTCTGCTTCAAAAACAGAACCGCACACGCTCATACGCAAAAAGAGCCACACCCTTTCGAGTGTGACTCTTTTTCTGATGCCGCCCAGAGCCATCTGAGCATGCAGTTACTTTTTACGCCGCTTTGTCAGGATTGCCAGAAGCAGTGAGAATCCGCAGGCTGCGATCAAAATGGTGATGTGCAGTGTGGTATCTCCGGTTTTCGGCGTTCCCGAAATGTTTTGCTGCCGCGGAAGCGGTATCCGCTTTGTTCCAGAGGTCTGTGCAGAAACATCTGCCGCCGTTGTCGTCGTCTGCGTGTGATGACCTGCCGCATGCTCTCTGTTTGCAACTGTTGTGGTAGTCGTGACAGTGTCCCCGCTCACGTGATTTTTCCGCAATGTGGTCTGTCGAATGCTGGTGGAAGCACTCGATGTTTCACAAGTGCTGTTCACCGTTGTTTCAGTAACTGTAGTAGTTTGTGTCGTGGTATGCGTGCTGTGGTGTGTGGTCTGTGTTCCAGTCGATGCACTGCTGTCTGTCGTTCCCGTGCTGGTGGTTCCAGTCGTGGGAACTGTCGCAGAAGTGGTGCGGCTGGTCGGTGCTACAGACGTGGTATTCGTCTGAGATACCGTAGTTTGTTTCGGCGTTGTCTGGGTACTGGTGGTATGTGTCGTAGTTGTCACGCTGGTCGGACCTGCACTGGAGAGTGTCACCGTTGCTGTAGTATGCTGTGTTGTCGAAGATGTCGTGCGGTGTATTGCGGAAGTAGTGACTGACGTGCTGCCAGTAGTCGTTACAGTAGCTGTCGTGTGGGTCGTTCCCGTGGTTCGGGAAGTCGTCACAGATGTTCTCTGGGTAGTGATACTGGTTGTGCCGGCCGTCGTTCTGTGACTGGTGGTATGTGTCGTGTGCGTGGTTGTTTTTGCAATCGTATGTGTTGCCGGTGATGCGGTGACTTTCGCTGTTGTTGTGTGTGATGTGCTGTGGGTAGTCTGTTTCGAGGTTGTAACGCTGCTGGTGGTTTGTTTCGTAGCTGTAGTATGCGTACGTGTGGTTGCAGTAGTATGAGACGACTGCGTTTTCGCTGTAGTCTGTGTTGTTGTGGTGCTGGTTTTTGTAGTGCTTGCTGTAGTCCGTGCTGTTGTGGTACTGGTTTTTGTAGTGCTTGCTGTAGTCCGTGTTGTTGTGGTGCTGGTTTTCGTAGTGCTTGCCGTAGTCCGTGTTGTTGCTGTACTGGATTCTGTAGTGCTTGCTGTAGTTTGTGTTGTTGCTGTACTGGTTTCCGTGGTACTGCTTTCCACAGAGGTAGTTTCCGCAGATGCCGAAGTACTGGTCTGTGTCGTCGATTCCGTAGAAACTGCGGTTTCGGTTGTTGTCGTAACAAGATCTGTAGCCGTTGTTGTTTCCGTAGATTCTTCCGGATCACGATTCAGAAAGACATTCAGAAAAGCCATATCCTCGCCCTTGGCGATGTTGAATCCTTCCAGACAAGTTCCGGACGTGACGCCCTTTTCTTCTGGAATTCCCAGAATCATACAGCCGTCCAACGTGCGTTCCTCTGCACGAATCTCCACACTGCCCGACGATATGTCAGCATATTCTTCCGCATTGTATCCTGCCGGAATCGAATCGATCCACAGGCGGTATCCTGCCAGATATGTGACACCGTCCACCGTCACAGACAGCGGCAAGTCGTCGAAACGATATTGTCCGTCTGCATTGGTATAGGCAACTTGTTTTGCTTCAGGCAGCAGTTCCCACTTTCCGTTGCGGCGATAATACTGCCGGAGTATGATCTTCACATTGGCGATACCGGATTCGCCGTCGCTGATCTGATGATCTCGGTCTGCATCGTCCCAGACAATACCGGAGATCGATACATGAGAATCCTTCTGCACAATGCCGCCGTCATATCCGGTGACATCTGCCGCCTTTACAATGTCATAGTCCACGCCGCGAACCTGACAGCAATACGGTGTATTTCCGCTGAATGCTTTCGCCAGGATCAGGAATGTATCCGGCTCCTGCAGATCCAGTGTGCCGGCAATCAGATCGCTGTCCTTGTCGCTGTCAGCAGCCGCATGATATTTCGTTGCAGCATATCCTTCCGGCATTTCACAAAGCTGCATCTGATACCCCACTAAATATCTCTGACCGTCCTTTTCTATGTAGGTCGGCAGGTTGTCAAAGCGGTAGTGTCCGCCAGATGCGGTTGCCATTGGCGTGCCAGTTGCCACAGGTGTTGCTGTCGCTACCGGTGTACCTGTTGCCACAGGCGTTGCCGTTGCGACTGGTGTGCCAGTTGCCACCAGCACAAAGCTGTCGTCCAGTTTCCAAGTGGTATCGCGGCTGTCGTAATAGCTTCGTGTCAGCTTGACCGTTGCGGTTGCAACGCCCACTTCGTTTTCGTCCTGTATGCCGTTGTAATTCTCGTCATTCCAGATGTAACTTTCAATGGACGCAGTTTCGATTGCAGTCAAGCCGCCGTCATAGTCCGTGTTGTCCTTTGCCTTGACAATGTCATAGGCATTGTCCCCCACGTTCCTGTCGTAGAAGTCGTTGCCGCTGGACGCTTCTGCCAGTATGATCACTTCGTCTGCATCTTCATACAGATGTAACGTATCCGCAAACAGATCGCTGTCCTTGGTGCTGTCCTCTCCGATTCGGCACTTGGTCGCTGCGTAGCCCTTCGGCATCTCGCAAAGCTGTAACTGATAGCCGGCAAGATAACGCTCGCCGTTCCGTTCCACAAATGTAGGCAGGTTGTCAAACCGATAATAGCCGCCAGATGCGGAGGCTGTCGGTGTGCCGGTTGCCACAGGTGTTGCCGTCGCTACCGGTGTTCCTGTTGCTACCGGTGTGCTTGTCGCTACCGGTGCACCCTCTGCAACCAATGTAAAGCTGTCGTCCTGCTTCCACGTCTTATCAGAATCATCATAATATTTCCGTGTCAGCTTGACCGTTGCGGTTGCAACGCCCACTTCGTTTTCGTCCTGTATGCCGTTGTAATTCTCGTCATTCCAGATGTAGCTTTCAATGGACGCAGTTTCGATTGCAGTCAGACCGCCGTTGTGCGGTGCGATAGATTTCGCCAGATTTGCCGGTGCATATGTGGTACCTGCAATGGTAATGGTATGCTCCCGATCTGCATCAGTTGCCTTCGCCGCCAAAATGATGTGCGACTCGTCCTTTGCCAGCAGACTGCCGTCACAGGGATTCAGGAAACTGTTTTCCAGAGCCTGCTCCGATTCCGCATACTGCTTGGTCACCGCATAGGTATCCGGCACAGTTGCCAGATCCAGCCGGATCTGATAGCCATAGATGCGATCCTTGTTGCCAGAAGTGCTGTCATCTGACAGGTCTGCCGGCACGTGAACGTCCAGATCCGTAAACTGATACTCGCCGTGATCCACAATTTCAGAAACCTCACCAAATGCAGTATCCGGTATCCAGTTTCCGTTTTCATAGATCTCACGGGTCAGTATCACGCGAACCGAAGTTGCCAACGGCACTTCGTTGGAATTATACAAACCGTCATAGTTCGCATCGTTCCAAATGGTACCGCGAATCACGCCCTTGTCCTGCTGCTTGAGTCCGGCATCATAATTTCCGGTATTCTTGCCGCATGCAAGGTCTACTGCGTACATGGTACCGTTGCTGTCCGGAACTTCCCGTACAGAAGCACCATTCTGGTTTCCGTTGGCATCGTCATACGCATTTGCCGCCGGAACAATGTATTCGTTCGCACTCGTCAGATATGTGCTGTCCAGTCGGAGGTCGCTGTCCTTGGTGCGGTCAGTTCCCACACGATACTGTGTCGCCAGATAATTGCCGCGGAGATTTTCCAGACAGAGCTGATAGCCTGCGGCAAAATCCATATTGTTGATTCTCACCCAGGTGGGCAGATTCGCCAGTGTGTATTTGCCGTCTGCATCTGTGCTTGTGCTGGCTGTATACGCCGTGTCGTTCGGCTGCCACTGGCTGCCGTCATAATAATACTGTATTGCCTTGACGGTAACATTTTCAATTGCCGTCTTGTCCTCTGCGGTATTCGCCGCATCATCTGCTTCGTCCTGCATGCCATCATAGTTGTGGTCGATCCAGATCCGTCCGGAGATGTCCCCTACTGCCAACTGTGTAAAGCCGGCATCATAACCGGAAACATCTTCCTTTCGGAGAATATCTCTGCCGTCCACTGTATAATCCGTGCTGTCCGTATCCGCAGCTGCACAAACAAAATAGGTGTCTTTCGTCAGATAACGGCTCTCCGCATCCAGATCGCTGTCCCTTGCGGGATCATCGCCCTGCCGGTACCAGGTAATGGTGTAATTGTCCGGCACTTCGCTTGTCATCTTCAGCTGATAATAGCAGAGGTAGGTTTCGCCGTTTGCATTACAGAACGTATCCACATTGTCAAACCGGTACTCGCCGTTGGCATCAGAATTCTTCTGGGATATGCCGGTAGGCTGATAGTTGCCGTTGGCATCGCGGTAGTACTGCTCCAACGTAATTTCTACGCCGGAAATGTTTCCCTCGCCGGTATCCTGCAAGCCGTTGTAATTCGCATCGTCCCAGACACGTCCAACGATCTGTGCCTTTTCGACCTGTTTCAAGCCGCCGTTCCAGTCTGTCTGGGCTGCGGCATCTGCAATGTCATAGTCACTGCCGTTGTAGTGCTTTCGGTATGTCGAATCGGTTTCTGTCTTTGCCTCAGCAGCCAGAATCAGATACTGATCCGGTGCTGTCAGATAGAGGTTCTCGCTCTGATACGGGTTTTCAAGTCTTTGGAATTTGCTGTCGCCGCCTGCCTTGGTAATGCCGTAGGTGATCTTACCGTCAGCGTCCTTCGGCAGTGCGTCCAGCTTCAGCCGATAGCCAGCCAGATACCGCTCGCCGCCGATCTCCACAAATGTGGGAACATTTTCGAAATGATAGTCCCCGTTGCTGTCGGTGTTTACAGTTGCAGTGTAATTTTGCTGTGCTGTCGGCAGCCATGTGGTGCCGTCCCAGTAATACTGTTCCAGCGTCATCGACAAGCCTTCCATGCCAGCTTCTTCCGCCGCCATGCCGCCGTCATAATCGGCATCATTCCAGATTCGTCCGCTGACAGACGTTGTCTGGAACGCCCGAACGCCGCCATGGTACTCGTTCTTGCTGTCACGGCTCTCTGTGATGTCGTAGATCGTATCCGTATTCGGAACTGCACTGTAAGTGCGGTCGTAATACGTGTTGTACTGCGGTGTGTTTCCGGTATGTTCTCCGGTAAACGACTGTGCCTCTGCTGCAACGATCAGATATTCCTGCTCGCCCATGAGAGTGAGTTCGCCGTTCTTCCAGTGCAGCTTGTTGTCGTTGGCAAGTACAGTAACTGCATTGCCGTCCGGCAGTGCATCTAAGTGCAGCTGATACCCAGCCAGATACCGCTTGCCGCCGACTTCCGCATAAGTGGGAATACCTTCAAAATGATACAGACCGTTGCTGTTGGTCACTGCTGTCATAGTCGCCGCAGTCTTTTTCCAGGTCGTTCCGTCCAGATAATACTGATACAGTGTCAAATGGAGATCGCCGCAGCCGCTTTCGTTCAAACCCATTGTGCCGTCATAATTGAGGTCGTTCCAGATTCGTCCGTCCATTGCCGCAGTCTGTATGGATTTCAGTCCGCCGTTGTATACGCCGTCAGAATCTCTTGCGGTAACAATATCATAATCGACATTGTCGTACTTCCGCACGTAGTATTCGTGGAATCCTGACTCCTTGCTTCCGGGTGCACCATGAACAGCCTTCTTTGCCAGCAAGATATACTCGTCCGGCTGGTTGAAGTCCACCGTCTGATCTGCATTCGTTTCCTGAGACGCTGCCAGCAGGTCACTGTTGATGCAGCTTCCTGTGGGATCCAGCACCTGATACTTTGTCACAGCATAACCGTCCGGCACCGCATTCAGCCGCAGACGATAGCCTGCCAGATACATCTTTCCGTCAACCGTTACAAACGTCGGCTGCTTGGAGAACTGATATACTCCTGTGTTTGCCGCAGTCTTTGCGGAGCGTGTCTGATGCAGCTTCCAGCTTCCGGCATCGTCCAGATAATACTGATCCAGATAGACCGTCTGCTGTGTCGGCATTGCCGATTCATCAGTTTCCTGCAAGCCGCTGTAGTCCTTGTCGAACCAAACCGTGCCTTGAATCTTTCCGGTTTCGAACGCTTTCAGACCGCCGTTATAAATGTCAGTCACGTCTGCATTCAATATGGAATCGTATTCCTTGTTTGTGACAGCATCAGTCAGATTATAGGGAGCGTTGCCTTGTGCCGGCTGTGCTGTCAGGAAGTAATCTCCATTGTCCGGTGCAGTCAGATAATTCGTTTTTGCGATCCAGTCGCTGTCTGTTTTCGTGTCATCTGTTGCCTGACGATACCGTGTCACCGCATATCCCGCCGGCACGTCCGCACGAATGCGGTAATATGCCAGCTGATCTGTGCCGTCAACCACAAAGTGGGTCGGCACCTTGGCAAACTGATATACGCCTTCGGCATCAGTTTTCACAGTCATGTCATTGTTCATGTGAACAAACTGCTTTACGGCAGCATCATAGCGATACTGTTCCAGAGTGACAGAAACGCCGCTCTTGCCCTTTTCACCGCTGTTCAGAATGCCGTTGTAATCCGTATCTTCCCAGATCCTGCCCTTTACTGCCGCAATGTTGCGTTTTTTCAGACCGGCATTCAGATTTTCATAATCTCTTGCTGTTACCAGATCATAGTACTTCTGCTGTGCAGTATTCGGCGTGTCAATATTTTTGATGTTCGTGCCGCAGACATATGCCCAGTTGTAATCCGTATACGGTTCTGCATCGTTGGACTGTGTGCCTGCCTTTGCCTCCCGTGCCGGAATCAGCATTTCGTGATTGCCTTGCAGCACAGTAACCGGCAGGTCGCCTGTCCGCTGGCTGTCCTCGACACCATCGGCATCGGTCACATACAGTTTGCTGTAAACCTTTGACGGATCTGCATCATTCCAGTACTTCGTTGCCGCATAATCTTTCGGCATTGTTTTCAGAACAACCTGATAGCCTGCCAGATACCTTACGCCGTTCTTTTCCACATAGGTGGGAAGATTGCTGAACGTGTAGGTTCCGTCTGTTTTGGTTTCGTGTGTCTGGAATACTGCATTTTCCGGCACCCATTTGTCGCCGCGATAGAAATACTGCTGCAAGTTTACAACTGCCGGATTTTTGCTGTTATGATATGCTGCTTCGCCGTCGTCCTGAATACCATTATAGTTGGTATCCTCCCAGACCACGCCGCTGACAGAGGCGGTTTCAAATGCTTTCAGACCGCCGTCATAGCCGTCATAATCCTTTGCCTTGATGTAATCGTAGGCGTAATCATGATTTCCGTCGTGCACTGCCGCATCATCATAGAGAATGTACGGTTCAAAATAGGTGTTTCCGTCAATGCCTGCTTCTGTTTCCGGCTGGGACTTCTTTGCAGTGATGAAATAATCACCGTCAGCCGGAGAGGTCAGATAGGACACGATATCATAATCTGTATATCCTGCTCCGTGCTGTCCGTTCTGCGAGATCAGATGGCTGTCCACCACTTGGGTTTCCGCATCGCCGTTCTGCCGATAGCGGGTAACAGCATAGTTTTCCATGCCGCTGGGCAATGGCAGCAGCTTCAGACGATAATGTGCCAGCACCTTTTTCCCATTGATTTCCGCATATGTGGAAACACCGGAGAATGTGTACTTGCCGTCTTCATCAGTTTTCACAGTACGGTTTCCGCTTGTTACCGGAACATATTTGCCGTTTTGCAGCACATACTGTTCCAGCTGAACAGTCGCTCCGGCAATTCCCTTTTCATAGAATTGAGTCGTGCCGTCCACATCGGTCACGGTATTGCGGATACCGTCATAGTCGAATGCCTCCTGATATTCTCCGGCTGCATTCCTGCCGTTGTCCTCCCACAGATAACCGGTTACTTCAGAAGTCTGAATCTCCGTAAAGCCGCCGCTGTAGTCCAGCAGACGCTGTGCTTCGCCGGTATCATAATGGGTGTTCTTATAGTCGATGACGTTGCTGTTCTGGTTTTTCGTTTCTCCGGCAATGATAATGATGTCGTCTTCTTTATCATAGTTGTGATAGGTTGCTGTAACATTGCCGTCTGCATCATACTCAAACCAGTCATCGCCAATGAGGTAGTACTGCATCTCGCCGGTATACTGCAGATCACTGTTTTCCGCAGAGCGGCTGTTTGGATACTGCTTATACTTGGTGATCGCATACTTCCGGTACAGATCGGCATTCTTATCCGGATCGACGTACAGCCGATAGCCTGCCAGATATCTCTTTCCGTCCTTCTCATAATAGCTGGAAACATTCTGGAATACATATGCGCCGGATTCCGCCGTCTGAATGTCTCGGTCTCCGTTGGTAATGTACTCCCATTTCTTCGTGTTCACATCGTAATAGAATGACCGCAGGGTAACCGTCACATTGCCGATACCCTTTTCATAGGTATCCCGGATGCCGTTGTAGTTGGCGTCATCCCAGATCCACTGTCCGACAAAGCCGCGGGAACCATTCACAAATCCCAGAGAAACACTCTTGTTGATCTGGAATGTCTGTCCGTCGTCTTCATACAGCGGTTTATGATTTTCATCATAAGGAACGCTCGTCAGGAACGGGCTTGTGCGGAAGCTGCCTGCTACCTTCATCAAGTCATTGTCATTATCCTTTTTCAGCGGATCATCATACAGCATAAAGGGTGACGGCTTATAGGGAACACCGGAAGTTCCGTCATACCTTGCCACTGCCACATAGTTCTTGTTCGGATACAGACGGAACTGATAATAGCCTTCATCACTGGTGCGGACGACTGCCGGATTTCCGTCACCGTCTACCGCAATTTCCGATGCGATGTTGCCGTCTGCATCGACTTCGTGCATTTCCACCGTCACATCTTTCAGCTTCTGTTCGGTTTCCTGCATGATGCCGTCGCTTTCGATGGTGCCGTTGTTGTCTGTTTCATCGACCCATGCCCAGCCGCCGTAAGTGTATCCTCTGGAAACACCCAGCATATAGGAAGTCATGGCGGTGTCATATGCCTGATGCTTTGTCAGATCTTCTTCCACCGCATCTACATGAATCGGTGCCGTCTGTACGATCAGCTGTCCGGACGAAGCCTTTTTGTTGGCAATTTCGTTGGCAACTGCCGTATGGTCATCTTCTGTGCGAATGCCGGTATAAACGACATTTCCGTCACGGTATACTTTCAGTGCTGTGCCAGTCTGTCCCAGTTCCCGTGTTGTAACCGAGTACTGGTCGTATCCCTGCGGCAGTGTATACCGCAGCCGGTAATCTCCCGGTGTCAGATTCGACAGCATGAAGTAGCCCTGATTTCCGTAATAGTCGCTTTCGGTGGTATAAGTCACCGGTCCGTCAAACGTATACTGATAGGAATTGATGTTGTTTTCTACAATGGTTTTCGGCTGACCAGTTTCCTCGTCAATGACAACATAACGTGTCTTTTCCGGATTCGGGTTACTGTCAGGATCCGGATCGGCAATCACTGCCTCACCGTTGACGTTGACGGAATAGCCCTTCTTCGTCAGCAGTTCCACCTTTACGCCATTGATACCCGGATCGTCCGGCTTTCCGTCAAAGTCAATATCGGTCGTCCATTTGCCGGTAGGCAGCAGCCGTCCGTTGGCAGACATCTCATATTCTGCTTCGTTACACTGAGCGTCATAGTTGAGGTCGCTCCAGACATAGCTGCCGATATAGCCCTTTCCGCTGGGGGCAGAAATATAGGCACCGGCCTGTGTGTTTTCAAAGAGCTGATAGTTCTTGCCGATCGCACTTGCAGAATCATAGCCGGAAGCAAAGGTGTTCCATTGTGTCACACCCTCTACCTGCTTGCGAATGCTCTCCGCAGATGCTGCACTTTCATTCTCGTCCTCAGTTGTAGGTGTACCAACATACTTCGGCAGATTCAGCGGTGCATGCATCTCATAGTAGAGTTCCATACGGTTCTTTTTGTTCAGTCTGGTGTCGGCATTATTCATCTGTGCCCAGATTGCACGGATCCCCCGTACCAGCCGATCGTATTCGGCATCAGAGATCCTGCCGGCTTCGTGATCGCCGATCAGTTCAGACAGCTTGACAAAATACGAATTCTTTCCGTTTACATCTTGATACAGACTCCGGTAGAAATTGTTTTTCTCGGTATCCATCAGATTATCTGCCGGCTTCGGGAGGATGCTGACATCCTGCAGCACATAGCTACCGTTCTTCTTGATGATTGGTCCGACCCAGACGGTGTACATAGACGGATCCAGATTTACTGTACCGCTGGTGGATACCTGCTTCAGCTGCACGGAATCCGGAATCAGATAACCGTTCCACTTCGATTTTCGGGGTACGTTTGAATCAGTTGCCTTGGTGTCATCTGCATAGGGCAGCACATCATAAAACAGCAGCGTCTTATACTCGGTATCCGAATCTGAACTGTTCTGCATGGAAATGGAGTAAGAGTAATTGCCGCCCTCCTGTACCCGAACTGGAATTGCCGCCTTTACGGAATCCAGATCGGAAGTGGCTGTTTTCATTTGTGTGACATTATCGATCGAAAGCAGGGTGATTGCCTGTGATGTGATCGTCAGTGTCATATCGCCGCTGCTTTTGTTGTCGTTGACATCATGGCTGTCTACTTCATAGGCAACGATCTTGACTTTTCCCTGCTTATCCGGAATATACGGCCGGAAAGAACCGTTTTTAAAACCATATGCCTTTGCCTGCATCAGTTCCGCAGAAACGATGTTACTGTTGCTGATGTCCAGCGGCACCATGAGTTCTACCACAATACGCTGTCCCGGCTCCAGAGTTCCGGAGAACTTGAAGTTGACGATCTTCCGGTTCAGTACATTGGTGGAGATCGGTTTTGTCACAAAGTAGGGATTGGGGTTCTTCTGCGTGTCCATAGCGACTTCGGTGTTTGTCACGTCTGCATACGGGAGTTCTTCCACGTCTACGTCTTCCAGTGAAACATCACCGTTGTCTTTCAGGGAAACAAATTCGCCCTTTTCGTTTTCAATATGCCATGTCCACTGCGGTGTCACATCGTCCAGATTCTTCGCAGGCGTTACCACTTGATTGTCGCTGTTCTTTTCCGCAGTGCTGGTGTAGTGATCGCCGACGAAATAGCCGTCAATGCTGCCGTTGGAATCGTCCTGATACTGCACATACTGGAATGCGTCCGCAGAGAGCGATTCCAGATACGGCAGTGCCAGAGAAACCGTAGGATCAGACAGCTTGTCTGCCTCTGCATTTTTCCGGTTATACGTGCTTGTGTTCAGCAGTTCCTGACTAAGATTCTTATAAGTCACTGTATATTTCAGCATCTTGCCGGTGCCGCTGGAAATACCGCTGGTATTGGAATCCCATTTGTATTCCTTGTTTGCAGCACCGCTGAAATACTTGGCATCAATATCGATACCCAGCCACGGCAGCTGCGGATCCAGATAGAAGCCCACTCTGGACGCATCACCGGAAACCGCATACTTGAAGTCATCGCTACGCAGGATCACGCTGGCGAAATGGTTGTTGTGTACAGAATTGGAGATAGACGGGTCATTCGGTGCAGTGGTAAATGCCACATGAGGGCTGTTTTCCTTAATGCTTTCGCTCAGGGGTTCCAGACCATAGTGATACTTGTCCACATCGTTGCGGTCCTGTCTGCCCTCTGTGGTGTCGTCTGCATCTGCATTCACATACAATCCCTTCGGCACCGGAAAATATCGGGGTGCCTCTGCGTTGGTCAGCCGGACCTGAGTTCCGGAAATCGTTTCCGTAAAGCCCTCTGTCCGAATCACCCAACGCACCTGACGAATCGATTTGTGCAAATTGATGCTGCCGCTTGTGATCTGCGGCTTCAGCTTTTCGTTGGTGCTGTCAAAATGCAGGTTGCCGGCTTCCAGTGAAATCGTCTGGTTTGCGTCCAGTGCATAGCCCTGTTCTTCGCCGATGCGTACCCACCAGCTGGTTCCCTTGTCGTTGTTGGCATAGGCATTTGAATAAATGCCGTCGTCCTGCTCCGTTTCCGGTGCAAGGAATGCTTCTTCATTGGCAGGGTTCGTGCTGATCAGCACATACGGATACACTTTCAGGTGCTTTTCCAGAATGTCATGAACCAGCTGCCGGTCTGCGGCATACTCGGTTTCCAGTGCATCTGCTGACGGAATCGCCCAGTTACCGGTAGAAATTTCCGTTACATTCGGATAAACCAGCTCTGAAACGTGAGGCAGCACGCCCGGTTTGTTGACCGGTGCCACCTTCGTGGTACCACGCAGCGTTGCGTAGTTTGCCAGATTGTAGTTGACCACGAATTCGTTTACCGATGCGGTATCGTTAGACACCTGATCGACATAGCTGACAGTTTTATAAACCTGCTTAATATGCGGGTCTTCCGCAATGACAATAGAGGAGTTCGGGTCGTTGACACGCACACGCTCATAGTTCAGATCTGCACGCACCGTGGTTTTCGGTGCAGTAACAGCAACTTTCGCAGAAGAAGCGGTCAGATAGATCTCACCCGGCACAACGCCGTCAAAGGGTTCGATCTCCGGAATGGCATTGTTCTTTGTACTATTGGTATCCTTCACCCGCACCGCATTTTGCAGCTGCATGCCCTCCATAGTCTGTCCGGTGAAGTTGAAATCATAGGTATCATATACAATGTCACTTGCCGGCACTTCCTGCCGCTGTTTCTTTTCATAGACAATATTGCCGTAGTCGTTGTAGACATAGCCGTTCTTGTCCTGCTTCGGCATCAGGCAGCCGCCGCGGGTGTAGTACTTGCCGTCTGCATCACGTTCTGCAAACAGACCGTCCTTTGTAATGGCGAACTTGCCGTCTGTCTGTTCGAACGTTGCATAGACCTTGGCATAATAATCCTCCCAGCTGCTGTCCGTATCCGCCGGCAGTTCCAGATTGTCGATTCGTGTCTTGATTTTAAAGTTCAGCGTGCCGTTGAAATAGCCCGCCGGATGACAGCCTGCCACATAGGTGTTGTCATTTGTGCAGTCGAAGCCGTCATCTTTCGGCGTGGTGATCTCGAATACCAGCGTTTCACCGCCACGCTTTGTGGCAGAATCTGCCCGTGTCAGTCCGTCCGCCGTATTTTCTGCCGGTGCAACATCTCCGGCAAAGTACCGCTGTGTCAGCTCAATGCCCCAGCCGGCAGCCTTTGCCTCTTTCATGGTAAATGTCTGCTTTTTCCCCGACTTATCGGTGTATTCCAGATAGTAGTCGTCCAGCAGATTGTCCTCGTCCCAGTACCGTACATTTTCCGGCAGCTGGAATGTGACAACCATTTTAGCGTGGAAGATGCTTCCGCGGTAACGATAGTCTGCCTCCGACTGGCTGGAAACCTTGGCACTGTACCAGAGAATATCACTGTAGTCAAAGTTTTCCCCGTTGTTCTGATACTTCTGACGGGTTTTCACTTCGTCCAGATCTTCCTTGTTTCCGGCAAAGCCCTTTTCGCCTTCTTCGGTCTTTTCAGCAGCTACCATGTTCTCCGCCTTTAAAGACGGAGTCTGCGTGCGGATCTTCAGCGTATTCACAACGCCGGAATCCTGCATCACATTGGCAGAAGTAATATCCTGGAAAAGCATATCACTGCTGTTGTCACGCAGTGTCACATCGCGGTTCAGTGCGGAACGAATTTCCTCCGACAGCGGCTTGTCCTTTCGGTACTCGTCCATTTCCATGGGATCGCTCTCGGCGTACCGGCTCATGCTGCCCAGCATATAGGTACCGTTTTCGTACTTATGGGTCAGCAGAACGTAAGGATCCGGATTGGTGGTCGAAAGTCCGTCCTTGTCTGTATCCGGACGCATGGGCAGCGTATCCTGAGAGGAATCATAGTACACTCTCTCGCTGTAGTATTGCATCAGTACTTCCGTATCGGTTGCTGCAACTGCGTCCTTTCGCTTGTCTGCACTCCGGTAATCATACGTATCATAAGCGTTTACAGCTGCTCTCAGATTTACCGGTGAGCATACCTTGTATAAATTTCCGGAAATGTCGTTGTCCGTGATAAACTGGTACGCGTTCACTCTGCTGGAAACATAGGAATAGTTGTTCAGGTAATTTTCCAGCAAGTCTTCGTCTTCCACGCCGTTGATCACATCGTCCGGCTCTGCATAAGTAAAGGTCTTGATGCAGAAATTGTACAGACTGCCATTCCGAATCGCAGCGTCCTTTTCCCGCTTTTCTGCCAGTTCCGCTGCGGTCATTGCCTTTTCGGTATCATTCTCCTCCTTGGCAAAGATCTGCACCACATAACGCTTGGTAGACGCATCATAATAGACCTCGGTATCATAGAGTGCCTTCTGATCTGCCAGATTGGTAGTGGCATTTTTGTCGTACAGTTCCCAGTTCAGAGGCTTGTCATTCTTGGTGTTGTCCGTGGTATAGCGAGAGCCGTCTGCCGCAACCGGAACGATACCATATGGCAGAATATTCGTGATGACTGGCAGAGAAAGCGAACCCTTTTGCCCGCCGTCTGTGCCATAGCTGTGCAGCGTCTTTTCATGGTTATAGCCGCGTATGCCGACACTGCCGCTGTAGCCGTACTGGTCCCAGTAATAATTGTTCTCCACATGAACATTGATCCAGTTGACTTCACCCTGTGTTTCGGTGTAGTACTGCTCCACATTTTTGCCGTACATCTCGGTTTCATTGCTGCCGATCGTTTCGCTGATGGTTGTCCAGCTGCGTACCAGAGGTTTCCGCAGCACGGCTCTGGTGCCGGTTTCCGCGTAGAACATGGTCTTACCGCTGCTGTAACGGTCGATGCTGTCATTGCTGGTAAAGCGATAGCCGCTGCCGTCTGCTACGACTTCCTTGTTCTGGATATTGTAACCGTTGACAGAGGGCATATTCGGAGAAGATGCCAGGTATTTCAGGCTTCCAAGCTGCCCGTCACCGGTATAGCCGTACCAATACAGCGGACTCCAGAGATAGTCCATGCCGTACAGCTGGTTGTGCTTTGTCAGCACCTTGGTGGAACCGTCCCAGTGGTCGATGTCATAGATCTGGTAATACAGGTGATTCTGGCTGCCCTCTGCCACATAGGGCTGTGTGAGCACACGGTCATACCAGGTGCCGCTTGCCGTATTGGTGTATACTCTCGCCGGAAGTGTCACCCGTGTGATATACCCGAAATCACTGCCTCTGCCATACCACTTTTTCAGCGGCTGTTTCACTGTGATCTTTACCACATACGGTGTATACTCGTCTGCGGTATAGTATCCGTCAGCACCGTCTGTGAGATCTGCATTCTGTGCTGCGTCCCGCATTGCCTTCGGTGCCAGATACTGCGGATTTTGATCGTCCGGTTTCTGAATGATCTCTGCGGTGACATTTGCAGCATCGATCTGAGCGAATGTATTTGCCTTCGTGTCGCCGGTGTTGGCATAAGCCAGTATCTGAGAAACGTCCAGACTGCCGTCCGCGTTCATCACCGGCTTCATGCCATAGGCATAGGTATACAGGAATGTCACACCGTCCAGATCCCAGTCACCGTAGTTATACGCCTGAAGCTGTACCTTGACATCTTCATCATATTCCAGTGCAGCTGCACCAGACCGGTCTGTTACTGTGTGTACACTATTATAATAGGTGTCTAATCCTTCCCAGTCCGAATATGTTCCAAAATACGGGGAATTCGGATCGCAAAGCACATTTTCCGTGTGGTCGCCGTTTGTCTTTTCGTACTGGATATTGCTTGTTACAAATTCCGAACTGGTGGCAAGCCATGCCTTTTGCAGGTGGAGACGGGTTTCGCTCCACACAACAGGTGTATCCTTTGCCGAATCCAGATCTGCCCAGTCTGCATGATTCTTGTTCCGCTTGCCCATTGCCAGCTGGAACCAATCTCGGTTTGCACCGCCTGCCATGTACTTCACGGTCTGGGGCAGCTGCTGGAGCTGGCCAGCCGTTTCGATCGTAGAATTGGCAGTATATTTCACCGTCTGCATATTCTTTGCAGTCTGTGAATCCTCGTCCAACAGCGTGTTGTTCTGTCCGCTGATGCTGCCGCTTGTGGTGGAAGAACCCGGAATGTGGGTAATGGTCTGATCCAGAAATTCCCACATATCCACCTGTGTATTCTTATCCGCACTGAAGCCAATATCGTGCATCAGATAGTCCATATCCATCTGGATACTGCTGTTCTGCACCTGCTTGAAATTACTCCAGACGTTTCCGGTATCAGAGAATCCGCCGGTCAGCATCGGATAAAGTTTGCCGTTCGTAGAGGAACTATAATAATTATGATAAATACTGTTCTGATAATACTCACCAATGCGGGGGAAATATGCCGGGTGCAGTCCGGTTCCGTCTACTGTGGATGCCGCAGCATCATTTGCATAGGTAGACGCGGTATACACCATAGGCAGGTCTTCTTCCCGAATGGTCGCCGAGTAGCAGAACTCGATCTGTTCTCCCGGCTGCAAAACGAAGTCCGCATCGGGAGCATCTTTGTAACGCAGCCGCAGTTCGTATACTGTAAAGGAAATCTGATATGTGGAGTTTTCGTTCGGTTTCAAATCTGCAAATGCCTTTTGTGTTGCATTTTCAGAATTGAACCCGTCTGTATAGGTCATCTTTCCGCCGTAGTCATACCCATTTACACTTTCAGTCTTGTCTGCCAGATACAGTGCAATGTTGCTTAAATCCTTTTCACTGCCGTCTGCATTCAGAAGACGCAGGTGGAAATTGGGTATGCTGTCGCCGACCCCGTACGAATCGTACAAAGTCTTGGTAAAATATTCCGGTACCTTATCATAGATCACCGGATTGATGAGCCTGCCCTCCTCACCTGCCTGTTTTCCGCTGCTCAGTGCGGCCAGGTTGTTTTTCAGTGTTACCTTCTGCCAAACAGTATCGCCCGGACGATAGCTTGTTTTCTGTGCTTTCTTTTCCTCATACGCTGCCGCAGCATCGCTCTCGGAAGAAAATGTCTGGGTGTGGAACGATGCAATGGGGTTTTCCCGATAAACCTTAGGATTCAGGACTTTGGTGTCTGTCAGGTATGCCGTGTGCTCTGTCGGTGTTTTGGCAGATGCCACACTGCTGCCGCTTTCAGTCACCGTCACTGCATTTTCGTTTTCACTGTGAATATGCTCATAGGTGTTGGTGGCTGTGAAATACTGGGTATAGGTATCTGCCTTCACGCCAGTGCCGTCTGTGACATCCTGGTATCTGCCGACACCGGTCAGTGTCACATTTTGCAGAGCCGCTTTTGCCTTGGAAGTACCACTGTACGCAGTGGTCGTATCAAAGCCCTTGAGATCGTAATACACCCAGCGAACGCCCACAACATTCGGCAGGTCGGCGGCTGTCATTTTCGCAGTTGCGACTTGATCGGTGGTGCGGGAAGCATCGTAGTCGTAAGACTTCCATGTCACCTTTACACCGTTTTCGTTCGTCCGGAATGCAATGTTTTCGTCTTCTGCAAACCGCGGATCTGTACGCGGCTCTGCAACGGCATAGAGCACTTCCACTCTGCCGAACTTGTCTGTTTCCTCCGGGACTGTGTAGGGCTCCGTCAGTTCAAAGCCGCGGTAGAACACATCGCCGCTGTCCTTGGAACGCTTTTCCAGGAAAGAAACGTCTATGGTATAGGTATCGCAATGGTGTCCGGTTTCATTGTACAGGTCGCTGACTGTCAGCACGGCACCCTTTCCGTCGTAATTCTGCTTGATGTCGTTTACCTGATAGGAAAGCGTTACCGGTGCAGCAGACTGATAGGTCAGTTCGTTCTGCACGTGTGCATAATACTGTGTCTGCTTGTCTGCATCTGCCTCGGTATACCGGTAGTAATAAGACACGCCTGCACGGTCGGTCGTCGTCTTGTTCCAGTAGTATCTTCTGTCTGCATTCGGCAGATGTGTTGGACTGGTGGTGTTATAGATCGCATACTGCGGATAGCCGTGCTTGGGGGCGGCATGAATTTTGAGATCCGGTGTGCCGACAGTGACAGCATCATAGCTGCCGTCGTTTTCCGTCAGCTGTGTGGTCACACGCAGGTAAACCGTTTCACCCGGCTTGATCTGGTCATCGGATTTTGCACCCTTGCCCAGTTCTGCCACCAGCCGCCGGTATGCAGTTTCTGCCGGCTCTGCTTCTGCTGCTGCAAGCAGGGCATACTTGACACCCTGTGCCGCTTCGATCGTCGTGCCGCCGTCTGACAGAGCAGCGTGAATATCCGCAGCCGGAATATTCTCCGCGGCATTTTCCGTTGTCAGCACTTTTCCGTCTGCATCTACAACGTCCCAGCGAACGATTCGCTGTCCCTTTGGAACAGAGAAGTCCACTGTGGTATGTTCCAGCGGAATCAGTGCATCGTCCGGCGTGTTCACCCGAATGGTATACTCTACATAATCATACGGCATCAGGTGCAGATAGTCCACCTCATCGATGTTTCCGGTCTTGGAATCCTGATCGTACATCTTTGTGCGGGTGACTTCTGCGTTCAGCATACCCGTCAGATTCTTGACTGTATAGTCTGCCTCTTTCTTGCTGCCCTTTGCAGAACCGTCCGTATTCTTATAAATATAGGTATTGGCATTGGGGTCAATGGAGGTAAAGACTGCCGAAAGCTGGTTGGTGGTTATCTGCTCCGAATAGCTGTTGGGAGCCTTTCCAAAGGTCGGCGTGGAATTGGCGTTCCACTCGTCACCGGTGAAATCGTCCGGTGTCCGGTCGACATAAACGCCGTCGTACAGGAATGCACTGGTGTTCTCGGTATGATCCGCCGACAGGTATTCCCCATCACACAGCACAGTACTGCTGTCATTTCGGTCTGCCTTTTTCGCCTTGAAGTCCAGCTGGAAGCTGTTGACATATGCCTTGACATAGGTTTTCTGATTAGTCGTATTGGTATAGGTTCCGAGAACGCCGGAATCTGCCTGATACAGCTGCCGCAGAATCTGTTCCACATCAATGGTATAGACTTCCTCGCCCTGTACGGTTTCCGTTGTGCTGACATGCACCACATAGATGCCGTCTGCCATACCGTCTACGCCGGAGCCTTTTACCACGTTCACCGGAACGTTCGTGCTGCCCACTTGGAGTGTCAGATTTGCCACGCCGAACCAGTTGTCGTCCAAAAGGAATTTCGGCAGGTAGATATGCTCCAGCCGGTAGCGGCTGTCCATGGTGTTGGTGGTAGCCGCACTGTCAATACGTGCAGCCGCCTCCTGCCCGGTCGCATTCTGCTTGTCCTGATTGAACAGCTTCACGCGGAACAAGCCGCGGTTCGGTGTGTTGTTATCGCTCTGGCTGTAATCATAGTACAGCTTTTCCGATACGTTGCCATTCTCCGTTTGCAGCTGATACCCTGCCCGAAAATCGATCAGGTAGCCCATGATTATCGCATTGTCCGACTGCTTGTAGATTTCCTTGTCCGGTTCATAATCTGTGGAAACACTGGTTCGAGCAGTGTTCTTTCCGTACATGTCTTCGTCTGTCTTGTTGATCGCATACGGCTTGCCCTGCACCAGAATATCCCATGTATTGGTATTGTGATAATCTGCCTTTTCCTTGTCGGTCAGTTCCGCAGAATAGTCCCCTGTACCCGGAATATCATACATAGTCATGCTGTAGTCTGTCACAAAAGTATCTTCGCCCAGAACCACAACATATTTTCCGCCGTCCTGTTTTACGGTATAGGTCGGTTCGATCTGTGGCTGGTTTGCTCCGGTGTCCGCATCGTCTGCGTTTCCCTCGGTGCTGCCGCCTGCATTGTCCCCGTTATCTGTGTTGTCCTGCTGTTTCGGTGTGTACTCGAAATAAATGTTCCAGTCATCGGTTTCGCCGTACATCTGTTTCAGTTCAGACACCGGAACAGAAATGGTCTGTGCCGTTCCGACAACGTCATTGTTCGTGTTCTTCGCATTTATGGTGAACACAATGCTGTCGTCATTTCGGAAATACTGATAGATCTCTTTCTTGATCTGAAGTCCGGTAGTCAGAAAGCCCTTGTATTCGTAGTCATCATCCGGCCGGATCTGCGGCAGGCTGTCGGACAGCACAACCTTGTCCGTGAAGGACAGCTTATTCACCCAGTCATACTGGTCGGTACGGGAGTACGGGCTGTTCATTACCCAATGGTAAACATTGTTATTCGGTGCAACGCGACCTACACCGTCCCAAGTCGGGTTGACGCAAGATGTGGGAATAGTGCTTTCTTTGGTGTTGCCCTTCCGATAAAACCGGATTGCAAAACTGTTGTCCTTTCCAAATTCCGCATTGCGGTTTTCTGCCGTTCCGGGTGTTTCGCCGACACCCTTTTGTACATTGTCCTCATCGTTGACAATATGCACACGCGTGCTGGACTGCAAATGCTTTGCAGTATAGTCGAATATCTCATAGGTCCAATAGTGTCCACAACGATAATAATCATAGTGACTGGTCCAGGCATAATACTTGTCTGTGAAGGACCAATCTGACTTTTCCTTGTCCGCACCGGAATCTGTCCGCACCTTACTTCTGCCATTGGTGGCTTTGCCCACAGTCACATCAGCATGTGCTGTAGCAACCGCCTCATCCATGCGGTAGAAACGTCCGGTAACTTCAAACATTCCCTGTGTGGAAGAATCCGTCTGGTCATACCAGATGCCATAGTCCGGCGACTTTGCCGTTTTGCCGTCATTGTTGACAGTCTGATAGCGGTTGATGTCAATGGTCACAACGACCTGTGTCACCGGATTTTCCGGATTCTTTCCGTTATAGCTCTCCGGCTTCTTATAATAGTTGGCATCGTCCGCGGAGAACATGTCCGCATCGCTGCCCAGCAGATTCAGCCGTGCAAAGCTTCCGTCTGCATTGCTCTCGTTGGCTTCATAGAGAATTTCCTGTCCGGAACGGGTACGCTTAGTACCGTCTGCATAGATTGCTGTAACCGACTGAACATAGTCCTTGGCACGAGGATCAATTTTCAGATAGTACGCATCGAATGTGTTCGACGGCAGGTCTAATGTAATATCCACAGTTGCCGCCGTATTCAAAGACGCATTGCGCACATAGTCATACGACTGGTGTTCCTGTCCGGCAAGGGTCGGCTTTGCCTTGGGCAGATTGTTCCCTGTGTTCAGATACTGGCGGAAGTCCACAGCGAAAGAACCGATGGATTTATAGCCGATCTCCAACTCGGAGTTATCCGCACTATCTCCCCACTTCTCTTTTTCAGAGAACAGATAACCGTTTGCGCCGTGTATATGCTTATCGCTTCTCCAGGAGCAAGTCGTCATATTTTCTGTGGGCTGGGCATACTTCTTTCGCAAATGTTCCACGGCACTGGCTGCTGCGGTGTACTTCTTATCTCCGGCACTGGCATCTTTATAGAATGCCATAACAGTGGTGTCGAAATACATCTTGGAAACATAGATCGCCGTGGTGTCTTTCTTCGTTACAATATACTTGTCCTTATCGTATGCTTCTGTGATGTAGCCCTTGGATTCCCGAAAGCCGTCCAGATAGTTATGTGTATCTACTTCCAGCGTATCGGTCTTTCCGAACAGCGAATCGTCATAGCCGTCAAATTCAATATACCGCTTTTCCGATGCGGATTTGTCCACCAGCTTTACCAGTCTGCCGTTCAGTTCCACCTGTGTCAGGTTCTCGATGCCGAACGCTGGGAACAGCCGCGTGCCTGTATCTCTGGTAAATGTCAGTGCACCATCTGTATATGTATAAATGGTATCCGGTGCATCTTCCGTATAAAAACCGGTAACCTTTCCGGCTTCGTCTGTTTTCGGCAGCAGGGTTACGGTTTTCTCCTGATCGTCCGCATCTTTACCAGTCAGAATGATATTGTCAAATTTGCCGAACTGATCGATCAGATCCTGATAAATTCGCAGTTCCGTGGTATGGAAACCAGTTCGTGCTTCTCCCTGCTTTTCATAGGGAACCTTGGCAATGATCTGGGTATCGTCCAGCACCGAGATGGTTTCATTGGCAAATTCCGCACGCAGCAGAAAGTCACGGTCATACGGCACGCCGAAAATGGTTTCATTTCCGTCCGTGTTGCCCGATGCCGCACGTGTGGATTCTTTCTGATCGTTATAGTAAATATGGGTGTTGACGCTGAGCCCCGGGCGGTCTACATGGAATGCCACAGATGCGGATTTTGCCTGATTTTTCATCAGTTCATGCTGCGGTGTCACCGTCATTTTCGCAGTCAGATCGTCAAACCAGTCACTTGTGCCGTAGATACGCAGTTCCGGTGCATTGCGCTGCTCCGCGGAAAGGTCGCGTTCCAGATCGGCATAGGCGATTTCGATATTTGCAAGGTATACGCCCTGTGCTTTCCAATCGGACAGGTCTACTTCCAGTTCCCCTGCCGCATTCTGATGCTTTTCCAGTTCTTCCAGAGAAATGGTCTTTACCTGTGCAGGACCGGAAACACCCTCCGGCAGGAATGATGTCAGCTTAATGCTTTCGATTTTGCCGCTCTTGGCATAGTTGGAGGAAATCGTCACCTTGTCCGACAGATAGCCCTTTACGATTTTCGCATTGTCCTTTTCCGTTTTCACGCCTACGCTCTGGAGATCAACAGAAATCAGCGACTTCCCCGCCTTGGAATAGCAGCCAGAAGTTTCTTTGTTCTCCAGCAGGAAACCGTAGTACAGATCATTTGCCTTATTCGGCACTGTCAGGCTCTTGTTGCTGGTCTGGTTCGTTTCCGGACGATTGGCAGAGGGCGTAATGACAAGGTTGGTCTTTGCCACCTGCATAGTCGCCTTCGAAGCCGTCTTAGATGCCTCGTTGATGCTGCCAATTACCTCGAATCTCGCCGATGCTTTCAGATCACCGACCCAATCTGTCGAGCCGTACAGCTTCAGATTCATCTCCTTGAGATTGTCCAGATCTGTATTTCCGTAGATGCGTGAGAAAATGATCCGCACGCTCCGCAGACGCTGAATGGTATCCGGAACGGTATACGTAACATTGCCGTCTGCATCTGCGGTCAGGGCATCAGAACCGACCGTCAGACTGGGCACAATATTTGCCTCGGTGTCTGCGGTATAAGTTGTATTATTCCAGTCGAAAAGTTCAATTTTTTCGATGGCAGCCGCCCGTCCATCGCCGATGCCGTTCAGGACGATTTTTCGGGTGTCAAAGCCCTCTATGTCTTTCAGACAGTCTGTCGGTTCATTGCCGACACTGTCCATATTAACTTGCAGCAGTGCATGAGAACTGGTGGAACGGGAATTGTTGGTCAGCAGGAACTGATACCACGTCTGTTCCGTTTTGCTGCGGTTCGGCACAGCCAGTGTCGGATAAACGGGATACGCTATTCCGTTTTTATCATACTGGACAGACTGCACCGCAGAGGCTTCTGTGCCGTCCTTGCGAATCGCATGTACGCTCGCTTTCAGTTCCGGCAGCACCTTGGACACGTTCAGTATGACGGTATCCTCCACCGTCTGATCCAACGCGGTCTGGTCATGTTCGCCGAAGCTGTATGCCGTTTTCAGCACGCCATGCGGAGTGATGTCCCTTTCTGTGGTAGGCGTTCCGTGAATCTGCACATAGCAGTTCCCGTCATCTGCTGCATCGGCAAGCGGAATGCTGTCGCTGATACGCTGAAAATACACGGTCATGCCGGTGAGATAGGTCAGTGTGTTCCATGCAGACTTTGCAATTACCACATTGCCGTTTTCATCAATACCGTAATTCTCCAGATCGTCCAGCGTAATATCCGAATCGACCAGTGTTTCTCTGTTTACCACCTTGCCGTGCAGTACGATCTTCTCGATCTTTGCCTTCTTCAGCAGGTTCTCACTGAGCAGGATTTTCGAGGCGACCAGTCCGCCGGCAGTGTAATCCTCATCGGGATACAGACCGGTGATGTCCAGTGTTGCCGGACTGATCTCGGAAATGCTGTCGTTGGAAATCACAAAACGAGCCGCCGCGGTATCGTCATTCAGGGAAACCGTCTGCGGATTGTCTTTCTGCACCAGACCACCGATCACATCTTCATAAACGCCTACGCCGGTCAGTGCCGGTGTCGCCCGTTCTGTGCGGATAACAGCATTTGCCTGTGTGACTTCTTTCGGCTCCGAAACCCACTTACCCTCGCCGTCCTCCGATGCCGTCGGCGGCTGGTAATAGTGCACTTCGTAAGAGGTGTCGATCTTGTTGTCATATGTCCACAGGTGCGGAAATGCACCACGCATGGTAATCAAACCGTTGAACTCGGTATAGCGTGGGATCTCCTCCCGAAATACAAATTCTACCTCGTTACAGAATGTCAGACCAGTCTGGTTGGTCAGCATGTCGCCGATTTCCAGTGTCCAGTTCTTTTCTTCTGTCACGCCGGCATCGGTATCCTGTTCCAGATGCAGCCCCAGTTCGCCGGCAGTCTTATAGACCACATCGCCGTTTGCATCGGTAAAGCCAAACCGGATAAACTGGTTGATGTCTGTTCCGTCTACCTTGAACCAGTCTTTCAGCTGAATGTCCGGATAATGCACCGTGTCATTTTTCAGGCAGATCTGAATTTCCCGTAAGTCGAAATCCTCCGGCACGTGGTCTGTCGAGATCGCGTTGAATACCGGAACGTTACCGATACTGTGAAACCCGTCCAGATAGTATTCATCTACTGCACCGATACCCACTGTCTTGTCTGTCACTTCGTTGCCGTCTGCGTCCTTGACATACTTGTGGTGAGTAAAATTCTCCCATGTGTGCGGAGTGAAGTTAGTAGAATCTGAATCCTGTTTCGACCAGTGAATGTTGCTGCCGCCGCCGAATGAAATTGTTGTGGTCAGTCCGGAAGTGTTTTCAAATCCGGTGCTGCTGTTAAAGTTATTCGGATATGGGATCGCAACCATGTATTTTCTGGCAAAATAATGCTTTTCATTAGGATCACTCTGGTTCAGTTCTTTTGCTTTCTTCTCGGAATACAGGGTATGGGACTTGTCCGATACTTCCTTTTGCAGAATAATCGTACCTGTACCGGAATAGCCATATGGGATAGTTTCCGCAGGGATATTCGAAAAATGTTCCAGATCCCACTGGGTTTTCCAGTCCGGTGTATCGGTGACATCATAGACCAGAATGCCGCCCGCATTGGGCTTTCCGATAAACTCATGATGCTGGTAAAAATCAGCCGAAAAATCTTTGTTCTGCGTGTCCGGATCTTCCTTTTCCCAGCAGAGAAGATCTTCGTCCAGAACGCTCCGCATCTTGTCCGCATTGTACTGTGCCTGCAATGTGATCAGATAGTTATCAATTGTACTGTCCAGTTCTTCTGAATCATTCTGCACTGTGACTTCGTACACCATGTAGTTATACTTCTGCCACATGACAGCCTGACTTTTGTCAGTGCTGGCATTATTCAGCTGCACAGTAGGAACGCTTTCAATTTTCGTGCTCCACTCCAAGTTGGAGTTGACAAATGTAACCGTACGCTGGATTTTGGTGCTGGTGTCCAGTTCATCGGTTGACCACTCGCCGCCGATCGGCGTATTGCCGGAATCATACAGCCCGTCATAGGAAAATTTCATTTCCAGTGTTGCCGCAGCATTTTCCGGAATGCTTACCGCATTGCTCGCCGTGTAAAACTGCATGTCAAACTTCGGCGTACAGTTTCCGCTAAGGGGATCATAGGCATTTTTCAGAGTGATTTTTCCGCGGACATAACTGTTGTTTTTCACTTCCGCTCCGCTTGCATCATAGACTGTTGTCGCATTGCCGAAAGTGCTCTTGTCGTTCAGCTTTGCTTCCATGCCGATATACTCCCCTGCCTGCTGTTTGGCAAAAGGAATTTCCTCCAAGCTGTTCACCTGTACCAAAACGCCGTTGTCGTCCCAATACAAATACGGCAGCGTCAGTTCCAGATTCTGCCTGCGAACATAGCCTGTGGAAAAATTTGGGACAATATTCACAGTCAGCAGTGTTTGTTGCTGCTTCTGGATCATGTAGAAGCTGCCGACACCGTCATTGGTTTCCGGCGTCAGCGTTGCACCGTTTGAGGTAACGGCTCCGAAACCAACCTGAAATGTGCCGGAATTTCCCAACGCTGCTGCCGCCGCAAAAATCGTTCCCCAATTGCACGAAGTCAGCACCATTACGGCTGCCAGCATGCCATAAATGACACGCTTCCATATACTGATTTGTCGATACATTTCAATTCCTCCTGTCACGTGACACCATTATTTTTGTGTCAGTCATCTTCATAAGCCATATTCCTTAGATTTCAGCAATTTAGTTGAATAAAATGACTAATTTTCTGCTTTGGTTTTTATTTTGAATTGTGCTTTTTGCACATTTTTCTGTAGTTTTACGTTTATTTTAAGTATAACACTTTTATGTGAAATTGTCAATATCTATTGAAGAAAACCGCATTATACCAAACCGGCAGCTGTGCTTTGTGCAACATTCCCTT
>OOCF01000272.1_pt1 | contig 25981 bp, 22 predicted proteins | sample 1671001 | NCBI WGS metagenome assembly OOCF01 (sample SAMN06348112, study PRJEB24527) | human gut metagenome | biome: human gut; feature: ankylosing spondylitis patient; material: feces | host: Homo sapiens | place: China | collected 2015-10
GTTCACTTGAAGGTAAGATAAAGTGTTTTTCAGGGGCTATAAAGTGGCTTGAAATTGATGGAAGATATATACCAGATGTTTATCATTCTATTTTGCATATTCTTATTCTAATGGTTGTTATAACATCCGCAATATATATCAGAAATTCTAAAAAGCAAGCATAAATTCCAGTTTTCAGACAACAAAAAAGCTGTTGTACCAAACAAATGGTACAACAGCTTTTTGTATATCATAGGGTTTCAGAGAACCGCTTACTTCACAGCACCCTTTTTGATCGACTCGATCAGACCGCCGTTTGCGATAATGGTCTGGATAAATTCCGGAAACGGTGCCACATGGAATTCCTTGCCGGTGGTGACATCGCGAATGATGCCGTTGTCCAGATCTGCTTCCACCGTGTCGCCCTCGCTGATAGCGTCTACAGCCTCCGGACACTCCACGATCGCCAGACCGATGTTGATAGAGTTCCGGTAGAAGATGCGGGCAAAGCTCTTGGCAATGACCAGAGCAATGCCGCTTTCCTTGATTGCAATCGGGGCATGCTCACGGGAAGAACCGCAGCCGAAGTTTTCACCGCCGACCATGATGTCGCCCGGCTTCACGCGGCTGGTGAAGGTGGTATCCAGATCTTCCATGCAGTGAGAAGCCAGTTCCTTCTTGTCAATGGTGTTCAGATAACGTGCCGGAATGATAACGTCCGTGTCCACGTTGTCGCCGTATTTGATGACAGTTCCGTTCAGTTGCATGATTACAGTACCTCCTTCGGGGAAACGATCTTGCCGGCAATGGCACTTGCTGCTGCAACTGCCGGACTTGCCAGATATACTTCAGATTCCGGGTGGCCCATTCTGCCTACGAAGTTCCGGTTTGTGGTGGAAACTGCACGCTCGCCGGCAGCCAGAATGCCCATGTGTCCGCCCAGACACGGACCGCAGGTCGGGGTGGATACCACGCAGCCAGCCTCGATGAAGTCCTTCAGCAGACCGTTTTCCATAGCCTTCAGGTAGATTGCCTGTGTTGCCGGAATGATAATGGCACGGACGTTCTTTGCCACTTTCTTGCCGCGGATAATGGAAGCAGCTTCTTCAATGTCCTTGTAGAAACCGTTGGTGCAGGAGCCGATGACCACCTGATCGATCTTCACCTCGCCCACTTCGTCAATGGTGCGGGTGTTGCCCGGCAGGTGCGGGAATGCCACGGTGGACTTGATCTCGGACAGGTCGATTTCGATAACTTCATCGTAAACCGCATCTTCGTCAGCCTTATAGACAACAGGCTTGCGGTCGCTGTGCTCTGCCACGAATGCCAGTGTCTGATCGTCAACCTCGAAGATACCGTTCTTGGCACCGGCTTCGATTGCCATGTTGGTCATGGTCAGACGGTCGCTCATAGACAGAGAAGCCACGCCCTCGCCAGTGAATTCCATAGAGCGGTACAGAGCACCGTCTACGCCGATCTTGCCAATGATGTGCAGGATCACGTCCTTGCCGGAGATGTACGGGTTCAGCTTGCCCTTGAGAACAAACTTGATAGCAGACGGCACCTTGAACCAAGCCTTGCCGATCGCCATGCCGCATGCCATATCGGTAGAGCCGACACCGGTAGAGAATGCACCCAGTGCACCGTATGTGCAGGTGTGAGAGTCTGCACCGATAACAACGTCACCGGAAACGACCAGTCCTTTTTCCGGAAGCAGGGCATGTTCGATACCCATTTGACCAACGTCATAGAAGTGGGTGATCTCCTTTTCGCCGCAGAAATCGCGGCACATTTTACACTGTGTGGCAGCCTTGATGTCCTTGTTCGGGGCAAAGTGATCCATGACCATGGTCACCTTGTCCTTATCGAAAACGTTGTCCTTGTTCAGCTTGTTGAATTCCCGAATTGCAACGGGGGAAGTGATGTCGTTGCCCAGTACCCGATCCAGATTGACCAGGATCAGCTGACCGGCTTCGACAGAATCCAAGCCGGCGTGTGCAGCAAGGATCTTTTGTGTCATTGTCATACCCATAGGGGAAGTTCCTCCTTTATGTGATTTGCTGTATTTTCTTAAGGAAACACTGCATAAAGCCCGCCTGACGGCTTTGTGCGGTATTGCCTTTATTCAGTGCTTCCTTAATCCATGCGGTTGATGATCGCACCCTGATCCGCAGAGGAAACCATCTTGGAATACCGCTTCAGATAGCCGGTGAGGTTTTCCTTGACCAGAATCTTGGTGGTCTTTTTCCGTTCTGCCAGTTCCTCGTCGGAAACTTCCAGCTGAATGCTGTGGTTCGGAATGTCAATGGAGATGATGTCGCCGTCCTGTACATAGGCAATGGTACCGCCGTTGACTGCTTCCGGAGAAACGTGACCGATCGCTGCACCGCGGGTCGCACCGGAGAAGCGGCCGTCTGTGATGAGGGCAACGTCCTTGTCCAGTCCCATGCCGGCGATTGCAGAAGTCGGGGAGAGCATTTCCCGCATGCCCGGACCGCCTGCAGGTCCCTCGTACCGGATCACAACGACATCACCCTTGACGATCTTGCCGCCGGTGATCGCTGCAATAGCTTCTTCTTCGCTGTTGAATACCTTTGCCGGTCCCTTGTGTACCAGCATTTCCTTTGCAACGGCACTCCGCTTTACAACGCAGCGATCCGGAGCCAGATTGCCCTTGAGGACAGCAATACCGCCGGTTTCGCTGTACGGCTGATCGATCGGGCGAATGATGTCGGTGTTCTTGTTGATACATCCCTTGATGTTCTCTGCCATGGTCTTGCCGGTGACAGTCATCACATCGGTGTGGAGCAGATTCTTCTTGGTCAGTTCGTTCAGAACGGCATAGATGCCGCCGGCTTCGTTCAGGTCTTCCATGTATGCGTGACCTGCCGGAGCAAGGTGGCAGATGTTCGGGGTGCGTGCACTGATCTGGTTGACCATGTCCAGATCGATCTTGATGCCGCATTCGTTGGCAATTGCCGGCAGGTGCAGCATGCTGTTGGTGGAACAGCCCAGTGCCATATCTGCGGTCAGTGCGTTTTCAAAAGCGTCTGCGGTCATGATGTCGCGGGGACGGATATTCTTCCGGTACATATCCATAACTGCCATACCAGCCTGTTTTGCCAGCTTGATGCGTTCAGAATATACTGCCGGAATGGTGCCGTTGCCTCTGAGCCCCATGCCCAGCACTTCAGTCAGGCAGTTCATAGAGTTTGCGGTGTACATGCCGGAGCAGGAACCGCAGGTGGGGCAGGCGTTGTTCTCGAATTCTTCCACGTCCTCCAGAGTGAACTTGCCGGCAGCGTAAGAGCCGACAGCTTCAAACATGCTGGACAGACTGGTTTTCTTGCCCTTGACGTGACCGGCAAGCATCGGACCGCCGCTGACAAAGACAGTCGGCACGTTCACTCTTGCGGCAGCCATCAGCAGACCGGGGACATTCTTGTCACAGTTCGGGATCATGACCAGTGCATCAAAGTGATGTGCCAGAGCCATGCACTCGGTGGAGTCGGCGATCAGGTCACGGGTCACCAGAGAATATTTCATGCCCTTGTGTCCCATGGCGATACCGTCACAGACTGCAATTGCCGGAAATACTACCGGTGTACCGCCAGCCATGGCAACGCCCAGCTTGACAGCTTCCACGATTTTGTCGATGTTCATGTGTCCCGGTACGATCTCATTATAAGAAGAAACAATGCCGACCAGCGGACGTTCCATTTCTTCCTTGGTCATTCCCAGTGCGTGGAACAGGGAACGCTGGGGTGCCTTATCGACACCCTCACAGTAAAAATTACCGTTCATTTTTTTCACCTCATATAATTTCGGAAAAATACTTTTCCGTGTGTCACAATGGATTTGCTGTGTATCCAAAAACTGCTTTCCTGATATTGCGTCAGGAAAGCAGTTTCTGCGTTATGGTTTTATCCCTGCGTATCCCATCGATTCAGAAATGGGGGATTGCTGTAGCAAATGTACTGATTAGTTGTTGATCAGCTTGTCTTCGCCGTTCCAGCTGTACAGCTTACGGATCTCTTCGCCGACCTTTTCAGACGGATGCTCAGCAGCCAGCTTACGCATAGCACGGAAGTGTGCCTGACCGCCTGCTTCGCTCATATCCAGCAGGAATTCCTTTGCGAAGGAACCGTCCTGAATGTTCTTCAGGATCTGCTTCATGGTCTTCTTGGTTTCCTCGGTAATCAGCTTCGGACCGGTGATGTAGTCGCCGTATTCCGCAGTGTTGGAGATGGAGTAACGCATGCCTGCAAAACCACTCTGGTAGATCAGGTCTACGATCAGCTTCATCTCGTGAATGCACTCGAAGTAAGCGTTTCTCGGGTCATAACCAGCTTCGCACAGAGTTTCGAAACCAGCCTGCATCAGGGCACAAACGCCGCCGCACAGAACAGCCTGTTCACCGAACAGGTCGGTTTCTGTTTCGGTACGGAATGTGGTTTCCAGAACGCCGGCTCTTGCACCGCCGATAGCCAGACCATAAGCCAGTGCCAGATCCTGAGCCTTGCCGGTTGCGTCCTGCTGTACAGCAACGAGGCACGGAACGCCCTTGCCAGCCTGATATTCCGAACGAACGGTGTGACCCGGTCCCTTCGGAGCGATCATGGTAACGTCAACGTCTGCCGGCGGAATGATCTGACCGAAGTGGATCGCAAAGCCGTGAGCGAACATCAGCATATTGCCCGGTTCCAGATTTGGTGCAATGTCCTTCTTGTACATTGCTGCCTGCTTTTCATCATTGATCAGAATCATGATGATGTCAGCCTGCTTTGCAGCTTCTGCTGCGGTGAATACTTCGAAGCCCTGTGCCTCAGCCTTTGCCCAGGACTTGCTGCCCTTGTACAGACCGATGATTACTCTGGCCTTATCGCCCAGAGATTCCTTGGCATTCAGTGCGTGTGCGTGACCCTGACTGCCGTAGCCGATAACAGCGATAGTCTTGCCATACAGCAGCGACAGGTCGCAGTCTTCCTGATAAAATACCTTTGCAACATGATCCATTGTGAAAGACTCCTTTGAATAAATTTGGGTTTCGGAAACGATTTTTCATTTCCGACGCAGTACCGCCGGAGGATCCGTGCAGTCTGCTGATCCATTTATATACGACTGCTCACGCATCTTTCAGGCATGAGCCGCCTCTTTCAAGAGCGACCAGACCGGTGCGGCACATTTCCATGATGCCGTAGGGTTCCAGCAGCTCAATAAAAGCATTGATCTTAGAGGACTCGCCGCGAATTTCGATGACCAGTGCCTCCGGAGAATAGTCGGTGATCTTCGCACGGAAGACATCGACCACAGACATAATATCCTGACGCTTGTCTGCCACATTGTTGATCTTGATGAGCAGCAGCTCGCGGACCACTGTCTGATCCTGTTTCATGACCTTGACGGTCTTGACATCATACATCTTTTCCAGCTGCTTGACGATCTGGTTACAGATGCCGCGGTCGCAGTGGGTGGAAATGGTGATGCGGGAGAATTCTGGTGATTCGGTTTCTCCGACTGTCAGGGTATCAATATTAAAGCCTCGTCTGGTGAACATGCCTGAAACGCGGGACAGCACACCGGAATGGTTTGCAACGAGGACGGAAATAACAAAGCGTTCGATTTGATCCATGATGACACACCCCTTTACATTGCAGAAATATCGACGATAATATCATCGATGCAGCCGCCCGGCGGCAGCATGGGAAGAACGAATGCGTCACAGTCGATCGCACAATCTACCAGAACCGGTCCCTTTTCGGCAAACGCCTTGGGCAGGACTTCTTTCAGTTCTGCCATATTCATGGCACGATAGCCCGGCATGCCGAATGCTTCTGCCAGCTTGACGAAGTCGGTCTTGCGTTCCAGCGTGGTGTTGGAATAGTGCTTGTCGAAGAACAGGGTCTGCCACTGCCGAACCATGCCCAGCACGCCGTTGTTCATGATGAATACAACGACCGGTGTCTGGTTGGTGACTGCGGTAGCCAGTTCGTTCAGGTTCATGCCGAAGCTGCCGTCGCCGGTGACCAGAATGGTCTTTTTGCCGGTTGCAGTTGCGGCACCGATCGCAGCACCCAGACCAAAGCCCATGGTGCCAAGACCGCCGCTGGAAATAAAGGTGCGGGGTGTTTCAAACGGATAGTGCTGAGCCACCCACATCTGATGCTGTCCAACGTCTGTGGCAACGATCGTTTCCTTGTCTGCCGCTTCTGCCAGTGCATCGATGGCAGTGAACGGTGTCAGTTCGTCCGGATTCTGTGCTTCCAGTTCTCTGGTCTTTTCCTGTAATTCAGCCACACGTGCCATCCAGTCGGCGTGAGTCTGCTGCGGCAGTTTTTCCGCCAGCTTTTGCAGGATCTCCTTCATGGAACCGGTCATGCCCAGTTCTACCGGAATGTTCTTGCAGAGCTCAGAAGCATCGATGTCCATGTGAATGATCTTGGCATTTCTGGCATACTTTGCAGTGTTGCCGGTGCCTCTGTCGCTGAAGCGGCAGCCTGCTGTGATGATCAAGTCTGCTTCATTCTGTGCAATGGAGGAGGCATAGTGTCCATGCATACCCTCCATGCCCAGCCAGCGGGGATTGGAGGACGGTACTGCGGAAATGCCCATCATGGTGCAGCCGATTGGTGCGTCGATCTTTTCTGCCAGAGCCAGAACTTCCGCACCGGCATCGTCGGTAATTGCACCGCCGCCGATGTAGATGTACGGCTTTTCGGCAGCCAGAATCATTTCGATTGCTTTTTCGATCTCGCTGTCGTTGACTGCCGGAACCGGATCTTTTTCCACCGGCTTCTGTGCAGTGTACTCATACAGGGCGTTCTGTACGTCCTTGGGAACGTCCACCAGAACCGGTCCCGGTCTGCCGGACTTGGCAATGCGGAATGCCTCCCGAATGGTATCTGCCAGATCTTCTACCCGCTTTACCAGGAAGTTGTGCTTGGTGATCGGCATGGTCACGCCGGTGATGTCCACTTCCTGAAAGCTGTCCCGTCCGATCAGAGAGTTCGGCACGTTGCCGGTGATCGCTACCAGCGGCACAGAGTCCAGATATGCAGTGGCGATACCGGTGACCAGATTGGTGGCACCCGGACCGGAAGTGGCGATGACAACGCCGACCTTGCCGGTGGCACGTGCATAGCCGTCTGCTGCATGTGCGGCACCCTGTTCATGGGCTGTGATGATGTGATGGATCCGGTCTTGTGCCAGATAGAGGGCATCGTAGATGTCGATGACCTGTCCGCCCGGATAGCCGAATACCGTAGAAGCACCCTGTTCGATCAGGGTTTCTACGATGATTTGTGCACCTTTCAATTTCATTTGTTTTTCACCTTTTTACTGGGAAACTTTTCCGTTTGGGCAAAAGCTCCGATATTTGAGAAGAATTGCTGATTCTATTAGCAAAAATACGATTGGTATAGACCCGAAGCGATATGCCGGCAGATGCGGCACGCTGAAGTACAGGCACGCAGGCGGCTGTACAGCAAGACATTTTGCGGTGTCCTATAAAAAAAGCCTTCGGCTGTCATACCGAAAGCTTCCAATCTTCATGCAAGCGTTGCGGCGGAAAAACAGCCGTTCGCATTTGTCTTTGGAACCACGGTCTGTACAGCACAAATTCCGCTTCGGGTCAAAATGACTCGAGCGTCTAGTTCCACGATCATCACTCGTGCTGCCAGCCGGCACATCATGTCACTGTACATGTGAGGATACTCCCTTTCCGAAAGACTTTACGACTCCGCCGCCGGACGGCGATATTCACCGCCATTGCTGTTCGTATGTGTCTAGTATAGCACTATGTTTTCGCAAATGCAAGTGTCTGTCTTTTGTTTTTACATTTTGGATACAATTTGTTCAATATACAGCACTGTAAAACAGAAATATTCAGCGTCTTTCGTGAAATCCAAAGAATTTTCGCAAAAATGCTTGACAAACAAGGCGAAAACTGCTATACTGAAGATATTCACAGCAATAGGATTGCTGGTGTATCATGAAAAAGGCTTTGACGGGAAGAAAAGAGAACGCATTCTGCATCGCAGAGAGTCGGCGGCTGGTGTGAGCCGACAGCAGGGCGTTCAGGATAACTGGTCCCCGAGCCGCAGGCGGAACAGATGGGCATTGTCCCGTATCAGTAGGCTGTGCCGGATACTCTCCGTTAGCAGAGTACACATTGTCAGATGTGATGAGTGGACGCACACGCTGCGTCAAAAAGAGTGGTACCACGGAGAAAAATGGATCTTCGTCTCTTTTGTACAGATGAAAATATCTGTATGGAAGGGGCTTTTTTTGTTGACAGAGCAGATCGCCGCAGATCACATGACAGGGTAGATCACCTACACACAACAGGAAAGGAATGTATCTTATGAAAAACGTAGAACAGTATGCACCGCAGTTTTTTCCGGTAAAGAACCCGCCTATGCGTTGGGCACAAAAGACAATGATCGAAAAGGCACCGATCTGGTGCAGTGTCGATCTGCGTGACGGCAATCAGGCTTTGATCACGCCTATGAGTCTGGACGAAAAGCTGGAATTCTTCCGCTATCTGGTAAAGATCGGCTTCAAGGAGATCGAGATCGGCTTTCCGGCTGCTTCTGAAACCGAATACGAATTCTGCCGCACTCTGATCGAAAACAATATGATTCCGGACGATGTCACCATTCAGGTATTGACACAGGCACGGGAACACATCATTGCCAAGACATTTGAAGCCCTGAAGGGTGCAAAACATGCCATTGTGCACCTCTATAATTCCACTTCCGTGGCACAGCGGGAACAGGTGTTCAAAAAGAGCAAGGAAGACATCATCAAGCTGGCGGAACTGGGGGCAAATCTCTGCAAGGAATATCGGGCAAAGACCGAGGGACACTTCCGGTTTGAGTATTCTCCGGAAAGCTTTACCGGCACCGAACCGGAATTCGCTCTGGAGATCTGCAACGCCGTATTGAAAATCTGGGAACCGACACCGGAAGATCCGGTCATCATCAATCTGCCGGTTACGGTTTCCCACTCCATGCCGCACGTTTATGCTAATCAGGTCGAATACATGAGCGACAACCTGTACCGTCGGGAAAATGTCATCATCTCCCTGCACCCCCACAACGACCGCGGCTGTGCTGTGGCAGACAGCGAACTGGGGCTGCTTGCCGGCGGCGACCGTATCGAGGGTACCTTGTTCGGCAACGGTGAGCGTACCGGTAACGTGGACATTGTCACACTGGCTCTGAACATGTATTCGCAGGGCGTGGATCCGGAACTGGACTTCTCCAACATGCCGGAGATCGTAGAGGTTTACGAGCGTGTCACCAGAATGCACGTTTATGAGCGTTCGCCGTACAGCGGTCAGCTGGTATTTGCCGCATTCAGCGGTTCTCATCAGGACGCAATTGCCAAGGGCATGCACTGGAGAGAGGAACACGACTGCAAGCACTGGAACGTGCCGTATCTGCCCATCAATCCGGAAGATGTGGGCCGTGTCTACGAGGCAGACGTGATCCGTATCAACAGCCAGTCCGGCAAGGGCGGTGTCAGCTACCTCATGGAAACCAAGTACGGCTACCACATTCCGCAGAAGATGCGGGAATCTTTCGGCTATCTGGTCAAGGGCGTTTCCGACCACGCCCACAAGGAATTGCTGCCGGAAGAAGTACTGGACATCTTCACCAAGCACTATGTCAACGTGGAAACACCGGTTTCCATTCCGGAAGTCCACTTCGTGCAGAAGGGTGAAAATGCCATTGGCACCGAGGCAACCATTTCCTATAAGGGCAGCACAGAAACAGTACACGGTGACGGAAACGGTCGTCTGGACGCGGTTTCCAATGCGGTAAAGGCACACCTGAATATGGACTTCTCTCTCACCACCTACATAGAACATGCACTGGAGGTTTGCTCCAATTCCAAGGCAGTGGCTTATGTGGGACTGGAGAAGAACGGCAAGACCTATTGGGGCGTTGGCGTGCATTCGGACATCATCAACTCTTCGATCTCTGCATTCTTGAGTGCACTGAACGCCATGCTTATGGATCTGAAAAAGTAAACGGAACACTCTGGTAAAAGAGTAAGGGAAACGCTGAATAAAGGCAATACCGCACAAAGCCCGCCTGACGGCTTTGTGCGGTATTGCCTAAAGAATATTGCAAAAGCCTGTCAGGGAGAATTGCTCCCCGACAGGCTTTTTGTTGTTCGGCAGGATCTGCAATCAAAGCTTCCGGCAGTATCCCAGACAGATCCAGCCGGCACCGGATTTCAGCTTGCCCCAGTTGCCGCAGGTCTTTATAATAGTATAGACACCCTTGTCCCGAATGCAGCCGGTGATCGCATAGCTGGTACCAGCTCCCTTACGGATCCGCAGGGCATCGACAGTCACGCGGACCCGATAGCTGTCCGGCTCTGCTGCCGGTGTGGAAATGGCAGTACTGCCGCGTTGCATCTGCCGGGCAACGTCATGCAGAAATTGTTTCCAATGCCGCTCATCGTTGGTATCCGACCCGCCGCGGCTGGCAGGAACAAACCATTTTGGACAGATCTTTCGTGTCACGTCGTAGTGTCGTATCACCCCGCCGTTCTGCGGATCCAGATGATATTTCTGGCACAGCCGGGCAGTCAGTTCCACCAGACTGGTGTAGGTTTTTCCCGTGAAGCAGCCTGTCCAGTCCGGATGGCAGCACTCCACACTGACCGCATAGGAATTTGCTTCATTTGTGCACCAGCTGGTTTCCTCATCGGGAATGCAGCACAGAATTTCCCCCTGCAACCCGATAATATAGTTGCTGGAAACGGCACGGCTGGTGGTGTTAAAGTAGTTCCGGTTTGCCATGGCGGTGCTGTTGGGATTTGCGACCCAGTGCACGGCAATGGCAGTGGTACGGCTTCGGCGTGTTTTGGGGCGGTTGTGGGTAAGGTAGGCGTTTTGTATCTGCATAGCGATCACTCCTGTTCCGACGGGCTGTCCGGCTGTGCCTTACGGCTTAGCAGACTGACAGCATTTTTCCACGCTGCCGGCATGGGAATGCCCATGCGTCCGGCGTTTTCCGTAAGCGAGAGGGCTTCGCTGGCACAGAAGCCAATGATGACTGCACTTCGCAGGAAGTGACTGTTCAGCAGTAAGTCCGCCGCGTTTGCCGCCCCGACAAACACCAGCATTTCCGCCTTGCGGCACATGCCCTGAAAACAGCAGCGGCTGTCCAGCCTGCCGTCTTTGGTGTGCGGGGAATTGTGGAACACGCCGGCAGTAAGCAGCCCTGTTCCGAGGTCTGCCGCCATAAAGCCCAGAAGCACTTGTAAGCCCAAGTCCCAGCCGCCGAGGGCCGCAGCCAACAGCCCGCCGGCAGCACCGATTCCGATACAGATTTTTTCTTTCATGGAAATCCCTCCTTGTGATTTCCCTTCCGCATCTATGGAATGTACCAGATTTTTTGGAAAAGTCAAGGGCGGGGAGAAATTTTTTTGGAATTGAACTATAAAGGAAACACTGCATAAAGCCCGCCTGACGACTTTGCACGCAATCTGCTTGCAAGCTTTGAGCAGTGCTGCCTTGACTTTTCCCCCAAAAAAAGCTATACTAAAAGTATCATCTGCAACAGGAGGTTTTTCCCATGGGCTGGCATTCTTTTTGGGGGCATTTCTGTACCATTACCCGACATCGGCACACTGTCATGCGGCACTGCCGGCGGGCGGGGATTTTCTGGCAGGGGCTGCGGCATGACTTGTCCAAGTACAGCCCGACAGAATTCTGGCAGGGTGTCCGGTACTATCAGGACGGCAAACGCAGTCCCAACGAAGCCGAACGAGAGGCGTTGGGCTATTCGCTGGCATGGATGCACCACAAGGGGCGGAACCGTCACCATTTCGAGTACTGGTCGGACTATAACCCCAGAACCAAGCAACTGGAACCGGTGGAAATGCCGGTGCGGTTTCTGGCGGAGATGTTCTGTGACAGAGTTGCCGCCAGCAAGATCTACATGAAAGATGCCTATGACCAGACCTGTCCGCTGGCGTATTTTCAGAAATCCACTTCCCGCAAGCGGGGACTGCTGCATGCCAACACAGAACGGGAACTGATGCGGCTGCTGACTCTGCTGGCGGAGCAGGGAGAGGACGCTGCCTTTGCGGAATTGCGGCGTATGGTTGCAGAGGATCGGAAAAAACGAAAAGGAATGATCGTAATGTTTTGTCAGAACTGCGGGAAAAAGATTGAGGGAGGGGACTTGTTCTGTCCGTTTTGCGGGGCAAAACAGCAGCAGGTGAACCCGTCAGAAAATGGTGGTGCTTCGTTCACTGCCGGCTCACAAAAGCTCACCAGAAAAGGGCTGGGCATTGCCGTGATCTGTGTGCTGATCGTCATTGTGCTGGCGTTGGTGCTGATTGGGTCCCTGTGCACCGGCGGACCGAAACAGGTAGTCAAGGAGTACTATCAGGCAATTGAAAAGTGTGATGCCAAGAAGCTGCTGGACACCGTCCCGAAAGACTACCTGAAAGAAGTCATGGACGAAAAAGACCTGACCAAACGGGAACTGCTCAAGGAAGTGCAGGCGTATCTGGACAAGTACTACAGCGGCTATGACGACATCAAAGTCAGCATTACCGATCAGGAAAAATTGGATCAGGACGATTTTTCCGACTATTTTGACTTTGATCTGGAAGAAGATGCAGATCTGGAGATCAAAAAGGCAGTGCAGTTTGACCTGAAGGTTCGCTATCAGTCTGACGAAGGCAAACAGACAGAAAAAGAGGAATTTATCGTATTTCGATACGAAAATGGCTGGTACAGCATGGACGCGGTATTTCTGGTTGCCATGTCGGCCTACCTTTAAAATAGGAGAAACCTCATGACAATACTACAAACCGAACGCCTGCTGCTGCGACCATTGGCTCCGACAGATTTTGCAGCATTCCGCACATTTGCTGCGGACGGCGAACTGACGAAGTATATGCTGTTCTACCCGTTGGAGCAGGAAGCAGAACTGCACACGTTTTTGCAGAACGCTGCCCAAGCGTGGAACAGTCTTTTCCCACAGACGTATGAATTTGCAGTGCTGCGAAAAGCGGAACTGCTCGGCACGGTCACATTGGAGTACATGACACCGGAACAGGGCATGCTGGGCTGGCTGTTTCGTGCAGATGCACACGGAAAGGGCTATGCGACAGAAGCCGCGAAAGCTGTGGTGGAGTGGTGTCGGGAAAAGTTACCCTATCGCACATTGGTTGCTTGCTGCGATGCACGGAACGCCGCCTCGGAACGGGTGATGCAACGCATTGGCATGCACTTTTCGGAAACTGGCAGCCGCACATATCCCCAGACCGGAGAAACGGCAGAAGAACGAACATACATCATGACACTATAGAAATATCCCAATTCTGTTCTGTATTGCTCATCTAAAATGAAAATCAAAATTCACCAATATATCCATATATTTTTAGAACAATACATCTCAACAATATAAAAAGAATTGGGGCTTACAACTAGGAGATTTTTGGTATGGAATTAAATGAAGTGCAGTTAATGGCTGTTAATATTAGTAAAGTGTTAAAGACTATATTAAATGACAGGATTTCATCAAGTAAAATATACGATTTAGTTGATGAACCAAATCATCATAGTTTCAAAATTGGCTTTACAGCTTATAATTATTTTTATGTTGTATTTCAGTACAATCTTGATATTATTGGTTGTTATATTGAGGCTGGAAATAACATATGTATTCCGCTAATAACTGATAAGAATTGCTATTCTGATACAGTTATTGAAGATTATATTTTAAAAATAAAAGATGAACTGGAACTTAGAATACCAGATAAATATTTGAAAGCTAAAGGCTGGCTGTAATATTAGGACAATTACCGTTATCTTGAGGTGCAAAATGAATTTTGATGCTTTGAAAAAGCTCTTTACTGAATTAAGAGATTACTTAGAATTGCAAAATGACAATTCTATTGTGAATATTCGCAAGTTAGTAAACAATACTGTTGTGGTGCTTGAATCTGACAAATCCGAATCGTTTAAGTCAGAATATGTGTTAGATGCATACAAATCGCTGTACACTGGGAGAGCTGGCTTGACAGAGTATTATATTTGGGACAATGACTATGACAAAAGAATGAGGCTGAATGAGCCTCTCGAAAGAATCAGAGATGATTTATGGGAGATCATGAAGCAGTATGTATAAGCTGAATTAAATTTGACTGATGAAAGGAGATTCCCTATGGCAACGATAACTTTATACAAAGACAAAATCAATGGCGTAGGCAGTCTCCTTGACGACATGATCAAATCCTCAAATAATCTGAATGCACAGCTTGGAACATTGAAGAGTACGCTGCAAGGAGTGGATAGCAGTACCTGTAATTTACAGGACACTGTTGACAGCATCAGTTCTTCCTCCAAGAGCGAGAACCGATTAAGACAATTTTAGATTTTTAGGAGGGAATATGGGCTTTATTGGAATTAAAGCTGCTAAATCTGATTTTAATGCAGTTATTGCCAAAACAATAAGGAAATATAGGGACATTTCAATTTCAGAAATAAAGGCGATAGTATCTGAGGGTAATTATCTATACGAATGTGATTACATTGATGCTCAGGGAATTGAAGTAATACTGTCCATAAACTCGGAATTGAATAGTAACGGGATATCAACGGTGATCTATGAACACGATCAAAAAACTAATGTTGAATTCCTAAACAACTTGTTGGAATCATATGCCGAAATTGATGCACAAGTTGAGGCTGAAATGAATGCAGAGGCTTTATTAGAAGAAGGTGAATAAATATGCCATTTGATGCGAGTGTATTAATCTCAGATTCTCGTTTAGCTTTTTTGCAAGGACAATATGAAGTTTCTCTTATTCTTGCAAAAGAAGTGTTACAAAAAGAACCGAAAAACTCAGATGCACACCAATGGAGGAATATGAATGCGTGGCATACTAAAAAGTTGTGAGGTTACATATGTTAGTGTTTAAATGCTATCAATAATGAGGTTAAATCGTGTATTGCTGGTGATTAAGCTAGTTGAGATTTTGGTGTTTCACTTTCTGGTGTAAATCATCAGCGGCAATACATTAGAGAATTGGGATATAGAAATAGAAAGAAATAGAAAAGCCGCCGCTGTGCAATTTTTCATGCACGGCGGCGGCTTTTTATCGGAATGTGATAGCAGGTTTCGGTGTTGCTTTTCGTATACTCAATGCAGGACATGCGGTGCCAGTTCCGGCACGCCAATAGAAGTTGTTCCCTCCCGCAGGAGCACCAGTGTCAGTTCTGCCATGTGGGTCGGTGTTTCCGGACATCCGTTTTTCAGCCAGTGTTCGATCAGTCCCATGCAGCCGGCGAGGGCGAAGGAAATGGCATATTGCAGATCCTGTTCCCGCAGTTCTCTGGGGGCGAATGACCGCAGCGTCTGTACGCCCTTTTCCCGAATCATCTTTTCAATGTTCCGCAAAAAGGCAATGTCGCCGTTCGGGCCGATCAGGGCAGAACAAAGTTGTGCATTTTCCGAGAGAATGGTGAAAGCCTGTTCCAGAAATGCGAAAAAGTTTTTCGGCGTTTCCGGCAAGGTCCAGTTCTGGTTTACCGCGTCCAGCAGCTGCTGCAACAGCCGCTGCTCTGTCTTTTCCAGCAGGTCGTAAATGTCGGTATAGTGGAGATAAAAGGTAGAGCGGTTGATGTCCACCAGATCTGCCAGTTCCCGCACCGTGATTTCCTTGATGCTTTTCTGCTGGAGCAGGGTAGTCAGTCCGTTCAGGATCAGAGCCTCTGTGCGGCGGTACCGCCGTTCCTGTTTGATATTATTTGTCATGATACATCTTCCTTTATCTAACATAGATGCTTTTTATCGTTTTCCTTGTCATGACATTCGGGGCTGTCATGGCATGTAATAGACATGATGTCTATTACTAGGCGAAATTTGCAAAATCAACGGTTGCAAATTATCTTCCCTTATATTATAATAGATACAGGACGAAAAGTCAACAGTTTTCTATTTGTAGACAAAAACTTTTTTGTAGACAGCTGTGTTTCGTCACTCGCAGAGAAGCAAAACTGTGCATTCGGGGAAAGCAGTCTTTGTTTCACAATAGAAAGGAAGTAGGTATTTATGCGATCGAGCGATTCCGGAAAAAAGCAGAACTTTTTCTGGCGGCATTTCAATGGTATCGCTATGGCGGCAATTGTGCTGATCCCGACCATTTACACCACGCTGTTTCTGGGCTCCATGTGGGATCCGTACGGCAACGTGGACCAGCTGCCGGTGGCAGTCGTCAACAACGACAAATCGGTAGACTATGAGGGAAAGACCCTTGCCGTCGGAGATGAACTGGTGGATAAGCTGAAAGAAAATGACCAGCTGGATTTCCACTTCGTCAGTGCAGACAAGGCGGAAAAGGGCATTGCAGACGGCACATATTATATGGTGATTACCATTCCGTCAGATTTCTCTGAAAATGCTTCCACCCTCATGGACGATGAGCCGAAGAAAATGGAACTGCAATATGCCACCAATCCCGGCACCAACTACATCGCCAGCAAGATGAGCGAAACGGCTCTGGCAAAGATCCAGAAGGAAGTTTCCGAAAGTGTGACCAAGGAGTACACCGAAACGATCTTCGATCAGATGGGAACCGTAGGCGACGGCATGAGTGATGCGGCAGATGGTGCACTGCAAATCAAGGACGGTGTTTCCGATCTACAGGACGGCAACACCACCATTACCGACAATCTGAAGCTTTTGTCTGACAGTACGCTGACATTTGTAGACGGTGCAAAGACCCTGCAAAGCGGTCTGCAAACCTACACCGACGGTGTGGCAACTGTCAACAGCGGGGCTCAGACTTTGTCTGGCGGCATGGATCAGCTGGCAAGCGGTGCCGGCACACTGGCAGACGGTGCAGTGGCATTGTCTGACGGTTCCGGCACGTTGTCCAGCGGTGTCAACAGCTATACGGACGGCGTGGCTGCCGCTTACAGCGGTGCTCAGACCTTGTCCGGCAACAGCAGCCAGCTGCAAAACGGTGCAGCTTCTCTGACCAGCGGTGCTGCACAGCTGCAAGCCGGCAGTGCACAGATGACCGCTGGTTTGCAGACTTTGTCTGACAGTCTGGGCAGCAGCCTTTCTGCGGAGAACCTCCAGCAGATGGAACAGCTGAATGCCGGACTGACACAGCTGCAGCAGGGCATTGACACCCTGAACACCACGCTGCAAAACACTTCGATGCCGGATACCAGTGCACTGACACAGGCACTGACCGCAAGCCTGACTGCGATCGGCACCAGTGCTCAGGATGCCGGTGCACAGCTGCAAAGCTTGCAGTCGGCATTGACCACAATGACCCAGACAGAGGTGTTCCAGTCTTTGGATGCCGCTTCTCAGCAGCAGCTTCTGAGCTGCTTCTCAGAGCCGATGACCGCACTGGCAACCGATGTTTCGAACATCGGCACACAGGTGACCGGCTTGTCCCAGACATTGCAGGGTACAGATCTCAGCAGTTCTGCCGCCGCAATGGATCAGCTGAAAACCAGCGTCAGTGCATTGGCAACTGGTGCAGATCAGGCACTGCCGGGAGCACAGCAGGCGATTTCCACCTTGTCCGGCGGCTTGCAGTCTGTACAGTCCGCAGTGAATGCCCAGCTGATCCCCGGCTCTCAGACTCTGGAAGCTGGTCTGGATCAGTTGGCAAACGGCAGCAGTACACTGGAAGCCGGCGTATCTCAGTATACCGGCGGCGTATCCAGTCTGACAGACGGCTTGCAGACACTGGACTCCAACGCCGGTGCACTGGTAGGCGGTGCTTCTTCGCTGGATGACGGTGCCAAGACGCTGGCAAACAGCGTGCCGACACTGACCGATGCGGTTTCACAGCTGCAAAACGGTGCGGCTCAGCTGTCCGACGGTACAGCAGAACTGGCAGCCAATAATGCGACACTGGTAGGCGGTGCTTCGCAGCTGACGGACGGTGCCGGACAGATTCAGGACGGTGCTTCCAAGCTGGCAGACGGTTCTGTGGAACTGGGTGACGGTCTGGTGCAGCTGTCCAACGGTGCTGTGACACTCCAGACCTCTCTGGCGGACGGTGCGGACGAAGTCAACAGCATCGACACCACCGACAAGACCTATGACATGTTCTCGGCTCCGGTGATGACCAACGAAACCTATGAAACCGCCGTTCCCACAAACGGCAATGCTATGGCAGCATATATGATGTCCGTTGGTCTGTGGGTATCCGGTCTGGCATTCTGCGTTATGCTGTCGCCGTATCATCAGAAGATCGGTAACCGCAAGGCAGGAAAGGCATGGCTTCTCACGCTGGCAAAGCTGTGGGCAATGGGACTGCTGCAGGCAGTACTGATGATCCTGTGCCTGTCGTGGATCAACGGCTTCCAGCCGGAATACATGGGCAAGACACTGATCATTGCATGCCTTGCTTCTATCGCATTCCTGACACTGGAATACTGCGTCAACTTCTTCCTCGACATTATCGGCGACTTTATCCTGCTGGTATTCATGGTGCTCCAGCTGAGCGGCTGTGCAGGTACCTATCCGCTGGAACTGTCCGATAAGTTCTATCAGGTACTGAATCCGTTCATGCCGTTCACCTATACCGTTCACGGCTTCCGCAGCGGTATCGCGTCCGGTCTGGACATCACCACCGACTGTGTGGTTCTGGCAGTGATCGCTGTGGTATTCGCAGGACTGCTGCTGGCGGGCTTCCGTAAGCGTGCCAAGAAGGAACAGGAATCTGAAGTGGAAGTTGCTGAAAAAGCAATTTCCGGCACTCCGGTTCAGGCATAAAGGAAACACTGAATAAATGACATTTTGAATTTTCCCATTATACAAAACGGCGTATCCGAGTACAATTTCGGATACGCCGTTTTTTGTATGGCAATCGTCAGTCCTGCTTTTTCCGCCGGAACAATCCGGCAATGGAACTGCACAGAGGCACAGTCAGGGAGAAGCCCAGAGCGATGTACCATTGCGGACGGGTCAGCATGACTGTGGAGAAGATCACACGGAGCATGGGCACGGCAACTGCCGCCGCCAGAACTGCCACAGAAACCAGCACGGCTCCCACCAGCCACAGATTGTTGCCGTAGGGCATGGAGAACAAAGTACGCCGTTCGGATTTGCACTCGAAAACATGTACCAGCTGGGACAGGATCAGGGTGCACAATGCCGCTGTCCGTGCGGCTTCCAGTGTGCCGCCGGTGCGGACAACAGCGGAAAATGCTCCCAGTGTGCAGATACCGATGAGCATGCCGCGGAAGAAAATGCGTCCCATAAGCCCGTCAGAGAAGAAGCTTTCGTCAGGCCTGCGGGGCGGCTTCTGCATGGCTTCCGGCTCCGGCGGCTCCAGCCCCAGAGCAATCGCCGGCAGCCCGTCAGTTACCAGATTCACCAGCAGCAGCTGGGTGGGCAGCAGCACCACTGGCATGCCCATGAGGATTCCCAGAAACATGGTCAGCACTTCGCCGATGTTGCAGGACAGCAGATACCGGACGAATTTTCGGATATTGGCGTAGACGCACCGTCCCTGTTCCACTGCGTCCACCAGCGTTGCCAGATTGTCATCGGTCAGCACCACGTCTGCTGCCTGTCGTGCCACATCGGTGCCGCTTTTGCCCATTGCCACGCCGACATTGGCTTCCTTGATCGCCGGTGCATCGTTGACGCCGTCGCCGGTCATGGCAACGATCTCGCCACGCCGCTTGTAAGCCCGAACCAGCCGCAGCTTGTGTGCCGGATTGACACGGGCAAAGACGGAATACTGGTCAATGCACCGGTCCAGCTGGGCATCAGTCAGGGTATCCAGTTCGGCTCCGGTCATGGCTTTTTTTCCGCGGAGCAGTCCTGCCTGTCTGGCAATGGCAGCGGCAGTGTTCTTGTGGTCGCCGGTAATCATGACGGTGCGGATATTCGCCTTGGCACAGGTGCGGATCGCCGTGCGTGCGGACTCTCTGGGCGGATCCAGCATGCCGGCAAGCCCCAGAAAGATGCAGGCACTGCCTTCCTGTTTGGCGAACGCCAGCACCCGCAGGGCTTCGTCTGACATGGCGGCGACCTGTTTGCGGACAGCGGCTCGTGCACCCTCCGAAAGGGGAACGCTTTTGCCGTCCTGCATCTGGAATCCGCACAGGGGCAAAATGACATCAGCAGCCCCTTTCCAATAGGTGCAGGTGCCGGCTCCGTCTGTCACCGTTACCGCCATGCGGCGGGTTTCACTGTCGAACGGCTCCATGTGCTGGACAGGGTGCGTGCGGAGCAGGGCTTTTCTGGAAATGCCGCCTTTTTCCGCGGCGATCAGCAATGCCGTTTCCGTGGGGTCACCGGTGGCAGACCATGTGCCCTTTTCCGTGCGGCTGCCGCGGTTGCGGGATTGCTTTTCCTGCAGGCTGTGGATCTCTGCGGTGCTGCAAAGACTGCCGCAGGTGAGCAGTTCCCGCAGTGCCGGCTTGGAGAGAGGATTGATGTTGCTGCCGTCCAGCTGAATGGCACCGGCTTTTTGCAGACCAGTCCCCGTGACAGAAAAGCGTTCGCCGCCGGCAACAATGGCAGTGACAGTCATGCGGTTCTCGGTGATCGTTCCGGTCTTGTCGGAGCAGATCACACTGGCACAGCCCAGCGTTTCCACACTGTGCAGCCGGTTCACCAGTGCCCCGTGCTTCATCATGCGGCTGACTGCCAGAGCAAGGGCAATGGTGACGGTGGCAGGCAGCCCCTCCGGAATGGCAGCAATGGCAATGGTGATGCCGGTCATGAGCATGTCAAAAACCGGCTCGCCCCGCAGCACACCGGCAAGGAACACGGCTCCGCATACGCCAAGGCACAGCAGAGCCACGACTTTTCCCAGTCCGGCAAGGCGTTTCTGAAGCGGTGTCATTTCCTGCCGGACCTCTTGCAGCATGGTGGAGATCTGTCCCATTTGGGTGCGTGTGCCGGTGGCAATGACCACTGCTTCGGCACTGCCCCGCAGGATTGCCGTGCCGGCGTAGACGATGTTGTGTTTATGCAGATCGTTTCGGGTGTCGGCAGGGTCGCCTGCCTGTTTGGAAACTGCTTCGGATTCGCCGGTGAGAATGGACTCGTTCACCGCCAGCCCCGCCGCCTGTATCAGTGCACTGTCCGCCGGAACATTGTCGCCGGCTTCCAGCCGCACCAAGTCACCGCAGACCAGTTCCCGTGCCGGAATGGTCTGCCACTTGCCGTCCCGACACGCCGTGGCGGTGGGAGCCGTCAGATTGCGGAGAGATTCCAGCGTCTGTTCGGTGCGGTATTCCTGCAAAAAGCCCAGAATCGCGTTGAGCAGGACAATGAGGATAATGGTGACCGCATCGGTGATCTCCCCCAGAAATGCAGAAATGCCTGTGGCTGCCAGCAGAATCAATACCATCACATCTCGGAACTGCCCGAGAAACATGCGTAGGGGACGGCGTTTCGCTGCCGCCGCCAGTTCGTTTTCGCCGTCCTGTTTCAGCCGTTCCCGTGCGGTTTTGGTTGTCAGACCGTTCATGTTATGCCTTCTTTCTTTTGCAAGGACAACATCATACAAGGGAAACACTGCATAAAGCTTGTGCGTAAGATGCGTAGTCAGATTTTTCGGCAGATTGCATAGAAATTCCGCAGGCATACTGCCGTATGGCAAGGGATTTCTGGGCAATATGACGGAAAATCTGCAAGCAGATTGCGTGCAAAGCCGTCAGGCGGGCTTTATGCAGTGTTTCCCAAGCTTTGTTCGTTGTTGTCCAAGCTCTTTCCAAATGATGTTTTTGTTTGTGGCTACTATATGCGGAAAAGCTAAAAAGCATGACCACATAGGAAAGCTTTTTGTGAAAATCACAAGAAACCCCTTGACAATTGTGCCGAATTCATGTATAATATAAAATATCGGTTTGAAATCGATAAAAAGAGGGAGCTCTTTTTGAAATTCTCTCTGGGAATGTCTGGATAATTATTATCCTTAAAGTGTTTTTCCAATTTAGAAAAGAGGTTTGAAAATGCATTATCCCAAATGGCTGTCCCTGTTGGCAATGGGTGCTGCGGCAGGCGGCGTGCTGTTGTTCGGCGGTATGACAGCTTCGGCAGAAACGGCTTTGCCGGAGGCTCTGCAAACCGCAGAAACCGCTTCGGCAGTGGTGGCAACGGCAACTGGTCCGGAGTTCCAGCCACAGACGGAAACACCGGAAATTACCGGCGGCTGGGTCATAGAGGACGGCTGCCGGAAGTATCAGTACAGCGACGGTTCGTTTGCCGTACATGCCACCGCAGTGGACGGCGTGCTGTACTTGTTCGATTCCAGCGGTACACAGCTGACCGGCTGGCAGAAAATCGACGAAACATGGCACTACTACGACAGCGTGACTTATGAGGCAGCAGTCGGTGCCCAGCAGATCGACGGCACAGCGTATTTGTTCGACTACAGCGGGGCACAGAAAACCGGCTGGCGGACGGTAGACGGTGTGCGGCGATACTACGATCCGGAAACCGGAAAGCCGGACAGCGGCTGGGTCAGCTACGGCGATTACCGCTACTATGTCAGTGCGGATTCCGGAAAAGCAACCGGAGAATTCACCGTAGACGGGGTACGCTATCAAAGCGACAGCGAAACTGGTACCCAGAAGCTGGGATTTTGCAAGTTCTCCGATAATACGGTATCGTATTACGATCAGAACGGTGCTCCGGTGTCCGGTTGGATAGAGGATCATGGCAGCCGCTATTACTTCAATGACAACTACACCATGCAGACTGGCATGCAGAATATCAGCGGCAAAAACTATTATCTTGGAAACGATGGTATCGCACAGACCGGCATGCAGACGGTAGACGGCAAAAAATACTACTTTGCCACAGATGGTTCCATGCAGACCGGTTTCCAGAATGTCGGCGGCAAGAAGTACTACTTCGGCACAGACGGTGTCATGAAAACCGGCTGGCAGACTTTCGGCAGTCAGAAATACTATTTCAACGCAGACGGCACAATGGTGACCGGCGAAAAAGTCATTGACGGCAAGAAGTATCGGTTCAATGCCGACGGTACACAGAAAAAAATCAAGATTTGTCTGGACGCAGGACACTACGGCAAGTATAACCGCAGTCCGGTAAACGGAGCTTATTATGAGTCTGATATGAGCTGGCGGCTGCATCTGAAGCTGAAATCGGCTCTGGAAGCCAGAGGCATGGAAGTCATTACCACCAGACCGACACAGGCAGGGGATCTGGGACTGGAAACCCGCGGAAAAACCTCCGCAGGCTGTGACCTGTTCCTGAGCCTGCACAGCAACGCCTGCGGCAATGGTTCCGTAGATGCTCCGCTGGCATGCTGTACCGTGACCGGCACCATGGACGTGCTGGGACAGCAGCTGGCAAATACCGTGCATCAGGTAATAGGCACTGCACAGGGCGGTACGATCTGGAAGCGTGTGGGCAACAACGGCGACTACTACGGAGTGCTCCGCGGGGCAACTTCTGTGGGAACACCGGCGATCTTGCTGGAGCACAGTTACCACACCAATTTGCGGGCGACCAACTGGCTGCTCAGTGATACTAACCTACAGCGGCTGGCAGATGCAGAAGCAGCTGTGATCGCAGCATATTTCGGATTGTAAAATCATTTTATCCAAAGGGCACTTCGGGGAAACTTCTCCGGAGTGCTTTTTTGTTTGACATTTTGCCGAAAATATGATACAATTAAGAAACGCTGAATCACGCAGGGAGGTACACAAAACGGATACGCTATACTTGGTCATTCCTTGCTATAATGAGGAAGAAGTGCTGCCGGAAACCGCAAGGCAGCTGCTGGAAAAAATGCAGTCGCTGATGACTGCCGGAAAAATAACGGAAAAGAGCCGGATCGTGTTTGTGAATGACGGCTCCAAAGACCGGACATGGGAACTGATCCAGAAGTTTCACGCGGAAAATCCGATCTATCAGGGAATTTCCCTTTCCCGCAACCGCGGACACCAGAACGCTCTGCTGGCAGGGCTGATGACGGTGAAGAAACACTGCGACATGACCATTTCGCTGGACGCGGATTTGCAGGACGATATTGATGCGATCGATCAGATGATTGCAAAGTATGAAGCCGGAAACGACATTGTCTACGGTGTCCGCAGTGCCCGAAAGACGGACACCCTGTTCAAAAAGTGTACTGCGGAGGGCTTTTATAAAGTGATGAAGCACATGGGAGCAGATCTGGTGTTCAACCATGCTGACTATCGGCTGATGAGCCGGCGGGCACTGGACGGGCTGGAGTCGTTCAAGGAAGTGAATATGTTTCTCCGCGGTGTGGTGCCGCTGATCGGCTACCCCAGCGATAAGGTGTACTATGCCCGCAAGGAACGCCTTGCCGGTACGTCCAAGTATCCTTTGAAAAAGATGCTCTCCTTTGCGTGGGAAGGGATCACGTCCCTTTCCACCAAGCCTATTACTTTGATCACCCGTCTGGGCATGCTGATCTTTCTGGTGAGTATCGGCATGCTGATCTATTCTGTAGTGCGGCACTTTATGGGAGCCACTACTACCGGCTGGACTTCGCTGATCGTGTCGATCTGGGCGATCGGCGGGTTACAGCTTCTGGCGATCGGCGTGATCGGGCAGTACATCGGAAAGGTGTATCTGGAAACCAAGGAACGCCCGAAATACATTGTAGAAACCTATCTCTCAGATGAGAACGAGAATTCCAAGGAGGAGTAAAAAATGGCATACATTCCGAATGCAGAACGCTATACCCAAATGGAATACCGCCGGTGCGGCAGAAGCGGTCTGAAACTGCCGCTGCTTTCGATGGGACTGTGGCATAACTTTGGCGATACCAACAGTCTGGAGCACATGGCACAGCTCTGTGAAACCGCATTTGACGGCGGCATCACGCACTTTGATTTGGCAAACAACTACGGTCCGCCGGCAGGTGCTGCGGAACGGAACTTCGGCAAGCTGCTGAAAACGATATTTGCCGGACATCGTGACGAACTGGTCATCAGCACCAAGGCTGGCTATGACATGTGGGAAGGCCCCTATGGTGAATGGGGCAGCCGGAAATATCTGCTGGCAAGTCTGGATCAGAGTTTGCAGCGGCTGGGGCTGGACTATGTGGACATTTTCTATCACCACCGTCCGGATCCGGAAACACCGCTGGAGGAAACCATGGGAGCACTGGCACAGGCAGTGCAAAGCGGCAAGGCATTGTACGTGGGCTTGTCCAACTATGACGGGGAAACCATGAGCCGTGCGGCGGCGATTCTGGAACAGCTGCACTGCCCGTTCATCATCAACCAGAACCGGTACTCCATTCTCGATCGTGTTTCGGAGAAAAACGGCATTTTGTCAGCGAGTGAGCAGCTGCAAAAGGGTGTGATCATCTACAGTCCACTGGCACAGGGCATGCTGACAGACCGGTATCTCCACGGCATTCCGGAGGACAGCCGGATTCGGACTGACGGCAGATTCCTGCAGGAATCCCAGCTGACGGAAGAACGGCTCTCCCAGCTGCGGCAGCTGCAGGCAATTGCACAGGGCAGGGGACAGACGCTGGCACAGCTGGCACTCTGCTGGATTTTGCGGCAAAAGGCAGTGACCAGTGTGCTGGTAGGTGCATCCCGTCCGGAACAGCTTATCGATACGCTCCAGATCGTCGGACAGGAACCGCTGACGGAGGAAGAACTGCGGGCGGTTGATGCGGCAATCGGAATGGAAAGGTAAGAGCGAAAATGACGAGGAAGTAGACGCAATATGTTTTGACATTGACGATGGCAGTTCTATTACTTTTACCGAAAACGATATAAAAAGTTACGAAATACTGGATTAAGGACAGCCGTGTTGAAACCGTCCGGCGGAATTCGCTCGTACCTCGCTGTCCGCCTGGGGCTTGCCAACGCCGATTGTTGCCCTTGCCTGTATCGGTAATGTTGATATTCAGGTTTAGGGGAGCTGTCACCGCAGGTGACTGAGGGGTTACCTGCTACAACAGCCAACCGATTTCACAAGGAGTTACGCTTCTTTTTTTCTTTACTGAAAAGAAA